>Ga0154020_10004809_pt1 | contig 16050 bp, 13 predicted proteins | sample Klosneuvirus_201_FD_109709 | JGI IMG/M metagenome (GOLD analysis project Ga0154020, IMG submission 109709) | Active sludge microbial communities from wastewater, Klosterneuburg, Austria - Klosneuvirus_20160825_MG | ecosystem: Engineered > WWTP > Aerobic digester > Activated sludge | place...
CCACTCAATGCACCAGACGCTGGCGCTACGCGCCACCGCTGGTGATTTCGAAAGTTGGGCTTCTCTATCAACGGGTCGCATATGGAACTGAAGAAAACTCTTGATCTCGACAGGAACCGCCATGTACGAACAGTCTCGTTTTGAGCTTCAGCTGAGCCCAGCAACCCTGGTCATCGATGCCCCCCGTAACGCGCTGTGGGTGGGCAATGATCTTCCCGATCCTGATATCATGCACCTAACCGGCCCGCTGGTGACGATCGATGTGTTTTCGCTACTCGATGGCAAACGGATCAGGCGTTACAAGGACACAACCCTGGAACGGCCGACCCAGCTGCAAGGGGTGAAACTCATTACCTTGGCGGCGGACGGCACATTCTTTTTTTCAGGCCACTCCGCAGTGGGTGGCGTGCGGTGGTGGCGGGCAAGCGACGAAAATCAATCGATCCGAGTTTCTCTAACGGAAGGCGCTGATTTTATCGAAGCGATGGCGCTGACAGAATCTTGCCTCTATTTTTTGACCGGTCTTGGCAATCAATATCGGTATGACCTCGCTGCAGAGGCCATCACGCAACAAACGATTGTCTATGATGAAGCGACGGACGAGCCACACAATGTGCTGCTATTGAAAAGCCTATTCTCCGCCAGCGGGCGTTATCTGATTACCGTCACTAAAAATAACGAAGGTGTTGGCTATCTGACGGCGCGGTTCAGCATGGATACGAACCCTCTCTGGCAATATGGCCCTGTCGAAAATGTGGATGCCATACAGGTGTCTCCTTGTGAAAACAGGATCTTCATAGCGTCCGAGGACGGCACACTGAGCATCGTCGCCATGAGCGATGGGGCGCTGCTGGAAAAGAAATACTGGGATATGCCTACTGATTTGATGCGGTTATCTGCAGATGGAAAAATTCTGGCGCGCCTGTTCAATACTGCTCGCGGCTTCAATCGTCTCAATCATCCTTTCGACCTGGTGCTTTACGAGACGGAATCGTTCGAGATGATCGATAAAATTAAAATCAACCCGGGTAGCATTGCTGATCTTGTCATCTCGCCGGATAATCGGTTTCTTTATTTGGCATGGGCGGCCCGGGTTGAGGGTGTCGATATTAACCAGATCATTCAATTTGCCTTGTAGCGGGTATAAGAGGGTCCGCCTTACTGCGGGCAACAGATCGCTTGCTCTTGCGTTGTAAAAGCTGTTCATTCCCGTCGCTGTAGCGTATACAAATAGAGAACCAACAAAAAGCATCCCAACCACAGCCAAGAGAAGTCTTTTGATTCGGACGAATTACAGCCACTGCATCCCGAAGGGATGGCTGTTTCGGGCGATTTTTCTTGCTGCTGCGTGTCTTGGGCAGAGGCTTCGAGGGCAGATTCGACAAGGGAATCTGCGGTCGGTTCGGCGTTTTCGGGCGTAGTGGATTCGGGAGGGATGGTCTCGGCCTCGTCGGAGGTTGTAGGGCGTTAAGGAGTGGTGTCCCCGCTGCCTTCGATGGGTGCGGGTTGTTCGGGTTGCGTGGTCTCGGAAGCGTCGGGTGTGTTGATCTCGGGATCGTCGGGCGTGGTTTCGGAGATCGTTTCGGTGGGAAGGGGGTTTTCGTTGGTGGGTTGTGCTTTGGGCGGAGTGCTAGAAGTGGGGGGGTGGACGCGGGAAGTATCGCAGGGAAGGTTGGGTTGGGTGGCTCCGGGGGAGGAGTGGTTGGTTCGTGGTTGGCCGCAAAAGTCGTCTGGGACGGATGTTGTAGGAGCTTGTGCGGTGGGCGGCAGTCCTGTGATATCGAAGTTGAGCGCGAGTGGGTCGACAAACCAAGCCTTCCATTGGGCGTCTGTGACGCCTGTGTGGTTGTGCTGTTGTGTGAGCGTTGCGCTGTCTCGGGCGCGCAATCCTCCGCTCAAGACGTTGTAGCGGACATCGGCGTCGGATGAGGCAAAGCGGATGTCGATGCCCGTCGTTTGGAAGAAAAGGTTGTGGTAGATGCGCGTGTTTTTTCCTTTGTTGACGTAGAGTCCGACGTCTGCGGGGCAACGCACCACGATATTGTTGCGTACGAGGGCGTTTTGGTGTTCGGGGGTGCATGTTCCGTCTTCGCAGATGCTGTCAGGGCTTGTGCCGCCACCGCCGATCGATAGGCCAAGTCGGATAAAGCCTGTGTGGTTGCGCTCGCATTGGATCAAGTTGCGCTCGATCAGCCCGTCGCGTGAGTTGCCTTTGAGAAAGGCAGCATAAGAGATGTTGTTGCCTTGTGCTTTGGCGAAGTCGTAGATAAAGTTGGCGCGGAGGATCCAGCGTCTTCCGCCAACAACATCGATCGGGGTGACGGGATTGCTGGTTTGGCGGGGAGTGGTGTTGTAGATCGTGTTGCCTTCGATCAGCACGTCGTCAGGGAATTTTCGGGGGGTGCCATCGCCGTTGCTTTTGATATGGGCGTTGTAGTTCCAAAGGGTATTGTTGGCGATCACCACACCATCGGCGTCCCCCGCGAGGTGGAAGGCATGTTCGCAAGCAGAGTGCTGCGCACAGATCCCTTCGATGCGCAGGCCCTCAAAGCGCCATCCTGCACCTGAGACTTTGAAGCCTTCGAGCGCATCAAAACGGATATGGGCGCCTGCTTTGGAGGCAGGGCGAACAGTGATCGGGTTTTGACGAGCGTTGGTGGTGCAGTTTAGATTGGTGTTGACGGTGTATACGCCATCTTCGAGGACGATGGTATCGCCCGGGGCCGCTTGTTGGAGTGCAGTACGCAGTCCTGCAACATCGCTGACCCGCCGCTCGGCTGCAAGGGCATGGTGTGAGAAAACCAACCACACGAACAACAAACATCCACCAATGCGGTATCTCATCCGATTTCTCTCCAAAGGGGGGTGACTAGCGGAAAAAGGCGTACTTCATGTTTTTTCGTTTGACGGCGGAGGCTGCGGAGGTTGCGGGGCCTCGATCGAGGGGGGGAGTCCTGCAAAGATACGGCGCAAAAAGATCTCCAGTTCTTTCGAGGAGAAGGGCTTACTAAGACAGGGGATCTCGGCAGCAGATCGAGCCGTGTATTCGTCCATGTAGCCGGACATAAAGGCCACAGGAAGGGAGGGCAGGTGTTGTTCGACCCACGAAAGTAAGAAGAGACCGCCCCCTTGGGGCATGATCATATCGGAAAGCAGCAGGGCGGGGGTGGTTTCGGGAGCGGGGTGTGTGAGGGTGTGTTGAAGGTGCGCGAGGGCTTGTTCGGTGTTGTTTGCGGAGAGTGTACGGAAGCCCATGCGCTTGAGGAAATGGAGCAAAAGCGCGAGTAGATCAGGGTTGTCTTCTGCTACAAGGATGAGGCGACCCGCGCCGAAAGAAGGGCGTTCTTCGGAAGAGGAGCGGACTGTCGAAGCAGATGGGGGCGTTTTCGAAGAGTCGGAAGACGCGGCTTGTTGCTGCTGTTGCATCGCGGCTTGGCGTTGTGTGTCCAACCACAGAGTGGGATAGGTGCGTTGTTGTGCGGCGTCCAAAAGGCACCTCGCTGCTGGTCGAATCTGTTTGGCGGAGCGGTTCGTGGAACTTTCGGTTGTGCGCGAAATATAGCACACACCAAGCCATCGGGGCGAGAGGGCTTCTTATGTTCAGATCGTACGCCATCGTTGTAGAAGTCACGTGGTCGCCAAAAAAGCTGTGTTGATGAGATTTCGAGCTTGCTTTCACCATCCCACCTTGAAGAGGGGTGGGTCGTTGACCGCGAACATAACAAATCTCGCCCACTTTCATCCATCAAAAAGATTGACCAAAATAAAAAATTTTGTTTGTAGGATTGATAGCGAATTTTAGATGATTTAAGAAACCACTCAAGCCTAAAAAGTTTGGAATATTCCATTCACCCTCTGCCCCTTCTTCTGCATCAGGAAGAAACAAAGTCGACTCCACATCCAGATCATCCCCCCATCTCGCCACCAATTTTATAGAGGTTTTTACCAACCGACCCGAAAATGAACAACCTCTGATCATCATAGGCCGTTCTAACCTGTACAGTTCTTCGTACTGCAAGTCTACACACGAAGCGAAATAAGGGTCAATCACACACCAAGGAGCTCCCGTATCGACAACCCAAAGGGTTTGAGGACTGTTTCCAACCGAAGCATTGAGCACTATCCTAGGATAGTTGCGGTTTGTATAAGGAGCTTCTTCGAGGTATTCTGTTGCCCCCGAAATAAAATGGATGTTTTTCAATTGTGCATAAAATTGTGGAAAAATCATTCAGAGATCACCTTGGTGATGATAAGGTTCTTATTATTTTTTACGCTCGAATCCAGTTTCTGATATAAATTTTTTATTGTGATATCAAATCCCAACAACCTCCCGTCTAAAACAGCAACCCATTTGCCCTCGTAAGGCCGAGAAAATTCTCGAAGCCAATCTTTGGAACGAGAGATAGAATTGTTACTCTCATAACGAGTCGAATTCTCATGAGAAGAGACGCTGTGAATTGTCGATGCGTTTGGCTGAATGCTTGGTAAAAGGAGAGACGGATTTTCCAAACTGTCTATTTGTTTTATAATTTTATCTAGCTCAAGGTTATAGTTTTTCAAAAAAGTATGTGACAAATCGAGTACCGCCAAGATCGATTCTCGCTCGATGGTTACTTTTCCAGAAATAAACGCGACGAGAGACATCATTAAAAACTCAATAACGGAAGCTGTTTTTATAACGTTACTGAGATGGATCATGTTTCCGCAATTTTCAAGCTTTTCTTTTATTAAAGAAAAACGTTCAAAGTTCTGGATAGAGACATCAAAAAAATCAATTATTTTTCTGATGTCTTCTTTGCTTAAAGTCGCTCGTATTCTTGCATCATTTTCTAAGTCTTCGTAGAAAGATTCTTTTTTCTCAAATTTGTCAAATTTGATATTTTTTACGTCCAATTGAAAAAGCAGTAAATTAAAAGCAAAACGTATCGGATTCAGTTCTTCAGACCACATCTCTACGCCGCTTTTGATTTCATCGGGAAGTTTATGCAGTATTTTTTTTATTATTTCTTCTTGCATGTATTCAAAAGTGGCAGAAAGAGCTTTTTCTAAAGGAGTTTTATGCTTTTCCTTCTCCACGACGAGAGGTATCAGTATGGGAAAAGGGATATATTTATTACGCATCAAAATAACTCTCCTCAAGACAGAAGGCACAGCCAACAACAAAGTGCTATACGAAACAAGCTTATCTTTGTCAACACGTTGTTGATACAACGCTGATAAAATCAAAGAGAGATCGGCGCTGATAAAATCAAAGAAAGATCGGCGCTGATAAAATCAAAGAAAGATCGGCACGAACAAGAGACAGATTCAGGAAGTGCGAGCAGAAAAGTCCGAGAATAGCGCGGCTTGGCGTTGGCGTTTTCGATAGACGTCGCGCAGATCGAGAAGAAGAAGCCAACACAGCGGCAGAAACTCGATGAACATGATCGCCGCAGGGAGCGCCCATTCACCGTCGATCTGCTTGAAGGAGCGGACGAGATGAGAGAGCGGGATTAGCGCGAAGCATCCGAAAAGAAAGCGTGTCGGCCCGATCACCAACCAAGGCGCAAGCCAAAGCAGATACCACGGATAAAGCGTAGGTGTGAAGAGCATATACACGGCGAGTGGTAGAAACAGACGCCACCTCAGCGGGATGCGCAGAAAGGCCGCACCGATGGACGCCATCAACACCACGCTCGACAAGATCAAGCGGTTGGCTTCTTGGATCAGCCAGATATCCAGCAGCGTGTAAAAAGGACCGTTAAAGTACCAATGGCGCGAATAGACACCCATCTGCTTGAGCAAGTTTCCCCATTCTTGGACGTAAGGAAGCATAATCAAAAGTCCCGTCACAAGGGCGCTTGCGAGCATTCGCCAGCCTTGACGCCAGCGCAGCCACACAAAAAGCACAGGCACCCAAAAGATCGGCAAAGGCTTGATCAAGATCGTCAGCGCCAACAGCACTCCCACGGCTACACCGCGTTTTAAGGCCGCAGCGTAAAAGATCCCCAACAAAAAAGGCATCGCCAACGCATCAAGATGCCCATCTAGGCTGATCTCCAAGATCGGCAATGGACACCAAAGATAGAGCAACAAGCCCCCCGCTGCTTTGCCCCGAAGCTGCAATCCGTACAGCATCAACAAGCAAGCCACCCCCTCAGACAACCCAAGCAAGACCTTCCATCCAACAAAGCCTTGAGGTTGGACAAGATAAGCCCCCGTAAAAGCTGCTTGAGCGACAGGCGGATAGACGGTCGGCATCTTGGGATGGTTGATAAAGGGGTGGATTAGCGTGTCGCGCAAGTGCATCAAATAAGGAGAGTTCGGAGGCTCCTCGTAGGGATTGAGTCCGTGAGCTTGGACTTTTCCATCCCACAAGTACCGATACGCATCATCGGACATCGACGGATCATGCGGCCAAAGCAAGAGGCGAGACAGGATCGCAAGGCCCACCAACGTCCACCACATCCGACCTTTGGGGAGCTGACGCGCCCACGCCACAAACGGCAAGTACAGCGCAAACAACAACAAAGACCAACGAACGTAGTTTTCTGCGTTGGGCGGATCGAGCAGCGGAAGAAAGAAAAAGGCTCCATACATCGCGGTGCTTGCGATGGCCAACCACAACAGAACAGCATATTTCCAGTTTGAAGATCCCGTATCTTCCGATGATCTTGAGTGATGTAATATCGAAGAACTCGACAGTGCGGATGATTGGGATGATTGGGGATGTGTGGTTTGTTCGGAGGGAGCGGGTGGTTCAGAAGGAAGAGGATGGCTCATAGGCAGTTCTGGCGTCCGGGAGATCCGTTTTCTTTGTCTTGCCAAGAGCCGTTGTCGCAGCGTTCGCGGGACTTTCCTGTGCTAGGCCAGTTTCCGCCGGAGGCGAGGTTGGGATCGGCGCGGGTAAGTTCTCTGGCTCCGTCAAGCAGGACAACGGTGTCGCCCGAAGAGAGGTTGCTTGAAAAGAGCGTTGTTCCGCCTTCTTTGACGGTGAAGACGGAAGCCGTCGCGGGGATTTGATAGGGATTTCCGACCATATCGTAATCGGGTTCGACGATGACTGCGAAGCCTCTGGGTTTGATCAGAGGACAGGAGCCTGCTTTGATCGGGGCGAGTTCGCGGCCACCGCTGCCAGCTTTTCCGATGGAAAGGCCGCATAGGTCAAGATCTTCGGAGTTCGAGGCATTTTGGATCTCGACGTATTCGCCGTTTGGAACGGAAGGACTGGCCATGACTTCGATGATCTGGGGATCGCCTGATCGGGGCGGAGCGACGGTGGTGCGGTAGGTGAACACTTTGGTTTCACCCGTACGATAAGAGGCGATATCACCGCGCCAGATATCGTTTTGGTCAGGGCAAGTGTTGAGCGGACGAGAGCCTGTGTAGCGGGGATCACCTTGGGCGATCGGGCGGAGTTCGTCGCGCAAGCCGCGCACCATCACCAGATCATAAAGCTCTTCGCCAGCGAGCGGGTTGTTGGGCGTCACCGTTACGACGGTGCGCTTTTTTCCGCCTTCTTCGATGGTTTCGGCTTTGACGGTGAGGTCTGTAAGAAAAGGGATGCGCGAGTCTGCAACGGGTGGGGCTTCCATATCACGGATAAAGTTGTAGTCCGCTTGTCCACGCACAAGGAAAAAGAATTCTTTTGTAAGAGTCGTGGGTTGCATGACTTTGGAGAAGGTGATGCGAAAGTTTTGCTTGATATCGACGACGGGCTTGGTCGCGGGGTCAGGATCGACCGCGAGGACGCAAGGCGGATTTTCGAGTCCCACCGTCTCAGGCGGAGCGCAGGAGATCGAGAGCAACAGCCCCAACAGACCGAGGGTTGCGCTGCTCAAAAGTCTCCGTATGCTCGTCCTTGTGTGGATCATCTGTGCCTCCTGTGGCTCATTTGTACGGATCTTGGCCAGCTTCGCGCAACATCTTGGAGAAGGCTCCGCCCGTGAGTGCGTCCAGATCGGCGCTCAATTCTTGGAGGCGTAGGCGTTGGCGCAAATAAGCGAGCAGATTGGAGGGGCGATTGACAAGCAGGTCGATTTGAAGGCGTCGGCGTTCAAAGTAGAGTTTGGTGATCTCTTTGAGGACGTCGGTGCGGAGTTCGACCAATCGGCGAAGCTCGCGGTAGACGGTGATCTCGTTGCGGTTAAAGATCAGGTCATCCAGACGCCATGTTGCGCGAAATTCGAGGCGGTGGTCAAGGTCGGTGGATTGGGTGGTGAGGATGGGAGAGTTGAGTGTGGGGAAGGAGGTGGCGCGGTCGTCGTCGGTGTTGTAGTTGTAGCGGACACGGAATTCGGGCAACCATCCAGAGTGACGGGCGCGGCTGACGAGTCCACCGATGCGATCTTGATTGACGAGGGCGTACTGAAGGCCCGCTTTATGGAGTTGGCGGACGGTGGGTTCTTTGCTGAATTTGCGCAAAAGAGCGGTGGCTTTGCGCTCCATTTCTGGATCGACTTGGGCGCGGAGATGCAAAGAAGGGAGTCCACAAAGCAGGGCCAACAGGGCGGATAGGCCGAGCCAAGCCAAGCGTCGTTTGTGTTGCATGAAAACACCTCTGGGTTGCGTGTCGGTGTGAAGGGTGTGTCTCTCGATCCTCTTCGGAGACCTCGATGTTTCTATCTGTTGGGTCATTTGCTTTTTTGGCGGGACATGCGTTGCGCACGAATAACGCCGGGTTCAAACATGCCGCCTGTGAGGCCGTCGATGTGCGAAGTGATCTCGCTGAGCTTAAAGCGAAGCCGAAGGTAGCGAGAGAATTGTTTGTCACGAAAGCGGAGCAGTTGGTATTGCAAGCGACGACGTGCGTAAAATAAGCGGATCACACGGGTCATTAGGCGATCGCGGATGCGGCGAAGCCGCCGAAGTTCGGTGATGAGGGCTGTTTCGCGCTGATCATGGATGAGATGGCCGAGGTTCCATGTGACGGTTCCCTCAAAGAAAAACGCCCGCCCTTCGTTGCTTTGGATCGGGATGGGATTGCGAAAGGGGGCAAAGTCTTGGTCGTAGTCGTGTGTAATCAAAAGGCGGAAGCGGAACTCGGGCAGCAGAGCGCGTGCGCGGAAACGGTCGTGGTGTGCGGTGAGTGGCGTGCGTAGGTGCATAAAGCGAAGGGCGGAAAGTACGACGCTCCAGACGGAGGGTTCACGTTTGAGATAGCGTTCAAACCGAGCGAGTTGGGCGCGTGTGACGTGTCCAAGGATCGATTTGGACCAGCGCATCACGCCGTATTCGGTAGCGGCCCAGATATCGTTGGGGTCGGTGGGCGAGACGGAGAGAAAGCGGATCACGTTGCTGAGCATCCCATCGCGCAATGATCGGAAGCTTTTTCCGCCATTGCGGGACAAGAAGACACCGCGATCGTTGATCAGATACACGCTGAGAGGTGAAGCCAACGAAGATGTGATGTAGGTGATCTGGCGATCTCCGATGCCTTGGGCTTCGAGCGTGCGGAAACGCATATCTTGGCCCTTGCGTACGGAAGTGTACAATCCTCCCCCTGTTCCGACAATCACGCGCACAGGGCGGGTGGGCAGGATCGCAAGAGAAGTGATTCGGCGCGGACCTGCGGGCAGAGTCAGCGGTTCGGTGAAGGTTTTTCCATCATCGCGGGAGACAAACAGAGCGCGGTTGGTGGCGACGTAAAGGATGGTGGGGTTGCGTGGATGAAAGCGGATCTCTCGGATATTCATCCGACGGAGTTTTCCGTAGATCAGGCGAAACGTATTGCCTCCATCGATCGAGTACCACAGGCCATTTTGGGTGCCAAGCCAGATCTTGTTGTGGTTGCGTGGATCGAATTCAGCGGAGAGGATATCGCCTTCGCCCGGGCGTCTTCCACGAAAGATGCTGCGAAATGTTTTGCCAAAGTCATCCGACAAAAACGCGCCACCATCGGTCGCTACAAGGATGCGTTGCGGTTTGTGCGTGGAGATCACGACGCGCCGAATAAAGCGGCGCAAACGGCCTTGGACTTGACGGCGGCGACTGCGTTGGGTTTGGGCGACTTGGTCTTCGGCTTCTTCTTCTGCTTCGCGTTCTAGTTCGCTTTCGCGTTCGCGGGCGTAGGTTTCGCCGTATTGAGAGGCGAGGTCTTCGATCTTTTCTTCAAGCAGGCGCTCTTTGATCTCGCTGACACGTTGTTGTTGTGTCACTTGTTGTGCCGAAGCGGTGCGGTTGGTTCCTTGGAAACGAACCAGAGCCTTCCACCGTAACCCCCCATCATCCGAGCGATACAGCAATCCGTCGGCCCCTGCATAGATTCGAGACGGTTTGGTCGGATCGACGGCCACGGTGCTGACAAGCAGCGAATACAAACCATCCGACAGATCATCCCAAGCATATTCGATGGTGGTTTTTTTGGCGTTTTTAGAAGAGTCCGTGTCCTCGTCTTGTGGGGACTTGTCGGCTTGAGCTTGTGCAGGCCAAAGCCAAACGAACACCCACAAAACAAGCATCCACCGCCCTTTGCGACAATCTATTTTCCATCCATTCTTTGCGCCCACACTCACACCTGACTCCACACAACCGCTGCTCTCTTTGCTTTTGGGCAACTGCTGCTCTCTGCGCTTTTTGGCGTTGCATCCCATATTCGGGGCCGAAATCCTCGACAGCATGACCGCCCCGCTTCTTTGTGTCAACGCCTTGCATGGCTTCGATGTGCGCGTTTTTCCCGAACGATGGGCCATTTGGAGATCGTACGACCTACGCTCGATCGCTGTTGGCTCGCACGCAAAGGATGCTCTTGAGGTGGAAAGGCTTTTGTGTATGATGCCGCGCCTTCCCAAAAGGAAGGGCGATCCAAGCGAATCGTTTGATTGGTTTAAGTCATCTTGAACAGAGTCGGCGCGCTGCAACGTGGCGTGGTAAAGAGGGAGCGAAAGAGGTTGACGAGGATGATCACAGAAGCGCAAAACAAGTCCACCGAAACACAAAGCCAAGAAGGGCTTTTGCAGCGAGGTCTTTCGCTTTCTAAGGAGCCTTTCCTCGCAGAAGTGGAGGCACGTTTACGCAAGGCGTTGGAGGGAGGATTCTCAGCCCCAATGCAAGAAGCCAGTGTGTTGCTTGAGGCCGCACGCCATCTTTGTTTGGAAGGGGGAGGCAAGCGTGTGCGCCCCCGTCTTGTGGGGATGTTTGGCGAAGCACTCGGCGCGTCCGAAGAGGCTTTGGCGGATATCGCTGTGGCGGGTGAGCTAATCCACGCTGCAAGCCTGTTGCATGACGATGTGGTGGATGAAGGCACGATGCGCCGAGGACGACCGACAGCGCGTAGTTTGTGGGACAACAAAGTCTCCGTATTATCGGGAGATATGGTGTTGTCGTTGGCTTTTCTACAAATCAAGCGCTACCCACCGATGATCACCGAGCGTGCAGTTGAATTGGTCGCAAGCATGAGCCGCGCAGCGATGATGGAGATCGTTGCGTGCGGTCGCCCCGAGATGAGCGTCGAGGCATGGTGGGGGATCGCGATGGGCAAGACGGGAGCGCTATTTGGCTGGTGTGGCGAAGCGGTCGCCCTCTTGATGAATCAAACGGATGCCGTCGCAAACCTGCGGGATTGTGGCCTCCATCTGGGTGTTGCGTTTCAAATGGCCGACGATCTCAAGGATCTACGCGGCGATGATCCCAAAGATCGCTTTGCCGATATCCGCAACCGCAATCCTTCTTTTTGCTTGTTGACCGCTTCCGAACGCTCGCCTGCTTTTCGTCAGGCGCTCTCCTTGGCGTGGTTCAAAGAATGCCTTGATGAGCCCCAGATCCAACAGCTTGGCGAATCTGTCTTGGCTTTGGGGATCGCAGAACACACCTACCAAGCGCTTTGCCGAGAAGTGGATCTCGCGATGGCTGCGCTTGGTCCTTATCTCCATGCACCCGGAGGGCGGGATATCGCGGCGTGGGGAGAATGGTTATGCAAGGGATTACGGCAAGCGTGACGGATGCCCGTATCAACACGGCATACGACCGACGCATCACAGCAGCGCACCGCCAACCCTCGGTCGTTTCAAAACACAAATCGACACAAGACGCTCGGCTCTGCACACAAGGACACAAGATCATGACGGAACATACGACCGATTCACAAGACGACCAGTTCTCTCCGGTCGAAGCGCAATCTTCTGTAAGACCGCTTGCGCCTTGGGAACACAAAGCCATCGATGCCGTGGGAGATGTGATCGATTTTTGGGGATTCAAGCGCAACCACGGGCGAGTTTGGGCTTTGCTTTATTTGCGCGGTGAGGCTCTTTCGGCGGTCGAGATCCAAGAAATCCTCGAACTCTCGAAGGGAGCGGTCTCCATGATCACGCGAGAGTTGGAGCAATGGAATGTGATCCGCCGAGTTCGGTTGCCCAAAACGTCCTCTTGGCATTTTGCCGCAGAGACCGACTTGATGCACATGATCAGCCGTGTGATCCGTGAGCGTGAGTCGGGCGTGATCCATCGCGTTAAACAAGATCTCCAACAGGCCGAAGTATCCGCACGCAGCGATCAACACACGCCCCCCGAAGTGATGGATCGCGTTGAGCGCATGAGCACGCTTGCTTCGTTGATCGAACACGCTGTGCATATCTTCCTCAACACGGCCCATCTCGATCTGGTCAACCTGTTGAGTGTTCTTCCTTATGCTTTCCCTCGAATGGAAGACCCCGAAGATCCGAACAATACAGACTCCCCACCTGATCGCCTCCTCCCCGAACAAACCACCACTTGACCCCTCCTTGCGCCAACTCTTCGATCCATCGCATCGGTCTGTTTGCAGAGAACCTGTTTATTCTTGCTCGGGGGGGGTGAGGCTCAAACCAAGGAGGGTTTCGAGTCGATGGCGCAGCACCATGTAGATGCCTTTGGCCCCTTCAAAAAAGAGCACAAATTGCCGTCCTCGCGCTTCGGTATCGTCCACAAAAGAGAAGTAATGACATTTGACGGAGAGGTATTCGCTTTGTCCTGCGGCTCGGGTGCGTTCTTCGGTGGGCAGATCCCCTCGATAACTTAGGCAAAGTTCCACATCGCTGTCTTCGCCTGTCGCCATCAGTCTTTGATAATCTGCGCGTTTGAGTGCGATCTGGTCTTTGCCGTAGTGGACGCCTGCGATCTTGGTCAAGTTGATCGCGAGATGCCCCTGCATTCCAAAGAGCTCCCCTGCGTTGGCGGGCGGAAACAGCCGTGCTGCGTGTAGGTTGTTGTAGACGACGAAGATGTGCGGATTGGGCGGGATATGGATGTACATGATCGAAACGGCTCCTTTGTGTTTCTGCGATCGTGAGGGATGGCAACCGTTGCGAATTGTGTTTGTTTCTGCCCAAAAGTCAACCTGATCGACGCTCCCATCGCAATCTATCCAACGCCGCAAGTCCTCGTGGCAAGGGCGTTAACGAACAGGAACGGACAGCGTATGAGAAAAAGGGCCCTCTTGTACGATGAGGTCCGATACGCCAAGGCTTTTGGGGGTCAGCAAGCCTTCTTGGGTGGTGTCTACGGTGAGGATGGAGGGGGCTGTGGTTTGTAGAAGAAAAGAGGGGGAGTGTTGGGAAAAGGTGCGCGTGAGGTGGAAATCGTTTTCGTAGTGGAGATCGACGGAGGCGTAGGCTTTTCCGTTGGAGGGGACAAAAGGCAGACTGGTACGTAGTTGGATGCGGGTGGGATGGGGCGTTTGTTTTCGCAAGAGAAAGTACAGGATCTTTTTGATACGCAAAGACCAAGCGGTCTCGCTGTGATCGGCTCCAACAGCTTCAAAGTAGGCCAGATCTTCGTTGTCTTTGTGGCCGAGTGCTGCGAGCTTTTCGGCAAATCGGCGGTTATTGGCGAGATACCATGCCCGCCCGTCGGGGTATTTCTCGCCTTCTTCGTAGCCTGCATCGATCCAATAACGCACGGGCTTTTTGGGGCCTTGGTAGGCGAGTAGATCGGCGAGAAACTGCGCACCGTTTTCTCGAAACGAGTTGGACACACAACCCGCAGCACCGAAGGTCTGGGGATAATTCCAAGAAAGATAGATCGAGATGATGCCGCCAAAGGACGAACCCATCACCGTCGTATAGGCCGATTGATGGAGGGTTCGGTAATGGTGATCGATGTAGGGTTTGAGGTGTTCGACGATCCACTTGCTGTACTGGGCTTTTTTGTCGGCAGCTAACGTTCCAACATACTCGATCGACCTTGTGGAGCCTGTATTGTAGATCCCCACAACGATCGCAGGATCGATCAGATCTTCGGTGAGTAGGGCGTCAAGCGCCTCGTCCACTTTCCACTCCATCCCAAAAGAAGAATCCTGCTTTTGGAAGAGATTTTGCCCGTCGTGAAAATAGATCACGCGGTAGCGCCGTTGTGAAGCGGTGCTGTAATCGGGTGGGAGATAAAGCACGACGTGGCGGTTGGCGAGGCCAAAGGGGTTGTTAAAGTCTTTCAGCCATACGAATCGCCCCTTCACTTCGGTGCTTTGGGGCTTATCGTTTGGATCCCAAGGCCGTTTGGTTTGGGGCGGGCGTTTGGTGAAGGTGTGGCTCTGGTGGAAGGTGTTTTGGGCGTGTTGAAGAAAGATGCGAAGTGTGATCGATTGCCCGATGGCAAGGCCGTTTCCGATGCGGATGGATTGGCCTTTGGTGAAGGAGATGCCTTGCGTGGAAGGGTCCGAACCATCGAGGGTATAGCGTGCGGTGGTCGGGGGGGGGCCAAGCATATCAAAGGCCACCTCCAACGTGTCTTCATAAAAATCCCCGCCAGTCGGCGATATCTGAAGAATCGGCAGCTTGTCAGGATCGCGATCGTACCAACGACCGATGCTTTTTCCCACGTCGTCTTTTCCGTACAACACAAACCAACCTTCGCGGGAACGGGACAGATCGATGGTTTGTTCTTTTGTGGTGGGATCATTGAACACAAAGGATGCGCTGGTGGCTTGGGCAAAGGCGTAATGCACCCATCCATCGCCGCTATCCGTCATCAAGATCCCGGGCCATGTCGAGGCTTGGCGTTGTGGATCGGTGGCCCAAAAATGGATCGACGGCGCACCCCATGACACGGGCTTTTTGAAGTGCAACACCAGAGGTCGGCGTGGTGGAGACTCGGTAGGTGTTTCTGGAATGGATTCGCTCGGTGATTCGGGCGATATCTCTGGAGGATGCTCCACAAGGATGTCTGGGCTAAAGTGTTCTGGATCGCCCTCTTTGGGAGGATGGGTTGGTTCGGGGAGGTTCGTCTCTGGGTGTGTTTCTTGAGGCGATGCGTCCATCTTCGATTCGTGTGGAGGTGCTTCGCTCGGAGACTCGGAGGCGTCGGAGGGTTGAAAGGATTCTGTAAGGGCGATCTCTGCGGTGGATTCGGCAAGTTCGGTGGGGGGAGAGAGCGTATCGCAGCCACTGGCACTCCATCCCAATACCAGCAGAAAAAGGCTGTAGAGCAGCAAGCCCTTGGTTCGGGAAAAAGCGGCGGAAAAAAGCAATGGGTGTGTTTTTTTGGTTTGCCGCATCGTGCGTTCCATTCGTTTCATCTCATCGGAGACGCCTTGCTTTTTGGCAGGAGCCTCTTTCTTTTGAAGGCTTATCGTCTATTTTTGGACAGGGTTGCTTGGGTAGCGTTTTCTTTGGATGTTTGTGAGGGCGTTTTCGTGATGGAGAAGCAAAAAAACAAGATGCGATGGTTGTATCGTGGCTTTTTCTGTAGCTTTTTCGCAGGTTTGTGGCTTGCGTTTTTGGCTTGTGGGGATGTCCCTGTGCTGCAGCCCACGAAATTCTTTTGCAACAACACCACAGCCTGCGATACGGACTATGTGTGCCAAGGCAATGTCTGCGTCTTGGCCGGTCAGAACGAAGGAAACAGTCACACAGAGGGGACTTCCGAACCCAGCGCAGAGATCCCCACCGAAGCGGGCGAACCAAGCGGGTCCGAAGAAACGGTTTCACCCGATTCAACCGAACCCAACCCGCAAGAAGCCTCTATCGAAGAGTCCGAACCCATCGAGCCAATCACTGATTCGACCATCGAGCCTACAGTTGAGCCTACAGCGGAACCAACCGCCGAACCCACCAACGAACCAACCGCTGAGCCGCCCCCTGATTCTGTGGCAGAACCCAC
>Ga0154020_10004810_pt1 | contig 16047 bp, 17 predicted proteins | sample Klosneuvirus_201_FD_109709 | JGI IMG/M metagenome (GOLD analysis project Ga0154020, IMG submission 109709) | Active sludge microbial communities from wastewater, Klosterneuburg, Austria - Klosneuvirus_20160825_MG | ecosystem: Engineered > WWTP > Aerobic digester > Activated sludge | place...
CCCCTCTCCATATGCATGAGAGGGCGCTTGCGGCAGGCGCAAGCCTGCGGGGGGTGAGGTAAGTTTTTTGCCGTTCATGCTATCTGCTCAGGTTAAAATTCACCATCAGACCGAAATTAAGAAAGTGCCCGTTATAGATCTGGTAATTGGGATTATTGGCCGGCGGGCTCAGATGCTGTTCATACACAAAATAGTAATCTGCGCGCACACCGATGTTCACCAACCGCCCGGCAGGAAAGGAAGTTTCAAAGCCCGCGTAACCCATCGGCAGCCAGTTTTTTGCCCCTTCGGGATAATTGCGCAAAAAGTTACCACCGGCACCACCCTTAATGTGGAATGAAAGGGGCAGGTTAATAGGCAGCGTATAGACCAAAGCGCCATAAACCGGAATAGAATGCAGACGTGCGACGGTGCGCGAGGTGTAGTAACTGTACGATGCCCCGATTTCGGTGCGCAGCGTGTTCGTCGGCAAATTGCCCCGCAGAAACATGCCCCCGCCGAGACTGGTCGTGAGTACTTCAGACAGCTTACTGCCGGGAACAGGTGTCACAGGGCCGAACCAGACACCGATCTGCGGTTTGAAACGCCACGCTTCAGTCTCAACTTGCGAATAAACCGCGGTTGTCGACACGGCCAAAGAGAGAACCAGTGGGATAAATCCCTTAAATAAAACAATCCGCCGCATTCAACCTTTGTCGACTCAAAACGGGATTCAGACCCCGCGTCAAGGCATTCGAGGCCAGCTTCAGATCGGCAAGTCTTTCGGGCTTCCACTCGGCTTGATTCGTCTCCGCCAGCGCTGGTGCTACCTGCTTCACTGTGGGCAACGGCAGTTGCGCGAGCACATCTTTGCCAAACCAACTTTCGAGCAAAAACGCCTGCCCTGGCCCATAGGTCAGAAAACGCCATTGGTTTTTTGTCAGCAAGTTGGATATCGCAAGAGCATTATCGGGGCCTGGGGAATAAAAGGCATTTTCAACGCTGTTAAAACTCACGGTACGCAAAAGTGAGTTTGATATTCGGATCAGAGAAGGCTTTCTTCATTTCCGCGATGAGCGCAGCGCGTCCGCCCAATTAGAGTAGTTTGGGATAGCTCATATCCATAATAGTTTCAAAATCCAATTTTTCCGTAGCTTGGTACACTTTGATTTAACCCTCTTTCGCGCGATCGAGGCTTTGACTGAGCACGGGTGAAACCAGCAGAGAAAGAATAATGATACCATATTTCATGGGTTAACCTGAACTTACCGGCGTATTGCGTCAACGGAATCCACGGTAACCCAAACTGGCACCTCTAACGGGTATTCTTCGCAATCGAGTGCCGTGCCGTCTTCCCATGCCAGCATCGCAAATTCTGCCGCTGCATCCAATGCGATGATCGGGTGATGCCAAACGCCGCTATTGTAGTTTATCCCCTGGCCCGGCGCACAGAGAAAGGCCTTCAGATTATCTAAATCCGGGGCACCATTGGCCAGATTGGGTGCCGCAATAATCAAGAACCGGCTGACCAGCATTGGCATGAACGCCTGCGTGTTTTGCGGGTGCCGCTCCAGTAGCCTGATTTGAATCGGTGGATGCAGAGGCGTGCTGCGAAATACTGCGAGATTGGGCCTGGCATTGGGGCGGCCGTTGGCAAGATTCGCGCACCAATCGAAACGCACCGCCGTACCCTGATTGGCTGCAGAACCCTGTTTGAGACCGGCGCTGATCACCTGCCCAAAAGGGGAAAAACCCTCAACGGTCAAAGGCCGCGCGCTGACAGTTGGCTGCATAGAATTGAATGCAAGCGATGGCGCCCGTAACGCGTCATGCGAATTTTGCATTCCGCTGTAATCCTGGAATGGCGCTATCTCGAACGGCAAAAAAATATTTTCCCCGGGAACCCGGTTTGGCAGAGGTGCCAAGGCAATGGCAGACTTAATTCTCAAGACTTCAGCGCACGACGACAAACGTGCCCACCCGCGCTATAAATTTGTAAAGCCATTGGAGATTATTGTTGCCAAGCGCACAATCAAAGGCATGACGTGCGACATCGGCCAGGGTGGTATTTCATTCATTGTCGACGCGATGCTGGCACCGGGTACTGTAACCGCAACCATCCCCGACGCCGAGCTGACCCTGGAAGGGAGAATTCTTGCCCATCAACCCACCGACAAAGCCGGTTTGTTCCGACACCAAATGCAGTTTAAAGATATACTTTTGACCGCTGTGCTCGAAGAAATTCTGGGTTGATGTGCTCGTTTGGCCTTGACGTGGGGTATTGCCCGTAATCCCTCACTGCATGCATTCACCATTTTGGGGCGAATTTTTCGGCACGATGGTGCTCATCATTCTGGGCAGCGGCGTGGTTGCTGGTGTCTTACTCGAAAAATCCAAAGCGCAAAACGCCGGGTGGATTGTTATCACTGCCGGTTGGGCATTCGCAGTGACGTTAGGCGTCTTTACCGCCAAAACATTTGGCAGCGTTGATGCGCATTTAAATCCCGCAGTGACGCTGGCCTTCGCCATAAAGACCGGCTCGCTCGAGAACGTGCTGCCCTATTTTTCTGCACAGTTCAGTGGCGCTTTTGCCGGCGCGATAGTCACCTGGCTGCACTATCTGCCGCATTGGGCCGAAACTAAAAGCAGCGACCTGAAACTCGCGGTATTCTCCACAAGCCCTGCGATGCGACATCCGGTTTCTAACATGGTCAGCGAAATTTTCGGCACGCTGGTTTTAATCATCGGTATCTATGCAATCTTCTCGCGTGGTTCAGGTGGCATCTCTGCCGGCATGGGCCCCTTTCTCGTCGGCATACTCGTGTGGGCAATCGGGCTGTCGATGGGTGGCACGACCGGCTACGCGATCAATCCAGCACGCGATTTTTCGCCGCGTCTCGCGCATGCGCTGCTGCCGATTCCCGGCAAAGGGTCATCAGATTGGCGTTATGCATGGGTGCCCGTTGCAGCACCGCTGATCGGCGGTGCGCTGGGCGGGCTGCTGATGCGCGTGGCAGGGTAGTGCTTCGCAACAGGAGCACAACGGGAGAGCATTTCACTTGACGGCAAGCGTTCATTTGCGGAAAAAACGCCCATGCAGAAACCAAATACGCTGTTAGTGATTCTCGCATTCGTGGTGTTGGCTTTTTTCCTGCCCGACGGATGCATTCAGGCTATAGGGCATACTGTATGGAATATCGCGAAAGTTGTGCTCATATTATTGGCAATTATTATTATCATTGCGTATTTTCGCAAAAAGAGCTGAGTTCGCGTGATTTCCCGATTTAAGGCCATCGTTGCTTCGCTGCTGTTGAGCTCATCTGCGTTGTTCGCGGGTGAAGGCCTCGACTACATGCAGAATATCATCAACAATTTTGAACTATTGCGCGGTGAACTGGCACAGGATTTTTCTGCCGAGAAGCGCAAAGATGTTTCAGCGAAGGCGCGTGAGTTGGCCTTGCAGATTCTGGATGTCAAAGAGATCGGCAAGCTGGCACTGGGGCGACATTTTGACAAATTGAAGCCGGCGCAACAAGAAGATTTTCTGGGTCTATTCCATGAGCTGATGGCCAACCGTGTGGTTGAGGCGAATATTCCCTCGCAAAAAGTGATAACCGGCAAAATTCCGATTGAAATTATTTCCGAACGGGCAGAGAGCGACGAGGTATTCGGCAAAGAGGCAATAGTGGTGAACACCAAAGTTCCCCACCGTAAGCAGAGCTTCAAAGTCGAATTTTTTCTCTATCGCTCTGACGATGGCCTGAAGCTGTACGATGTGCACATCGACGAGGCATCGACCTTGCTCGACTTCCGGAACCAATTTTCCTCTATAATCAACAAGAAGGGCTATAAGCACCTGGTGAAATTACTGCGTGAACGCATTCAGAAGATCAACAAGAAATAATCACCTCACTGTCGCTCTGGTCGTTTTTTCTGCTCTCGTTCTGCAAACGGCACTGGGCGCAGAGAAACCGATTCGTTTCGCAGAAGGGCTGACGCAACTGCTGAAGAATAATGCAAAAATTCTCGAAAGTAAGGCGCAGATTCTCAGTTTCGAGGCCTTAAAAACCGAGGCGTCAGCCAGTGATTTGCCGACTTTTTCACTGCTCACCTACGTTGCCCCGATCTACGAAGTGCGCGGCGATGCAACCAAATCAACGGATAATTTTTCCAAATGGGGTCCGTTTATCCATGGCGAACTGCAGGTTGTTTATCCGGTCTTTAGTTTCGGCCGAATCAAGGATGCTAAACAGGCTGCATCGCACGCGATTGAAGGCGGACGCCTGCTGCATGAAAGCCAGATCAACCGGAGTGTTTTTGAATACAAGCAGCTGTACATGCAGATAATTCTGTTACAGCGTTTGAAAACGGTACTCGATGACGCGAACGAAAAGATGAAGACCGTTCTCACGAGGGCTGAAAAACTTTACAAGAAGGGCACCGGCGAAGTGCAGCGCAAAGACCTGACGCGGTTGAAACTATTTGATCTGGAGCTGCAACGTTTTCAGGCCGAGTGGGTGGCGAACAAAAAGACAGCCGGCCTCGCGCTGGGCCATTTTCTTGGAAAAAAAGAATCGCTTTTGGTATTGGAAAGCGACTTCCCAAAAATCGAAGATGCAACGCGCGCACTCGAACAGCTCATAGCCGAAGCGCATAAAATAAATCCTGATTTGAAAGCAGTGGCGCAGGGAATGCAGGCGCGGCGCCATCAGGTCGAGATGGAAAAGGGCGGCAACCTGCCCGTGCTGTTTGTCGCCGGTCGCGCTGACATGAACTACACTGCGATGCGCGATTACCAGCAAAGCACCTACGCTTTTGATCCGTTTAACCGCAATATATTTGCTGTTGTCTTTGGCGCCAAATGGGATCTCGACTTTGGCGGCACCAAGGCCAAGACGCAGAAAGCAGAGGCTGAACTGGAAAAGATGCAGGCGAAGCAGAGTGAAGCAGAGACCGGAATTCCACTGAAAATCGCCATGGCTATGTGGGATTTTGAAAAACAAAAAGTCCAGATGGAAATCACCCAGAACAAATATAAAGAAGCCAATAAATGGTCTCTGTCAGAAATGACTGCCTATACCACCGGGACTGGCTCAGCCAAAGACCTGATCGAAGCGCTGGGTGCGCAACTGTTAGTGGAGAAAGAACTCGCGGAAACAGAGTATAATCTGTGCCTTGCGGCAGCGAAGCTCGCGATGGAAATCGGGGACCAGGGCACCCTGAAGGCATGGCGCGAATGAAAACACCCCTGGGTCTCATATTGGCTTGCATTCTGTCGACTGCACTATCAGCGAAGAGCAAAGAAGTCCTGCTCGGCGAGAAGGCCTATTCCCGTGGCTCGCACGAAGCGGCAAAAAAATATTTTGAGCAAGCGATTGAAAACGGTGATGAGAGCGGTGACCCGCGGTTTTATATCGGATTAATCCTCGAAGCTCGCCGGCAATATGCGGAGAGTATACCTTATTACCGGGCGGCGGCCGAGCGGCCAATGCACAAAAAATTCAAAAAAGCGGCATACTGGAAAATTGTCATTCTGTGCCGACAGGCCAAACTTTACGGAGAGGCGCTGCGCGCCGTAGAGCGCCTCGAAGACATGGGAGAGAAAAGCGAAACCTTCGAAAAAATTCGTTACGAAGCGGAAAACTACCAGGGCCGCCGTGAATATAAGGGTTATGACAGCATACGCAAGGCCACCGCGCTCGAAAAAGAATTTAATGAGCGCATTGCGAATGGGGATAAACCAGAAGATGCGGTCGAGCTCATTGAGCGCATTATCGCGAGCTACAAACAGGCGATTACGCAGGACGAGCGTTGGAAAGATTATCGGTGGAAAATTGCGAAATACTATGAGAAGCTGAAGCGCAACCGCGAGGCAGGTGAAGCCTATCGGCAAATCTGGGAAGACAGCGGAGACGCCGGGGCAGCATACAAACTAGGCTATTTTGCGCGGCGAGCGGGCGACTATCGCGGAGCATTGAAATATTTTGCGGCTGCACTGGAGAAAGAGATCGAAGATCCACAACTGAAATTCTACCTGCGCTACAACGCAGCGCAGGCCAATTACGGCCTGGGCAAATACCCCGAAGCGTTTGCGCATGCGAAGGCTGCGCGCCGCCTCGCGGCAGACCTCGAATTGCGCAAGAAGACGGGGCTCGGTGTCAAGCGCGTATTCTGTTTGAGTGCCGCATCGACGGGCAATGACGATGAAGAATATTGCAAGTTCAGCAAAAAAACAGAAAGCCCGATGTTCATAAATTTGCTGGGCATGAAGCGCGCACTGGGGTCCAAGTCTTTCGAAAAAGCAGCCGGTTTCGCGGCGAAAATATACGAAAATGAGGCCGTAGAAGACGATGAAAACGGGGCGACGTTACCGGCGTATGCGATGTCCGATCTTCCCATCGCCATTGGCGTGTTGTTTCGCACGGAAAAATACCGGGCAGTGCTAGATCTGACAGGGAAGTTTAAGTCCACCCTTGAGGCGCAGGCTGACTATTACGGCTGGCGCGCCGTCTCGCGCTTCGCCCTCAAAGAATATGGATCTGCCGTAATCGAATTTGAAAAGATTAAATCGCTGACTCCATCGCAGATGAACCTGCATTTGATAGCTCTCGCACACATGGGCGATTTTAGCGGCGTGAAAACTAAGGGTCGCTTATACCTGACTAATGCAAAAGCGCGGGAAAAAATCCGCAACAATCTGCGCAAGCTTCGCGTGTTCGAGCAGGTGCGGAGAGAGCCCGATTTCGAAAGCTGGGTCGGCGGCAACGAATCTCAACCAACGCCGGCGCCAAAGCCACAACCTGCGGCGCCAGTTACCCCCTGAGTAAGGCTGAAAAAACCCAAATTAGGAGCGCATCAGAGCTTCCATAGCTAACTCAAGGGAAATTTGCCCTGTTTGCTGTCGCGCACATAACGTGGCAGCATGTATGGAGGAATACATAGTGCAAGTTCGGCATAAATCCGCCTGCCGTCTGGTTCGCTGACCTCGAAATGCGCCGAACCCGTCACGCGGTCGAGCTGGTGCAGATAATACGGCTGAATGCCTTCACGAACCAGAGCCATACAGAGCTCAGCGAGTGTATCTGTATCATCGTTAATATTTTTCAGCAATACGGTTTGAGCATAGAGTGGAATGCCGATACTGCGCAATTCCTGAATTTTTCGGATTGCTTCGTCGGAAAGTTCTGTGGCGAGATTAATATGCAAGACCATAGCGACAGGCTTTTGCCTGAATTCGTGCCGCAATCCCGCCAGCGTCGCGATAAGCTTGTCGCTGACCAGAGCAGGGGAGGTCGTCACAGCCCGGCTATGCAGGCGCAGAAAGCGAACCGTGTCGAGTGAGAGAAAATAGCGCGCTCGTTCTGACAGCTCAGCCACAGGCAGCATGAGCGGATCACCACCGGAAAAAATGACTTCATTGATTTCAGAATTGCTCCTCAGAAAATCGCCAATGGCATCCAGCGGCGTTGTTGTGTGCCCGGTGGATAACAACGTCTTTCTCTTGCGCGTGCAGTAGCGGCAATACACCGGACATTCGTCACTCGTGAGATACAGAATTTTGCTGCGGTATTTGCGGACGACATCGGGGAAAGGATGGATATCCGCATCTTCTTCATTTAACGGGTCATCGGAAAAACCCGCATGGTCTTCCAGTTCCTGCGGGGCCGGCATAAACTGCGCCAACAGCCGGCCAGCATCAGCCTCGGACAGTGTCGCAGCGTGGCGCAGCACATGCGGAGAAATGCGCGTACGGAATTTAGCTTTGAGCAGCGCCTCTGAAGCCGCATCCAGCAATTGCATCAGAAAAACAGCCTGGGCCTGAAAAGTTTGGCAATGATCTGGCTGCGCTCGAAAATGCCGTGCAGGCGGGAATCTGCCGAGTTGCGCACGTTGTCGTTCAGGCAGAAGAAGTGGTTGGGCCGTACCTCAGTCTCGGGGAAATTGTATGCCATGTCTTCGGGTACCTTCAGCGCCGCATTCAGCTCTCTGACAGCATTGCCATTGATAATCAGCCGGCCATCCTGTATGCGCACTTTGTCGCCGTCGACGGCGATGATACGGCAAAGAAATTCAACTTCGGCCGTGCGTGAGCGCACCAACACAACATCCCCCGACTGGATGCTCGTCAATTTGGGGTAAACAAAGTAGCGTCTATCGCCAGCACGAATTTCCGGTGACATGCTATCACCGGTGATTTTTAGTGGATAGAAAAACAGTTGGCGCAGAACAAATTGAAATACAAGAGCAACAAGAACGACAATGACGGCGGCCAGCACAAAGCGGCGCAGCTTATGGTTGCTGTGTTTCCCCGACGCACGGTAATATTCGGCCTTACGGATCACGTGCGGGAAACGCGGTAACACAGCGGGCGCGTCAAACGATAAGCGGGTAGACTGTGGCAGGCACAATATCTCTTAATCTCGGTGGCGGCGCAGCACGCGGATTTGCGCATATCGGGGCGATTCGTGCCCTGGTCGAAAATGACATCCGTATCAGGCACCTCATCGGCATTTCGATGGGCGCTATCTGCGGGGGCGTGTATGCGGTGATGCCCGACGTGGATTTTCTTGAAAAGCGCATGAAGCAGCTGATCGATTTTGAGCCCTTTAAAAATTCGGTGGTCGGCAGCTGGACCTCCAGCCACGAAGAAAACCCGCGTAATTTTGTTCGCCGGGCACAAAAAATATTTACCAGCACGAATATTCTCCGCCGCATTTTTACCGCGACGGGAGTTTTGACAGCCTCAGAAGTGAATAATGTCTTGCATCCGTTTCTGGCTGATGTCGCCATTCATTCGACCGAAATTCCATTTGCGACGGCTGCAGTGAATATTCGCAGCGGGGAGCTGCGCGTATTCCGCGGAGCTGACCGGCTGCGACAGGCGGTCGTCGCATCTGCCTCGATGCCCTTGATTTTTCCACCCGAACGCATCGGCTCTGAGTCGTACGTTGACGGGGGGGTACTGGATAAGCTGGGCATCGAAACTGCAGCGCGCATCGGTACCGAACGGGTCGTGGCTGTCGACGTTTCCGACGAAAGAATACCGGACACGTTACCGAAAAGCGGTTTTGACGTAATTCTCAAAACTGAAGAGATAGCCTCCGAACACCGGCGCAACATGCAGCTTGATCGGGCTGCGCTGGTGATGCGGCCGATTCGCGGCAACTACCATTGGGCCGACTATTCGGCCGTGGATGAATTCATGCTGATGGGTTATGAAACAGCCAACAACCACATGCATGAAATCAAGGGAATTGCCGCAGGGCGGCGCATTTTTGGCATTTTCCGGCGTTGACCCGTGCGCGAGATTTGGCCCCCATTCTTATCAATATTTCTTGTCCCGCCGTTTCGCTTGTTCAACGAGCCTAATGCTTTCCCTCTTTAAAAAGAAAGACAAACCAACGTATCAAGCCTTCATTCAAAGCATGGGCAAAACCGTGACCGTGAAGCACCGGCAGACTTTGCTCGAAGCGGCGCTCGAAGCCGGGCTCGACTACCCGTTCAGTTGCGGGGCCGGCAGTTGCACCACCTGCAAAACGAAACTGATCCAAGGTGAATATAAAGACCTGTCTGATATGTCACTCGTACTGACAGAAGATGATCTGAAAAAGGGATATATCCTCGCCTGCCAGACAATTCCGAAGACGGACTTAATCGTCACGCTTGAACCGGACGAGTCAAAGGAATATTCGGGAGAGGTCTCTGGCTACCGCAAGCTGACGCATGACATTATTGAAATCAAAATCAAACTCAGCGAAAAACTGCGTTATACCGCCGGACAGTATGCTGACCTCGCGGTCGGTGGAGTCAAAGGTTCACGCTCCTATTCCTTTGCATCGGCACCGGGCGCGGGCGGTGGTAATCTCGAAGTGGCGTTTCACCTGCGTCTGGTGCCCGGCGGTGAAATGACGACCTGGTTTCATGAAAAAGACCGCAGCGGCGAGAAAGTCAAACTGCGCGGTCCGCGCGGCACATTCGGCTGGCGCGAAGAAAAGGATACCTGGCTCTGTGTTGCAGGCGGCAGCGGTATGGCTCCCATTAAGGCGATGCTCGAAGATGCTGCACAGAAGAAGATCAAGAAACGCATTGTGTACCTTTTCGGCGCGCGCACACAGAAAGATCTCTATGCACTCGACGACATGAAGCGTTTCAGTGTACAACTCGGTGCGGATTTCCAATTTGTGCCCGTACTATCACACGAAGACGCCGGCTCTGACTGGAATGGCGCACGCGGCTTCGTCACTGAATTCATCGAAAAACAGAATCTGGATTTTAATAACACAGCGGCATTTCTCTGCGGCCCGCCGCCGATGATTGACGCAGCTATTGCAAAATTGTCAGAATGCGGCGTGGAGAAGCAGAATATCTTCTTCGATAAGTTCACCGATAAGAGCCACGTGAAAAAATAATTAATATTTTCGGCTAAGCCGAAAATATTAATTATTTGTCTCGGTTCTCAGTTCGTCACGCAGACGAGCCGCTTCTTCGTAGTTTTCGCGACCCAGAGCCGTCTTGAGCATCTGCTGCAGAACTTCATTTCGCGAGTAGAATTTGACTTTTTCCAACGTGGTCTCTTTGACCTCTTTCGGACTTTTCTTCTTTTCCCCGAATTCTTCAAGAATCGCTTCAAAAAATTCTTCGCGTTCGTCGGCAGTAAGAATTTCATCCACATTACTGTCGCCGGCAGTCCGTAATGCGTCGGCATCGGCATCGCGCAAAGTAATCGGATCGATGGCGGTGCGGTCATAGACATGCTCCGCCACATATATTGGCGCGCGAAAGCGTACAGCGAGGGCGATCGCGTCTGACGGCCGGGCATCGAGCTCCAGCAAATTACCGGGGAAAATATCTCCCTGGACATAGATGCGCGCGAAGAACGTACCGCTGTGAAAATCGTTGATAAAGATTTTGCTGAGCGTGGAACCGGTTGCTTCGATCAGCGACCGCAAAAGATCTGCGCCGACAGGTCTCTCCATCCTCTCATTCTGTAATATCGTCGAAATAGAATATGCCTCAGACGGCCCGATGAAGATCGGTATAATTTTTTGCTTATGTTCGGGCTTGACAATCGCGGCGAACCCCATCGGTGTTACGGCAATCTCTCTGACTGTTGCAGGCAGCATATTTTTAACCCCGGATTATTTTGTTTTCTGTAAAGCTATTTTTGGTTTTCCGTGGCTTTTTAATTGTCACGGTGTGCAATTTTCACAGGCACACGTATGTTGCACTATGCCATCGTGGGTGGCGGTATTTCCGGATTGAGCCACGCATACTTTCTGAAGAAAAAACTGCCCGAAGCCAAAGTTACGCTGTTTGAACCGGGTGAGCCGGGCGGTAACATTGCCACGCAGGTACATGATGGAATTCTGCTCGAACCGGGGCCAGATTCATATCTCGACCGTTCGGGTCTTTTCAATACGATGGTGGCAGATATCGGGCTCAAAGACCGCCTGATTTTTGAAGATAAGCGCAGTGCAAAACGCTTCATTCTTAAAGACGGTTATCTGGTAGGCGCGCCGAAATCGCCGCTGGGCCTCATTACCACTTCGCTGCTTTTTTTTCCCGAAAAGATCCGGATTTTTCTTGCGATGGGAAAAAAGTTTTCGATGTGGCCGACCATTACACTGTTTGATGCCGCACGAAACGTGCTCGGGTACAGTGCGGCCGAATATCTTGCCTCGCCTTTCGCACGCGGGGTTTATGGCAGCGAGGCTGAAGATCTCGAATTCTCCGCCATGTTTCCCGAACTATATCGCAAAATTGCCGCGGCGCCTAAACTTAAAGTGGCAATGAAACAATATGCGCAGGAAAAACGTGCCTTCTGGCATGCAGAACTGGGGGATGTAAAATTTTCAAAGGGCATTTACAGCTTTAAGGGTGGCCTTACCACATGGGTGCATGCGCTCAGAGATTCGCTCGAAAAATCAGGAGTTGAAATTGTGCGCGATAAGATTGCGCGCATCGGGCGCGACAGTGACAAAAAGATCGTGTTGAGCTCTAAATCCAAATCGTACACCGCAGCTGACCGTGTGGTTTTCACGATCGGCACGGCAGACAGCAGCTATATCTTCCGCGACCACGACAAAGAGCTTTCGCGCAGAGTGTCCGAGCTCAAATATTCGCCGATCAATGTGGTGTACAACCTGTGGAATAAGAAAGAATTTAATGCCGCCGGTTACGGGTTTCTCGCGCCGCGCAAAGAACGAGCGCCGATTTTGGGTACAATCTTTGCCTCAAATGTATTCCCTGGTCGCGCACCGGAAGATAAATTTCTCACCAAGACCATGATTTCCGGAGACAGCGAGCTCTTCAATGACGCGGAACTCGGATCATTGACCGAAGAGTCCCTGGGGCGAATTTTCAAAGCGCGCGTTAAGCCCGAATGGACAAAGGTATTCCGCCATACCCCCGGTATTCCACGTTATGCACCCGGCTACGGTGAATGGAAACGCGAAGTTCTCGCCCTGGTGGCAAATCATGAAGGGGTGCATTTCGCGGGCTGGGCTTTTTCCGGTATTGGCTTGGCAGATCAGGTTGAGTCGGCGTATATGTACGCGAAATCTCAATTGGCATGATCCACACTGCACAAAATACCCGATCTGCACCGTCAAAACGTATCCCGTGGAACTTTGATACGGATGCATCCCTGCTGGCCTACCGCAATGTGCACACAGTTTGCGAAGAATCGCGTTGCCCTAACCGCCACGAATGCTCATCGCTGGGGGTCGCCACCTTTCTGATCGGCGGCCGTGAATGCACGCGTGCCTGTAAATTCTGTCATATCGCCACAGCGAAGCCGCTGCCGCTCGCAGGCATTGCGGAAAAAGAACGGGCAGATATTCTCGAAGCAGCCCGCGCCGGCAAATATGAATACCTGGTGATCACTTCTGTGGCGCGCGATGACGATGAAGCCGGTCTGGCGCAGCATTTTGCGCAACTCACGCGCGATCTGGTCGCAATGGGTGTCACCGTCGAGCTGTTAATCCCCGACTTTCATCTCAATCATGAACTGCTTTCGCTGATTGCCGAAAGCGGCCCTGCAGTGATTGCGCACAATCTCGAGACTGTGCAACGGCTTTCGCCGGCGATCAGACCGCAGGCAAATTATCAGCGTTCACTGGATATTTTTCGTTTTCTGGCCGACCGTCACCCGCAGGTTATTCGCAAAAGCGGGTTTATGGTCGGATTAGGTGAAACTGAAGCAGAAATAGCGGATCTGCTCAGCGACATGAAAGCCGCACAGATTGATATCGTTTCGATCGGCCAATACCTGCAACCGTCAGTTGAGCAGGCGACTGTCGTGAAAAAATACAGCGCGAATGAATTTTTGGCTCTTGACGCTGCGGTGGCAAGCCATGGATTTCTCGCGCAGGAAGTCGGTGCATTCGTGCGGAGCAGCTACATGGCGCGTGAAACCATGGCGAAACTGAATAGCGAGAGACAACGCAGAAGCCATGTCTGAAAAACCGGGAATTTACCGTGATTTTCATCAGGTCGATCTGAGCCACCTGATCGCCTTACTGAACGAAGGTCGCATCGATCCAGTTATTGCGGAAAATCTGATCCAGTACTGGGAAAAACGCCTGGAGGATAAGAAAGACGCCGTATATTCCCGGTATATCGAATATTATTTGTTTTTTGAATCGCTGCGCGCGCTCTTTTTGGCAGTTTTTATCTTCGATATGAAAACCGGAATCTCCGGGCACAGCTACGGTATTTATCCCGCTTTGGGCCCGGCAATCCATGCGGCGATTTCGGGCGGACTGCAAAACGAGTCGGGCGCGGTGGATTTTGAATTGAATGGAAAAAGCTACGCTCTACATTATCTGCGCAGCGGCTACCAGGAACAAAGGTATGCGATCGCAGCATTAGGGTTGAAAGGCCAGCCCATTGAAGACAATCTCAAGAGACTAAAATATGTCTTTGAACGTTTTTATCTGCCGTCGAGTTTTTCAGACGACAGCAGAGTGGCACTGCTTTTCGCAGATACGGCCAGTTTGATTACCGACATGATCAATCCTTCTTTGGCCAGAAAAGAGCCCGTGACGTTCGCGTATCTTTATTTTGAATCGCTGACCAAGTATGTCGGTATCGCCGGAGAGAATTTCGCGCAGGGTCTGCTCGATGAATTGCAAAAGGACGTGCATCGCGTTCTCAAAGACGCCGATCGCAGTCTGATTCTGTCGACGCGCGAAATTCTGATTGTATCGCTCAACTGTGAAGAAGATGTCATCAAAAAACGCTTTGCCGATGCCTATTTTCATGCCAAGAGCCTGTTGCTTTCGTTTCAGGTGAATTTTTTTACCGTAAAAACGCCGGTGACCGATTTGCATCTGCTGTGGGACAGTATCACCGGCAACGTGGCTTACAAGCGCAAGATCGGTTAGCAGCCGGCGTCAATCACGTACCAGCAGTATTTTTACATAGCGGTCAATGTAGGGCAGATCGCGCGCCAAGGCGTCGTATTGCAGGTTGAAGATCACGAGGTAGACAATCGTGTCGTGCCACCGCGTAATATAGATAAAGCCACCGCCGTTTTTCTTCCGAAATGAATATTGCAGCCAGCGCAAATTTCCCTCGATGATTCCTGTTTTTTGCAGCGCCTTAGGCGCTAGCTTGAAGCCCTTCGCAATCTTTGCCAGTTGCTGGGCGACCGTATAGTCTTCTCCGTGAGTTACCGTATGCAAAACCACGAGCGAGTCAGCCTGCGAATGCAGGCTCATCACGGCCCCGAACCGCGGGGGATTATCTTCGCGAAAAAATTCCCCGGGAAGGCGGCCTTCGAGGGTGAGCGCCGAAAGCTGCGTCACTGCTGAAGTGAGAAAGCAAAACAAGACGCAGAAATTAGTTTTCAGCAAATGCGAGAGTCCCGCCAATGCGCATATTTTTACCATGAGCCTGCGAATAGAGCTGTAGTGACGAGTTCTTCAGACTGCTCAGTGATTTGGCCAACGCATCGCGAAATTCGTTAAAATGGCCGGGCGAATAGATTGCATCATACTGTTTGAGTGCGCCCTGTGAATTGCGGATGAGCGAATGCAGGTTGACTTTTGCGTAAAAGCCATATTTGTCTGAAAGATTCAGGGGAGATTCTTTGGTCTTTTTTTCCGGCAGAAACGTTTGCCAGAAAAAGCGTTCGGTATTGGCCGTCAGATAAGGAGAAAACACATCAAACTTGCGCTTCTCGTAGCGGTATGCATAAGGATAACGAATCAGAATTCCATTCGCATTGGATTCAATCTGGTGATTTTTGGTTTTAAATGCCTGACTTAAGAATTCGATGGCTTTCTGGTCGCTGGCCGGCCCGGAGAAAAGCAGTTGCGGAATCAGATAACCGTAATCCGTGACAAAACCCGCCAGCGACAGCAGATACGCCCGTTTATGAGCGGCTTTGCGGTAGTAGACAAAAGCCGGATAGTCCGGTACTGCGATGGTTTCTTCTAAACTGTGAGCCGGTGGTGGTTGTACACCTTCCCGCGGAGTACAATCGCCGTTAATCTGTATGCTGTTGGCACCGGGCGTGAGAGCAAGCGTACAGCTGTTCATGTCTCGCGTTGAAAACACCTCTGAGAGAAGATTACGGAACAGACTGCGCTTGCCGGTCGATCCTGTACTAAAGCGGAAATCCAACCCCAACGTGCCGCCCTGCGAGAGCGTACCATCCAGTGGCAGATCTCCCGGAGTCGGGTTTTTCAGATAATTCACCTCGCGGGCTAATTCATCTTTATCGGACGCGATGATGAACCAGTCACCGACCTTCTGCGCAGTGGTGCTGCCGACCAGCGAGGTTGCGAGTTGCCCCTTACGGTTCAGCGCGATTGCCAGAACAAATTTTTGTCCGTGAGAGCGGTATACGACCGGCCCGTCTGTGACCAAAGTATAAAGATTCCATTGCCATGAATTCGGAGCGTAAGAGATAAACCGGTGCAGGTGGGCAGCACCCCGCAGCGGCGCGGATTTTAGAAAGTGCAGACCAAGTGGCGAATCAAAGAAAGCCCGCATTTCTGCCCCTGAACGCAGTTTAGAAATAAAAGCCGGCACATCGGGCAGTGCAGCCATCACTGTATA
>Ga0154020_10004812_pt1 | contig 16046 bp, 11 predicted proteins | sample Klosneuvirus_201_FD_109709 | JGI IMG/M metagenome (GOLD analysis project Ga0154020, IMG submission 109709) | Active sludge microbial communities from wastewater, Klosterneuburg, Austria - Klosneuvirus_20160825_MG | ecosystem: Engineered > WWTP > Aerobic digester > Activated sludge | place...
AATGGGCGACGAACTGCTCAAGAAGACGGGAGCGGGCAACCTCTTCATGGTCTTCGGCGAACCCGATCTTTCTGTCGACCGTCAGCCTGATGGCAAATACAAAGTCATTTTGCGCGGCTTGGACGTTTACGACCCCACCACAGGCGAGATCCGCTCCAACACCACCGACGACATCGCCTGCTGGTTCATCGACACCGACTACAACGAAGAAACCTTCATCGTCCGCCACGCCTACTTCACAGGCGCCGACGAACCCTACGACAAACTCAAACGCGCCCTCCGCGCCGAAATCGACGAATCCGCCTGGAGCGCGCTCTACACTAACGAATCCATCCCCTTCGAGAAACCGTCCAATAAAGGCAAGATCGCGGTCAAGGTCATCAATCACTATGGGGATGAGGTGTTGAAGGTGTATGAGGTGTAGAACATGACAGAGAAAGAACCACCGCTTATATTGATTGTAGAAGACAACTTAGCCAACTTTATACTGGAGGCACATATGCTCGGCCTTGTGGGAATTCATTCTGTAGAGTGGGCAGCCGACGGCTTTGTAGCCTTTGAAAAGGCGCTTAACTGTAAACCAGATCTTATCTTATTGGACTTAAGGATGCCCGGTAAGGATGGATACGGGGTTTACAAAGAACTTGCCAGCCACGAGGAAACAAAAAGAATCCCTGTTGTAATTGTCACAGCTGAAGCCAGTACAGCACAGCGGGATAAGGCGCTCTCCTATGGGGTAGCTGAATTCTTTGAAAAACCTCTTGATCCTTCAACATTTGGAGAGTCTGTTCAAAACATACTCCGGGGCATACAATTTGGCTTGTATGATACGGAATAATTGCACTTCTAATTGATCGAGTTGAAATTCGTTCTGAGCCAAGAGCCACGGTAAAGTTATCTTTTACAATCGAGGCGAGGTGATGAAGGTATACGTGGTAAGAAGGAAGTATGCCAAAGATTTAGCCAAGTACTGGTCATTGAGGATCAAGAGAGCGCTTCTTCGTTCATAACAGTGGCTCTGGAACGAGAAGGGCTAAATGTAATAGTTACAAATGATGACACCCTTGTGAAGACATTCTGTATGGATGAACTAGTGGTAAGAGTACGAGACTTATTACATGGAAAGAATCTTGGGACTTACAATAAGTGACCGCGTTTGAAATGATGAGCACGAACTGAGTTACAGACAGCAAGTTATGCCATACTTTGGAAAACTGGTTGGTATCTTTGAGGAGTGAACGATGGTAGGCGACAATAAACAGGATGATATAGATTATCTGGTCAAAGAGATCAAGCAACTTCGAAAAGAGAGGGTTGAGCTATTGCAACGTCTAACCCTGGCTAAACAACCAAATGAGAACAAAGATGGCCAGTTCCCATTGGCAGAGTTCAGCCGGCTCACGGCTGGAATAGTCCACGACCTGCGGAATGGAATGGGGATCATACGCAATACAGCAGGCTTTCTGCAGGAAGACCTTTTGGACACGCCCCATGAAAAGGATATTGTGAAGATCTTGCGCGGTCTCGATTTTTGCGAAGTGGTCATGCGCAACTTGTCTTCCTTGGGCGGAGGCGATCTCCTGAAAACTGAGCAGGTAAACCTTGAGGCGATCGCGCGAGAAGTGTTCTTCATGCTAGAAAACAAGCTGGTAGATGTTAAGCTGGTCATTGAAAGCGAGGAGCAAACGCCCCTCATTCTGGCAGATCAGGGACACATGAAACAGATCTTCATGAACCTGATCAAGAACGCGAGCGAAGCGATGCCTCAAGGCGGCGTGATCACGTGTCGATTCCATAAGGAGGCGGACAAGATGCGTATTGAGGTCCAAGACACAGGTAACGGAATCTCAGAGGTAGACCAGCAACGCTTGTTCCGTGAGTTCTTTACAACAAAAGAGCGGGGATATGGCATTGGGCTGTTTATTGTCCACACCATTGTGAAAAGGCATGGCGGGGAGATAAGCGTGAAAAGCAAAAACGGAGAAGGAACTGTGTTTACGCTATTGATGCCGGTTGAGGTCAAATGACATGAACGCACCCCGAATCCTGATTGTTGAAGATGACAATGATTGGCAGCAAATATATTTAAGCAGCCTGGCCAAATTTAATTATCAAATAAAAGGCACAAGAAAAATTAATGAAGCTTTATCCATACTTCGGGATGAAGTCTTCGATGTCGTGATCACAGACCTGAAGATGCTTGGTGGCTCGGAGGAATTTTCGGGGTTTGGTGTATTGGAACAGGCAAAAGCAAGCAACCCAGATATTCAAGTAATTGTAATCACCGGGTTTGGGAGCGTGGATCATGCGATGCGGGCCATGGGAAATGGCGCGTATGATTACATTATCAAAGGTCCCGATTTACGCAATAAAATTGCATTAACCGTAAAAGGGGCGCTGGAAGTCAGCTCACTCAAAAAAGAGCTCTTGCGAGAAGCCAAAAACGATGATGTAGAGCCAGATGCGAACAATATTATTGGCAACAGCACCAGTATGCAGGCTTTATTTGAGCAAATTGCCCAGGCTGCTGAAAATGATATCAACGTTCTTATTCAAGGCGAAGGTGGAACGGGCAAGCGGCTAATTGCACAAACCATCCACCTTCGCAGCCAAAGAAAAAACGAACCATTTTTGGTAGTAGATTGTGGCCGATTATCGGAAACGGTTCTTGAGGCAGAGCTGTTTGGTTATGAAGCAGGAACAATTTATAGCACAACAGAATCACGTCCTGGAAAATTTGAGCAAGCCCAAAGAGGAACTATATTCTTGGATGGCTTTGGCGACCTTGATATCAAATTACTACCCCGGCTGATCGGCGCAATTTGCGACAGGCAGGTTGAACGAATTGGAGGCAAGTCCCCAATTGCCGTGAAGGCACGCATCATTGCTTCAACCGATAAAGATCTGCAAGCATTGAGTAAGAAGGGGCATTTTGATCGCAGGTTATTTGATGCGCTGAGCGAGTTCGCAATCACAGTCCCACCGCTTCGTGAGCGAAAAGACGGTGACGACATTCCCGCTCTCGCTGCAATGTTTCTACAAAGATACAATAAAAAGTCTCAAATTGTCATTTCTGCCGAAGCTATCCAATTTCTGAAAGATTACGATTACCCTGGGAACATTCGGGAACTGGAGAGCATCGTAAAACACGCGTTGAGCATGGCTCGAAATGGGATGATCCTGCCCGAACATCTTCGCACCGAGCTACGAGAATCAGATAAGTTAATTGAAGACCAAAAAGACCCATCTACCATACTTCGAGTTTGTCCCTTAAATCGTGGAGATTGCACCAAAAAAGAAGAAATTAGCCGTCTGTATTCACCTCGCCGCGTATTCGTAAACATCCCATATTCCTCGGATTTCTCAGAGTACGAAATAATCATTCGTGAAACTTTGGAAAGTTACGGTCTGGTTCCTGTGGTATCAAAAGATCATCTGGAGCCAGGCATGCTTTTATGCAATGTTTGCAAATTGCTGCAGACCTGCAAATATGGTGTAACAGACATCACTGAATTAGGCTCAAATGTTTTTTATGAACTGGGATTGATGCATGCAGTGGGCGTTCAATGTGCCATATTTAAAGATCGCAGGTCAAAAACTGCAAGCGATATTGGCGGACTGCTGTTCTTGGAATATACAAACACGCAATCCATGCGGGAAAAGTTGAAACTCTGGATTCAAGGTCAAGTTAAAGAGGCGAAAATCCAGACAAGAGAACAGTCAACATCAATGGATAAGAACGCAAACACCGCCGCTATTTATATTAATGGGAATGTTCAGGGCAACATTATCATTGGAAATAGCAATAATGCCCAACAGATACCAGGCAGGGATTCAGATGGAAGCAAGTAAAACAAACCGACTAATTTCCAATGACTCTACCAGTGTTCTGAGATCGATAAATCCATCCTGTGTGAGAAACCTGCCAACAAAGGCAAGATCGCGGTCAAGGTGATCAATCACTATGAGGATGAGGTGTTGAAGGTGTATAAGATGTAAGAGGAAAAATAATTTTATACAAAATGGAGGAATACAATGAAAAAGTTCGCATGGATTATCGCAAGCCTTATTCTGGTTTTGATATCGGGATGTGTCTCCTCACAGCCAACTGGCGGAGGAGAGAACAACAACGATGAAGATATCTCCATACCTGCATATAACGGAAGTGCCCCCTCAGGCTTTTTAGACCAATTGACTTGGGCAGGTGGTGGTGGTGGTGCTGCAGGGTCGTGTAACACATGCGAAACCTATGTGCTGGGAGGACAGGCAACACTTCAAGGATTTGAGCCCAACCAAAATGTTACTCTGATGTTTTATCGACAAACTGACGGTGACTCTTGCGGTAATTACACAGCAAGTTTTGTCGGTGCGTATACTGTTCAAGTTGATTCAAATGGAAGTCAGCAATTAAGTGTTTCAGGAATGACTGATGATATTTTCCTCTATGGAACCTTTGATGCATATACAAAGGAGATGCTTGTTGGAATGCCGCTCGGAGGAAAATATCCATGCTGATCTTTGCAACAAGAACCCACTTAAAGGATCTGGCTCTGGGCAGTAAGCTTTTACGTCACTGGGAATGAGCGTCCGTTCCAATCGGTGGAGGAAAATCATGAAAAAAAACGCGTCGCCCAAAATGCCGCGCCGTTCGAAAAAAGAAGCATCGAAAAATACTTCTCCTTCTATTGAAGCTGGGGGAAATGTCAAGGATTCAAATCTCATCATTGGTGATCACAATCAAGTCACCACTACAAATAATATTAACCGTGTAAGAAACATAACCAATGTCATAAAGAATGCCAGACCTCGGGACTTTATTCTTTACACTTCATTGTTTCTTGTTGCCTTATCAGGCTTCTTTTACTTGTTTTGGTACAACAATCTTCGTTACGATAGAGCAATCTCCAGTGGTCAACTAAACATTCTAGTTGTTCCTTTTGTGGAAGAGAAACCCTGGGGATATGGGCAGAGCGACCTTGGCTGGAATATCGCTCAAATATTTACAGATGGGGTTAAAGATTCATTCAAACAATCCGGGATTAATACAAATGTAAAAATTCTGGGGCCATCGGATAAAATCCCAACCATCTTTGGCTTCAATGAAACCCAGTTGAACCACTCGGCAGAAACCCTCTCCGAAAAAATCAACGGGCAGATCGTGATCTATGGCGTGATTTCAGAGGATGAATATGGTGACTCGATTGTCAGCGTGAAGTTCTATATCTCCCCCACCAATTTTGGCGAAGCACAGGAATTGATTTCCGACTCGATGATGGGTGAATTATCGCTCGGTTCCTTTCGCCTGACGGGTGATACTGTCAGCGGCGCGGATTTGCTGGCGCAAAACAAGGAACTACGCGACCGATTAGGAATTTTCTCCTCCATTATCAATTTTCTTGGCGCCTATGTAGGCGAAGACTTTGCCATAGCGCAGGGATATATTACGCAAGCAAGCAATCCGAGCCTTTGGAGTAATTCAAACGGGCTTGAAGTTGTATACCTGCTTAATGGCAATATGGAAATCCGTCATGCCAGAACATTGATGGTGAATAAAGATTTGGTAGGAACACTGGAATCAATTGATCTGGCAAGAAAGTATTTCAATGAGGCGTTGGATATTTCCGCTAAAAATGGGGAGGGAGACTATGTCAGAGCCTATCTAGGAATGGCGGGCGTTGAAAGTCTGGCTGCAATCGGAGAAGCGAATATCAAGGGAGATGCGTCATTAATCGACACAAACGCGCTTGAAAATGTTTTGAGATTACTCGACCAAGCCGAGAAAGCTGATTACATCCCTGAAACTGCCGATGTGAATACAAAGGTCAATTACAGTAAAGCCCAGGTCTATCTGGGATATTTTGCAAAAACAGGTGACTCTAAATATTTAAGTGATGCGCAGAAATATTATCAACTTGTTGTTGATGAATTTGAAGAGACTGGGAACAAAAGAATTATTGAATTTACTGCTCTTTCCCATTCGGGGCTGGGTCATATTGCGGCTCAGAACAATCAACTGGAAATTGCTGTGAACCGCTTTTTATCTGCGCAGGAGATCAGCAGCAACCCCAGCCTTAAAGTCCAATGCCTCGTGAGTATTGGAGATATTTACTTTTCCAATAAAGTGTACGACAAAGCGCTCAAATATTATCAAGATGCGCTTGTCAGGAGGAACGACCTGGAAAAAGCAATTTCAAAAGAAAGAATATCAGAGATAGAAAAACGAATTAATTTCATTAAAGGCGGAGGGTCGTTATGAAAAAAGTCAATTGGCTGTTCATTAGCATACTGCTTGTTTTTATCATTGCGTGTGGGTCAACTACGACGAATGAAAATTCAGGCAATAGGGCTGTTGTAATTCCTCCTGAAGGGAATGGGAATGTTGGAGGCGGCGGAAATCCTATCCAAGATAGCCCACAAATCAACCCGCAAGGTGGTATTGGCTCCTCAGGAGGCAATAATAACTCTTCTAATATTAATATACCGTCATATAACGAATCTGCTCCGAATGGTATCCTCGAACAATTGGCTTGGGGTGGTATTGGTGGTGGAGACCCTGATAAGCAGCTCTGTGGAGACTGTTCAATTGGTATAAATGAATCTTTAATAACAATACGTAATTTTCCCCCATCCCATAATTTAAGTTTGGGCCTGTACAGAAATACTGGCTATGATGAATGCAGCTATCTAACTGCTGATTATGTAATGTCAGCAGAAGTTCAGGTCGATGATAATGGCAACCTGACTTCCACGATAAGTGGGGCAACTTCCGATCTTTTTGTTGGCTATGTTACAGATACAAATACAAACGAGATGATTTGGGAAGCTGATTATGGTATTTATGGGCATATTGAATGTACTCAGGTAAATAATTCACAAGGAAGTTGCCAAGGAGCCCCGCCACAGCGTCTTAAGGTCAATGAAATGGCTTATGTATGCACAGCAAGCGACACAGTTAAACTCAGGGAAGGTCCTGACAAGGATTATCCAATTTTGAAATCTCTTGTCCCGGGCGCAGATTTAAAAATTATTGGTGGTCCAAAATGTTCAGATAACTGGTCATGGTGGCAGGTTGAAACTGAGTCTGGCTTTCATGGCTGGATGTCTGAGGGTGGAGATAGCACTGATAAGTATTTTCTGTGTCCAAAGCAATGAAAAATTGCGAATGAGAAGCTTAATGTTTTGACTATGCTTTCTGAGAATTAATTGCTAAATCAATTCACTCTTCCATGTTGGAATTTTGGAGGAGTGAATTGATTTGAATTTAGGAGAAGAAATTTTGACAGATATGCACTTTTATAGAAAAAATGATGATCCAAGGAGTACGTCACGTGCAACAAAGTAGCTGGACCTGATCTCAATTAGGCAAATTAGCACATATTGCTTGAAAAGGTTTGGTACCAAAAAAATTGCTCCATTCATCTCTGTTTAAATTTCGGGGTAAATATTGGCAGGAATTTTCAATTAAATCATCTGGTTGCCAGAACCATATACGAACGGTTTTATCACCTCCGCCCGACATCACAGAACTACCGTCAAGACTGAAGGATACGGTATTCACCAAATTATTATGATGCATACTGACAACTTCTTCGCCAGTCTTTGCATTCCAGACTCGGGCAAATTTGTCATCTCCGGATGCAATATATTTTCCATCCGGGCTAAAGGTGACCGTATTTATCACCCCATCGTGAGCCATTTGGGTAATTACCCTACTCGACTCGACTTCCCAAACTTTGACGGTATGCCAACCGCCAGAAACCATATATTTGCTATCCGGACTAAAGTCAACAGCGTAAACGAGGCTTTCGTGGTCAATTTGAGTAATCTCCTCGCCCGTTGCGGTGTCCCAAACATACGCATACTGTTCATCGCCTGATGCTAAATACAAACCGTTTGAACTAAATATCACTGAGTACACATTTTCTTCGTGAACTAGGTGCATAAGCTCTTCACCAGTAATTGCATTCGAGACTTTTACTAAGTTTCCGCCACTTGAGGCAATAAATTTACCGTTTGGACTGAATGCAACAGAGCGCACAACTCCATCATGCGAGATACGGGAAATTTCCCTTCCCGTTATTGCGTCCCAGACACGAGCAATGGAGTCGCTTCCACCTGAAACCAGATACTTCCCATCTGGACTGTAATCAACTCTATAAACCAAGCCGCCTTGTTTCATATTTAAAATTTCTTTTCCAGTCGCCACTTCTGTTGTGATAATGGTATTTCCCCCGGCAGAGACCACATATTTACCATCCGGGCTGAATGCCACTGCATAAACTATATCGTTATGAAGTATACGAAATAGTTCCTCGCCGGTCAAAACATTCCATACTCGGGCGGTTTTATCGCTGCTTCCAGAGATTGCATATTTACCATCAGGGCTGAAGGCAGCCGAGTTGACTTTGTCATCGTGATTTATACGGGAGATTTCTGACCCAGCTATTACCTGCCAAACGCAAAATGTAAAATCCTCGCTGCCTGAGATCACAATTTTACCATCCGGGCTAAAGATGGCAACGTAAACAATACTATCATGGGTCATGCGGGCTATTTCCCTAGCATCTTCCACTTCCCAAACACGAGCCGTAAAATCACTACTTCCTGAAACCACATATTTGCCATTTGGACTAAAAGCTACCCAAAGCACGCTGCCATCATGTGTCATTCGGGAGACTTCTTTACCAGTCAATGCTTCCCATACACGAGCAGTATTATCCCGACTCCCTGATACGATGTATTTGCCGTCTGGACTAAATGCCACTGACTTGACACTACCGTCATGAGTCATACGAGCAATTTCATTCCCACTTATTACCTCCCAAACTCGAGCCGTAAAATCTTCACTTCCTGTAACTATATATTTCCCATCTGGGCTAATTGCTACTGACAGAACTTCACCTTCATGTCTCATTCGTTCAAGTTCCTTGCCAGTCGACGCATCCCAGATTCTGCCAGATTTTTTATCACCTGAAACAACAAATTTCCCATTCGAGCTAAACGCAACAGAGGAGACAGGGCCGTTAGTAAGTTTCATGCGGGCAATTTCTGTGCCAGTCTCAGTCTTCCATATACGGATTGTTTTAAATCCGCCTGCAACTACATATTTACCATCTGGACTGAAGGCGACCGAACCAACTACCCCATCATGTGTGAAGCGATGAATTTCTACACCGTTTTCAACATTCCAGATACGGACCGTTTGATCCTGGCTGCCTGAAACTAAATATTTCCCATTCGGGCTAAACATGACTGAGTTAACAATACCATCATGTTGCATACTCGAGATTTTATTGCCAGAGTTTGTTTCAATTATTAGTATTGAGTTTTTACTACCAGAGGCCGAGTATTTTCCATCGGCAGTAATTGCGACTGTTCGTACCCCAAGGTCTTGAGTTATGCGAGCAAGTATTCGGGCGGATGTATTATTTAACAATATTTGCGCAGCTTCACTTGATGGAACTATTTGCATCGAGCGGCTAGCAACAAGGGCTGCAACCATTTGCTTTGAATTTCTTGTCGTAGCAAGCAATTGAGCTTGCGCTGCCAGTTGTCTTGATAGTGCAATGTTTGCTTGCTTCAAGGCTTCATTTCGTTGAAACAAAGCCACCAACCCGAATATAGCTATCAATATAGACCCAAATATCAGTGAAGCGATAATTCGTTTTCGCCGAATATCTTCTTTTCTTCGGAGCAATTCTTTGTTTTCTTGACTATTTAATAAATATTGACGCTGCAGCTTGGTTGGATGTGGTTTTTTTCCAGAGCTTACAACAAAATTATTTGAAATATCTTGCAACTCTTTTCCATAGAGTAAAAAGCTGTTTTCATGATTACTCTGTTCCCACTCAAGCGCCTTGAGTTGTAATTCAGTATGGAACCTCAGCCATTCATAGTCTGTATGAATGGTCGCTTGAATTTCATTTATTGCCTTGTTGAAATTGTCTTTGCCCTCTCGACACTTGATAAAGTTGCGACTACTAATTTCTTTTTTTTGTTTCTTATAACGGAATTGTTCTATAACACTATAAATATATTGGTCTTCCACATTTGCAATAAAAATTGGGAGAATCCGCTTACCATTTTTGACAGCGTGGTTAATCTCTTTATTACACATAACAGAACGCACCGAATCGGGGCTGATCAAGAACAGGAAAGCGTCTGCTTTTTCAATGCCGTGATAGATTTCTTTCTCCCAATCTTCGCCTTTTGGAATGCTTTTCCAATCAACCCAAATATCCAGAGCATTATCAGCCAATGCCTGGACGATCTTGCTGGCAATTCCCATGTCTTTTCGTGAGTAGGAGATGAAGGTGTGGGACATAATAAGAATTCCTTTTTGATATTCAATGATTGTACAAGAGGAACAACACTAGCCAAAGTGCCGAAAGTCACCAAATCGCTACTCCTAAGTGTGAAATAACACCGATCACATTTAAACAGTAAAAATTAACCGTCCGGAACCTTTATCGTCATTTATCCCGAATACCTTCTCTTGAAGTTATAGACGATCTGAGTGATTTTAGAATTCCAAGCTAGAAAATATTACACCTGTAGTCTCATGAACTTGCGATGTATATATTAACTTAACGTAATTGTAATTTGACCATTCAACTATTTGTATGTACAATCGTTTTCCCGATCAAAATGGGAGGGCATTTATAATAATGCCTATAATTAATGTGGGAATCAACAAGCCATCTTAAATATACAGAAATGGAAATTTATTGAAATCCTCTAAACTCATTGCCACGCTTGGAAGCAAACCGCAGTTGATCACACTGGCGGTAGACTGCTTAAAGCAATCGGGGGAAAATCTTGATGAGATCATCGTGGTTCATACCCGGCGTGATCGCACTGAAACGCAATTGGCCCTTTCGCATTTAACCAATGACTTTTCTAAAACCGATCCCCTAATACTGCTCCGCTTTCTGGAACTCTCAAATAATGGAATAGCACTTCAAGATGTCACTTCTCCAGAAGAGGTAGATGTAGCGTTCCGTGCTTTATACGCAGAGGTGCGCGCAATCAAAATGCAGGATCAAGCCATCCATCTTCTTATCGCAGGCGGACGACGAACGTTGACTGTCTTTGGCATGGCAGTGGCACAGATGCTGTTTGATGACCGCGACCACCTCTGGCATATTGCCTCCCACCCCGACCTGGAATCCTCCGGGCGGCTCCACGCGGAATTGAACGAGTGGGTAAAACTTATTCCCATTCCTGTTATCCCGTGGGGGAGATTGTCGCCCGCCTTCGATATTTTGCATAGCGTGGATGATCCATTTACTGCCGCGAAGCAGCTCAGTGCATTCCGCTTGCGCGAGCAGTGGGACTTAGCGCGTATTTTCATATTGACGAAGATCTCTCCCGCTGAATTATTGGTGGTGGAGTTATTGGTCCGTGAAGACTTAAGTCAAAACGAGATCGCAGAAAAATTATCCCTTTCACAGCGCACAGTCGAACAGCACTTGCGCTCAGCTTATCGCAAAGCGGCAGATCATTGGAATGTGGAGAATGTCAACCAAACCCAGTTGGTCCGCTTGTTAAGCCTGTTCTTTTCAACATACAAACCAGTTTTGTGAATTACGGGAAATCCCGCATGACACCTTTGCCCTCTTGCGATATTCTTTTGATACAATTCGCAAAGTGGGAGAAAAACGGGGAAATGCGAATTGTGTAATTGATCATTTTGAAGGAGGCTCGATGGATAACAAAGTAATTGCTGCTGCACTGGCCGGGTTACTGCATGACGTGGGAAAGCTTGAGCAACGCGCTCTGGTTGACTCATGGAAACTTCCTAATGGAATAGATAAAGAGGGCCAGCCTGCGCACGCTGCTTGGACGCAACACTTTATCCAGCATAACGTCCCGAAACAATGGCAGGGCAGTGCCTTTGCCGGCGCATATCATCACCATCCAGAAAAATCCCCAGCTTCAGATAAAAGCCTGGGTGAATTGGTGGCTTTAGCAGACAAGCTCAGCGCGGGCGAACGTGCGGATCTTTCTGATAGAAACCAAAAGCCACCCCGTCAGATGGTCACTATTTTTGACCGCCTCTCTTTGGAAAAGAAGCCCGTTCTGAAAGCAGAAAATTTTCTCCCCCTGCGTGCTCTCCAATTAAAGGATGACACGCTTTTTCCTGGTAAACAGGTTACGAAGGAAAAAGAAGGGAATGAATATGCAAATTTGGTCGATGGACTGCGCGAAGCCGCCAAAGAGGATACACCTAACGGGGAAGCCTATATAGAAAATCTACTCGGTGCGCTTCAACGATATGCATGGTGTGTGCCCTCGGCTTATTATCATTCTGTACCCGATGTTTCACTGTACGATCATCTTCGTATGACCGCAGCGCTGGCTGTTTGCATGGCGGAAAGAAGCCCGGAGGATATTCATGCCCTTCTGGATTTGGTCACCAAAAAATTCCATGCAGATACGTTCTCAGATAAACGACTTGAAGAACCTTTAGCCCTTCTGGTTGGCGGTGATATTTCCGGCATCCAGCAATTCATTTACACCATTTCTGCAAAAGGGGCAGCCAAAACTTTGCGCGGGCGTTCGTTCTACCTGCAACTGCTGACCGAGGCAGCTCTGCGCTTTACCCTTCGAAAGCTTGGCCTTCCATATACTAATGTGATCTATTCAGGCGGCGGGCATTTCTTCCTGCTGGCACCACTTTCTGCGGCAGAAAAAATGCCAGAGATCCAGCGCGAAATAACGAACATCCTGCTCAAGCATCATGGCACGAGTTTGTATCTGGCGTTGGGATCAGCAAATGTCCCAGCCAGCGGATTTGCAAGCGGTAAATTCCCTGAGTATTGGAGTGAGATGCATCGCGAGCTGGTAAGGCAAAAACAGCAGCGCTACAGCGAACTGGGCGCTCAGATGTACGCTAGTGTGTTTGCTCCTCCTGAATTCGGCGGTAACCCGGACCAGACTTGTGCAGTTTGCGGAGAGGATCATCGCAAAACTCAGGAATGGAATGAACTTGAGTCACAAGATCGCATTTGTTCTTTGTGCTTCTCCTTCTCAAAACAATTGGGAGGGAAGCTGCCAACTACCCAATTTGTGGCCTTGGGAATTGGGAAAGTCACTGAGCAGAAAGATGAAACCGCGCTGGATGCGTTGGCTGAATTTGGAATGAGCGTTCAACTTCTCGCAGATGCCAATGAAGAAGTCAAATTATCTGCGGAGCAGATCGTTATTTGGGCGCTTGACGATCCTGAAAAAGATCAGTGGCCTTCCGTAAAAAATGGCACCCCGGTCCATGCAATCCGCTATACAGTAATTCACGTTCCCGAACTAAGCTTTGATGATCTGCAGAAAGAAGTGATTGGCGGATTCAAGCGATTGGGCGTTTTGCGCATGGATGTGGATGACCTCGGAAAATTCTTTAAGAGCGGCTTTGGTCAATATGCCACGCTCGCGCGGCTGGCTTCGCTTAGCTTTCAATCCTCCTTGTTTTTCGAAGGCTGGCTCAAACGGCTATGTGAAAGCGATAAATTCAAAGGCTTGATCTATACCGTCTATTCAGGCGGTGATGACGTGTTCCTGATCGGCCCCTGGGATATTATGCCTGATCTTGCTCAAATGATCGACAAGGACTTTAAACGCTTCACTGGAGGACATCCCGGTCTGCATATCAGTGCAGGTATGGCGTTCATCGGCGGCAAGTATCCAGTCTATCAAGCTGCAGAGGATGCAAAAGATACTTTGGAACAGGCCAAGGCGTTTGAAGGCAAAGATGCTTTCAACTATCTTGACACAACGTGGAAGTGGATCGATTTTTCGGATGTTAAAGAAAAACAGATCCAGATTGAGCGTATTGTTACTCCCAAAGACAATGGAGGTTTAGGCGGACCTCGCTCCCTGATCCAAATATTACGCCGCCTTACCACCGATTCCGAACTTCACAAACAAGGCAAGAGCCGCCGTACCTGGGGACACTGGATCTGGATGGGCATGTATCTGCTCACGCGTATGATGGAGCAAAATAAACCGCTTGCCTCAGAAATAAATGGGATACAGGAAAGTTTGCACAGCGCAAATTATAAAAACCTTAACCAGTGGGGTACGGCTGCCCGCTGGACACAATTAAAAACCAGAAAAAAGCAGGAGGATGAACGATGAGTATCACAACCCTAATGACCACTGATATTAAAGGGGATGAGCTGGTGACATTTGCCCAGCAAACCGCATCAACACTAGTTGGAAACAATCTGACGCGCTCGCAGATCCGCGGCATCTTTACCGAGGTAAGAAAGATCGAGGCAATGTGGGATGGACACTCGATGGAGGCCATGCGCCGCTTGAATATGCTCAAGCCCAAACTGGACTACCAGACCGCGCGAAGTTCTTCTGTAAAGGTACTGCGCGATGTATTGATCCAGGCGATCGACGAGGTCAACAAAGCCAAAGACGATGATGATCGCAGCCGTCGATTCCGTGTCTTCATGGATCTATTCGAAGCCATACTAGCCTATCACCGCTCATTGGGCGGACGTAATTAATCACTGGAGGAAAAAATGACAGACATTAATTTATTTGGACGTGTGATCATTACTGCTGATCTCGAAGCAGTGACCGGTTTGCATATCGGTGGAAGTAATGCAGGGCTGGAAATCGGCGGCGTGGATAAGGCTGTGATCCGCAATCCACTCAACAGCCAGCCATATATCCCCGGTTCCAGTTTGCGCGGCAAGATGCGCTCGCAGACCGAAAAGATGTTGGGTTTGGCGCAGAACAATAAGATCGCCATTGTGACCATCCATACCTGCAAGAAGGAAGATGAATATAAAAAGAATGGCGGATGCCCGGTCTGCCATGTGTTCGGCGTACCGGCCGAGATTGGTTATTCAGGACCAACACGATTGGTAGTGCGTGATATAGCGCTGTCACAGAAAAGCGTTGATGAGCTTGAAAAAGCCAACACCGATCTGCGCTATGCGGAACTAAAAACCGAGGTGGCGATTGACCGTGTTACCAGCGCAGCAACTCCGCGTTCGTTGGAACGTGTCCCGGCAGGGGCAGTCTTCGGACCCGCGGAAATGGTTTTCGGTATTTATGAACAGGCTGACTATGCCCGCTTGAAGGTGGTGGTGCAGGCCATGCAGTTGGTGGAAGATGATTATTTGGGCGGCTCCGGTTCGCGCGGTTCGGGCAAGGTGCGCTTCAACAATATCAAAGTATCTGCGCGCCATCGTAAAGATTATTCCACCCCAAAGGATTTTCGCATCTTCAACAATGTGCAGGATCTTGCCAATGCTTTTGGTGAATTGGAGAGTTGGTTGAGCGGCGCAGTGCCGGTGGAGTAACCCTATGCAAATAGAATGCTGGAGCATTCAGGGGAATACCTTCCATTTTGGGCAGCACGGTATCGGGCAGGAGGAGACGGCGGTCACGCTGCCATCTGACAGCCTCTTCGCTGCATTGGTGGCACGTCTGGCACGCTCGCAAGGCGCGCAGGCTGTTGAGGATTTTTGTCGGCCATTCTGTGAAGGCAATCCGCCTTTTGTTCTTTCCTCCACTTTTTTACGCGCTGGAGATGTGTGCTTTTTTCCTGTGCCTTTAAGCGCCAAGCGTGGAGCAAACACATCTGATGTGGATGCCAAAAAGTTAAAGAAGATCGAGTTCGTTTCTGAGCAGGTCTTCAAGCAGTTGATCTCCGGTACGGCTCTTGATATTTTATATTCAAGCGGCAAGTTTTTACAGAACGGAAAATTGCTGTTAAGCGTTGAGGAATTCAATACTCTGCCGACCGCAATTAAAAGTGATGACAAAATCTGGGAAGTTGCACAACGACCGCGTGTGACAATTGACCGAGGCACCTCCGCCTCAGCCATTTTCTTTACGGGCGGGGTGACCTTTGCACAGGAATGCGGTTTGTGGTTTGGAATACGCTGGCTGAAAGATGATGCCGCGTTAAAAGATGACCTTGCCAACTTAATTGCTGATCTGGCAGACGCGGGGCTGGGTGCGGAACGCAGCACGGGCATGGGCGCTGCGGCGATCGGGAAGATGACCGCCCCTCTCGAATTGCCTGA
>Ga0154020_10004813_pt1 | contig 16044 bp, 11 predicted proteins | sample Klosneuvirus_201_FD_109709 | JGI IMG/M metagenome (GOLD analysis project Ga0154020, IMG submission 109709) | Active sludge microbial communities from wastewater, Klosterneuburg, Austria - Klosneuvirus_20160825_MG | ecosystem: Engineered > WWTP > Aerobic digester > Activated sludge | place...
CCTCCACCCTGACCTGATAGGAGCCAGTCTGGGGAATTCCCGACCAGCGCGCTTTGAGTGTGTAGTGGTCGCCCGTCTTCCCTGAGAACGTCTCATCAACAACCTGAAGCCAACAGTTTTCTGGCTCGGTGACGATCTCTGTTTGAGTTCCCTGCTTCCAACTCCATTTGTACGGCGGAAATCCGCCCGAACAGGAGCATGCGATGTTGAAATCCGAGTGTTCAATCAGCAATTCCGTCTTCGACAACTTGGCGTCCATCTTGAGCCTGGCGTTGGGATAGATTTCGTTTTCAATTTCAAAAGTACTCAAGAAGTGGCCCGCCGTTTCGATCGATTCGCGGCCCGGTCCAACACATGAAACGAAGAAGAAGTAGCTCTCAATTTTTACCAGTGCGAACAGCCCGAAGCGCTCATTCTGCGCATCCTTGAACTCGAATATCGGGAACTCCGCCCCGGACTTGTTCAGAAAGTCGATGCGCTGGCAAGTGCCCCCAAGCCTGCTTGCCCATTTGTCTGAAACATCCCACTCATCTAGGATAAAGTACTGGATCCACTCGGTATGTTGACCCGTAGTGTGATTGTATTCGGTCCACTTCCGTTCCTGGAGGTTCGCGCTGAAGTAGGTCACCTCAAATTCAGTTGCCGCGTGTCGATTCTTGAAGTGATAGAGAGTGAGTTTGGCTTTACCGGTCGTCGTAATTTCCTTCGGGCCGATAGTCTTGGTCGTGTACGTGACATCGGAATTGGATGCAAGCGGCGCGCCTGGAAATGAAACCGAAAAAACCCCCGAAGGCGGCGTGAATCTGTGCCAGCTTGCTTTGTCCGGCATGGATTCCATCCCTCTTGGCTCGCTGGAACCCAATGCGAAGTAGGCAGCGATGGAGAGTGCAATGATCAGCGACAACCCTCCCGCCACGCAGGCCGCAATCAATCCGGCGCGCGGATGCGTTGCGCTCTGCGCCGCGAACGGGTGCGTCATCACCGCCGGGTAGCTGCCTGCAGGATTGCCTTGCGGCGCGGCAGCCGACCGTGCGACCACCGACTTTGCGTAGCCGAAGGGATCAGAATCGTCATCGATAGGGGGTTGGCTCGGCGGAGGTGCGGGGGCGACAAGACTCTTTCTGACGTTTGATGTCCCGCAGTTCGGGCATTCAACCCTTGCCTTGACGTACAGATCCGGCACTTCAATGGGTGCCCCACACTTCGAACACAAGATTGCTCGCTGTGCCATTGCAACGATTCCCGCTGAAAAAATCTCTCGCTCCAAACCTCGGGTAAGTGTTTCACAGTTGAGTACAAATGCAAGGCAACACTTCTTGGCGCGGCCTTTCATGCAAGGCGCACGCGACTTGACATGGCCTGATTCAGGACGCTCGTTGTCGTTCAAGCCGCGCTGACAAATTTGGCCATGGCGGCGCGCACTTCAGGCGGGTGGTTCCTGAGCGCCCTTTCCATGGCGGCGGGGTCGCGACGCGAGACCGCCTGCTTGAATAGCTCGACGTCTTCGCCCGTCAGCGACTTGAAGATGGTGGGAATGTCCGGCATTTCAACGAATTCCTTGCCCTGCTCCATGAGCGTGGGCTGTGCGGTGGCTGCCTTCTCGCTTCCTGAACTTTCCGCCGGAAGCGCGTTCTCGCTGTCGATTGCGAATTCCAGCGCGGCCTGGAATTCACCGTCAGTCTGCGGATCGAAGGCGCGCAGGACTTCATTGACGCGTGCGCGCGCCTGCAACAGCAGGTCGGCGCGGCGATCGCAATAGCGGGTGAGTTTGTCGGAGTTGAGGCGGCCCTCGCTGGGGCTGATGTGGGGGCGCTCGCCCTTCTCGCGCAACACATGACCCTGTCGCGCGCGGGCCAGCTCAGACTCACGACATGCGAGTGTGAGATCGAGTACGGCATCGCAATGGCGAATCTGGCGGTCAAGCACATCGCCTCCATTGCTCAGGTAAATGGCGCGCACGGCGGCGCTGACTTGTTTCGCGCGGGCAACTTTTTGGGCCAACTCCGGACGAATTTCAGACATGACTTTCTCCCTTAGGGTGGCCCCAAGCGTAGCACGCGCTGCGACAAGCCCCGGCGCTGCGTCCGGCTGCAAAACAAACCAGCCCGGCTTAAGTGCCGGGCTGGTCGTAACTCTTTTCAGAATCGAAAGTTGTAGGCTTGGACGAAAATCACTTCTTCTTCTGGGGCACTTTGAACATCTTGCGCTGTGGCACGCCTTCGCGCTCGAAGAGCACTTCGAACTCGGTGGTGCCGCTGTTGTATTGCTCGCGCACAGTGCGGCGCACGTCGGCCATGTTGGTGACCTTGACGCCGTTGATTGACTTGATGATGTCGCCCTTCTTGCCGCCGCGCTTGACGACAACGTTATCTTCGGGGATGTCATCGGAAATCTGGATGCCGATGGGTTGCCCCTTCTCATCGACGACCGTCTTGGCGTATTGCACGAAATCGTCGGTGTTGACGTTCATGTAATCGTCCGTGCCGATCAGCCAGGAGCCGTCGTTTTCGTTGTAGGTGGATTCCTTGGGCCGGGTGTCCACCGTGGCTTCAACGGGTTTGCTGGTATCCGGCGGTGCCGCGGGCAATGGCCCGCCGCTGGCGCCACCCATGCCGCTGGGCTTGCCAAAGTCGTTGATGTCAGGCGCCTTGATCTTGCCGGCGATGGCTGCGTTGAACTTGAGCTCGATGGTGAAACGCTTGGCGGGGCGCTTGATGGAAGGCGCCTCAATCAGCACTTTGTCGGGCTCGATGCCCTTGATGTTGTAATCCTTGGCGGCCAAAGCCTTCAGCTTGGCATCGAACACGTTGCCAAAGCGACTGGGGAAGTTCATGCCCACCGTAAGCACGATGGAGGCATTGCCCGCGTCGGCGGCCTTGCACATGGCGCTCGACATTTCCGGGACGTTGGAGTGAAAAATACGGATCAGCGAGAACTTGGCGTTGATCTCACGCTCGAGTTCGGCCTTGAGCTGATCGTCGGTGGGCTCGGGTTCCGGCGGCTTGGGCGTCGTGTCGGGTTTGTCGGGCGGCTTGGGCGGCGGCGGGCGCTTGCGCGGCGAAAGCTCGCGATAACCAAAGGCCGAAATATCGACGTCGCCCGTTTTTTGTTCCCAGTTCTTGCGATTGGCCTTGAAGCGCGCGTTGGCGGTCCTGTCGAAGGTGTCTTTCAGGTCTTCGTCGTAGGTGGTGTAAACCTGATAGCCCAATGCCGCGCCGCCAAAGAAGACGACCGCGTTGAGCATCCACACCCACATCGCTATTTGAGCACCCTTCATGGTTTTGCCTGAGGCCCAGGGACTGCCGCATTAAACGCATTAATCCGCAAAAGCGGCGGGAAAAACTCTGCAATCAGCGATCCAGCGCGCCGCCCTCGACCATCGGCTGTGCACGATCAACGCCCGGTCGCTGCGCCCTTACTTCACCCCGGCCCGAAACCAGGAACGCACCCAACGCGGCTACACCCAGCACCGCCAGCAGCGAAATCAGCAGGAAAGTTTGTTTACCCATGCGCTGTGAAACGCAGGCCGGGCATGAGTCGTTGGACAAAAAGCGAGCCCGCTATTCCGAATCTTGCGGGGCGTTCTGTTCGCGCGCGGCTTTCAATTCTCCGACGCGCTGGTACAGCGCCCAGAGCAGATCTTTCAGGCCCTCGCCCGTGACGCCGGAGATGACATGCACCTTTTCACCTAAGAGCTTGCCCAGTTCAGCCGCGCGCTCCTTGACTTCAGGCACGTCGCACTTGTTGGCCACGACAATGCGCGGCTTGGCCGCCAGCACATCTGAGAAGGCTTGCAACTCGCCGACGATGACATCGTGGTCCTTTTTCAACTGCTCGGGCTCGCCTTCGCTGGCGTCAATCAGGTGCAGGAGGATGCCGGTGCGTTCCACGTGGCGCAGGAACTTGTGCCCAAGGCCCTTGCCCTTGCTCGCGCCCTCAATCAGGCCGGGAATGTCAGCGAGCAGAAACGAGTGTTCTTCGTCCAGTTGCACCACGCCAAGATAGGGAACCAGCGTCGTGAACGGATAGGCGCCGATTTTGGGCCGCGCCTTGGTGCAGCGTGAAAGGAAAGTGCTCTTGCCCGCGTTGGGCAGGCCCACGAGGCCGACGTCGGCGATCAACTTGAGCTCCAGGCGCAACTTGCGCACCTGGCCCTCTTTGCCCGGCTTGAAGCGCGTGGGGCGCTGATTTGTGGCAGTGGCGAAGTGTTTGTTGCCAAAGCCGCCCGTGCCGCCGTAGGCGACAATGAATTTCTGGCCCGGCTCGCTGAGGTCGATGAGCGCAATCGAGTCTCCGCGCGCATCAACCTCGGGGGCGTCTTCGCCGCTGGCGCCCTCTTCGGTGAAGGCCTCGGGTGGGGCCTCGGTTGCGGGCTCTTCTTCGGGTTCTGGTGCGGCCGCACCGGACTCTTCGGGATACTCGTAAACTACCGTTCCCACGGGAACTTCGATAATCACGTCTTCGGCGTTGGCGCCGTGGCAGTTGCTGGCACCGCCCTTGCCGCCGTTCTTGGCCTTGATTTCTTTCGTGTAGCGCAAGTGCCCCAGGCCGTCGAGGTGGTGGCTGGCCACGAAAACAACATCGCCGCCGCGCCCGCCATCGCCGCCGTCGGGGCCGCCCTTTTCGATATATTTTTCGCGATGGAACGAAACGTGGCCGTCGCCGCCGCGCCCGCCCCTGACCGTCAGATGAATTTCGTCGATGAACATGGTTGATCCGGAAGTCCGGTGTCTGGCGTCCGGAGTCGTGGCATAGTAGGGCCAAACGCGAAAACGGCAACGCATGGCGAGCATGAACATTCCACTTTCGAAGCCCGAGATCACACCCGAAGATGTGGCGGCAGTAAGCGCAACGCTTAAGTCGGGCAAGCTTACGCAGGGACCGCAAACCGCAGCTCTAGAGGAAATGGTCGCGGCCTATGTGGGCACGAGGTTCGCCATTGCCGCCAACTCGCACGCCACGGCGTTGCACACGGCATTGCTTGCGGCGGGCATTGGCGCGCCCGACGACGGCGCGCCCGCAGAAGTCGTCACGGGCGCGTTTGCATTTGTAGCCGCGGCGAATTGCATCGAACAGATTGGCGCAAAGCCGGTGTTTGCCGACATCGACCCGATTTCGCTCAACGTGGACACGCACAAGGTGGTGGGGGCGCTCAACGAACACTCACGCGCCGTGCTGATCCCGCATACCTTTGGACTGCCCGCCGAATCCGCGCGCCTGTGCGGCGAGGCCGAGGAATACGGGCTTTTGGCCATCGAAGACGCTTCGCAGGCCCTGGGCGCGGCTATTGGCGGAGAGCGCGTTGGCGCGTGCAAACGTTCGCTCGCGGCCGTGTTCAGTTTCTACCCCGGCTGCCCGATCACCACAGGCGAAGGCGGCATGGTGGTGACCAACGACGAGGCCTTTGCCGACATCTGCCGCTCACTTGTGAACCTGGGGCGGCAGGTTGGCGCGCCCGTTGGCGGAGGTAAGGGTGCTGGCTGGCTGGAGCATCCGCGCGTGGGGTTCAATTATCGCATGGACGAAATGTCGGCGGCCCTTGGTGTGTCACAGTTGGCGCGCATCGACGAAACGCTGACGCGACGCCAACGCGTCGCCGACCATTACCGGGGCCGGCTGCGCGAGTTGAAAGGCAAGTTCATCCTGCCCATGGAAATCAGCGGTTACGCGCGCGCCTGGAGCACGTTTAATGTCGTATGCCGTGAGGGCGTCTCGCGCGAGAAAGTGACTGCGGCGCTGGCCGAAAAGGGCATCGCCACGGAACGCTATTTCGATCCGCCGCTGCACTTGCAGAAGTTCTATCGCGAGAAATACGGCTTTGAGCGCGGCATGTTGCCGATAACCGAGGGCATGGCAGGCCAGATTGTTGCCGTTCCTTTCTATACAACGATGGCCGCCGATGAAGTGGACGCAGTTTGCGACGCACTGGCGGCAGCTACAGCCTGATCCGCCGCGCAAACAAATCGCTCAATATTCGGTAACATTCCGTGGATTGCGGCATTAACCCCGTGTGGAAGCGCTCATGGCGCTCGATGTCGAAGCCCTGATTGTGGCCCAGCAGGCCGGCGTGTGGCGCTATTTGCGCTTCCTCGGCTGTGACCGCGCACAGGCTGACGACATCACGCAAGAGACGTTTCTTCAGGTGCTGCGCCACGGTTTTGAGCAACGCGGCGAGCGCGAGACGGCGGCCTGGCTGCGCACCGTGGCGCGCAATTGCTTCCTGATGAACGTGCGCCGTACGCGCCACGTTCAAAGTGTCGAAGACCTCGACTTGGCCGACAAAGCCTGGGAGCAGGGCCAGGGCGATGCGGAGTCAGGCGAAGCGAGGCTGCGGGCGTTGAAGCAATGTCTTGAAAGCATTCAAGGCAAAGCAAAGCAGGCGCTGGAGATGCAGTTCATGCAGCATCGAACGGGCGAGGACATCGCGCAGGCGCTGGGCATGAGCCACGAAAACGTGCGCGTCACGCTGCATCGGGCCAAGCAGGCGTTGAAAAAGTGCATAGAGGGCAAGCTGGGACAATCATGAACCGCTTTGACGAACGCATGCTCGACCGCGACCTTGAGGAATCTCTCGGAGGTGATGCGCCGTCCGATTTGTGTGATCGAATCCAGGCTGCCCATGCCGCGCCGGTGCGCCGTCGCACAGGCCGCGTGCGCGTTGCGCCCGCGCCGCAGGGCCGCCGCGCGAGCCAGACGGCGATCTGGGGCGTTGCGGTACTTGCGCTCAGTGTTGTGGCAGCGGCGGTAGTGCTGTGGAGCTACGTTGTAACTCGCCCCGTGCAATCCACGCCCGGTGTGGCGGGCGGCGCACAGAACGCGCCGGCAAACGTACAGCCCGCACCCAGCTTGCCGGCGAAAAAGGTAAATGGGCCCGCGCCTCTACCCAAAGAGGAAACGCCCAAGCCTCAGCCCCAGCCCGAAGAGCCCAGGCCGCCATCGCAGCCGCAGCCTGAAGCGCCGCCCAAACCAACGCCCCCGAGCGAAGCGCCCAAGCCGCCGGACGAAGTGGAAAAACCCACGCCACCCAGCGAAGCGCCCAAAGAAACACAACCCAAGCCCAGCGAAACGCCCAAGTCTGAACGCGTGAAGCTGGGCATGGTGATCGCACTGCCCAAAGGCATGAAGCTGCAAGTGCGCGATAGCGAAAGCGAAAACTGGCGCGAGGCTGATGGAACGGCTCTGTTTGCGGGAACGTTCTTGAAGGCCGCGCACGCCGTCGATCTCACACTGGGCGATGCGCTGGTGCGTTTTGAAGGCATGCTGCGCCTCGACAAGGCCGAGGGCGCGATTCGCATCGACCTGATTGATCGCAAAACTCAGGCTTGGTGCGACAATATGGGCGGGCGCACGCCCCTTATGCTCGGCCTGCGCGACCTTAGCGCCGCCATGAACGACGGCGTGGCGCACTTCGAGGCGGGTTCAACTTCGCTAGAGATTGCCTGTGTCGAAGGAAGCGTCAGCGCGGGCAGTTCCACGCTTGAAGCGGGGCGTTTCGCGACGCTTTCGGCCAAGGGCCTGTCCAAGCCGCGCGAGTTGACGGCAAGCGAGCGCCAGCCGCGCCTGATTGCGGGCATGGCGCCGCGCCAGTTGCTTCGCGAAGAGTTCACAGAAGAGCCCGCGGGCAAGCTGTATGGCGGCAAACTCAAGGATGGCGTCGCGCGCGCCGAGGGCCAGGGCGGGCTGATCGCCTTCGACATCAACCCGACGCTGATTGCGGTCAAGGGTGCGAAGGTGCGCCTGCGCTATCGCGTGAGTGATTGCAGTTCGATTTACGTGCAATTCCTGGGCGAAGACGTGAGCCGCCAGTTCGGCAACGAATTAGCGCAGCGCAAACAAGGCCAGTGGCTGGAACTCGAAATCCGCCTCGACACCCTGCCCTATGACGCTGCCGGCCTCGGCGGCGAGAAAATGCCGCTGGGACTGAAACTCGGCAAATTCCAGTGCTACGTGCGCGGCGAGAAGACGTGCACGCTCGAAATCGACTGGCTGGAAGTGGTGCGCGAATAGCACCAGTTTCCCTGTAACAACGTTCCTGCTCGCGCATTAACCCTGCACACACACTTGAGGGCATCATGCGCAAATCAACTTTCGCGGTGTTGGCTTCACTCGTGATCTGGCTTACGGCTTGTGCAGGCGGCGGGGACAGCAGTTCCGGCGGCCAGAGCGGCGGCACACCCACGGGTGCTGGGCCGGCGACGCAGATTGTCGTCACCCAGCAGCCCGCGGGCGCCGTAGCCGCGACGGCGTTCACCCAGCAGCCGCGCGTGGAACTGCGCAATGCGGCCAGCCAGCTTGTGGCCTCAGATAGCAGCACTCAGGTGACCGTCGCCATCACGGCCGCCAGCGGTACTGCGGGCGCGGTTCTCTCGGGCACGAGCTCACTCACCGCCAGCGCCGGCGTGGTCACGTTCAGCGGATTGAGCATCGATCTGGCGGGCAGCAATTACTCGCTCACGTTCACGGCCACAGGTCTTTCGAACGGCGTTTCGAACTCGTTCACGGTTTCAAGCAGCGGCGGCGGCGGGCCGATTACGCCGGACACTCCTCCCGCTTCTGCCGTTACGTTCACGGTTAACTCGGGCCAGAACGTGCACGCCATTTCGCGCTGGATCTACGGCATGAACGGCGTGAATTGGGGTTCGCGCCCTGCCAACCTCACGCTCTCGCGCTCCGGCGGCAACCGGCTCACCTGCTACAACTGGGAGAACAACGCCAGCAACGCCGGCACCGACTGGTACAACGAAAACGACTGGGCCATGGGCCTGCCCACCGACCCCGTCGGCTACGCCGCCACCGGCTTGATCGACGGCGACCGCACCAACAACGCGGCTTCATTAATCACCGTGCCGGTCGCGGGGTATGTGGCCGCCGATCACGGGCACCTCGGCGGCGCTTGGCCGCAGTATGACGTGAACCAGACTGCAAACTATCTCAACGTGCGCTTCAAGCAGAACGTGGCCAAGAAGGGCGGCGCGTTCACGACTACGCCCAGCACCAGCGACGATTACGTTTACCAGGATGAGTTCGTTAGCTTCATCAAGGGCAAGTATCCCGGCGGTGCTTCCGACCCGAACAAGCCGATTTTCTATTCGCTCGACAACGAGCCGGATCTCTGGGGCGGCACGCACCCGCGCATCCGTGGCGACGCCACCGGCAGCAACGGCCAGGGCCCGACCTACGCCGAAATGCTGACGCGCACGAAAGACTTCGCCGACGCGATCAAAGACGTTGACGCCAACGCGATCGTGTTTGGCCCCGTGAACTACGGCTGGGCGGGATTTGTGAACTTGCAAGGTGCCAGCGACGCCGGCGGCTTTGGCGATTTCCACACCTACTATTTGCAACAGCTTGCCGCAGCCGAGATCACCTACGGCCACCGCCTTGTCGATGTGCTTGACGTTCACTGGTATCCCGAGGCCACGGGGGGCGGCGTGCGCATCACCGATGACGGCTACAGCGCAGCACTCGTAGCCGCGCGTTTGCAGGCGCCGCGCTCGCTTTGGGATCCGACGTACACGGAAACAAGCTGGATCACGAGCAGCGGCTCAAGCGGCGGGCCGATCCAGTTGTTCCCTCGCATGCAGGCGAAAATCAACGCTCACTACCCGGGCACGAAGATCGCGGTCACGGAGTATTACTACGGCGGCGGCGACCACATTTCGGGCGGGATCGCGCAGGCCGACGTTCTCGGCATTTTCGCCCGCGAAAACATCTTCGCAGCAACGCTCTGGAAACTGGGCAGCACGCAGCACAGTTTCATTTACGGCGGCTTTGAGATGTTCCGCAACTACAACGGAACCAATGGCAGCTTTGGCGACACCAGCATTCGCGCAGACAACTCGAACGTGACCAACGCCAGCGTGTACGCAAGCGTCGACGCGGCCAATCCCAGCCGCATGGTGCTGGTGTGCATCAACAAAACGGCCAGCGCACAGACGGCGGGCATCCAGGTCACGCACACGGTTCGCTTCAACACAGCTGAGATTTACGTGCTGACCGGCGCATCCTCTACGCCGGTGAAACTGGCCGATGTGCCGATCACGCTGGTGAACGCGTTCCAGTATTCGATGCCGGCCTACAGCGTGACCACGATTGTGTTGAAGCCCTAGAGCATGCGCGTGGCACGGGCGCCCCCGCCCGTGCCGCTATGCCACGAATCGTCCGCACCACGGCCAATCAACCAACCCGCCGGCAGCGGGATTTTCCAATGTGTATAAGACGAACTTCTTGAACTCAGCATCATCGCGTATGAGACGATCAAAGTACTCAGGTTGCCAGAATGTGCCCGTGCGCCCCAACCTGGCGTTGATGCGCCGCGACGAGACAGATTTCCAACCATGTAGAATGTTCCGCAGCTCAAAACCCGCGAACGGTTCAACCACAGCATGAACGTGGTTGGGCATGACACACCATGCCCACAATCGGTATTGGATCTCGGCAAAATGGCGCAGTGTCATCGAAACGATGTCGGCACAGTGGTCGGCTTTGAGGGCACATTCCCCATAACAGTTATCGAGTATCCTCAAGTAGGCTTCTGATTTCAGCACGTCGAGTCGGGCGATTTCCTCGGGCGCCAACGACAGCCACTGTGTCTTACGCTCCAACAATCGCGTTTCGGATTTGAGCTGTTCCACGGCGTGGGCGGGTAGCGAATCTGCGGTCCGGTAGGTGACGAAATAGCACGCGCCGTTTCGTGTCCAGTGCGGCAGATATGCGCCCCTGCGTTTGTGGATCGGCTCCGGCACGGTGTTCTTTCGCCCATCGGGGCATCGACTGCAATCGCCGCAGACCGCTGACGCTTGGTTCATCGCCACGGGCGAGGGCGCCCGTGCCACACTTCGGGTCAACCCGTCATGGCTTGAACAATTGCCTTCGCGGCGCCTGGCTTGCCCAGGCGCTTTGCGTTTTGCGCCATCTGCGCGCGCAGCACCGAGTCGCCAAGCAAACGTCCCAGCTTGTGGCGGAAGCTGCCCATGCCGCGCGCTTTGAAGGCCGCACCGCTTTCGGCCAGAAAATCCGCGTTGCGTTCCTCCTGGCCCGGAATGGGGTTGGGCACGAGCATGGGCAGGCCCATGGCCAGGCACTCGCTCGAAGAAAGCCCGCCGGATTTGCTCACGGCGATGTCTGCCGCCGCCATCATCTCGGGGATGTTGTCCACAAAGCCAAACACGCGCAGGTCGCTGCCGCGCGGTACTTTCAATGCCTCGATATCTTCTTTCAGCTTCGCGTTCTTGCCCGCCACGGCCAGCACCTGCACGGGAGGCTGATTGACCACGGCTTCCACAATCGTGTCCATGTTGCCCAGCCCCATGCCGCCGCCCATGCACAGCACTACCGGTGCATCGTCGCGCAGGCCCAGCTTCGCGCGCGCGGCTTGACGCTGCATCGGCTTTGCAAACGCTTTGACGATGGGGATGCCGGTGACGGTAATCTTCTCGCGCTCCATGCCTTTGTCTGCGAGGATTTCGACGAGTTCGTCGTTGCCCACGAAGAATCGGTCAAAACTGGGCTGCGCCCAGAGCACGTGAGCGTCGAAATCGGTCAGCACGCAGCCGAACTTGAAGCGGCCCCACTTCTCCTTGCGCGAAGTAGCGAGAATCTGCCCGGGCAGAAAGTGCGTTGCGATGACGACGTCAGGCGAGAATCCGGCCACGAACTTACGGAACTTGCGGAACTCCAGGCGGTCAAAAGCGCGCACCAACCCGGCCTGCTTCTTCTTGGCCTTGGCCTTGTCCGAGGTCGAATAGATGTAGCCCCAGAGCGATGGTGCATTATCGGCCATCTTGAGCCACGAATTTGCATAAGCGCGGCGATAGATCGGATCGGTGAACGAGAGTATGTCGACGTTGCGAATCTCGGCCTGCGGGTGCAGCTCGCGCGCGGCTTCTTCAAGTGCTGCCGCCGCACGGATGTGCCCCGCGCCGGCGTTGGCGGAAATGAGCAGGAGTTTCATGCCACGGCCCGCGATTCAGTGTGCAGGACGTTGCCTGAAGTGTCGCGGCATTCGATAGACAATTGCTTGCGCGTCACGCGCACCACGCCAAAGCCGTGCGTCTTGCGCGCGAACTTTGACAACGGGCCGCGCTCAACGTCATAGAGCGATGCGCCGCCTCCGCCCAGCACCGCGTAAGTTACGCCGCTTTTCTCGCTGACCTGCATGTTGTGATCGTGACCGCAGATGTAGGCCGCGATTTCATACTTGCTGAACAACGGCTCGCAGTCCGACACCATGTGCTTGGTGAACCCGTGGCTGGAATAGCTCACGAGAGTATGGTGCCCGATCACCACGCGCGGCCACGAGGCCTGGCGCGTTTCGCGCAACTGGGCTTCCAGCCAGTCAAGCTGCTTCTTCCAGGGCTCATAGTGCTTGTCAGTGTCGATCGCGAGCACCGTCAGCAACGGGTTTTCGCCGGCGGGACCGAAGTCTTTGCGCCAGTAGTGGTCGGGCATGATCCAGCGCTTGTTGCGCTTGGAGTAATCAATCTGCGCCTGCACGTTGCCGCGCCAATCATGGTTGCCCAAAATCGCGTGCCACGGGAGACTGCCGAGTTGCTCGGTATCGAAGGGCTCTTCGAAATAGCGGCGCCAGCGGTTGTCATCGACGCTGCTCACGCCATCGGGGTAGAAGTTGTCGCCCAGGAACATGCCGCCGTGATAACCGTCGAGCGCTTTCGATGCGGCATCCATGCCGCGTATGGTGGCGGGCAAACCGTCGCCGCTTTGGCCCCAGTCGCCCATGGTAACGATGCGCAGCTCATCCTTGAGGGCGGGAATCTCGCGTCGAATCGCGGGCGGCACGTATGTAGCGGGGGCGCTGCGCGTGCAGCCACTCAATGCCGCGTAACCGGAAATGGCGGCGGCAAGCTGCAAAAAGCCGCGCCGGGAGATCAATCGCGCATCTCGCATGGGTCCTCAGGGCAAGAGCCAGTAGCGCTCGATGTAATCGTTCTCAAAGCCGATGCGGCGCGAGTACTCCAGCGTTGCGCGCTGCCAGGCATCGGTGTCGCCGTAGAGGAAACCAAGCTGAGAACGATACTCGCCTACGGCACGCCGCACGGCCGCAAGCGTGATGCGATCGTAAATGCGCACATCCGCCAAGGCCTGCACCGCCTGCTGCACAGAGCCGCGCGTGAGGTGCGAGTTCAAGTGGCGCAGGCAGAATTCGTTTTCTTCCGGCTGCAGTGTCGCCTTGACGTACGGCGCGCCCATGAACGAATCAATGAAAGTCTTTCGAAACTCGTCGGATTCGAGCAGCGGCAGATCTTGCGAATCCGCCGAATAGCCAAGCTCGGCCAGGCGCAGGCGTACGGATTCCTGCACAAAGGCGTAGGGCCGATCTTCGTAAAACACCAGCCGCGGCAACGTGCTTGCAGAGTGCGCGCGCAACTCGGGCGTCAGCGCTTCGTTTTTGTTCTCAAGCGTGCGCCACTTGTAGTTGCTCACGCCCACCATGGCGGCTTCGCGCGCCAGGCGATGGTCGATGTGCCAGCCCACGCCCAGCGGCACGAACATGACCTCGGGCCTGGCGCGCTCGATCAATTTGGCGATGTACTCCGCGGCCTGCATCATGGTTTGCGCGTGGTTGGCGTCGCGCTTGAACATCAGGCCGGTGAAGCTCTGGTATTGGTCCCAGCGAAACGGCGCGTCGAGCATGCCCGCGTGCAGCGTGTCAGCCTTGAGCGCCTCGGCCGCCTTGCGGTCTTCCTCGCGGCGATTCACGTAATCGGCGGTTTTGAAGCGCCCCGCATCGGTCGCGCCCGGGTGCGAGAACAAAGTGGCGATGAGCACTTTCTTGCCCGTCGCGTTTTCCTCCAGCACGCGCGCGGGACACGACAGCGCCACGTCATCAAGGTGCGGCGAAAGCATCAGGCAATCGTACTTGAGAACATCCGTCAGATCGGCAACGTGCATGGAGCCACTTTCACATCAGCCTGCCAGTTTCGCAATGAGTTCTGCCGCAGCTTTGGCGCCGTCGCGCATGCCGTAGGCGTCCTTCAGCCGCGCCGCCGGCTTGATGCATGCGCTCTCTGGCTCAAGCAGCGCGCGCAGCTTCTCTGCGAGGTCATCGCCAGGATTCGCTGTGAGCCCGTTTTTCGCTTTGCGCACAAATTCGGCATGAACGTACTCTTCACCCGAAGACGGGCAAACCAACATCGGCACGCCCGCCGCCACGGCTTCCATGACGGAAGCCGCGCCGCCCGAGGTCACGAACACGCTCGCGCGTCCCAGAAGCTTGAGTTGCGGCGCAAAGGGCGCGGTTATGACGTTACTGGGCGTCCGCGCTTGACCCGCGACCACGAATTGTACGTCGATTGATCCCGCGGCGTCGATGAGCTTCTGGAGCGGCTCGCCGCTCAGGCCGCCCACGTAAACGAGCTGCGCGTCGTAGTTCACCTTCTTCCAGTCAAACCTTGCGTCGTCGCCGCGCTGCGCCGAAATGGCCGGGCCGACCTGTTGCGTGCCGGGCGGAAGCTGCGCCAGTTCGCGGGTGAAATCGCCCGTCGTGAACACAATCTGCCCATGCGGCGAGACGCAATGTGAATGCCGGAACAGGCTCACCAGCCCGAACTTGTCAAAGGCCTTGGCGCGCGCATCGGCAATTTCGGCCACTTCGCGGGCCAGCGGCGTTTCGAGGTCTGGCGGCGCAATGCCGACCAGCGATGCTGATGCGCCGACCCACTTGCGGGTCTCAAGCTCGCAGGCGGCAATCACGCCATAGAGCGTGGGGTGAACGACAGCGATGTCAAAACTCAGGTGTTGCAGGGTGTGGCGCAGCGTGTGCACTTGCGCGTTGATCGCATCCACACTCGCCTTGAGCGAGCCATCTTTCGGCGCGGCTATGGCCTCCTTGACCTGCTCAAACTTGAGCGCCGTGAGTTGATCGTTGGGCCCGCCGATGCGAAGCCACATGAGTTCGTGGCCGGCCTCCTTGAGCTGCAGGGCCACGGCGATCATCGGGTTGATCTGGCCCTTTGCGGCCGAGGTGGCAATCAGAACGCGCGCCATGGAAACCTCCGGGATAGCCATACCATATTGCTGTGAGGGTCGCGGCAAGACGCTACGACCAATACTCCTGCAGCACGGTCAATGACGCCAGCTTGAAGAACACGCGCTCAAGCAAGACCCGCCGCGGCGCTTCCGTGTGCAGCTTGCCGTATTGAATCAGCTCGCGCCGAACTTTGCCCGAGTCGATGACATCAAGACGTTCCAGGCGCTCAAAAGAAAGCCGCGCGTCGAGCCACAAAATCCAGTTCCGACGTGCCCGCGACGAAAGCATGACCGACTGCTTGCCCGACGACTTGTCCGACGAAGCCTTGGCGAAGTCGGAAGCCTTGACGAAGTCGGAAGCCTTGGCGCAGTCGGGTCCCCGTTCTTCGGTGCAACTTCCGCGTAACACAACCACCGCACGATCCAGAAACGGTGTCCGCACCTCGACGCCATGCGTCCGCGCCGTGAGCACCAATTCCGGCAAAGTGTGGTGGGAGAGCAGCGTTCGCAGAAGCAGGTCGCGCGCGGCTTCATCGTTCGTGATTTCGAATTTGGGCCGCTGAACACGCTTGGCCCACTCTGGGCGCAGAAAGAAATGCGCGAGTTCGCACTCCGGCTGCAGCCGCGCCACGAACTCCGGAATGCCATCGCGCTGGGCCAGACCATCGCCGCTGAAAAGTTCAGTGGCTCCGGCGGCGCTGAGCATCTCCGGCACGCGGGCCTGTTTGAAGAACGCGAAATTGGCAACAGCGCTGGAATCGGCGATCAGCGTTTCGCAGGCCCGGATCGCGTCGTCGGCGAATGTGGGCAGATCCTCTTCAGGCACAGCGATGATTGCCGGCTCGGCGCCCAGTTGCTGAGCGCGGCTGGCGAGTGTTGACATGTCAACACCATCACGGGCCATGATCCAGGCCGTCGCTCCGCGCCCGCGCAAGGCATCAAGCAGCGGCTCCGCCAACGGGCCATCGAAAAGCACCTGCGGTTCCGCGGACGCTCGGCTGTGCACAGCGGCAATGAGCGCCTCTGTAGGGGCGACATATATGTCGCCCCTACGCC
>Ga0154020_10004814_pt1 | contig 16042 bp, 12 predicted proteins | sample Klosneuvirus_201_FD_109709 | JGI IMG/M metagenome (GOLD analysis project Ga0154020, IMG submission 109709) | Active sludge microbial communities from wastewater, Klosterneuburg, Austria - Klosneuvirus_20160825_MG | ecosystem: Engineered > WWTP > Aerobic digester > Activated sludge | place...
AAGACCGCCCGGCTGGGCTACGACGGCAAGGGCCAGGTGCGGGTGACCGATCGGGCCGCACTGGAAGCCGCCTGGAGCGAACTCGGCCGCGTCACCTGCGTGCTGGAAAAGCGCCTGGCGCTGGCTGCGGAGGTCAGCGTCATCGTGGCCCGTGGTGCCGATGGCCAGGTGGTGCAGCTGCCCCTGCAGCAGAACCTGCACCGCGACGGCATCCTGGCCGTGACCACCGTGCCGGCGGCCTGCGCCTCGCCGGAGCAGGCCGCCGAGGCCGCCGCCTGCGCCCAACGCATCGCCGCCAGCCTGGACTACGTGGGCGTGCTCTGCGTCGAGTTCTTCCTGCTGGCCGACGGTTCGCAGATCGACGGCGCCCTGGTGGCCAACGAGATGGCGCCGCGTCCGCACAACTCCGGCCACTACAGCATCGACGCCTGCGACGTCTCGCAGTTCGAGCTGCAGGTGCGCTGCATGGCCGGCCTGCCGCTGGTGACCCCGCGCCTGCATTCGCCCTGTGTGATGCTCAACCTGCTGGGCGACCTGTGGTTTGACACCGGGGGCCGTGAGCGCAGCCCCGACTGGGCCGCGGTGCTGGCCCTGCCCGGCACCCACCTGCACCTGTACGGCAAGACCGACGCCCGGCAAGGACGCAAGATGGGCCACCTGACGGTCACCGCAGCCAGCGCGGAAGCTGCCCGCCAGGTGGCGCTGCAGGCTGCGGCCGTGCTCGGCATCGAGCCCTTCTGAGGGCGCTACGCGCCTGCCTGCCGGTTCCGCCGCACATTCCCAATGCACGCTCCAGGCACCTGCCCCATGCCCCAACTGCTGCCGGCCCGTGACCCCGCCGCCCTCGCCAGCGCCTTGCCGCAGGCGGTCGCGGCGTTGGCTGCGGGCCAGTTGGTGGCCTTCCCCACTGAAACCGTCTACGGCCTGGGGGCCCGGTCCGACGACGCCCGCGCGGTGCAGGGCATCTTCCAGGCCAAGGGCCGGCCCAGCGACCACCCGCTGATCGTGCACGTGGCCGATGCGGCCGGGGCCGCGGTGTGGGCGGCCGATCTGCCCGAGGTGGCGCGGCGGCTGATGGACGCGTTCTGGCCCGGGCCGCTGACGGTCATCGTGCCGCGCCGTGCGGGCATGGGGGAAGCGGCGGCCGGGGGGCAGGACAGCATCGGCCTGCGCTGCCCTGCCCACCCGGTGGCCCAGGCCCTGCTGCGCGAGGCCGCCCTGGCCGGGGTACCGGGTGTGGCAGCGCCGAGTGCGAACCGCTTCGGACAGGTCAGCCCCACCCGGGCGGCGCACGTCGCCAGCGAATTTCCTGAACGCGACGACCTGCTCCTGCTGGACGGCGGCGACTGCGAAGTCGGCATCGAAAGTGCCATCGTGGACTGCAGCCGGGGCACACTGGTGCTGCTGCGGCCCGGCCGCCTGACCCGCGCGGAGATCGAGGCGGCAGCCGGTGAACCCCTGGAGGAGCCGGATGCCCTGGCCCCGCGCGCCTCCGGCACCCTGGCCGCGCACTACGCCCCCCGCGCCGCACTGCGTCTGCTGGACCAGGCTTCGCTGCAGCGGGCGTTGGCCGCAGGTGTCCCGGACGGCGTGGCCCTCTACCTGCGTGCAGCTCAGCCGGCAGGAAGCGCACACCGCAGCCCAGGTCTGTTCCACCGCATGTCGGACGATCCGGCCGCGGCCGCCCACGAACTGTTCGCAACTCTGCGAGACTTCGACACCGCCGGTGCCACCTCCATCTGGGTGGAATCCCCCCCGGACGATGATGCCTGGCGCGGTGTGGTCGACCGACTGCGGCGCGCCGCAGCGGCCACCAATGCCTGAGCAACCGTGAACGGGCAGACCCGATCGCCCGCCGCTGCCTTTTTCCCCCTGGAGAACCGATGTTCCGGATGTTCCCTGCTGCCCTGATGCCCCTGCGCCGCGTCGCGCCCCTCCTGCTGGCCACGATGGCCCTGGCCGGACTGGTCGCCTGCGGCGGAAGCACCTCGCGGGTGGAGAGTTTCGACCCGTCCCGGCTGGTGGTGTTTGGTGATGAACTGAGTGTCATCGGCAACGGCGGCACGGCCGCCCTGCAGGGTTACACCGAACCGGCCGGGGCCAAGTACACCGTCAACGCACTCGACGATGACGGCACCGCGCTGAACTGCAGTTCCAGCCTGATCTGGGTGCAGGTGCTCGCCTCCAACTACGGACTGCCACTGGGTCCCTGCATGACCAGCGGCGACACCCAGCGCGGCTGGATCGCCGCCCAGGCCGGCGCCCGTGTGGCGGATGTGGCAGCCCAGGTGGCCGCCTTCCAGGACGCCCCCCTGGTGGCCGACACCCTGGTCACCGTGGTGGCCGGCCTGCACGACATCCTGGACGCCTACGACGCGGTGGTGGCCGGCAGCAAGACCCGGGCTGAGGCCCTGGCGGATGTGGCAGCGGTGGGCACGCAGTTGGGCAAGATGGTCACTGGCCTGAACACCAGCACGGAGGGCCCGCGCATCCTCTACGCCACCCTGCCGGACCTGGGTCAGTCGCCCCTGGCCGTGAAGGCGGAGGCGGCCTTTCCCGGCGAAGGCCGCGCCGCGCTGCTGTCCGAACTGACCGAGGCCTTCAACACGCAGCTTCGGCTGTCGGTGACCAACGATGGCCGCTTCTATGGTCTGGTCAACGGTGGTGACCTGGCCACCACCATGATCAAGTACCCGAGCCGCTACTCGCTCACCGAGGTCGTCTCGGCGGCGTGCGACAGCAGCAAGTACAGCACCACCACCCTGGCTCTGCCGGAGCGCTTCCAGCTGCTGGGCTGCACCACCACCACCCTGCTGGACGCTGCAGCCGGCAGCATCACCACCTATTTCTGGGCCGACGACATCCACCCCGGGCCCAACTGGCAGTCGCGCTTCGGCTCGGCCGCGGTGTCGCGCACCAAGACCAACCCGTTCTGACCCGCGGCGCCGCTCCGGTTGTGGCTCTCAGCTGTAGGTCACCCAGCTCTGGCGCGACGCATCGTCGAGATGGGGAATGCCGTTGTAGCTGACCAGCATGTGGCGCTTCGGGGTGAAGGCAAACTCGGTCACCCCGCTGTTGCGGATGCGCAGGTTCAGCTCGATGGCGGTGGTGGTCGGCGCCGCCAGCACCGCCGCCACCGCGGTGGCGATCGGCCCCCCGCTGGAGACGATCAGCAGGCGCTGGCCGTGCAGATCGGCCCGGGCGCGGTCCAGCGCAGCGACGATGCCGTCCTGGAAATCGGCCCAGCTCGGCATGCCCACCGGCACGATCTGCCCGTCCATCCAGGCCTGCAGTGCGCTGCGCAGCAGGCGGAAATGCTCCCGGTACGCCTGCGGACTGCGATCGGCCTTCAGCCGCTCCAGTTCGGCCTGCGGCAGGAGCGCGGCGATGAGGGCCTCGCTGTCGTATTCATTCAGCTCGGGCAGCACCTCGGCCACCGGCAGGCCACCCAGGCCGTCGGCGATCGCCTCGGCCGACTGCCGGTGTCGCCGGAGGCTGCCGGTCCACAGCACATCGAAGCCTTGACCGCGCTCGGCAAAGTACTGGCCCAGCCGCCTGCACTGGCGTTGGCCGAGTTCACTGAGCTGGTCGTAGTCGGCCGCTCCGAAGGAGGCCTGGCCATGGCGAACAAGGTGGACGGTGCTCACGGATCGCTGCTCTTCGGGGGGAGGGGAGAAGCGGACGGGGCCGCAGGAGGGCGGCATTGTCGCGGCACAGCGCATCTGCCGGGCGTCGCGCACGGGACGCAGGCCCTGCAACGCGACAGGCGGGGCCGCGCGTCGAAACGCTGGCCGGCCCCGCAGTCACCCCCTCCCTGACGTTGTCAAGCTGCCTCGCGGTCCTCCGCAACGGGCCCGAGGCAGGCGCCCAGTATGAAAGAACCACGCGGCGACATGCGGCAGGAGTTCACAGCCACCCGACCCAACCCGATCCATCCCCCGGAGGCGAGGGACCCACCCCCGTGCCGACCGCAGCACAGCGACAACACCGGATCTCAGCCAGGCATGGAGGACCGCCCAACGCAGCTGGGCGTGAACGGCGTGCGGATGGCCTGCAGCGTCACATGGGCGATGCCGAAACGCGCCTGCAGCTGCTGCGCTGCATCGGCCAGGAAGAGGTCGTCGGCCGGCCGCTCGGGCATCAGCAGGTGGGCGGTCAAGGCCGTCTCGGTGCTGCCCATGGCCCAGACATGCAGGTCGTGCACCCGTTCCACGCCCGGCAAACCTTCCAGCAGGGCCTGCACTTCCCCCAGGTCCACCCCGTCGGGCACGCCGTCGAAGAGCAGGTGCAGCGACTGCCGCAGCAGCCCCCAGGTGCCCAGCACGATCACCCCCACGATCCCCAGGCTGACCACCGGGTCCAGCCAGGTCCAGCCGAAGCGCCAGGCCAACAGCCCGGCGATCACCACACCCAGCGACACCAGCGCGTCGCCCACCATGTGCAGGAAGGCGCCGCGGATGTTCAGGTCCTGTGCCTGCCCGCGCAGGAACAGCAGCGCCGTGGCGGTGTTGACCCCGATGCCCACGGCGGCGACCACCACGACCGTGAGCCCCTGCAGCGTGGTCGGCGCCGGGGAGGACAGCCGCTGCAGCGCCTCCCAGCCCAAGGCCCCCATCGCCACCAGCAGCAGCAGCGCATTCAGGAAGGCCGCCAACAGGCTGGCCCGTTTCCAGCCATACGTGTGGCGGGCATCCGGTCGCAGCCGGCCGGCCAGTGCCCCACCCCAGGCCAGCACCAGCCCGGCCACATCGCCCAGGTTGTGGCCGGCATCGGCCAGCAGCGCCAGGGAGTCGACCTGCCAGCCGTATCCCGCTTCGATGGCGACGAACCCCAGGTTCAGCGCAATGCCCAGCGCAAAGGCCCGATCGTGGCCCCGGGCAGGTTCATGGGAATGGGAATGGGGGTGGGGGTGGGGGTGGCCGTGCCGAGGCCCGTGGTGGCGTTCCCGGGCAGGGTGACCATGTGGGGCATGCGGATCCTGCGAGCTCATGGGCCCCATTGTTCCAGCCTGTCGGGCGGGCGGGGCAGCAGCAGCAGGGCCCCCAGTCCGGTCAGACCTGCCACGGCCGTGATCAACAAGGCCTGCAGGCCCCAGGCCTGCAGGCCCAGACCGAACACCCAAGGGGCCACCGCCTGCGCCAGCCGGGCGGGCATCATCAGCCAGCCCTGGCGCTGCCCATAACCGAGCGGCCCGTAGTAGAGCAGCGGCAGCGTGCCCTTGGCGATGGTCAGGATGCCGATGCCCAGCCCGTGCAGCAGGGCAAAGGGCGCCGCCAGGGCCGAGCCGGCCAGCAGCAAGGCGGCAGCCCCCAACGGGTGGCCCAGCGACGCCAGCCGGGCCGACAGCAGTGGATCCAGCCGGCGCAGCCAGGTGAACTCCAGCAGCCGGCCGGCCACCTGCGCCGGCCCGACCAGCGCCCCGGCCGCCACCGCCGCGGCCAGGGAGACGCCCATGGCCTGCAGCAGCGCGGGCAGGTGTGCGGCCATGGCCGTGCTGCAGAACCAGGCCGCGGCAAACACCGTGGCCAGCAGCACCGCCACCCGCGGGGGTGGGCCGGTGACGGCTGGAGGTGGTGGGTCCTGCGCGCCTGCACGGAGTTCGACGGGCTGTGCGGCCGGCCCGGGCCTCCGGCGGCCGGGCAACGCCAGGTGCACCGGCAGCCCCAGCAGCAGGTGCAGCAGCGCCCAGCCGATGCAGGCACCGCGCCAGCCGAAGGCGTCGATCAGCACGGCCGTCAACGGCCAGCCCACCGTGCTGGCAAAACCCGCCACCAGCGTGATGCCGGTGATGGCGCGGCCCGCTTCCCGCCCGTACCAGCCGACCACCGTGGCAAAAGCCGCCTCGTACAAGCCGCTGCCCATGCCCACACCCAGCCAGGCCCAGGCCAGCAGCAGTCCCCAGGGGCCCTGCACCGCCGCCAGCGCCAGCAGCCCGGAGGCAAACAGCAGGTTGGTGGCGATCAGCACCGTTCTTCCGCCCAGGCGGTCCAGGGCGCGGCCCGCCGCCGGCCCCACCAGGGCGGAAATCGCCAGCGCCAGGGAGAAGGCGGCGAACACGGTGGCCAGGTCCAGTCCCAGGTCCGCCGCCAGCGGAGCGGCCAGCAAGGCCGGCAGGTAGTAGGTGGAGGCGTAGGCCAGCGTCTGGCCGCTGCCCAGCTGCAGGACCAGACGCCAGCGCGGTGGAAAGGAAGACGGTGAAGACGGCATGCCCACCCATCATCGCCCGGAACCGGAGCGTGCGACCCCAGGAGCGCCAGCAGAGCACCCTGGGAGCCCCCAGGAAGCCCCGGCGCCCGGCGGTATCCTTCGAGGCACACACGTCCACAGCTTTTTTACCGCCCCCGCCATGCTCCTGTCCCTGCTTGCCATCAGCGTCGGTGCCTCGCTGGGCGCCATCCTGCGCTGGCTGCTCAGCGTCGGGCTGAACGGCCTGTTCCCCACGCTGCCGCCGGGCACGCTGCTGGCCAACCTGATCGGCGGCTACCTGATCGGCGTCGCGCTGGCCTTCTTCGGCCAGAACCCTCACCTGCCACCCGAGTGGCGCCTGTTCGTCGTCACCGGCTTCCTGGGCGGGCTGACCACCTTCTCCACCTTCTCCGCCGAGGTCACGCACCAGCTGCAGTCAGGCCGGCTGGGTTGGGCACTGGGGTTGATGGCCACCCATGTGCTGGGTTCGCTGGCCATGACCGCACTGGGCCTGGCCACCGTCCATCTGCTGCGCCGCGCCGGTTGAGGCTGCGGCGGATGCCGGGGCGGGTACCGATCATCGGCCCGCTGGACTGTTGCGCGAGCGACGCGCACGGGTTTCCGCCGGTGGCGCCGGGCTGTGCAGCAGAACCCTCCTCGGTAGAATTGAAGCGAAAGACCTGCGTAGGACCGTTCGTCATGGCCAAGGAAGAACTGATCGAAATGGGCGGCATCGTCGCCGAAGTGCTGCCCGACTCCCGCTATCGTGTGACGCTGGAGAACGGGCACGAGCTGGTGGCGTACACCGCCGGCAAGATGCGCAAACACAACATCCGCATCCTGGCCGGTGACCGCGTCTCGCTGGAACTTTCGCCCTACGACCTCAGCAAGGGCCGCATCAAGTTCCGCCACCTTGACGTGCGCGGGCCGGCCCCCACCCCCGGTCCCCGCCGCCGCTGAGCCGGCGGCCCCAGCGCGGGCCGCTGCGCCGTCACAACCTCAGTTCCAGCCGCAACTGCCACGCGATGTGGCCCGGTGTCTCCGTGGTCGAGATCTGTCGCGTGCCTGCCGTGTCCACCTGAGTCAGGCTGCGGTGGTCGCGCGGCAGCAGGTTGCTGGCCGACAGGCGCAGCAGCGTGTGGGCATCGAAGGCCCAGGTGGCGTAGGCATCGATGACGCGCCGGTCCGGCGCCTCCACCCAGCGGTCCTCGGCCAGACGGGTGCGGTAACCCGGCGCCCAGTTCAGGTTGCCGCCGAACCCCAGCGGCGTGCCCCGCAGTCGATGATCGAAGCCGAGGTTGGCGTTGAGCTGCGGCTGTTCGGCCAGCCGGTTGTCCGGGCCGTCCAGGTTCTTCACCCAGGACCGGTACAGCGCCAGGTTGGCGCGCAGGTCGGTGCGGGGCGCGTCCGCCCACCAGGACGCGGCCCAATGGTCGGCGCGGCCGCGTGCCTCCAGCTCCAACCCCAGTGTGGTGGCGTCGCCGATGTTCTGCGGCCGGGACACCCAGCGCGGCTGGCTGCTCCAGGTCACCGACTCCAGCGTGGTCACCTGGCGGATCAGGTCGCTGATGCGGCGGGCAAAGGCACTCACGCTGAACAGACCACCGGCCTGCGGGTAATGTTCGTAGGCCAGGTCCAGGCCGCTGGCCAGCTCCGGCCTCAGCTCGGCGTTGGCCGCCCGGTCCGGGCTGGTGGCCACGTTGCCGCCGCTCACCGGGTAGCCGGCCGCCACCCGCGGCGGGGAGATCAGCTGGCCCAGGTCCGGTGAACGGTAGCTGCGCGTCAGGCCGATGCGCCACTGGTCGCGGGCTTTCGGATCGGGCTTCCACACCGCATGGGCCAGCGGCGTCCAGATGCTGCTGCGGTTCACCGGCCGGCTGCCGTCGGGCAGCATGCCTTCGGTGCGGATGCCCTCCCAGCGCAGGCCGACGTTGGCGCTCCAGCCCGGCGCCGGGGTCCATTCATCCTGGACGAAGGCGGCCACCCGCTGGCTGGAGGCATCCAGCTCGTCCTCTGCGTTGCCGAACGCCAGCGCCGTGCCGTTCTCCAGCGTGCTGCGCCCCTGGCGGCGCTGGATGCGCTCCAGCTCCAACCCGCCCACCAGCTGCGAGCCGTCCTCCAGCGTGGTGGACAGCTTGCCGGAAAGCAGGCCACTGCCCTCGCGGCTGTGAATGTCATCGTCCAGCGTGCGCAGCAGCGCAGCGCCGCTGTCGTACTCGCGACGCTGGCTCTGATTGCGGTAGCGGTACTGGCCCAGGCTGCCGCTCCATTCGCCGCGCAGGTTCTCACTCACCGGGCCGCGCCACTGTGCGTTCAGCCGGGCATTGTGGAAGCGGCTGGTCGAGGCGCTGCCCGCGTGGTCGTAACTCAACAGCGGGCTGCCGGTGCTGTCCACCTGCGACAGCACCTGGCTGCTGGCCACACTGGGTGTTTCCGATGCATACAACAGCGGCTGCACGGTCAGGGTGCCGCCGCCGTCTCCCAGCCGCCACTGCCAGCGGGAGCTGAGGTTGACCGAACGCCGCCGGTCGGTCTCCACGCTGCGTTCCTCGGAGCGGCGCAGCAGCGCGCCGCTGCCCAGTTCGGTTTCCTCCACGGTTTCCACGCTCTCGCTGCGCCGCCGCCGCTCCAGCAGCGACAGCGTCCAGCTGTAGGTGAGCGGGCCATCGTGGCCGTTGTGGGTCCAGTTCAGCCCCGGGGACAGGCGCCCCTCCTCCAGCCCGAAACCCAGCTTCAGCTCATCGTCGCGGCGGCGGAAACCCTCGCGGGTGATGATGTTGATCGTCCCGGCAATGGCGCGGGCCCCGGTTTCGGCCGTGGGGGCACGCAGGATCTCGATGCGTTCGATCTGGTCCGGCTCGATCGAGTCGAAGGAGAACCCCGGCGGCACCCGCTGGCCATCCAGCAGGATCTGCGTGTAGCCGCCGCCCAGACCGCGCAGCCGCGGCGCGCCACCCCGCCCCGGCGCGCCCGGCACCGTCACCCCGGGCAGGCGGCGCAGCACCTCGCCCAGGCTGCTGTCACCGTACTTGTCCAGCTCCTCGCGGCCAACCACGATCTTCGCAGCGGTGGACTGGCGGCGCTGATCCACATCGCTGCGCCGGCCGCTGATCTCCACCCGCTCCAGCGCCGCGCGGGGTGTGTCGGGCGCAGATGCCGCAGCAGCGGCTGCTGGCACTGCCGCAGGGGCAGCAGCCGGCTGACGGGCCGGTTCAACGGCCGGGTTGGCAGCATCCTGCGCCCCGGCTGCCGTTGCGACCAAGGCGACGGGAACGGCAGCCAGCACTCGGGCCAGAGCCAGGGAATGGAGGTAGGAGCAGGACATTCACACAGTGTAAGGAGCGTGAACCGCCCCGTGGTCCTGCACGGCCAAAGAGCGGCCGGCAGCCCTTCAACCGGGGTGGTGGAACCGCGTCGGCCTCCCGTCATCGCACCACCTTCACCGCCTCGCCCGGCCGTGGCTCCCGGGCACCGTTGTAGAGGCCATTGAGCAGGCGCAGCTGGGCCTCGGGCTGGGACGGCAGTGGAGAGGACCGCGCCAGTTCCGCCCAGCCCCCTCGGGGCAGGGGCACCGTGCGCAGCGACCAGGGCCTGGCGGCACTGCGCTCGGCGACCGACAGCGGCCGGAAAGACGCTTCCGCCTGCCCCAACCCGCTGGCGGAGCGCTTGAGCGCCTGCGCGTCACGCGCCGCATGCTGGATCAGGTACTGGCGCTGCCCGGGGCCGGTCACCAGCGTGAGGCTGACCGACTGTTGCTGGTTCTGCGACACCTGCCGCGTGCCCTCGAAATGCGTGGCCGGCAGGCCGTTGAGGTTGCGCCGCTCGCGGCGGCCATCGACCGGCTGCACCAGTGTGCGCAGGATCTCCTCATGCGTGGCGCCGGCGGAGGCGGGCAGGCTGCGCAACACCAGCGCCGCGTCGCCTTCCGGGTTGACCACGCTGATCGACTCGGCGCTGTTGACCACCCGCCACAGGGGCGGCGCGGTGAGTGCGATGCCCAGCTCCTCGTGGAAGAAATGGCGACCCCGGGTGACGCCCTGGCTGCGGCTGTCGCCGAAGGTCAGACCATCCACCGCCCGCAGGTAACGCGCCCGACCGTCGTCGCTCCAGTCGGCCTGGGGGTAGGTGGCAGCAATGCGCCGGATGTCCTCCAGCCGCTGGTCATTGCTGGGGTGGGAGGACAGCCAATGGCTGCCCGACGGCGCCTGCCGTCCTTCGGCCTTGGCCTGCTCCGCGGCAAAGCGCTCCTGGCCCTTGAGCACACCGATCACCTCAGCCATGTTCTGCGGGTCGTAGCGGTTGCGCACCAGGTACTCGGCGCCCAGGCGGTCGGCCTGCAACTCCTGCTCGCGGCTGTAGGACGCCACATAGCCCGCCGCCAGACCCTGCGAGGCACGGCCGAACAGGTCCGTCGCTCCGGGGACGCCAATGCCCTCCAGCAGCGCGCCGAACACCGTCGCGGCCATCACCCCGATGCCGGCGTTCTGCTGTCGCGTGGCGCGCTGCGCGCCGTGGCGAGCGGTGACGTGGCCGATCTCGTGGCCGATCACCCCGGCCAGCTCCGCCTCGCTCTCCAGGTAGGCCAGGATGCCGCGGGTGACATAGACATAACCGCCCGGCAGCGCGAAGGCATTCACCTCCGGGCTGTCCAGCACGGTGAAGGTCCACTTCAACTGCGCGCGGTGCGACTGCGCCGCCAATTTCTGGCCGACCCCATTCACGTAGGCCTGCACCGCCGAATCCGGATAACGCCCCTGCTCGGCCAGCACCTGTTGATGCGCCTGGCGGCCCACCTCGATTTCGGCGGCCTCGTCCAGGGCGCTGCGCTCGGTCTCACCCGTCACCGGGTTGACCACCGCCGTGCCGCAGCCGCTCAGCAGTGCGGCGGCCAGCAGCAGGCTCAGGGCCCAAGAGGCCCATCCCAACCCACGGGGGACACCATCGCCGGGGTGTCGAGTCATCGGCAGTCTCCTCCTCGCAGGCCACACCTTCCGACGGGCGACTCTGTGCGAGCCGAATGATTGTGGCGCGCCGGCGGACACATCCGCTCACTCTGTGAAGCCCGGCCTCGCGATGCTGCTCCTTCCAGGGCCAGAGCTTGCGGCTGCCCGGCTGACCTGCCGCAAGGGGGGACGCACGGGTGGGATCAGAATCGATCCATCCGGAGCCCTCAGGAACACCCTCATGCCCCGCCTGACCCCCACCCTCCCCACCACCACCATGGCCGGTTCCGCCTCCGGGCGCAAAGGACCGAGCCGCCCGCAGCACCCACGACAGCGCCGGCAGGTTGCAGCCCTGGCCGGCATCGCGGCCGCCATGGCCCTGCTGGCCGGTTGTTCGGCCTGGCAGAACCCGCAGGCCGCCCAGGAGGCCGCCCGCCGCAACGAGCCGCAGGGTTCCGTCCAGGTGGGGTGGCGGGTGTTTCAGATGCGTTGTGCCGCCTGCCACGGGCCGGATGCGCGCGGCAGCCAGCGCGGCATCGACCTGCTGCCACGCATGCGCGAGCTGGGCACACGGCAGTTTGTCGGCCTGGTGCTCAACCGCTACGACTGGACCCGCCCGGCGGACGCCAGCAGCAGCTCCGACGCCCTGGTCGATGACGTGATGGCGCGCCGTCGCGGCAGCCTCGCCATGCCGGCCTGGGAGGCCGAACCGGAGGTCAATGCCCATGTGCTCGACCTGTACGCCTACCTCTCCGCCCGGGCGGACGGGCGGCTGGGCACCGGACGGCCGGCCGCCGGCCGCTGACCCGGCAGGTGGATCCGACCTCATCCGTGGCCGCCGGGTTTGCCGGGGCCCTGCTGCAGCGGCTGGGCCGGCAGCTCAGCGAAGCCTGGCACCCTCGACAACGCCCGCGCAGCCCGCGCAACACACGCACCTGGCGTTGCGCCTGCGGCCGCCCCGTGTTCTTCGGCCAGAACCGCTGCCGGGAATGCGACCGTGAGCTGGGGTACGACCCGCTGGCCGGTGAGATGCAGGCACTGGAGGCAGTGCCCGCTGCCGACGTGCGGCCCCACTGGCGCTGCGCCTCCGGCGCCCGCCCGGGGCAGCACTGGGTGCGCTGCGCCAACGCCGACGGCCCGGCAGCCTGCAACTGGCTGCTGCCAGCCGACGAGCCGGGCAGCCGCGGCCAGCGCCCGCTGCTGTGCCGCAGCTGCCGCCTGAACCGCACCATCCCCGACCTGGCCTGGGCCGACAACGCCCAGGCCTGGGCCCGCGTCGAAACCGCCAAGCGCCGTCTGGTGTCGCAGCTGCTCGCGCTCGGACTGCCGTTGGCCACCCGGGTGGCCGGTGCCGGTGGCCCCGGCAGTGAAAACACGCAAAGGGGCCTGGCCTTCGACTTCCTGCGCGAACTGCCCGGTGGCCCGCCGGTGCTCACCGGCCATGCCGCCGGCCTGATCACCCTGGACATCGAAGAGGCCGACGACGCCGTGCGTGAACGCCTGCGCAGCCAGCTAGGCGAGCCCTACCGCACCCTGCTGGGCCACCTGCGGCACGAAGTGGGTCACTATTGCTGGGACCGCCTCATCGCCGGCAGCTCCTGGCTGGAACCCTTCCGCCAGCTCTTCGGCGATGAGCGCGCCGACTACCAGGCCGCCCTGCAACGCCACTACCAGCAAGGCCCGCCGGCCGACTGGCCCGCCACCCATGTGAGCGCCTACGCCGCCAGCCACCCCTGGGAAGACTGGGCGGAGAGCTGGGCGCACTACCTGCACCTGCTCGACACCCTGGACACCGCCCTGAGCTTCGGCCTGGAGGCCGACGACGTCGAGGTGGACGTGCGGCCCTATGGCCGCGATGCCCTCACGGCAGACGACCCGGATTTCCTCGCGCTCGTCAACGCCTGGCTGGAACTCACCGCGCTGCTCAACGAACTGTCCCGCAGCATGGGGCAGCCCGACTTCTACCCCTTCGTCCTCAGCGCCGCGGCAGTGCGCAAGCTGCACTTCGTGCACCGGGTGGTGACCGACAGCAGCAGATTGAGATAAGGGTTAACCCTAGTCTCAACTCGGACTCTTGATGAAAAGCAAAACGATCCAGGGTTAACCCTTATTCTTCATCCCATGCGGTTGAAGGCGGCGATCCCGTGGCCACCGCAGACCAGGAGAAGCCCCATGTCAGCCATCCTGTCCCATCCGAGCGGCAGCTACCCCCGTCGTGCCTCGGCCAGCACCGGTACCGGCATCGGCCAGCGTCTGTGGAACGCTCTGCTGCTGCTGGGCGCCGCCCGCGCTCGCCCCCACCTGGAACAACTCGCCCGTCAGCACCAGAGCAGCAACCCGGAAATGGCCCGCCAACTGCGGCAGGTGGCGCGCGAAGGGTTGATCTGAGCGGTCAACCGGCGAGCACCAGCGCACATCCGCGCGGATGCAGCGCCACCCCGCAGCACCCTCCGGCCGCCGGCACGAATGCGGCCGGCTCCGGGACCACGGCGGTGCAATCGCCCAGGGCTGGCAGGTGCAGGTCCACCTCGTGCTGGTGGCCCAGGTAGCGCACCGCCAGCACCCCGGCCAGGTCGCCCGGCTCCAGTCGCAGCGCCCAGGGGCGCACGGCCAGCTGCCAGGCGGCTGCCGCATCCGCTGAGACCCGCGCAGCAGGCGCCGGCAGCGCCAGGTGCAGCGGACCGCAGGTGACGGCCACCTCGCCCCCTGGCAGGGCCTCGACCTGCGCCGGCAGCAGCATCGACTGGCCGATGAAGCCGGCCACGAAGGCGTTGGCCGGCTCGCGCACGATCTGCTGCGGGCTGCCGCGCTGCTCGATGCGGCCGGCGCGCATCAGCACGATCTCGCCGGACACCGCGAGCGCCTCCTCCTGGTCGTGCGTCACGTACAGCGCGGTCAGCCCCAGGCGCTGCTGCAGCGCGCGGATCTCGGCGCGCATGCGGTGGCGCAGCGCGGCATCCAGGTTGGACAGGGGCTCGTCCAACAGAAGCAGCGCCGGTTTCAACACCAGCGCCCGCGCCAGCGCGACACGCTGCTGCTGGCCGCCGGAGAGCTCCGCCGGCCGGCGGCTGCCCAGCTCGCCCAGGCCGACCAGGCCCAGCGCCTCCTGCACCCGGCTGGCGCGCTCGGGCGCCGGCACCTGCTCGGCCACCAGGCCGAAGGCGACGTTGTCTGCCACCGTCAAGTGCGGAAAGAGCGCATAGCTCTGGAACACCATGCCGATGTCGCGCTCGTGCGTCGGCGCACGGGTGATGTCCTGCCCGCCAACGACGATGCGCCCGCTGGTCGGCCGCTCCAGCCCGGCCAGCATGCGCAGCGTGGTGGTCTTGCCGCAACCCGAGGGGCCCAGCAGCGTCACCATGCGCCCGGCCGGCACGCGCAGGCTGAAGCCGTCCACCGCGGTGAAATCACCGAAGCGCAGCGTGAGGTTGTCGAGGGTCAGGTCCTGGGCGGGCATGGCGTTCGGGTGGAAGGGGAACTCAGGAAGACAGGGCCTGCGTGCTGCGGCGGATGGCGCGCTCGCCCACCAGCCGCTGGATCAGCGCGATGGAAAGCCCCATCGCCGCCACCAGCGCCGCGCTGGCGATGATGGCCAGGCCGTACTGGGCGCTTTCGGCGCGTTCGATCACCCAGACCGTCACCGGCGTGAACTCCGGCGTGGCCAGGAAGACCACCGGCGACAGCGAGGTGGCCGCGCGTACCAGCGACACGACCAGCGCCACCACCAGCGCCGGCTTGAGCAGCGGCAGCAGCGCGCGCCGCAGCGCGGGCCAGGGCGCGTGGCGCAGCGTTGCGGCGGCCTCTTCCAGCGAGGCGTCCACCTGCGCCAGCGCGGCGCTGCCGGCGCGCATCGCCACCGGCAGGTCGCGGAAGATGAAGCAGGCGATCAACACGCCCAGGGTACCGGTAAGTTCGATCGGCGGCAGGTTGAAGGCGCCGATGTAGGCCAGGCCGACCACCGTGCCGGGAATGGCGAAGGTCAGCAACACGGTGAACTCCAGCAGCCGCCGGCCGGCGAAACGCCGCCGCTCGATCAGCCAGGCCAGCGCCAGCCCGCCCGCAGCGGTGAAGGGCGCCGCCAACCCCGCCGCCCAGAGCGTGGTGAACAGCGGCTTCCAGGCCGCGCCGGACCACACCAGGCCGAACTCGCCGTGCTCCAGGCCGAAGGCGTCCGTCAGGTGCTGCAGCGTGGGCGTGTCGTCCAAGCCGACCTGCTTGACGAAGCCGGCGGCCAGCACGGTGCCGTACACCGCCACCGTCAGCGCCAGCCAGCCCAGCGTCAGCCCGGTGACGCCACGCGCCAGCCCGGTGGGCAACGCGGTGGTCAGCGCGCCATCGGCCTTGCCGGCAATGGTGGTGTAGTGAGCGCGGGCCAGCCCCACCGTCTGGAGGATGAAGACCGTGGCCGTCATCGCCAGCAGCAGCAGGCCCAGCGCGGCGGCACGGCCGGCGTCCTGCTGCGCGCCCACCAGCGCGAAGTAGATCTGGGTGGACAGCACCTCGATCTGCCCACCCAGCAGCGCCGGGTTGCCGAAGTCGGCCATGCTTTCGACCATGGCCAGCAGGAAGGCATTGGCCAGCCCCGGCGCGCACAGCGGCAGCGTGACGCGGCGGAACACCCTGCCCGGCGGTGCACGCAGCGTGCCCGCGGCCTGCTCGATCGAGGGCGCGATGCCCTGCAGCGTGCCGCGCAACATCAGGAAGGCCACCGGCGTGAAGGCCATCGTCTGCGCCAGCAGCAGCCCCGGCCAGCCGTAGATCCAGCGTGTCGCGGGGATGGCAAAGGCCCATTCGAGGGCCTGCGTCACCGCGCCGAACCGGCCGAACAGCAGGATGATCGCCAGGCCCACCACGAAAGGCGGCGTCACCACCGGCAGCACCGCCAGCAGGCCCACCGCCTTCCAGCGGCCCAG
>Ga0154020_10004815_pt1 | contig 16041 bp, 28 predicted proteins | sample Klosneuvirus_201_FD_109709 | JGI IMG/M metagenome (GOLD analysis project Ga0154020, IMG submission 109709) | Active sludge microbial communities from wastewater, Klosterneuburg, Austria - Klosneuvirus_20160825_MG | ecosystem: Engineered > WWTP > Aerobic digester > Activated sludge | place...
ATGGGGCCGCCGTTTTTTGACGGCGGAAACGGTGGCACCCGCCAACGCGGATACCACCAAACCCCCACGCTTCAATGGGGCCGCCGTTTTTTGACGGCGGAAACGGTGGCACCCGCCAACGCGGATACCACCAAACCCCCACGCTTCAATGGGGCCGCCGTTTTTTGACGGCGGAAACCATTCCCGCGCAGGCGGGAACCCAGATAACGTGACTCGCTTCAATGGGGCCGCCGTTTTTTGACGGCGGAAACAATCGAACCCGGACGGATGCTGGCGTTGCGTTCGCTGGCTTCAATGGGGCCGCCGTTTTTTGACGGCGGAAACACGTTTTCCAATACAACGATTCGGGGTCGTAATTCGCGCTTCAATGGGGCCGCCGTTTTTTGACGGCGGAAACACAGCTTGCTGAAGCCACCGTGCATGGTGATTGAGGTGCTTCAATGGGGCCGCCGTTTTTTGACGGCGGAAACCGCGATTAACTGTATCGTCAATGCAAAGCAATGTCAGCTTCAATGGGGCCGCCGTTTTTTGACGGCGGAAACGCGGTTTGCCGTGGCTGCCGGTCCGTTGACGCCTTCCGCTTCAATGGGGCCGCCGTTTTTTGACGGCGGAAACCATTTTTTGGGGGATCGCCAGTCGGCGGGCTGCTCGCGCTTCAATGGGGCCGCCGTTTTTTGACGGCGGAAACTTCTGAGCGACACAGGAAAATAGCCAACGGAAAAAACGCTTCAATGGGGCCGCCGTTTTTTGACGGCGGAAACACGGCGATCCTTCTTCGAGGATCTTTACGCCTTCAGAGCTTCAATGGGGCCGCCGTTTTTTGACGGCGGAAACCTTCATGGGGTGACGTTGTGTCTTTCGGAATGGGCGGCTTCAATGGGGCCGCCGTTTTTTGACGGCGGAAACGCTGCGGCAAGTCAGGGTTGAAGCGAGTTGTCTGGATTGCTTCAATGGGGCCGCCGTTTTTTGACGGCGGAAACATTGAGTCGGCGGTCCTAAAATGATCGACTTGTACGCTTCAATGGGGCCGCCGTTTTTTGACGGCGGAAACCATCACAGATTTTGTTTTAAAGCTGTAGGTTCCCCCCGCTTCAATGGGGCCGCCGTTTTTTGACGGCGGAAACCGGTTTCGCGACAAGGCAATCGGTCCCGACGACCAGCGCTTCAATGGGGCCGCCGTTTTTTGACGGCGGAAACCGCCAAATCTGTATTGCCTACGACGCGATCGGAAAAGCTTCAATGGGGCCGCCGTTTTTTGACGGCGGAAACGGATTTCCGTTTGAGAGACTTCAACCTTCCATCGCATGCTTCAATGGGGCCGCCGTTTTTTGACGGCGGAAACAAGCGATGCCAGAGCGTCGATATGTGGCTCCTGGACAAGCTTCAATGGGGCCGCCGTTTTTTGACGGCGGAAACGGTCGCAGCATATGACAAATTCAACGCTCAAATCGCTGCTTCAATGGGGCCGCCGTTTTTTGACGGCGGAAACTTGACCCATCAGACGACCGGCAGCGGACATCTGACTGCTTCAATGGGGCCGCCGTTTTTTGACGGCGGAAACGACCGAAGAGATTACGCCTAAAAGCGTCCAGCGCTTCGCTTCAATGGGGCCGCCGTTTTTTGACGGCGGAAACCGGCCCGATTATTGCGTTGTCAGGATCGATCGCAGCGCTTCAATGGGGCCGCCGTTTTTTGACGGCGGAAACCAGGTTATCGACTGTGATTGATTTGGATGTCATTTCGCTTCAATGGGGCCGCCGTTTTTTGACGGCGGAAACTGCTCCGCGTCCAATGCATTGTTCTGATTCGACCAATGCTTCAATGGGGCCGCCGTTTTTTGACGGCGGAAACTGCATTCCCCCCGGTGGTGGCTAATGCCATCGCGATTCGCTTCAATGGGGCCGCCGTTTTTTGACGGCGGAAACCTCGCCAAGACTTATTTTCACACAACCTGAAACCGCCCGCTTCAATGGGGCCGCCGTTTTTTGACGGCGGAAACGCTTGGCACGGCGAGGGCACCAATGGTGCATGGTGGCGCTTCAATGGGGCCGCCGTTTTTTGACGGCGGAAACAGTTCCTTCAGCAGCAAGTCAGCAACGAAGTCCTGGCTTCAATGGGGCCGCCGTTTTTTGACGGCGGAAACGTCGGGTTCACCGCATTGTTCTACGGCGCATGCTGAGCTTCAATGGGGCCGCCGTTTTTTGACGGCGGAAACACGGATGATGTCCGCCCCCATCGGCACCAGATTGGCGCTTCAATGGGGCCGCCGTTTTTTGACGGCGGAAACACGGATCGCGAAAGCCGTATCAGTGGCGCGGATGGCAGCTTCAATGGGGCCGCCGTTTTTTGACGGCGGAAACGCTTCGTCAGCATCGGGAACCAGCCGACGCCGTCAATGCTTCAATGGGGCCGCCGTTTTTTGACGGCGGAAACTCGATGAAACCACGGGATTTGTTCCCATTTTCTCTGGCTTCAATGGGGCCGCCGTTTTTTGACGGCGGAAACTCCCCATGACACTGAGCAGTAACAGGGCGTTTTAGCGCTTCAATGGGGCCGCCGTTTTTTGACGGCGGAAACCAAGCAACGTCTCAACCTTGGCCCCGTCGTAAGCGTTGCTTCAATGGGGCCGCCGTTTTTTGACGGCGGAAACGTCCAGGTGGCACAACTACCGTGATCCCGCGCGACTCGCTTCAATGGGGCCGCCGTTTTTTGACGGCGGAAACACAGCGGGGCAGTGTTGCCTCGGGTGTTTTTAGGTGCGCTTCAATGGGGCCGCCGTTTTTTGACGGCGGAAACCTGACGGACGTAGTTTGCTGTCTGGATTCGTCAACGCTTCAATGGGGCCGCCGTTTTTTGACGGCGGAAACCTTCAACCAGCGAGTGCCAATGTTCTGCACTCCAGAGCTTCAATGGGGCCGCCGTTTTTTGACGGCGGAAACTTGGAATTACGCTGATGAGTCTCGGTCGGGACGTTGATGCTTCAATGGGGCCGCCGTTTTTTGACGGCGGAAACGACGCCACAACTTTTGACGCGAAAGGACGGGCAACTGTCTGCAATCCTGGAAACGTTTTTTGACGGCGGAAACGACGCCACAACTTTTGACGTCTCAGCTTTCAAATGCTCGCTTCAATGGGGCCGCCGTTTTTTGACGGCGGAAACGCGATCGTATCGACAACTGACACCTTCGCCCCGTCCAGGCTTCAATGGGGCCGCCGTTTTTTGACGGCGGAAACTGGGGTATCGCTACCGCTGACTATCGACCGGATGTATGAGCTTCAATGGGGCCGCCGTTTTTTGACGGCGGAAACGAGATCGCTGGAGTTGTCCCGCGTATCGTGGAATTCGCTTCAATGGGGCCGCCGTTTTTTGACGGCGGAAACGATGCAGCCGAAACGCGGTAGGTCGCGTCTCGACATGGCTTCAATGGGGCCGCCGTTTTTTGACGGCGGAAACGCGAAGCGAGACCGCCCGGATCGTTATCCCTAAATGGCTTCAATGGGGCCGCCGTTTTTTGACGGCGGAAACCTACTCAGCCGCCCGTTGCCGCAGAATCGCCAGCACCTGCTTCAATGGGGCCGCCGTTTTTTGACGGCGGAAACCTTCGATGTGCTGTTTTGCTGACACCCATTTGTATTTTGGCTTCAATGGGGCCGCCGTTTTTTGACGGCGGAAACAATGCGAGATAAAGCCAACGCGGAACTTGATGCACTGGCTTCAATGGGGCCGCCGTTTTTTGACGGCGGAAACTGGTCGAGCGATCGCAGGTACGCCAGGCACGTACCGGCTTCAATGGGGCCGCCGTTTTTTGACGGCGGAAACCGCCTCAATCAGCGGGTAGAAGAATTTCACCCGCTCGCTTCAATGGGGCCGCCGTTTTTTGACGGCGGAAACTTCGAACAAGGTGGTCAGAAAGCTCTGCGAGTTTGCGCTTCAATGGGGCCGCCGTTTTTTGACGGCGGAAACTGTACTTACGCGCATGGTCAACGTTGGCGACTTCCTCGCTTCAATGGGGCCGCCGTTTTTTGACGGCGGAAACCCCCCAGTTGAAACAACCATCTATGTTCTACTGGGAACCTCGCTTCAATGGGGCCGCCGTTTTTTGACGGCGGAAACCGAGGTAAGTCGATTAACGGAGTTCCTTCGACAATACGCTTCAATGGGGCCGCCGTTTTTTGACGGCGGAAACCAAGCCCTTGCGCTCGAGGTGTAGCCGTGAGCCCGAGCTTCAATGGGGCCGCCGTTTTTTGACGGCGGAAACACGCTTCGGGGCAGGAAATTCCTGCCCCGCTCTCTTCAGCTTCAATGGGGCCGCCGTTTTTTGACGGCGGAAACCCTGCAACCGGGTCACAGCCGATTACAGGTGGTCGTAGCTTCAATGGGGCCGCCGTTTTTTGACGGCGGAAACAGGACAAAGCAGCAGAGTGGGCTAAGAAAATGGAGGCGCTTCAATGGGGCCGCCGTTTTTTGACGGCGGAAACACGGCAACAGCCACCGACGCGAACGCCGAGACCAGCGAGCTTCAATGGGGCCGCCGTTTTTTGACGGCGGAAACTCGTGAGTCGTTGTGTGGTCGAGTGATCGCAGGTACGCCGCTTCAATGGGGCCGCCGTTTTTTGACGGCGGAAACCTAGTCCACTTGATTTGGGGCATTCCTTGGATGTATCCGGCTTCAATGGGGCCGCCGTTTTTTGACGGCGGAAACGGGGCAAGTCATCGAAGATGCAATCACTGCGGGAACGGCTTCAATGGGGCCGCCGTTTTTTGACGGCGGAAACTTGAATCGATCGGCATCGGTGGTGTCGGCGAGGGTGGCTTCAATGGGGCCGCCGTTTTTTGACGGCGGAAACTCAATAAGGGGGAGGGGGGATTGCGACTCAAGCCGCTGCTTCAATGGGGCCGCCGTTTTTTGACGGCGGAAACGTTACCGCAAGGCGTCAGACCGACTCCAGCCATCTGACGCTTCAATGGGGCCGCCGTTTTTTGACGGCGGAAACTTGAAACCCGCAGCAGAACAGCCAATGCCTGCTGAAGCGCTTCAATGGGGCCGCCGTTTTTTGACGGCGGAAACGATAGAAAACGGATACAAGGCCCGGCAGGTCTACGCGCTTCAATGGGGCCGCCGTTTTTTGACGGCGGAAACGAGAGTTCCGCAAGGAGGGCTTGCGATGTCAGCTTACGCTTCAATGGGGCCGCCGTTTTTTGACGGCGGAAACCGTCGTACGCTGCACAGCAGGCCGCGGCGAAAGAACTCGCTTCAATGGGGCCGCCGTTTTTTGACGGCGGAAACACGCGAGACGCAACACGCATTGCTGAACGTTACTTCGCTTCAATGGGGCCGCCGTTTTTTGACGGCGGAAACCCGCCGACATCGCGGCAGCCGCTGGGGTGCCACTGTGCTTCAATGGGGCCGCCGTTTTTTGACGGCGGAAACTCTGTCACGGGCAAGCGGATCCAGCGTCGGTGGCTGCAGCTTCAATGGGGCCGCCGTTTTTTGACGGCGGAAACACTCGTCCAGCAGTACGCGATGCAGACCGGCGACGAGGCTTCAATGGGGCCGCCGTTTTTTGACGGCGGAAACACAACTATTACGTCACTCAATGTCCGGCTCGGCATGCTTCAATGGGGCCGCCGTTTTTTGACGGCGGAAACACAACTATTACGTCACTCAATGTCCGGCTCGGCATGCTTCAATGGGGCCGCCGTTTTTTGACGGCGGAAACGAGTTCCTGAGACCGTAACAGTGCCGCGTGCATCCCGCTTCAATGGGGCCGCCGTTTTTTGACGGCGGAAACTGATCTGATTGCTAGTGGAGTGATGACGGAAGATCTGGCTTCAATGGGGCCGCCGTTTTTTGACGGCGGAAACCAGTACAAACGAGCGGAGGTGATGGCAATGTGAGCGTGCTTCAATGGGGCCGCCGTTTTTTGACGGCGGAAACAATAAATCCTACTTCACTACTACCGTTTTCATTCTTCCGCTTCAATGGGGCCGCCGTTTTTTGACGGCGGAAACTGGCGTGGATGAATGTCACTGACATTCGCAGCGTTCGGCTTCAATGGGGCCGCCGTTTTTTGACGGCGGAAACCGAGTGTGTCGAATCGCAGGAATCGCAGCAAGGAAAGGCTTCAATGGGGCCGCCGTTTTTTGACGGCGGAAACAGGAAAACGCTGACGCTCAAATCGCGGCAATCAAAGCGCTTCAATGGGGCCGCCGTTTTTTGACGGCGGAAACTGTAAGCATCGGCGACACCACATTCCAGATCGCCAGGCTTCAATGGGGCCGCCGTTTTTTGACGGCGGAAACGACATGGGAAATCAATCAGCCGCGTTCGGCTGATCTGCTTCAATGGGGCCGCCGTTTTTTGACGGCGGAAACACGGACCTCGCTGCTGATATGATCGAGCATCCACGGCTTCAATGGGGCCGCCGTTTTTTGACGGCGGAAACGAGGAACTAATCCGAACATCGCCCCTTTAGGATGCGCTTCAATGGGGCCGCCGTTTTTTGACGGCGGAAACATCACATGAGTGAATTACCAGAAACCGAAGTTATTGCTTCAATGGGGCCGCCGTTTTTTGACGGCGGAAACCCTCCAGACCCACACTTCACACACTTTGGGACATCATTGCTTCAATGGGGCCGCCGTTTTTTGACGGCGGAAACAGTACAGGAGGAAATGACTCATATATTGCCGTTGCTGCTTCAATGGGGCCGCCGTTTTTTGACGGCGGAAACGCCAACAATCACCGAGTCCGTTTTGATCCAAATTCACGCTTCAATGGGGCCGCCGTTTTTTGACGGCGGAAACCCTTCGCTTGTTCGGCTGGCTGGGACGGCGTGACAAGCTTCAATGGGGCCGCCGTTTTTTGACGGCGGAAACCGCCCACTGGTGGCGATGGTGTAGGACGCATAAGCGCTTCAATGGGGCCGCCGTTTTTTGACGGCGGAAACCACCACCTTTGAAGTCACAATGCAAATGATGTTCGGGCTTCAATGGGGCCGCCGTTTTTTGACGGCGGAAACAGTTCGTGGTTCCAGCGTGGAGGTTTGCTCGCTGGTGCTTCAATGGGGCCGCCGTTTTTTGACGGCGGAAACGATACGATCAATTTCCTGGAATCGCTTCCGACCTCGGCTTCAATGGGGCCGCCGTTTTTTGACGGCGGAAACCACACTCAACCCGCAACAGTCAGCGATCCCAGGTGCGCTTCAATGGGGCCGCCGTTTTTTGACGGCGGAAACCTGACACCGACGTCCCGATGAAGACAGGCGACCTGATCGCTTCAATGGGGCCGCCGTTTTTTGACGGCGGAAACATTGCTTGAGCGTCTTCAACGCCGCGTCAACATCCGGCTTCAATGGGGCCGCCGTTTTTTGACGGCGGAAACGTGATTCGCACGCGAGATCCAGACACGATGGTACTGCTTCAATGGGGCCGCCGTTTTTTGACGGCGGAAACACTGTGATGACTTTCCCTCGCATTGGGCCGTCCGCGCTTCAATGGGGCCGCCGTTTTTTGACGGCGGAAACGGCTCTGGGGTTGCTCGGATTTCGCGACATGATCACGCTTCAATGGGGCCGCCGTTTTTTGACGGCGGAAACGAAATGATGCCCGCACTTCGGGCAAATCGAAACCTGCTTCAATGGGGCCGCCGTTTTTTGACGGCGGAAACGTTAGCCCCGCTGGGATGGTGTCGGCTCTTTCCGACGAGCTTCAATGGGGCCGCCGTTTTTTGACGGCGGAAACGTCTGTCATCTTTTCACCCTTTCGTTTTGCACCTAAGCTTCAATGGGGCCGCCGTTTTTTGACGGCGGAAACACTTCGCCACGGGCGCGAATCTCGCACAGAGTGAAGTGCTTCAATGGGGCCGCCGTTTTTTGACGGCGGAAACAGGCTTTAGGCATCCCAGCAAGCAATCTGCACAAGGCGCTTCAATGGGGCCGCCGTTTTTTGACGGCGGAAACGCCAATTTAGACCACGACGCTACGAAACGAGTTGGGCTTCAATGGGGCCGCCGTTTTTTGACGGCGGAAACCACCGAACTCATACGGAACATGATCCGGAGAAAATGCTTCAATGGGGCCGCCGTTTTTTGACGGCGGAAACGTCATTCGTCTAGGTCCAGATCCGTCTTGACACCGTGGCTTCAATGGGGCCGCCGTTTTTTGACGGCGGAAACATCAGGCGGCACGAATGAGCGAGAACGCAGCCGAACGCGCTTCAATGGGGCCGCCGTTTTTTGACGGCGGAAACTCGTTCCGACGCGACTTCCGGACACGGGTTACGTGGCTTCAATGGGGCCGCCGTTTTTTGACGGCGGAAACTCGACTGTTCCATCGGTCAACACGTTCCAGGGCGAATAGCTTCAATGGGGCCGCCGTTTTTTGACGGCGGAAACCACTGTGTTCGTTCGAGAATCTCGCCGAGAAAAGCTTGCTTCAATGGGGCCGCCGTTTTTTGACGGCGGAAACTCTGAGTAGCCACGCATCTGGACGCCGAGCACGTTGCTTCAATGAGGCCGCCGTTTTTTGACGGCGGAAACAATCGTATTTTCATTTCCATTCCCCCGGATAAATGTGCTTCAATGGGGCCGCCGTTTTTTGACGGCGGAAACAGCGCCCAGCGATTTTCGCCGTGATAGTCGATCTGAGGCTTCAATGGGGCCGCCGTTTTTTGACGGCGGAAACCTTCGGCACGCTGAGCAACATCCAGCATCTGCTGCTCGCTTCAATGGGGCCGCCGTTTTTTGACGGCGGAAACGCATAATCTGCCCGGAATCACCTTCAGGCACGGCGAGCTTCAATGGGGCCGCCGTTTTTTGACGGCGGAAACGTCTGGCCAGTCCTTCGCCATGTCAACGTGGCTGTGTCCGCTTCAATGGGGCCGCCGTTTTTTGACGGCGGAAACCAGTTTCCTGCACGAACCCAGCAAAATCAGCTGCAATCGCTTCAATGGGGCCGCCGTTTTTTGACGGCGGAAACGTCACAGATCGTTACGCAGGTTCGGAAGAAGACAGAGCTTCAATGGGGCCGCCGTTTTTTGACGGCGGAAACACAGAAGAATCTTCAGGTATGTATCCTCTTCTCCGAGGCTTCAATGGGGCCGCCGTTTTTTGACGGCGGAAACAACCATTTTTAGCGACGGAAAGAAAGTAGAATGGCAGCTTCAATGGGGCCGCCGTTTTTTGACGGCGGAAACCCTCGCATTGGGCCGTCCGCGAAGTGGAGCCGAATTGCTTCAATGGGGCCGCCGTTTTTTGACGGCGGAAACGTGGAGGATCTTTGGGTTGTTGTTTGGGCGGATGACTGGCTTCAATGGGGCCGCCGTTTTTTGACGGCGGAAACACGGTTGTAGGTTCGAGTCCTACCTATCCAGTTTTCTAGCTTCAATGGGGCCGCCGTTTTTTGACGGCGGAAACCGCTCGATCACACCGCGTACATGCGGAGCAATATCGCTTCAATGGGGCCGCCGTTTTTTGACGGCGGAAACGCATTCAATTCGCTGTGCCAGATTTTTCTGTTCCAGTGCTTCAATGGGGCCGCCGTTTTTTGACGGCGGAAACAGCGTTTCAGGCATTCGTAGATTCTCTGTAGTCCGCTGCTTCAATGGGGCCGCCGTTTTTTGACGGCGGAAACTGCAAGCGTGGTCGATGATGCTAACATGTACCTGAGTGCTTCAATGGGGCCGCCGTTTTTTGACGGCGGAAACAAAACAACAGTGCAGCCGCGATAAATGAGACCACACGCTTCAATGGGGCCGCCGTTTTTTGACGGCGGAAACATGCCCGCTCATTTGCATCGTGACGACCGAATACGACGCTTCAATGGGGCCGCCGTTTTTTGACGGCGGAAACACGCATTCGCATCAAGGCCATGTAATTGCTCTGGCATGCTTCAATGGGGCCGCCGTTTTTTGACGGCGGAAACGCTTTATCCGCATCCTGTAAGCGAACAAGAAATCTGGGCTTCAATGGGGCCGCCGTTTTTTGACGGCGGAAACAACTCGGGCACGGGAAGTGGCTTCCGTGGCTGGAAAAGCTTCAATGGGGCCGCCGTTTTTTGACGGCGGAAACCCTTGTCAGGCTGACTCGCTTCGGATTATAGACGTGGCTTCAATGGGGCCGCCGTTTTTTGACGGCGGAAACGTAAAGGGTCTCAAGACGAACGCCACCTCTGGCCTGGCTTCAATGGGGCCGCCGTTTTTTGACGGCGGAAATGACAACGTGGCACCGCAATGTGCCAGGCCATGCAACGCTTCAATGGGGCCGCCGTTTTTTGACGGCGGAAACTTGAAACAGACTTGAATGATTACGCCGACTTCGAGGCTTCAATGGGGCCGCCGTTTTTTGACGGCGGAAACCTTTGAGCCGTCTTCACAGCATTTGTACCGATCCTTGTGCTTCAATGGGGCCGCCGTTTTTTGACGGCGGAAACGTCAGCGATCATCTGCCGGTTGTCGTCGTCCGCGTCGCTTCAATGGGGCCGCCGTTTTTTGACGGCGGAAACACTTCATCCGCCTGGCTGGTCTCTTCACCGGCCCACACGCTTCAATGGGGCCGCCGTTTTTTGACGGCGGAAACTCTCCTATGTGTCGCCTGCTGGCGGAACAGTCACGGCGCTTCAATGGGGCCGCCGTTTTTTGACGGCGGAAACCTGTTTCATTTCGTTTTTCCTTCTCGCGGGTTACCGCGCTTCAATGGGGCCGCCGTTTTTTGACGGCGGAAACCGTGAAGGGCTTGCCGCGCAGGCCGGTGAGCCACACGCTTCAATGGGGCCGCCGTTTTTTGACGGCGGAAACTTGTCGCCGGTCTTGACGTCCAGTGAAAAGCCTTGCTGCTTCAATGGGGCCGCCGTTTTTTGACGGCGGAAACACGAAACCAGCCGAGCCGTTCCGGAAGTCTCCGGCTAGCTTCAATGGGGCCGCCGTTTTTTGACGGCGGAAACGACGTTGTAGAGCCAAAGTCGCTCCGTTGGTTGATGCGCTTCAATGGGGCCGCCGTTTTTTGACGGCGGAAACAGTCGTCAAGGGGCTACTGGTGTATCTCTGCCTGGCAGCTTCAATGGGGCCGCCGTTTTTTGACGGCGGAAACTTCAGGCTCCGGCACCTGGACCGGCAGTGAGGTGGCAGCTTCAATGGGGCCGCCGTTTTTTGACGGCGGAAACTCAACCACAGCGCCATCGCGATCCATCAACGGAAAGGCGCTTCAATGGGGCCGCCGTTTTTTGACGGCGGAAACGTCCAGCAGTCGCCGCAACGACGGTTCCGGCGGTCAGGCTTCAATGGGGCCGCCGTTTTTTGACGGCGGAAACCAACCTGGACACTTCCGTCACAAACAGATCATCAACGCTTCAATGGGGCCGCCGTTTTTTGACGGCGGAAACGCCAGCGGCCCGCCGCCGCACGACACACCAAATCCTTATCGCTTCAATGGGGCCGCCGTTTTTTGACGGCGGAAACTTCATCAGTTGTATCACTCCGAAAGGCTCTTGGGATTGCTTCAATGGGGCCGCCGTTTTTTGACGGCGGAAACGGTATTAACCAATAGTTAACAGGAGACACAGATGGCGGCTTCAATGGGGCCGCCGTTTTTTGACGGCGGAAACTGGATAACGGCGGCAAGATGACACAGGCCGCGATTGCGGCTTCAATGGGGCCGCCGTTTTTTGACGGCGGAAACCCCGAACAGATGCGCGGAGAAATGTGCAGGTGGTGCGCTTCAATGGGGCCGCCGTTTTTTGACGGCGGAAACCTGAGATTGCGGTTGCCACTGGGGGTGTGATTTGAGCGCTTCAATGGGGCCGCCGTTTTTTGACGGCGGAAACGGCCGTAGATTGGCGAACGTTTGTCGCCGACAAAACCGCTTCAATGGGGCCGCCGTTTTTTGACGGCGGAAACGGCAAGGATGTGGAGTTGCCGATACGCGGATCAAAGCTTCAATGGGGCCGCCGTTTTTTGACGGCGGAAACCATTCTTCGCCAAAGCACAGCCGATGCGAGGTCAGCAGCTTCAATGGGGCCGCCGTTTTTTGACGGCGGAAACCGAGGATCTGACATGCTCCGCAGATTCATGGATTCCCGCTTCAATGGGGCCGCCGTTTTTTGACGGCGGAAACGGGAACTGGCATCGTCCAGCGGAGATCCGACATACATCGCTTCAATGGGGCCGCCGTTTTTTGACGGCGGAAACCTGCAAAGAAAAAGTCTCACGATAATCGCCCTAAACGGCTTCAATGGGGCCGCCGTTTTTTGACGGCGGAAACGATAACAAGACTTTTCTGAGCAATCGCATCATTTCGTGCTTCAATGGGGCCGCCGTTTTTTGACGGCGGAAATACCGCTGCAGGTCTCTGGTGTGTGCATGGCGTTGGTGCTTCAATGGGGCCGCCGTTTTTTGACGGCGGAAACACGGTGAGCCAGCGTTTCTGAACCTGGACCAAAACGCTTCAATGGGGCCGCCGTTTTTTGACGGCGGAAACCTTACGCTTCCAGAAGGTGCAACTGTCAGTACAAACGCTTCAATGGGGCCGCCGTTTTTTGACGGCGGAAACGGCCGAGGGATTCCGGACGGGGAACTGGTCCTGTTTTGCTTCAATGGGGCCGCCGTTTTTTGACGGCGGAAACTTCCTTCCGCATTGCCATCATCTTCAGATCGACCTTGCTTCAATGGGGCCGCCGTTTTTTGACGGCGGAAACTTGCCCGTGGTTTCGTTCGCGTTGGTGATGCCATTAATCGCTTCAATGGGGCCGCCGTTTTTTGACGGCGGAAACGGGCGGGAGTCGTGCGGCGGTTGGGCGTGGTGAAATGCTTCAATGGGGCCGCCGTTTTTTGACGGCGGAAACAAGCTGCAAATCTTCCGCACCGGAGTCGGCGGCATCCAGCTTCAATGGGGCCGCCGTTTTTTGACGGCGGAAACTCAATATCGCTGTGTCGGCGTACCTGGGAAACGAGCTGCTTCAATGGGGCCGCCGTTTTTTGACGGCGGAAACCTCACACATTTCTGCGGCGGCTGCGAATGCACTTGTGCTTCAATGGGGCCGCCGTTTTTTGACGGCGGAAACCAGACTGCTGTCCCGCTGGCCTCGTACCCAGCGGATGGCTTCAATGGGGCCGCCGTTTTTTGACGGCGGAAACACAGAACACGCTGACGGAGCACATGTACCCGATGTTTGCTTCAATGGGGCCGCCGTTTTTTGACGGCGGAAACAGCGGCGGCGTAACTGTTTTGGCGGTGGTGTGATGACGGCTTCAATGGGGCCGCCGTTTTTTGACGGCGGAAACGTGGTATAAGCGATGGCGGCACGAAGGACTTTTGGAAGCTTCAATGGGGCCGCCGTTTTTTGACGGCGGAAACAACGCAAAATCGACCTTTCCGATCAGATACTCGTTTTGCTTCAATGGGGCCGCCGTTTTTTGACGGCGGAAACCGGATTGGTATTTCCCTTGTGTTTTTTGAGTTTCCGGCTTCAATGGGGCCGCCGTTTTTTGACGGCGGAAACCCGTAGCGGCAAACCTCACGAACCCGGCGGCGAAAAAGCTTCAATGGGGCCGCCGTTTTTTGACGGCGGAAACGAAACGATGAGGTTTGACGATGAATGAGCCAACGCGGGCTTCAATGGGGCCGCCGTTTTTTGACGGCGGAAACCCAGACTGCTGTGCTGAGGGCCGTTGCGGCTGGAGCCGCTTCAATGGGGCCGCCGTTTTTTGACGGCGGAAACCAGGAGCTGCTCGGACATGCGGACATTCGCACGACGGGCTTCAATGGGGCCGCCGTTTTTTGACGGCGGAAACACGGCCATGCTGACCTTTGATGTTCGGCCCTCACGCTTCAATGGGGCCGCCGTTTTTTGACGGCGGAAACATGCTGAGCATGATGGCGACGATGCCAGCGCTCGAAAGCTTCAATGGGGCCGCCGTTTTTTGACGGCGGAAACAAACGTGCCTGGATCGTGCCACGTTCATCGAAACCGTTGCTTCAATGGGGCCGCCGTTTTTTGACGGCGGAAACATTCCTACCCATGAGCGACTTCATCAGCGAGCTAAACCGCTTCAATGGGGCCGCCGTTTTTTGACGGCGGAAACTTTGACCGCATGGAGAAAGCCAATCCGGCAACGCACGGCTTCAATGGGGCCGCCGTTTTTTGACGGCGGAAACGTGCCCGATCTGCGCAAGCACAATCCCAACAACATCGGCTTCAATGGGGCCGCCGTTTTTTGACGGCGGAAACGCGCGGTGGCTACGTCGTCGCATCGCGCGACGCAGCAGCTTCAATGGGGCCGCCGTTTTTTGACGGCGGAAACGCGTAAGCGACATCAAGCTGAGCAAAGCCGACACACCGCTTCAATGGGGCCGCCGTTTTTTGACGGCGGAAACTTGCTCCGGGCTCGGAATTTTGAGTCTGGCACCGTGGGGCTTCAATGGGGCCGCCGTTTTTTGACGGCGGAAACCCGGCCACAGAAACGACAAGGTAATCCAATGAGTTCGCTTCAATGGGGCCGCCGTTTTTTGACGGCGGAAACGGGGCGCGAGGGCGTCAACGCTCCGCTGAGATTCAGGCTTCAATGGGGCCGCCGTTTTTTGACGGCGGAAACCGGATCGATCTGCAGTGCCTGGGCTGCGCCAACGTGGCTTCAATGGGGCCGCCGTTTTTTGACGGCGGAAACAAGACCCCCAGAAAGCAGCAGCCCTCAAGGCCGCTCGCTTCAATGGGGCCGCCGTTTTTTGACGGCGGAAACAACGCCGTGGAAGTCCGCGCGGAAGGCGACACGCCCAGCTTCAATGGGGCCGCCGTTTTTTGACGGCGGAAACTCAAGTGGGTCCTGGCAAAAAATCACTACGGATACGCTTCAATGGGGCCGCCGTTTTTTGACGGCGGAAACGTTTTGGCCGCAGTGAAAGCGGCACTCGACAGAGGAAGCTTCAATGGGGCCGCCGTTTTTTGACGGCGGAAACCCCGGCCCGCCATCGCCGCCGGAGATCTCACCGCCAGCTTCAATGGGGCCGCCGTTTTTTGACGGCGGAAACTTCACCCCGCGCGGCAACCCGATTCAGGACGTGCCGCTTCAATGGGGCCGCCGTTTTTTGACGGCGGAAACCAGCACTCGGACAACAACCTTGCACTGGAGATCACTGCAGCTTCAATGGGGCCGCCGTTTTTTGACGGCGGAAACGCGGTCGTGGTGATGAGTGACGGGCTGGTGGGGGCGTTCGCTTCAATGGGGCCGCCGTTTTTTGACGGCGGAAACGATTCGGAATCGACTGGCGACCGACACCACGCCACGCGCTTCAATGGGGCCGCCGTTTTTTGACGGCGGAAACGCCGGGCGTGGCACCGTTGCGGAAAAATCTCGCCCCGCTTCAATGGGGCCGCCGTTTTTTGACGGCGGAAACCTGAGCACGCGGCAGACTTGCAGCATCGGGCCGAAGTAGCTTCAATGGGGCCGCCGTTTTTTGACGGCGGAAACTTTTTTACCCGCGTCCGCTGCTGCGTTGCATTGCCTTGCTTCAATGGGGCCGCCGTTTTTTGACGGCGGAAACAATTTGAGATTCTGGCATCGATGGTTCACGCGGTTAGGCTTCAATGGGGCCGCCGTTTTTTGACGGCGGAAACAATCACCAGAATCCTGCAGGCGATTCTGGACCTGTCGCTTCAATGGGGCCGCCGTTTTTTGACGGCGGAAACCAGCAAGATGCTTTCGATAAGATTGCCAATCAATCGGTGCTTCAATGGGGCCGCCGTTTTTTGACGGCGGAAACTCGAGAGGAATAGCTCCATCGAGATCACTGGCCTGAGCTTCAATGGGGCCGCCGTTTTTTGACGGCGGAAACGATGGGAATACCTTTGTTGTAGAAACTGGCATGGTCTGCTTCAATGGGGCCGCCGTTTTTTGACGGCGGAAACAGGCCATCTAATTGTGAGTAATTGTGAGGAAGAGATGCTTCAATGGGGCCGCCGTTTTTTGACGGCGGAAACTCTGAGAAGTAATGAGACCTGTTCATGTAAACAGTGGCTTCAATGGGGCCGCCGTTTTTTGACGGCGGAAAC
>Ga0154020_10004817_pt1 | contig 16040 bp, 15 predicted proteins | sample Klosneuvirus_201_FD_109709 | JGI IMG/M metagenome (GOLD analysis project Ga0154020, IMG submission 109709) | Active sludge microbial communities from wastewater, Klosterneuburg, Austria - Klosneuvirus_20160825_MG | ecosystem: Engineered > WWTP > Aerobic digester > Activated sludge | place...
CCAGCGCCGGGCCGCCCCAAGCAGGGCTGAGCCCCCCTGGGGGGCGGCGCAGGCGCGCAGCGACAAGCCTGGGGGTCATCATCGCGCGATGCCGCGCGTGGCCCCGGCGATGAAGCTCAGCAGCGCCTCGATGTCGGCATCGCCGCCCTCGACCGTGCCCTGCAGCGCCGCGATCGCCTCGCGCGCCTTCTCCAGCGTCAGGCTCTCGCGGTAGAGCAGGCGGTGCATCTGCTTGACGAGCGCGATGCGTTCACGCGAAAAGCCGCGGCGGCGCAGCCCCTCGGCGTTGAAGCCGGCCACCGCGAGCGGGTTACCCGCAGCCGTCATGAAGGGCGGCACGTCCTGCGAGACATGGCTCTGGAAACCCAGCATCACGTGCGCACCGACCTTGCAGAACTGGTGGATGCCCGAGAGGCCGCCGACGATGGCCCAGTCGCCCACGTGCACGTGGCCGGCCAGCGTGGCGTTGTTGGCCAGCACCGTGTGGCTGCCCAGCTGCACGTCGTGCGCCAGGTGCACGTAGGCCATGATCCAGTTGTCGTCGCCGACCCGCGTGATGCCCGCGTCCTGCGCCGTGCCGCGGCTGAAGGTGCAGAACTGGAAGACGGTGTTGCGGTCGCCGACGATCAGCTGCGTCGGCTCGCCGCGGTACTTCATGTCCTGCGGCGCCAGGCCCAGCGCGGCGTGGGCATGGATGACGTTGTCGCGGCCGATGACCGTCGGGCCCTCGATGACGCAGTGCGCGCCGATGCGCGTGCCCTCGCCCACCCGCACGCCGGGGCCGATGACCGCGTAGGGGCCGACCGTCACCGTGGCCGCCAGTTCGGCGCCCGCGTCGACGATGGCGGTGGGGTGGACCGTGGCCATGTCAGCCGTCTACGTTGCGGCTCGCCATGCGCGACGGATGACGAGTGACCCACCGACCAAGCTTCCCGCCACGGAACCGGCTCTGCCGGGCCGCAGGCGGGCGGCCCCCTCGGGGGGCAGCGAGCGCCAGCGAGCTTGGGGGCATCATTTCGCGACCTTGCGCATCGTGCACATCAGGTCGGCCTCGACCGCGAGCTGTCCGTCGACGAAGGCCTGTGTCTTGTAGCGGTAGATGCCGGCCTTCTGGCGTTCGATGCGCGCTTCAAGGATCAGCTGGTCGCCGGGGCCCACCGGGCGCTTGAAGCGCGCGTTGTCGATGCCGGCGAAGTAGACCACCGTGTCGTCGCCAGGCTCGACGCCGGCGCTCTCGAAGGACAGCACGGCCGCGGCCTGCGCCAGCGCCTCCAGCATCAGCACGCCGGGCATCACCGGCCGCGCCGGGAAGTGGCCGTTGAAGAAGGGCTCGTTGAAGGTGACGTTCTTCAGCGCCTTGATGCGCACGCCCGTTTCCAGTTCGAGCACGCGGTCGACGAGCAGGAAGGGGTAGCGGTGCGGCAGCTTGCGCAGGATCTGTTGGATGTCCATCGTGATCACGTCTTCTTCTCCAGCGCCCGCAGCCGTTCACGCAGCGTATGCAGTTGTCTCAAGGTGGCGGCGTTCTTTTCCCACGCGGCATTGTCATCGAAGGGGAACATGCCGCTGTACTGGCCCGGCTTGTGGATCGAGCGGCTGATCACCGTGGCCGCGGTGATGTGCACGTGGTCGCAGATCTCCAGGTGGCCCAGGATGATGGCGCCGCCGCCGGCGGTGCAGTGGCGGCCGATGCGCGCGCTGCCGGCCACGCCGACGCAGCCCGCGAAGGCGCTGTGCGCACCGACGCGCACGTTGTGGCCGATCTGCACCAGGTTGTCGAGCTTGACGCCGTCTTCGAGCACGGTGTCGTCGAGTGCGCCGCGGTCGATGCAGGTGTTGGCGCCGATCTCGACGTCGTCGCCGATGAGCACCGCACCGAGCTGCTCGATCTTCTCCCAGTGGCTGCCGTCCTCGTCCTTCGCCGGCGCGAAGCCGAAGCCGTCGGCGCCGATCACGGCGCCGCCGTGCACGAGGCCGCGCGCGCCGATGCGGCAGGCGTCGCCGAGCACCACGCGCGGCCTCAGCACCGTGCGCTCGCCAACGACGGCGTCGGCGCCGACATGCACCTGCGTGCCGACCACGGCCCCCGCGAGCACCCTGGCACCCGCACCGACGAAGGCCAGTGCGCCGATGCAAGCCAGCGGGTCGATCCAGGCGCCCAGTTCGATCACCGCGCTCGGGTGGATGCCGGGTGGGGGCACGCGGCGCGTCTGTGCCGCCCACCACTGCGTCAGGCGGGCGTAGGCGAGGTAGGGGTCGGTGCAGACGATGGCCGCACCCCGGGCGGCAGCGGCGTCGCGCACCGCCGGGCCGACGATGACGCAGCCGGCGGCCGAGGTGGCCAGTTGCGACTGGTAGCGCGGGTTCGCCAGGAAGCCGATGGTCTGCGCGTCGGCCGTTTCCAGAGGGCCGATGCGCGACACCGTGGCCTGCGCATCGCCGATGAGTTCACCGCCGAGCCGTGCACTCAGCTCGCCGAGAGGCACCCGCACGGCGGACGACCTCGGGGGCCTGCGCCTACTTGCCGCCGTTGGCCGGCGCGTTCAGGATGCGGATCACCTTCTCGGTGATGTCGACGCGCGGGCTGGCGAAGACCACTTCCTGCAGGATGAGGTCGTACTTCTCGCTGTCGAAGATCTGCTTGATGGCACGGTTGGCGCGCTCGACCACGGCGGCCAGCTCTTCGTTGCGGCGCTGGTTCAGGTCTTCCTGGAATTCGCGGCGCTTGCGTTGCAGGTCGCGGTCCTGCTCGACCAGTTCACGCTGGCGCCGTGTGCGCTCGGTCTCGGCCAGCGTCGGCGCGTCCTTCTCCAGCTTGTCGGCGGCGGCCTTGAGCTTGCCTGCGGCGTCGTTGAGTTCACGTTCGCGCTTGCTGAACTCGGCTTCGAGCTTGGCCTGCGCCGCCTTGGCCGGGTTGGCCTCGCGCAGCACGCGCTCGCTGTTGACGTAGCCGATCTTCAGTTCCTGGGCGACCGCCGGCACCGCGGCGGCGGCCAGGCAGGCGATGGCGAGCCAACGCGACAGGGAAGCGGCAGGGATGCGCGGCATGGCGAACGTCTTCATCAGAAGGCAGTCCCGATCTGGAATTGGAAACGCTGGATTCTATCGTTGCGCTGCAGGCGCAAGGGCTTGCCCCAGCTCAGCTTCAAGGGGCCGACCGGCGAGATCCAGGACAGGCCCAGGCCCGCCGACGACCGGATGGACTCGGTGGTGACGGTCTCGTCCTCGCGCCAGACGTTGCCGGCGTCGACGAAGGCGAAGATGCGCAGCGAGCGGTCGTTGCCGGTGCCGGGCACCGGGAAGTAGAGCTCGGTGTTGAGGTTCAGGCGCTTGGCGCCGCCGATGTAGGCGCCCGTGGGGTCGACCACGCCCAGCGAGCTCTGCTCGAAGGCACGCACCGTACCCAGGCCGCCGCCGTAGAAGTTCTTGAACACGGGGAAGGGCTTGCCGCCCAGGCCCTTGCCCCATCCGAGCTCGGCGTTGAAGCCGACCGACATGCGCAGCGGCAAGGGCCAGAACTCCTGGTACTGCGCGTTGGTGCGCAGGTAGCGCACGTCGCCGGCAAAGGCCCATTCGAAGTTCAGGCGCTGGTAGCGGCCGGCTGTGGGCGTGAGCACGCTGTCGCGCGCATCGCGCGCCCAGCCCAGCGTCAGCGGGAAGGAGTTGGTCTTGGCACCGTAGAGCGTGCGGTAGTTCAGGTAGGACAGCGGGATGCCGGTGGAGGTGCCGATCTCGGTGCGTTCGAAACCCAGGCCGAGGAAGACCGTGTCGTATTCGGAGAACGGCACGCCGAAGCGCACGGTGGCGCCGGGGGTCTTCAGGTCGTAGCTGTCGCCCAGGCTGTTGAAGGGGCGGCTGGTGCGGTAGAAGACGTCGATGGCGCGCGAGATGCCGTCCACCGTCCAGTAGGGGTCGACCGTGCTCACCACCACCGTGCGGTTGTACTTGCTGGTGTTGAGCTCGATGCCGAGGTAGTTGCCCGAGCCGAAGGCGTTGTCCTGCTTGACGGACGCGGTGAAGGTCAGCTTCTCGGCGTTCGAGTAGCCGGCGCCGACCAGCAGGTTGCCGGTCGGCTTCTCGACGACGTTGACGACGAGATCGACCTGGTCCGGCGCACCCGGCACTTCCTGGGTCTCGACCTCGATGTCTTCCTTGAAGTAGCCCAGGCGCTCGACCCGCTGCTTGCTCAGCTTGATCAGGCCGCCGTCGTACCAGGCGCCTTCGAGCTGGCGGAACTCGCGCCGCACGACCTCGTCGCGGGTGCGCGTGTTGCCGGCCACGTCGATGCGCCGCACGTAGACGCGGCGCTGAGGTTCAGCCGTGAACACCACCGCCACCTGGCCCGTGGCACGGTCGATCTCGGGCCGTGTATCGACACGGGCGAAGGCGTAGCCGTAGAGGCCGAAGAGGTCGGAGAAGCGCTTGCTGGTCTCGGTGACGGCGTCACCGCGGTAGGGCTGGCCCGGGCGCAGCAGCACGAAGGCCTGGAACTCGGACTCCTTGCCGACGTAGTCGCCTTCCAGCCGCACCGAGGTCACGGTGTAGGGCTGGCCCTCCTTGATCGAGATGGCCACCGAGATCGTCTGCTTGTCGGGCGAGATCGTGACCTGCGTCGACTCGATCGCGAACTCGAGATAGCCGCGGTTGACGTAGTAGGCGCGCAGCGTCTCCAGGTCGGCGTTGAGCTTGGTGCGCGAGTAGCGGTCGGTCTTGCTGTACCAGGTGAACCAGCCCGTGGGCGTGAGCTCGAACAGGTCGAGCAGCGTGCGCTCGCTGAACACGGTGGCGCCGACGATGCGGATGTCGGCGATCTTCGCCGCGTCGCCCTCGGTCATCGTGAAGGTGACGTTGACGCGGTTGCGCTCCAGCGGGGTGATGGTCGTCACCACCTCGGCGCCGTAGAGGCTGCGGCTGAGGTACTGGCGCTTGATCTCCTGCTCGGCGCGGTCGACGAGCGCGCGGTCGAAGGGCAGGCCCTCGCCGATGCCGGCGTCGCGCAGGCTCTTGGTCAGCGGCTCCTTGTCGAATTCCTTCAAGCCGACGAAGGTGACCGTGCCGATGATCGAGCGTTCGTCGACGATGATGATCGCGACCTCGCCCTCGATCTCGATGCGCACGTCCTTGAACAGGCCCGTGATGAAGAGGGCACGCAGCGCCGCCGAGCCCTTGTCGTCGGTGTAGGTGTCGCCGATGCGGAAGGGCAGCGCCGCGAAGACGGTGCCCGGGTCGGTGCGCTGCAGGCCCTCGACGCGGATGTCCTTCAGCACGAAGGGCGTGACGGCCCGCGCGGCAGGCGCGGCGGCCAGGGTGGCGACGGCAACGACGAGGGCCGCGGCAGGGCTGAACCGGCCGAGCGGCCCGTACGGTGGGACAGGGAACATGGGATTCAGTGCAGGCCCAGCAGGCGGGCAACGTCGTTGAAGAGGGCGACCGACATCATCATCAACAGCACGACGATGCCGCCGCGTTGCAGCCGCGCCAGCCAGAGGTCGGAGACGGGGCGGCCGGTGACGCCCTCGAAAATGTAATACATGAGGTGACCGCCATCGAGCATGGGCAGCGGCAGCAGGTTCAGCACGCCCAGGCTGACGCTGACCAGCGCCAGGAAGCCGAGGTAGTAGGCCAGGCCCTGGTTGACCGACTGGCCGGCGTAGTCGGCGATGGTCAGCGGGCCGCTGAGGTTCTTCAGCGAGGCCTCGCCGATCAACATGCGGCCGAGCATCTTCACCGTCAGCACCGAGATGTCCCAGGTGCGCACGGCGCCCTGCCACAGGCCCTCGAAGGGACCGTGGCGCACGGTTTCCATCAGCGGCGGCTGGCCGGGGGCGGCGTCGATGCGGCCGAAGGTCTGGCCGCGTTCGCTCATCACGCGTGGCGTGACCTCGATCTCCAGCGTGCGGCCGTCGCGCTCGACGCGCCAGCGCTGGGCCACCGGCCGGCCGTCGCGCAGGCTGCCGCGCACACGCTCGACCACGGTCTGCGCATCATCGATGGCCAGCCCGTCGATGCCGAGCACGCGGTCGCCGCTGCGCAGGCCGGCCAGCGCCGCCGGGCCGCCGGCCTTGACCTCGCCCAGCACCGGCTCGCGCCAGGGGCCGCCCAGGCCGATGCGTCTGGACAGTTCGGCGTCGACCTCGCCGGGCTCGATGCCGCTGAGGTCGATGCGCACGGTGCGCGAACCGCGGCCGTCGCGGTCGGTCACCTGCAGTTGCACCGGCTGGCGCTGCAGCACGGCCTGCGTGAGTTCCCAGCGCAGGTCGGTCAGCGAACGCAGGTCCTGCCAGTTGTCGCCTTCGTGCGCCAGCGCGCGCACCCAATCGCCGGCGCGCAGGCCGGCACGCTCGGCCACGCTGCCGGCCACGGGCGGGCCGAGCACGGCCTTGGGTTCCTGGATGCCGATCCAGTGCGCGCCGGCGTAGAGCAGCACGGCCAGGCCCAGGTTGGCCGCCGGACCGGCAGCGACGATGGCCGCACGCTGCCACAGCGTCTTGCGGTTGAAGGCGCGGCTGAGCTCGCCCGGCGCCACCGCCCCCTCGCGCTCGTCGAGCATGCGCACGTAGCCGCCCAGCGGCAGTGCACAGACCACGAACTCGGTGGCGTCCGCGCCGTTCTGGCGGCGCCACAGCACACGCCCGAAGCCGACCGAGAAGCGAAGCACCTTCACGCCGCAGGCCACCGCCACGCGGTAGTGCCCGTATTCGTGGATGACGACCAGGATGCCCAAGGTGAGCAGGAAGGCCAGCACGGTGGTGATCACGCCGCCAGCTCCTGCATCACTTCACGTGCGACGGCGCGGGCGCGCGCATCGAGTTCGATCAGGTCGTCCAGGCTGTGGTCGGGGCTCAGGCGGGGCTCCAGGCGTTCGATGGTGCGGGCGTTCAGCGTGTGAATCGCCGTGAAGCCGATCGTTCCGTCGAGGAAAGCGGCTACGGCCACCTCGTTGGCGGCGTTCAGCACCGCCGTGCTGCCCGCAGGCGCGCGCAAAGCGTCCCAGGCCAGCTGCAGCCCGGGGAAGCGACGCGGGTCGGGCGGCTCGAAGGTGAAGCCCTGGCCCAGCTGCAGGAAGTCCAGCCGCGGCGCGCCCGACTCGATGCGCTCGGGGAACGACAGGCCGTAGGCGATGGGCACCTTCATGTCGGGTGTGCCCAGCTGGGCCAGCACGCTGCCGTCGCGGCACACGACCATCGAATGGATGATGCTCTGCGGGTGGATGACGACGCGGATGGCCTCGGGCGCCAGGTCGAAGAGCCAGCGCGCCTCGATGACCTCCAGCGCCTTGTTCATCATCGTCGCCGAGTCGACCGAGATCTTGCGCCCCATCACCCAGTTCGGGTGCGCCACGGCCTGCGCCGGGGTCACGTCGTGCAGCGTGTCGGGGTCGCGGTGGCGGAAAGGGCCGCCGCTGGCGGTGAGGATGATGTGGTCGATGCGGCGCGCCCAGGCGCCGCGGTCCTCGGGCAGGCACTGGAAGATGGCCGAATGTTCGCTGTCGATGGGCAGCAGCGTCGCGCCGCCGTCCTTCACCGCCTGCATGAACAGCGCACCGCCGACCACCAGCGCTTCCTTGTTGGCCAGCAGCAGGCGTTTGCCGGCGCGCGCCGCGGCCATGCAGGGTGGCAGCCCGGCGGCACCGACGATGGAGGCCATCACGCTGTCGACGTCGTCGGCCGCGGCCAGTTCGCACAGCGCCTGCGCACCGTGCTGCACCGCGGTGGCACTGCCGGCTTCACGCAAGGCCGCGCGCACTTCGGCGGCACGTTCGGGCGTCGGCACCACCGCCACACGCGGCCGGAACTGCAGGCATTGCTGCACCAGCAGGTCGACGCGCTGGTAGGACGTGAGGCCGACGACCTGGAAGCGGTCGGGGTGACGCGCGACGACGTCCAGCGTGCTCGCACCCACCGAGCCGGTGGAGCCCAGGATCGCCAGGCGCTGGCGTGCAGTGCTCATCGCCCGAACCCCGCCGCCGTCAGCGCGGTCAGCGCCAGCGCGGCGGGCAGCACCGGCAGCAGCGCGTCGACGCGGTCGAGCACGCCGCCATGGCCGGGCAGCAGCCGGCTGCTGTCCTTGGCGCCGGCGGCGCGCTTGACGAGCGACTCGACGAGATCACCCACCACGCTGAGGCCGCACAGCAGCAGCACGGCCGCGGTCAGGCCGGCGGCGCCCAGCGACGTCAGCAGCCGGCTGTAGACACTCGGGCCGTCGACACCGAAGCGGCCGTCGAGCCAGACCCAGAACAGCGCCAGCAGCGCGACGCCGGCCACGCCCGACCACACGCCTTCCCAGCTCTTGCCCGGGCTGATGCCGGGTGCCAGCTTGCGCCGGCCCAGCGCACGACCGCCGAAATACGCCGCCACGTCGGCCATCCACACCAGGCACAGCACGGACAGCATGAAGTTGATGCCGATGTGACGCGCCTGCGCCAGCGCCAGCCACGCCGCCCACAGCGCCACCAGCCCGAGCCCCCAGCGTGCCGCACGCGGCAATTGCGGCCAGGCCGACGGGCCGCTGCGCAGCGCCACCGCGCCACCCACGAGCCAGAGCCCGAAGACCGCCCACCACAAGGCCGCCGGCGACTGCGTCGTCCAGCCTGCGGCCAGGGCCGCCAGCCCGGCCAGCGCCACTGCCGCGCCCATGGCCAGCGCAAGCCCGTGCGCCGCGTGGTTGAGACGGCCCCATTCCCAGCCGCCGGCCGACAGCAGGGCCAGCGTCAGCAGGGCAAAGGGCCAGGGGCTGGAAGCCAGCAGCGAGACGAGCAGCAGGGCCACGAGCACGACGGCGGTGATGACACGCTGCAGGAGCATGCCGCTCAGATGCCTTCGGGCATGACCTGGTTCGGCCGGATGGCCCCGAAGCGCCGGTCGCGCTGGGCATAGGCCAGCAGCGCGGCGTCGATCTCGGCAGCACCGAAATCGGGCCACAGGCATTCGGTGAAGAAGAGTTCGGAGTAGGCGGCCTGCCAGAGCAGGAAATTGCTGATGCGCATCTCGCCGCCGGTGCGGATGAAAAGATCGGGGTCAGGCGCAAAGCTCAGCGCCATGTGGCTCGCCAGCCAGGCCTCGTCGATCTGCTCGGGTTGCAGGCCCTCGGCCACGGCCCGCCTGCAGGCCTGCACCACGTCCCAGCGGCCGCCGTAGTTGAAGGCCACGCTGAGCGTGATGCGGTGGTTGTCCTTCGTCAACTGCTCGGCGTGTTCCCAGGCCTTGCGCAGCTTGTCCGACACCGCCGAGCGGTCGCCGACGATGCGGATGCGCACGCCGTCGCCGGCCAGCTTGGTGAGGTATTTGCTCACCGCCACCAGCACCAGGCTCATCAGGCCCGAGACCTCTTCGGTCGGGCGCTTCCAGTTCTCGGACGAGAACGCGAACACGGTGAGGTACTGCACGCCGCGGTCGGCGAAGACGTTGACGGCGCGCACCAGCGCGTCGACGCCCTGCTTGTGGCCGAAGAAGCGCGGCATGAAACGTTGACGCGCCCAGCGGCCGTTGCCGTCCATCACCAGCGCGACGTGGCGGGGCACGGCGGCGGGCAGATCGTCGGGCAGCGCGGCGACGTGGGCGGCCGCGGGGGCGAGTGAGAGGTCGGACATCGGCGCGGTGCGGTCGGAGGGCCCGTTCAAACGGCCATCACTTCCGCTTCCTTGCCCTGCACCAGGCGGTCGATCTCGGCGATGGTGCGGTCGGTCAGGCGCTGCACCTCGTCCTGCGCACGGCGCTCGTCGTCCTCGGGCACTTCCTTGTCCTTGAGCAGCTTTTTCAGGTGTTCGTTGGCGTCGCGGCGGATGCTGCGCACCGCGATCTTGGCTTCCTCGCCGGTATGGCGAACGACCTTGGTGAGTTCGCGGCGGCGCTCTTCGGTCAGCGCCGGCATCGGCACGCGCAGCAGGTCACCCTGCGACGACGGGTTCAGGCCCAGGTCGCTTTCGCGGATGGCCTTCTCGATCTTCGGCCCCAGGCCCTTCTCCCAGGGCTGCACGCTGATCGTGCGCGCGTCGAGCAGCGTCACGTTGGCGACCTGGCTGATGGGCACCATCGAGCCGTAGTAGTCGACGTGCACCTGGTCGAGCAGGCCCGGGTGGGCGCGGCCGGTGCGGATCTTGTGCAACTCGTGCTTGAAGGCCTCGACGGTCTTGCCCATCTTGGCCTCGGCGGTCTTCTTGATGTCCTGAATGATCATGACCGAGAAAACTCCTCAAACGTGAACCAGCGTGCCTTCGTCTTCGCCCATCACCACGCGCTTCAGCGCCCCGGCCTTGAAGATGCTGAACACCTTGATCGGCAGCTTCTGGTCGCGGCACAAGGCAAACGCGGTGGCGTCCAGCACCTGCAGGTTGCGCGCGATGGCCTCGTCGAAGCTGATGCTGGTGTAGCGCGTCGCGGTGGGGTCCTTCTTCGGGTCGGCGGTGTAGACGCCGTCGACCTTGGTGGCCTTGAGCACCACCTGGGCACCGATCTCGGCGCCACGCAGCGCGGCCGCGGTGTCGGTGGTGAAGAAGGGGTTGCCGGTGCCGGCAGCGAAGACCACCACCTTGCCCTCCTCCAGGTACTGCAGGGCCTTCGGGCGCACGTAGGGCTCGACGACCTGCTCGATGCTGATGGCCGACATCACGCGTGCCGTCATGCCTTCCTGGCGCATCGTGTCGGCCAGCGCCAGCGCGTTCATCACGGTGGCCAGCATGCCCATGTAGTCGGCGGTGGCGCGGTCCATGCCCACCGAGCCGCCGGCCACGCCGCGGAAGATGTTGCCGCCGCCGATGACCACGGCCACCTCGACACCCAGCCGGGTCACTTCCTGCACCTCTTGCACCATGCGCACGATGGTGGCGCGGTTGATGCCGTAGGCGTCGTCGCCCATGAGGGCCTCGCCCGACAGCTTGAGCAGGATGCGCTTGTAGGCCGGCATCAGTACGACTCCCCTGACAAAGCTTGCAGTGTAAGTCGGGCCGGCAGCACGCCGGCCCGGCCCGCGGACGTCTTTGCGCCCGGTGTCACTGCGCCTTCGCGGCCGCCACCTGGGCCGCCACTTCGGCGGCGAAGTCGTCGACCTTCTTCTCGATACCCTCGCCCACCACGTAGAGCGTGAAGCCGGCGACCTTCGTCGCCTTCTCCTTGAGCATCTGCTCGACGGTCTGCTTGTCGTTCTTGACGAAGGTCTGGTTCAGCAGCGAGACCTCCTTCAGGAACTTGGCCACCGAGCCGTCGACCATCTTGGCGACGATCTCGGCCGGCTTGCCGCTCTCGGCGGCCTTCTCGGCGGCGACGCGGCGCTCGACCTCGATCAGGTCGGCCGGCACGTCGCTGGTGGCCAGCGCCTTGGGCTTCATCGCGGCCACGTGCATGGCCACGTCCTTGGCGGCCACGTCGTCACCGGTGTACTCGACGATGACGCCGATGCGCGTGCCGTGCAGGTAGCTGGCGAGCTGGCCACCGCCGGCGTAGCGCCTGAAGCGGCGGATGGCCATGTTCTCGCCGATCTTGCCGATCAGGCCCTTGCGCACGTCTTCCACCGTCGGGCCGAAACCGTCCTGCGACAGCGGCAGCGCCGACAGCGCAGCCACGTCGGCCGGGTTGTGCTCGGCGGTCAGCGCCGCCGCCGCCTTGGCGAAGGCCAGGAACGAGTCGTTCTTGGTCACGAAGTCGGTTTCGCAGTTGACTTCGACCATCGCGCCGACCGTGCCGCTGACCGACGCGGTGATCACGCCTTCGGCCGTGACGCGGGCAGCGGCCTTGCCGGCCTTGCTGCCGAGCTTGACACGCAGGATCTCTTCGGCGCGGGCCATGTCGCCATCGGCCTCCGTCAGCGCCTTCTTGCATTCCATCATCGGCGCGTCGGTCTTGGCGCGCAGCTCGGCCACCATGCTTGCAGTGATTGCGGGCATCGTCATCTCCAGTGAATTCGGGTTGGCGCCCGGGCGCGGAAGCGGCCGGGCGGCAAGGGCCACGCCGCGCCAGGACGGCGCAGCGCGGCGGAGTCAGCCGCTCAGGCTTCCTCGTTGACTTCGACGAACTCGTCGCCGGCGGCCGAGACGGCCTGCACGACTTCGTTCGTGGCATTCGCCTTGCCCTCGAGCACGGCGTCGGCCACCGCCTTGGCGTACAGCGCCACGGCTTTGGCCGAGTCGTCGTTGCCGGGGATGACGTAGTCGATGCCGATCGGCGAGTGGTTGGTGTCGACGACGCCGATCACCGGGATGCCCAGCTTCTTCGCTTCGGCCACGGCGATCTTGTGGTAGCCGACGTCGATGACGAACATGGCGTCGGGCAGCGCGCCCATGTCCTGGATGCCGCCGATGTCCTTCTCGAGCTTGGTCAGCTCGCGCTCGAACATCAGGCCTTCCTTCTTGATCATCATGTCGGTGCCGGCTTCCTTGGTCGCCTGCATGTCCTTGAGCTTCTTCAGCGAACCCTTGACGGTCTTGAAGTTGGTCATCATGCCGCCGAGCCAGCGCTGGTCGACGTAGGGCATGCCGCAGCGCTGGGCCTCCAGCGCGATGACCTCGCGCGCCTGGCGCTTGGTGCCGATCATCAGGATGGTGCCGCGGCGCGAAGCCAGCTGGCGGATGAACTTCATCGCGTCCTCGAAGAGCGGCTGCGTCTTCTCGAGGTTGATGATGTGGATCTTGTTGCGATGGCCGTAGATGTACGGCGCCATCTTGGGGTTCCAGAAGCGCGTCTGGTGTCCGAAATGGACGCCGGCTTCCAGCATTTCACGCATGGAGACAGTCATGGAAAGTCCTAAGGTTGTGTCTAGAATCCCGGCGCTTGATCACCGACGGTGACAACCCGTCTCAGGGGTCATGGAACCGCTCGGCGACACCTTGGTTGAACCGGGTTCGCGATTGGCCTGCCTCGCCGCCACGGCCTGTTCCAGACCGTGCCACCGACCCGAACCCATCCAACGGATGGAACCCGGCTTCTTGTGCGGGCTGGACGGGCAGGCGGCTCGAACCACCCACACGCTCAACCTGCATCGAGGCAAACCCAATGATTCTAGCATGCGCCACCTCGGCGGCCGCCCTGCCGCGCGCCGGGCGCGAACCGGCACCGCGCCGCCGACGTCAGGAGCGCTGAGCTTGCGCGTCGTCATCGTCGGCGCCGGCATCGTCGGCGTCACCACGGCCTACGAACTGGCGCTGCAGGGCCACGAGGTCACCGTCTACGAACGCCGCGGCAGCGTGGCCTCGGAAGCCAGCTTCGCCAACGGCGGGCTGCTGGCCCCCGGGCTCGTCGGTCCTTCGGCCGCGCCGGGCATGCCATGGCAGGTGGCGCGGCAGCTCTTCGGCGGCCCCGCGCGGCTGCGACCTGGCGGCATCGACGCCCTGACGCAGTTGCCCTGGCTGTGGCGCTGGTGGCGCGCCTGCCGGGCGCGCGTGCACGGTCCCCATCGCGCCGCGATGCACCGCCTGGCGCAGTTCAGCACCACGCGCCTGCAGGAGCTGACACGCAGCCTGAGCCTCGAGTTCGAGCAGACGCCCGGCATCGTGATGCTGCTGCGCGGCGAACGCGAGCTGAAGGCGGTGCAGGCCGGCCTGGCGCTGCTGCGCGACTGGGGCGTGCCGCACCACGTCGTCGACGCCGCGCGCTGCCGCGAACTGGAGCCCGGCCTGAACGAAGGCACCCCCCTGCACGCTGCCGTGCACCTGCCACAGGACGGCGCCGGCAACTGTCGCCAGTTCGCGCAGTTGCTGAAGACCGAGGCGCAGCACCTGGGTGCCCGCTTCCGCTTCGACACCGCCGTGCGCGCCCTGGGTGCGGGCGCGGCGCCCGCGGTGGCGCTGGACAACGGCGTCACCGTGCCCTGCGACGCCGTCGTCGTCTGCGCCGGCATCGGCGCGCGCGCGCTGCTGGCCGACGTCGGCGTGCGGCTGCCGCTGGCGGCCGTGCACGGGCTCTCGATCACGGCGCCGCTGCGGCAGCTCGATGGCCTGCACGCACCCGGGCCACGTGGCGCCGTCACCGACACGCGTCACGACGTTGCGATCACCCGCCTGGGCCAGCGCGTGCGCGTGGCCGGCGGCGCCGAGATCGGCGGCGACCCGTCGCGGCCGGCACCTGCCGCGCTGCGGCGGCTCTACCGGGTGCTCGACGACTGGTTTCCGGGCGCCGTGCTGGCGCGCGAAGCCCAGCACTGGAAGGGTGCGCAGCCCATGCTGCCCGACGGCCCGCCGGTGCTCGGCGAAAGCGGCGCGCCCGGCGTCTGGCTCAACCTCGGGCATGGCGCCAGCGGCTGGGCACTGGCCTGCGGCTCGGCGCGGGTGCTGGCCGAGCGGCTTTCCGGGCGCGACGCACCGCTGGACATGGGCGCACTGACGGTGGCACGCCTGCGCGGCTGAGCCTCTGCGCGCCAGGCGGCGGCGCGACAATGACCGCATGCGCGCACCGCCCCTCCGCATCACCGCAGACCCGCGGCCCTGGCCCTTGCACGGCGCCGCAGCCTCGCGACAGGCCGAACAGGCGGCACTGGCCTTGCAGCCCCCGCAGGCCTTGATGGAGGCCGCCGGTCTGGCCGTGGCGCGGCTGGCCGCCGCGCTGGCGCCGCATGCGCAACGGGTGCAGGTCTGGGCCGGGCCCGGCAACAACGGGGGTGACGGGCTCGTCGCCGCGCGCCATCTGCACGCCGCCGGGCGCGCCGTGCAGGTCAACCTGCTGGCCCAGCCCAGCGCGCTGCCCGCAGACGCCGCCGCAGCGCTGGCGCAGGCGCGGGCTGCCGGGGTGCCCATCGTGCAGGGCACCGAGGCGGGCCCGGCCGACATGGTGATCGATGCCTTGCTCGGCCTTGGCACGCGGCGCGCCCCGGCGGGCGACATGGCCCGGGCCATCGCGGCGATCAACGACGGGGGCAGGCCGGTGCTTGCCGTCGACCTGCCCTCGGGCCTGCATCCCGACACCGGCATGACGCTGGGCGAACACGCCGTGCGTGCCACCGCCACGCTGGCGCTGCTGAGCCTGAAGCCCGGCTGCTTCACCGGCCAGGGGCGTGATCACGCCGGCGACGTCTGGTTCGACGCGCTGGACGTCGACGCCGGCGCACCCAGCGCCTGGCTGACGGGTGCGCCGGTGCTGCCTGCGCCCTTGCACGCCAGCCACAAGGGCAGCCGGGGCGACGTGGTGGTGGTGGGTGGCGCCGCGGGCATGGTCGGCGCGGCCTGGCTGGCCGCCAGGCCCGCGCTGGCCGCCGGCGCGGGCCGCGTCTACTGCAGCCCGCTGGACGAGGCGGCCAGCCTGGTCGACAGCGGGCAGCCGGCCCTGATGGGTCGGCGCGCCTGGTGGAGCGGCGCACCCGCCGTGCTGGCCGGCGCCACCGTCGCCTGCGGCTGCGGCGGCGGTGACGCCGTGCGCGCCGCGCTGCCGGCTCTGCTGTCGAACGTGCAGCGCCTGCTGCTCGACGCCGACGCGCTGAACGCCATCGCCACCGACGTCATGCTGCAGCGACTGCTGCAGCAGCGCGCCGCGCGCGGACAGCCGACGCTGCTGACCCCGCACCCGCTGGAAGCCGCCCGGCTGCTGCAATGCCCCAGTGCCCAGGTGCAGGCCGACCGCGTTTGCGCCGGCGTCGAACTGGCGGCGCGCTGGGGCTGCACGGTGCTGCTGAAGGGTTCGGGCACGGTGCTTGCCGCGCCGGGTGAACTGCCGCGCATCAACGCCACCGGCAATGCCGCACTGGCCACCGCCGGCAGCGGCGACGTGCTGGCCGGCTGGGCCGCCGGCCTGTGGGCGCAGCATCCGGCCCGGAGCGCGCTCGATGTCGCCGATATCGCCACGTGGCAGCACGGCCGCGCGGCGGACCTCTGGCCGGCGGCGGCAAGGGGCGCACCGCTGCGGGCCCACGACCTCGTCGAGGTGCTGGCGCAGCACGCCTTCGACTGAAGGCGCCCAGCAAACAACGCAGCGCGCGGCTTGCCGGCGCCTTCAGCGCCGGGTGCGTGTTTTGCCGCCGCCTTCAGCGACGGGTGCGTGTTTTGCCGCCGCCTTCAGCGCCGGGTGCGTGGCTTGGGCGCCGGCCGCTGCGGGCCGGGCTTGCGTGAACGGCGGGCGGCCTCG
>Ga0154020_10004818_pt1 | contig 16037 bp, 5 predicted proteins | sample Klosneuvirus_201_FD_109709 | JGI IMG/M metagenome (GOLD analysis project Ga0154020, IMG submission 109709) | Active sludge microbial communities from wastewater, Klosterneuburg, Austria - Klosneuvirus_20160825_MG | ecosystem: Engineered > WWTP > Aerobic digester > Activated sludge | place...
ATAACCGTCCGGTGCAGCTGACTCTGAGGCGCTTTGATCTGGCCGGGGTGGTCAGCATGTCCAGCATCGAGCGACGGCTGGATGTCGAGGGCCTGCGCTGGATCGGGGACAGTCAGAATCGCCCTTGAAGTTCGGAAGGCCGCAGGATAAAGCCGCGCCGCTTTCCATTTCGTGCAAGGATTGCTCGCCGTCCTGTGCAGACTGACTTTCAGCGCGGGCCTGCAGTGTCCTTCCCCGCCTGACGCGCGTCTGCAGCAGACAGCCCGGCTTTGGCAACACATTCTGTCGCGTGCGGTCACGCGATTGGCGTGGCCGGTCATGCGCGCGACCTGCCGAATCCCTAACCTTGCTCCAGGACATCAAGGAGCAGTCGCTGAGGGACGGCAGGAAATCGGCCGAAGCGGCAGCTCGCATTGTTGAGCTACAACGGCAGGTCACGCAGACATCATGGGGCATTCGAGAATATCTTCCATAGCGAGACACTCGCAAGTCCCGGCAGGTATCGACGAAGATGAAGCTAGACACGTAGAGTAGGCATAGTCTGCGCCGCTGATCCAACGGCGGCTTCTTGGCCGGTTCCGGCAAGTTGGTGTCGGTATGCATTTAGCAAACCTCCTGCTGGGGTAATATTCGCATACCAATATCTAACCGACCGCTGGTGCCGCTGCCACGCACCAGCCAGCAGTGCGATACAACGCCGGCAGGTTGATGTCCCTCCGCCACGATGCGAGGATCCAAATGACCGTTGAAGCCAAAGGCCGCGACCTTTTCATCGTTGACAACAGCGTCTCCGGCTGGACGGGGCTGCGCTACCTCGAAGAGTGGTGCGGCATAGCCAAGTCCTTCGACATCGCCACAGGCTACTTTGAGATTGGCGCTTTGCTTGCCCTAGACGGCAAATGGCAGCCGCTCGAAAAAATTCGAATCCTGTTGGGCGCGGAGATGACCAACCGCACACGTCAGGCCCTGCTTCAGGCCGTAAGAACACGCGCTGTCCAAATGCTGGATGCCAGCATTGAGGCTGACAAAGGGGCCAATCCGTTCCTACACGGGGTGCCGGCCATTCTCGCAGCGCTGCGTTCGCGCCAGATAGAGTGTCGCGTCTACGACAAGGATAAATTCCACGCAAAGGCCTACATTACCCACGCGAAGCTGGAAGTGGTGGGCTCTCAGGCGCTGGTCGGCTCAAGCAACTTCACGTCGCCTGGCCTTACAAAAAACATCGAGCTGAATATTCAGGTGCAGAGCGCGCGTGAAGTCGCGCAGCTCCAGGAATGGTTCGAGACGCACTGGAATGAGGCCAGCGAGGTCACCGACGACATCATTGAAACCATCTCCCGCCAGATCCACCTTTACACGCCGTTTGACGTCTACACCAAGGCGCTGCAGGAATTCTTCCGCGGGCACGAACTCACCGAGACCGAATGGGAAGACACCCGGTCGAAAATGTTCTCGAAGATCGACCGGTATCAAAAGGAAGCCTATTGGACGATGCTGAAGATAGCGCGGCAGTATGGGGGCGCTTTCCTCTGCGACGGCGTTGGCCTTGGAAAAACTTTCGTCGGGCTGATGTTGATCGAGCGACTTGTGCTGCACGAAGGCAAGCGCGTGGTGCTGTTTGCCCCAAAGTCTGCGAAGGAAAGTGTCTGGGACCCGCACCTCCGAGAGTGGTTGCCGCACATCAGCGGCGTGGGCGGAGACTTCAGCAATCTTGCGGTCTTCAGCCACACTGACCTCAACCGAAAAGGCGATTTTCCGGAGCGATTCCAGCGCATAGCGGCCCTCGCCGACGTGGTCATCATTGACGAGGCCCATCACTTCCGGAATCCGGGCAGAAAGGGGGAGCCGGACAACGGCATTGACCCGTCCCGCTACTACCAGATGTTCGATCTCCTTGATGCGTCTGTGCGCCCCAAATCCCTGTTTCTGCTGACGGCGACACCCATCAACAACCGGCTCAGCGATTTCCGTCACATGACCGAATTATTTACGCGGGGTGACGAAAAGTACTTTGCCCGCACCCTGGGTGTGAACAATCTGCGCGCTCACTTCAACAATATGGAAAAGGCGCTGCGGCAGGCCGTGGGCCACGATGTAACCGATATCTCGGAAGTCATCGGCGATGCGCAGGATCTCCTTGTGAAAGACCAGATCTTCGGTGAACTGGTCGTCCAGCGAAGCCGGGCCTATGCCCGGGAAAGCCAAATTCGCGAGACGGGAAAGGCCGCCGCCTTCCCCTTGCGGCGGGCGCCGCAGGTCGCCGAGTATTCCATCCGAAAGACTTATGGACGGCTGCTCGACATGTTCGAGAATGCGTTCACACGCAAAAATCCGCTGTTCACGCTGCCGATGTACTACCCGCTCGCCTGGTACAAGGGCGACGACAAGACCATCGACCCGTTCGAGCAGAATCGGCAGAAGCAGGTCGTCGGTCTCATTCGGACCAATTTTCTCAAGCGCTTTGAAAGTTCCGTCGTCGCATTTGAAATGTCCTGCGATCGCCTACTGAAAAAGCTCCTGGCCTTTCTGGAAATTCATTCCGAGTCGGCCGCTGAAAAGAAGCGCCTGGAACATTGGAAGACCGAGAACATGGAGATTCTCGGCTATGCAGCCAAGCGGCAGCGCGATTTCTTCGACGACCCCGGCGACGAGGGTGAAGAGGAAGACATCGTGCCTCAGGAAATGCTGGATGCCGTAGAGCAGCTTGACCGCAAGCAGTTCGACGTAGGCGCAATGATAACGGAAACCTATCATGATCTCGATCAGATCATCCATTTCCTTGAAGAAGCCAAGAAGTTTCAGGTCAAGCACGACGACAAGCTGCAAAAGCTGATCCGCCTGCTCAATACCAAGGAGATGGCGGGCCAGAAGGTGCTCGTCTTCACCGAATTCGCCGACACAGCCCGCTACGTCAAGCAGCAACTGACTGCCCAGGGAATCGAAGGTGTCGGGCAGATCGACAGCGCAACCAAGATGAAGCGGGCAGACGTGATTCAGGCGTTCTCCCCCTACTACAACGGGCTTTCCTCCAAGCAGCTCGCCGAAATGGGGCGGGACGAAATCCGTGTTCTGATCGCCACCGACGTGCTGTCCGAAGGCTTGAACCTGCAGGACGCCTCCCGGATGATCAACTACGACATCCACTGGAACCCAGTGCGCCTGATGCAGCGGATCGGTCGTGTGGACCGGCGCATGAACCCCGAGGTCGAAAAGCGTCTGATCGCGGACCATCCGGAAATCGAGTCCTCCCGCGGCAAGGTGAGCTTCTGGAATTTCCTGCCCCCGGACGAGCTGAACGCCATCCTCACGCTGTACACCAAGGTCACGCAAAAAACCTTGCTGATTTCTAAGACACTGGGAATCGAGGGGCGCAAGCTTCTTCACCCTGAAGACCTCTATGACGACTTGAAAGTCCTCAACGGCTTCGAGAAGGACTACGAAGGGACGCGCACGGCTATTGAGGATATGCACCTTGAATACCAGGCCCTTCTGGAGAACATCCCGCAACTCGATGACCACCTCAAGCGCCTGCCCGGTGCGATTTTCAGCGGCCGTCAAAAAGTGGCCAAGGGCGCCCGCGGCGTCTTTTTCTGCTATTCCCTCCCGGCTCTCGACTTGCAATTGAATGAGTTCACCGAGGCGGCCGGCACCGCCCGCTGGTATTTGTACGATCTTGAGTGCGAAAGCATTCTCGAAGAGCCGGGCGCAATCGTGGCCAGCATCCGGTCAAAGCCGGACACGCCGAGGAAATGCGTCACCGAGGTAATGACCCTCATCGAGATTCGCACCAAGATCGAAAAGCACATCAAGAACAACTATTTGAAGCGAATCGATGCACCTGTGGGCGTGAAGCCATCGCTCAAATGCTGGATGGAACTGAACGAGGGCTGAGGCATGCCGACAGATCACCGGGCCGCACTGGCGGACATCAAGACATTTCCCCAGCTCATCGCCTATCTGCGCGACGAGATGGGCTGGCCGATTGCCCGGGACTCGTTCGAGGACGTGGAAGATCTGTTCTACGACTTCACGGCCGACGAGCTTGGCATCGACCCGAGGACCGCCGCCAAGATCACCGAGATCAAGCGCCTGCGGCCACTCTCTTCACGCCAGCCCTGGGGCATCTTCTTCGTCAAGTTCGAGCCGAAGAAGCTACCTGTAGTGGCGCTGCGGCGCATCCTGAGCCAGGTGGCACTCAAGAAGCGCGCCTCCGCCAACAGCGCCGAACGCACCGTCTGGGCTGCCGACGACCTGCTCTTCGTCTCCAACTACGGCGAGGGGGAGGAGAGGCAGATCAGCTTCGCGCACTTCTCCCGGGCGCAGGACGGCCACGATCTGCCCACCCTCAAGGTACTTGGCTGGGACAACCGCGACACGGCCTTGCATCTCGACGCCGTTGCGAAGGAGCTGACGCAGCATCTGGCCTGGCCCGACGCCGCCGACGATGTCGAGGCCTGGCGCAAGGGCTGGCGCGGCGCCTTCACCCTGCGCCATGGCGAGGTCGTCACCACCTCGAAGGAACTCTCGATCCGCCTGGCCAGATTGGCGGGCGACATCCGCGACCGGATCAAGTCCGCGCTCGCCATCGAGACCGACCGCGGCCCGCTCACCAAGCTGATGAAGGCGTTCCAGACCTCGCTGGTCCACGACCTCGACGCCGAAGGCTTCGCCGACATGTACGCGCAGACCATCGCCTACGGCCTGCTCTCGGCGCGCATCGCCGACCCGCACAAGAAGACAGTCGACGACTTCGCCGGCCACATGCGCACCAACCCGTTCCTGCGCGAGCTGATGGAGACCTTCCTCAAGGTCGGTGGGCGGCGCGGCAAGGCCGGCGGGCCGGGCATCGACTTCGATGAGCTGGGCGTGAGCGAAGTCGTGCAGTTACTCGACGACGTTAACATGGAAGCCGTCGTCCTAGACTTCGGCGACCGGAACCCGCAGGAAGACCCGGTCATTCACTTCTACGAGCTCTTCCTCAAGGAGTACGACGCCAAGAAGCGGATGCAGCGCGGCGTCTTCTATACCCCGCGCCCGGTGGTGACCTACATCGTTCGCTCGGTGGATGAACTGCTGCGCACCGAGTTCGGCCTCGAAGATGGACTCGCTGACACGACCACTTGGGACGAGATGGCCAAGCGCCACAAGGATTTGAAGATCCCTGAGGGCACCTCCCCCGACCAGACTTTCGTTCAGATCCTCGACCCCGCCACCGGCACCGGCACTTTTCTTGTGGAGGTCATCGACGTCATTCACAAGACGATGGTCGGTAAGTGGAAGGAGCAGAGCCACGGCGAGAGGAAGATCGCGTCGCTGTGGAACGAGTACGTGCCCAAGCACCTACTGCCGCGCCTATACGCCTACGAACTGCTGATGGCGCCCTACGCCATCGCGCACTTGAAGGTTGGACTCAAGCTCTACGAGACCGGCTACCGCTTCGGCAGTAATGAGCGCGCGCGTATCTACCTGACCAATGCGCTAGAGCTCGCGAGCGGCAATAAAAAACAGATGGAATTTGCAGAGTGGCTTCCAGCGCTGGCGCACGAAGCGCAGGCGGTCAACGAGGTGAAGCGGAAGCAGCGGTTCACGGTCGTAATTGGGAATCCCCCATATTCGGCCCTCTCTGCGAACCTTTCGCTAGAAAATCGACGAATCGTCGACCGCTATCGGTCAATCGCTAACGTCGCGATTCGTGAACGGTCGATGCTCCAGTTCGAGAAAAATATTCAAGACGACTACATCAAGTTCATCGCGCTGACCCAAAGCACCATCGAAGCGTGTCCTATAGGCGTTGCCGGTCTAGTAACAAACCATTCCTACTTGGACGGACCTACACTGCGTGGCATGCGGTGGAATCTACTTCAGACCTTCCAGCGAATAGACACGGTAGATCTTCATGGAAACTCCAATAAGCGCGAAGGCAGGGACGCCGGAGACGAGAACGTCTTTGACATTCAGCAAGGTGTTGCAATTGCATTCTTGACGAGGCTCAGTTCCAGTCCGCGGCGGGAGGTATCCGCTGGACACCTTTGGGGCGAGCGATCTGCAAAGTACACATTTCTACTATCGCATACCTTAGGTTCTACCGAGCGGAGAGCTGTCACGCCGGAGCCAGACTCATATTTATTTCTGGCTTTCGCCTCCAGCCTCCGCGTCGAGTACGGAACGTTTGTACCTATCGATCGGCTTTTCGCGAAGAATCTGACGGGAACAACTACCGGCTTCGACAATCTCCTGGTCGCGTTTGAACGGAATGCTCTCGAAGACAAACTCAGGGACTTCGCGTCCCCCAAGCGTACTGTCGCTGAACTAGCGGCTACGTACGGCGCGCTTACGGGGCACGCTGCTCAGGTTCTTCGGCAGAGACGGACGATTGACGTAGAGCGACTTGGGACCTACATCGCTCAATTCCAGATGTTTCCTTTTGACTACAGGTGGGCCTACCTCCGCAAGGATTTATTGCAGGGACACCGCTTCGATGTTATGCAGAATCTTGCACGCGGGAGGCCAGGTCTTGTGGCGATGCGCCAGACGAAGGAAGCTTTTGGCGTGTTCGCAGTTTCAGGCTTCTGCGGACATAAAGTCCTTGCCAGCTACGACCGTAGTTACGTCTTTCCAGTATTCTTGCTGGACGGTTTGCAGATTCAGTCGTTTGTTGACCAAAGAGAGGCCCGGCAATTCCCGTTGCGAGATGTCGAACCCGAGCAAGCTGCGCTCGATCTGTTCAATTATTCGTATGCAATTCTGCACAGCCCCGCTTACAGACATAGATACAACGAGTTTCTGAAGATCGATTTCCCGCGTCTGCCGATGACCGACAACTTGAAGCTCTTCCAGGCACTTGCTAGTCTAGGCGGCACACTTGTTGCTCTACACCTGATGGAGTCGCCCGCGCTCGACAACATTATCACCACCTACATCGGACCGAAAAACCCTGAGGTTGAGAGGATTGGTTGGTCGGATGGCACCGTCTGGCTCGATGTCGCCGCTACCAAGAAGACCCAGCCCGCCACACCCGGCACAATCGGATTTCGAGGCGTGACCGAGGCCGTGTGGAACTTCCACATCGGCGGCTACCAGGTCTGCGAGAAGTGGCTCAAGGACCGCAAGGGCCGCACGCTCTCGAAGGACGACATCGCCCACTACCAGAAGATCGTCGTCGCCCTCTCCGAGAGCATCCGCCTGATGAAGGAGATCGACGAGGTCATCGAGCGGCACGGCGGCTGGCCGGGGGCATTCCAGACCGGCGAGGCCAAGGCCGCAACCGCCGAGGTGCTCCCGTTCCGCCCGCGCACCGTGGAGCCCAAGCCCGAGGAGCGCTACGCCACTTGCGTGCCGCTCGTCCCGCTCAAGGCCGCCGCCGGCGCCTTCGGCAACCCGCAGCACATCGAGGACGAGGGCTTCGAGTGGGTCGCGGTCGAGTCGCGCCACCGCCTGCGCCCCGGGATGTTCGTCGCCCAGGTCGTCGGCAAGTCCATGGAGCCCGCCATCCCCGACGGCGCCTGGTGCCTATTCCGCGCCCCGATCGAAGGCACGCGCCAGGGCAAGACCGCCCTCGTCCAGCTCCGCGACGCCACCGACCCCGAGACCGGCCAGCGCTACACCGTCAAGCGCTACGAGAGCGAGAAAGCGCAAGCGGGCGAGTCTTGGCGCCACGAGAAGATCACGCTGAAGCCGGTCAACCCCGACTTCGAGCCGATCGACCTCACCGGCGCGGACGAGGGGGAGTTGCAGGTGATCGCGGAGGTTGTTGAGGTACTGGGGTGAGAGGCATAAGAGCACAGGCGGGCGTGTCAAGGGCGTCGAGTCAGTTGGCAGCTGGCTGCAGCGGCAGTCTGGCCTCATGACAACTGACGTACTTGAACCGCGCCTTGAGCTACTCCGGGAGGAGTTTGTCCTCGTCCAGGCATGGAAGAAGACAGCCTCGTACATCCGCTATCACAATTGGTTTTCGGACACGTTGGAACTGGATCGCACAGCGATCAATCTCCCTCGTTTCTTGGGAGAGCTGGCCGATCATCTCGCGGCGCCTTCGGAATGGCGTAGTGATCCACTGCGAATAGTACCGGCGCCCAAGAGTCAACGATGGCGGGTGAATTCGGTCTCCAAGCGCTGGGAGCCCGTCCCTGTTCGAAGGACCTTGCAGGATAGTAATCGTCCGGGCACTACTCTGCGTCCATTGGCGCACGCAAGCCTCAGAGATCAAGTGGCGGCCACGGCAGTGATGATGTGCGTCGCGGACCGTATCGAAACGCTACAGGGCGACCCCCGTGGCCAAGTCACCGATGTGGTTGCCCGCAAACAGGTTGTTTCCTACGGCAACCGGTTGTACTGCGACAACGCTCGTGGTGAGCTTCGTCACCGCTGGGGTTCCGGCAAACTGTATCGCGCCTACTACCAAGATTATCGAAGCTTTCTGGCGCGACCAGAGACAGTCGCCGAGGAAGTCTCAAGGGCGGCAGCCAATCGAATCATCATCGTCCACTCCGACCTACGCCAGTTTTACGACCGCGTGCGCCCCGATCTACTTGCTCGGAAGCTCAGCGCACTCGCGCGACCGAACGATGATCCGAACTTCTACGTTCTCGCGAATCGCCTTTTGAACTGGGAGTGGGCCAGCAAGGACGATCGAGAGATCGCAGGCTACGCGAGGCAGGCGGGTCTTGCTGATTTCTCGCGAGTCGCTTTGCCCCAGGGGCTAGTCGCATCCGGCTTCTTTGCAAACATCGTTTTGCTCGATTTTGACCAAGGATTGCGGGACAACGTGTCTCGGGAGATCGAGCCGGGAATCGTCGTCGAGGACGTTTGCCGGTACGTCGATGATCTCCGCATTGTCTTGCGGGTCACGGGAAACAAGACGCTCCCTGACGTCGAGCAGCTTTCAAAAAACTGGCTTCAGGGTTTGCTTGATGAGCACGCCCAAGGTTTGCAGGCCTCTGCGGAGAAGACCAAGGCCGCGACCTTCGGAGGTGATGAGCGATCTTTGGTGCGGCAAAGCCGGAAGATGGCGCGCATTCAGGGCGCAATTTCCGGCGGCTTCGATGCAATTGGTGGTGAAGACATCCTTAATGCTGTCCAAGGGCTGATTCAGTCCCAGCAGCGCTATTCGGCACAGCGAATCGATAGACAGAGTTGGGCATTCGCACCCGTCACAGATGTACGCGACGCCACAGTTGAGCGCTTCGCCGCGGCGCGATTCAGAAGCACCTATCGTTCCTTGAGACCGCTCCTGGCGGACCGCGTGGCCCCGGACACGTCAGTCGAAAGGGGCGCGGACGAGGACGCGGCAAGTCTCACCGATGTGGCTCGCACTCAGGGTGAGCTTGATGATGAAGCCAGGTCGTTTGCCCTCGGCCTCATTGAAAGCTGGGTAGAAGACCCTTCGAATGTGCGCCTGCTTCGTATCGGATTGGATCTTTGGCCGGCGGAGGATGTCCTCAAGAGTGTGCTCGACCTGTTACGGCCATATACCGATAAGCGAGGACCTCGGGGGGCGCCGCGACGGGTCGCGTGGTACTGCCTCTCGGAAGTATTGCGGGCCGGCGCCACGGAGACCGGATTTGTTGAAAATGGCGAGCCTATGCCAAGAGGTATCGACATCGATGCCTACCGGAAGCACCTGCGGCAGGAGGCGGTGCGCTTGGCGGAGTTACCCGCAGCGGCGCTGCCTTGGTATCTCAGGCAGCAGGCACTCTTGTATCTCGCGGCAAGCGACCCCACGAGCGCACCCGTCCAACGGGGAGGAACCAACCCGGAGACGAAACATTATCGCGAGTTGATCCGCTTTCTCAGAAACGAGGGTGACCGAATGAAGGGGGCGGACTTTTCTACGCTGGCCGTCTTGTCGCGTCGATCGTTTCGCGGACGAGAAGCTGCGATTGAGCTGGTGCGCAATGGCGTCACATTCAGCCGGCTCGAGCAAATCGGCGAGCGGGATCCATCCTTTGCATTAGAGATAATTGAATCGCGGCCCGACCTTGCTTCCAGCCTCACCCCGCGCTTGCGTGATGATCTGTGCCTGCGGGTGCGTGCTGGGGCCGAGTCAGGGATGTCGCTCGCTGAAATAGTCCTTCAAGGCACGCCCAACGGCTCGCTACGGAACGAGCTCGCCGTGCTTCGCTTCGCCTCAAAGTTTCTGAAGGCATTGCCCGAGGCAGCAATGGATGACGTCATCACCCCAGAAGACGTCCGCATAAGGATGAAGGATTCCGCGAAGGGACTATCCGAAGAAGACACGGTCTTCGTTGCGCCAAGCCGAGTAACACCCGCCGGGTCCATGTACCGCCCGCCCCGATGGTGCCCTGCTGACGAGCGATGGCGATTTCAGCTTGGATATCTTCTTCGGTTCATTCTGGCAGCGCGCCAAGACTTCACTAAGGTTGTGCGATCGCCCAGCTGGAAGGAGTCCGCGACAACTTACCGAGCAACAGAGAGCCATTGGTATCAACGGCTCTACGGTCTCTTCAACGGGCACTCAGCGTTTGGTGATGACTGGCTGCCGATCTCTGACTGGGTCGAAGGGTTGCTCTTCTCGCTGCTTCGATGGCCGGGGTGTCGAACTTCAGGGATGGACAGGCAGATTCAAGAGGGCGCCACCCGGGCGCTCTCGCTAATCGACGAGCGTTTATCGCAAATCAGTGCGATGCAAGGCGGTTCGAGCGACGTACTGCTTCTGCCATTCAATACCTCGCGGCCTGACCGGATGACGAAGGTGCGACCGCTACGGGCTTGTGTGGTGCAGACAGTGACGCCGACCACCAACGACATCATCGCCGCTGCGGCGGCTGACGATCTCACCTTGTCCAATCGGGGCCTTCGCAAGGCGCACCGCAATCACTTGTCCGCCGCTCTGGCAGCGATTGAGCGAATGCTCGATCTGCGCGAGACGCACATGGGCCTCGATGGTCGCCTCGATTGGCTGATTCTGCCGGAACTTGCCGTGCATCCACTTGACGTGAAGACGCACCTCATACCGTTTGCTCGCAAGCACAAGGCCATCATCTTGGCGGGATTAACTTACCAAGAATTGTTCGCTGGTAAGCCGCTGGTCAATTCCGCCCTCTGGATAATGCCGACCTGGTCGGCAGCTCACGGGTTGCAGACTCTCATCCGACGGCAGGGAAAGCAGCATCTCGCGCCAGAAGAGATAAAGCTGAATGACAAGAAAGATGTCGTGCAAGGATGGCGCCCTTGTCAGTGGCTCGTGGGCTACGACTGGTCAAGCACGGCCGCCGATCGACGGTTGTGGCTTACCGCGGCGGTCTGCTACGACGCGACAGACCTTTCGTTGACCGCAGATCTTCGTCATCACTCTGATGTATTCGCGATTCCAGCACTGAATAAGGATGTGGGCACGTTCGATCAAATGGCATTGGCGCTGCACTACCATATGTTTCAGTACGTCGTAGTCGCGAACAACGGCATGTATGGTGGCAGCAACGCATACCGGCCTTGGGGCGAAGCCTACCAACGGCAAGTATTCCACCTTCATGGACAGCCGCAGGCTTCGGTAGCTTTCTTCGAAATCGAAGACATCGGCGATGTCATAGCGCGCCAGATCAAAGCGCTCGCCCCGAGTTCGTCTTGGAAATCTCCTCCAGCAGGTTTGGGATGAGCTACCCGCTAAAACACATCTCCATCCGCGTCCCCTGGCACGACACCGGGTGGGAGGGCCGCGTCTGCGCCGCGCCGCGGCTGAATGGCGCCTGCCTCAAACTCAAGCGCATTGCCGAGGATCGCGACGACGAAGCAGAGGAATCGGTCGCGGGACAGAGTATCAAGGACTTGCCGCAGGCGAGATGGCCGTCGTGCATCGCCGAGCGCGTCGGTTTCATGGCACCCTTCGAGTACCTCCGCGAGGCCAATCATCCCTACAACCGCGGCCCTGAGACGAGTCACGGCCACTTCAAACCAACGATGTTGCGCCACCCGCCCTACTCTGCGGCGGTCGTGCCTTTCGCCTGGATGCTACGCGAGGCGATGGAGGCGATGGGCGAGGAGCATGGGTTGGATGTCCAGGCCGAACGCGAACCCGACCTGGGCTTCAAGACGCAGTGGATTCAGGATCACCTGAACCAGACGGCCCTGCTCGACTGTTTCGCCGGCCACCTCAAGCCCGAGCACTCCCTCTGCTTCTTCTACGCCAAGCAGGTGCCGTTCGTGGAGGACGCGGCCGGCGGTCGCATCCTGATCGGCGTCGGGCGCGTACTGCACGTCGGCGCGGCGCAGGAGTACGCGTACGCGACGAAGGACCTCAAGGGGAAGCTGCGGTCGATGCTGTGGGAGCGGATGGTCCAACACTCGATCCGCCCCGACTTCAAGGACGGGTTCCTGCTTCCGTATCACGCGGCGATTGCCAGGGCGGCCGAAGACCCGGAGTTCGACCCCGCCGAGCTCGCGGCCCTGTCGCCTGCCGACCGGCTGCTCGAGTTCTCCCACGCCTCGCAACTGGTCAGCCACGACGGCGCTATCGCGTCGCTGCTCGCATGTGCCGAGTCGCTGCGCAAGGCGACAGGCGTCCTGCCGGGGCCTTGGGAGCAGTGCCTGCAGTGGATCGATGCGCGGCTAGGCGAGCTGTGGACAGCGCGTGGGCCGTGCCCCGGGCTGGGCGCGACGCTGTCGGCGTTCGGGCTGGAATCGGCAACCTTCGTCGCACGCGCGCTGGCCGAGAAGGCGGGCGACAACGCGGATCCGTGGCCGTTGGTGGAAAAGATGTTCGCGGAGCCAGCGAAGATTCTGCCTGCGCCATTGGCTAAGGGCATCGGCAAGACGCTCACCGCCAAGTGGTCGCGGCTGCCCGACGAGCGCCGCGCCCTGCTCAAGCTCGTCAGCCGCTTCGAGCTGACGCGGGAGCAGGCGACGACGCTCTATGTCCAGGAGGAACGCACCAAGGCCGGTATCGACGCCACCGACAAGGCCATCCTCGCCAACCCCTACCTGCTCTACGAGCTGACGCGCCTCACGAGCAACCCGGTCAGCGTCTGGACCGTCGACCGCGGCGTCTTTCCGGACGCCGTGATCCGCGACAAGCATCCGCTGGCCGAGCAGAGTGCGCTCGACGCGGGAACTGATGCGCGCCGCGTGCGCGCGCTGTCGGTGAAGGTGCTCGAAGACGCGGCCTCGGCCGGGAGCACGCTGCTTCCGCAAACGCAGGCGGTGCTCGGGATCCGTGGGCTGACGCTGCAGCCACCCTGCGAGGTGGACGCCGATCTCATGAACGTCGCCAAGGACGGCTTCGGGGATGCGGTCGCCGAGATTGCCATGGCCAACGGGGCGCCGGCCCTGCAGCTCGGACGGCTGGGGGAGATGGAGGCTGTCATCCGTTCGGCGGTCGAGAAGCGCATAGGCGGCAAGCGGCTGGTCGTCGAGGCGGACTGGCGGAAACTGCTCGATGTGCACCTTGCCGGGCAGGCGGCCGGGCAGGCCGATGAACTCGAGGAGAGCGCCCGCGCGGAGAAGACCGCGGCACTCAAGGAGCTGGCCGAGGCGCGGCTGTCGGTGCTGATCGGGCCGGCGGGCACGGGCAAGACCACGCTGCTCTCGGTGCTGTGCTCGCACCCGAAGATCGAAGCGGGCGGCATCCTGCTCCTCGCGCCCACCGGCAAGGCCCGCGTGCGGATGGAGCAGTCCACCAGGGGTCTCAAGCTCAAGGGCTACACCATCGCGCAGTTCCTGAGTCCGCACCGCTACGACGGCACGACCGGCCGCTATCGCCTCTCCGAGCAGCCCACCGAGGCCGGCGCGCACACGGTCATCATCGACGAAGCCTCGATGCTGACCGAAGAGATGCTCGCGGCGCTGATTCAGGCGCTCAAGGGTGTGCACCGGCTCCTTCTCATCGGCGATCCGCGACAGCTCCCGCCGATCGGCGCCGGGCGGCCTTTCGTCGACATCGTGAAGCGGCTGGCGCCGGAGGGGGTGATCGAGCGCTTCCCGCGTGTCGGTGCGGGCTATGCCGAGCTGACGATCCGTCGCCGGCAGGCGGGTGAGGACCGCGAGGACTTGCAGCTTGCCGAGTGGTTCAGCGGCTCGCCCATCGCGCCCGGCGAGGACGACGTCTTCGACAAGGTGCTTCGAACCGGACAGAGCCCGCACGTCCGCTTCGTGCAGTGGGATACCGCGGACGAGGTGCGTGCCAGGATCATCGACGTGCTGGTCGAAGAGCTCCGGCGACCAGATGGCACGCCGGCACTCACTGGTCCGGACGACGTCGCGGGATTCGACGCCACGCTCGGAGGGGAACCGTGGAACGACATGCGGTTCTTCAACCCGCGTAGGGGCGACAAGGCGGGCGCCGCGGAGACGGCCGAGGGCTGGCAGATCCTCTCGCCGGTGCGTTCTGCGGCCCACGGCGTGCCCGACCTGAATCGCCTAATTCACAAGCAGTTCCGCCAGCCGTTGATTGATGCTTCCCGCCAGGAAGGCTGGCAACGGAAGTTCCCCAAGCCGATGGGCAGCGAGGAGATCGTCTACGGCGACAAGGTGATCAACCTCGTCAACACCAATCCGGCGCTGCCCTGGAACAAACACCGCAAGGTCTACCCGGAGAAACAAGATGCCTACATCGCCAACGGCGAGATCGGCATGGCGGTCGGGTTCTTCCGGAAAAAGGGCCTGCCCGACCTCCGCTGGAAGCTCGAGGTCGAGTTCTCCTCGCAGCCCGGGTTCAAGTACGACTTCACGAGCAAGGACTTTGCAGAGGAAGGCAACGCGGTCCTCGAGCTCGCCTACGCGCTGACGGTGCACAAGTCACAGGGCAGCGAGTTCGGGACGGTCATCCTCGTGCTACCGAACCCCTGCCGCCTGCTGTCGCGTGAGCTGCTCTACACTGCACTCACGCGCCAGAAAGACCGCGTAGTCATTCTTCACCAGGGGCCACGCACGGAGTTGCGCAAGTACTCCTCGGACGACCGATCCGAGACCGCGCGCCGCCTGACCAACCTCTTTCTGGCTCCGTCGCCTATCGAGGTCGACGGCCGTTTCTTCGAAGAGCACCTCATCCATCGCACCTCGCGAGGCGAGATGGTGCGCTCGAAATCCGAGGTGATCATCGCGAACGCGCTCGCTGCCAAAGACGTCGATTACGCGTACGAACGTCCGCTGACGGTCGAAGGCGTCACGAAGTACCCGGACTTCACCATCGAGGACATGGAATCAGGTCAGACGCTCTACTGGGAGCACTGCGGAATGCTACATGTGCCAAGCTATCGCCGGCGGTGGGAAGAGAAACTCGCGTGGTATCGAGCCAAGGGCATACTGCAACGGGAGGAAGGTAACGGCGAGAACGGCACACTGATCATCACACGCGACGAGGCGAATGGAAGCATCGACTCCGCGAAGATCATCAGGCTGATCGAGGATGTGCTGAGGTGGCGATAGTTGGGGTGCGTGAATCGTCGGTCACCAACCGTTTCCGTATCCACCAGACGCCAGGCAGGCAGGAAAGTCAGTCCCTACGGCACGGCGCATTCGTTTGCCGTGCCGACTTCACGCGGCAGCCAGCGCCTGCCGCACGTCGTCGAGCAGGTCCTCGGGGTCCTCGAGTCCGGCGGAGATGCGCACCAGGCCTTCGCCGATGAGGTGCGCACGCCGTTCTTCCGGCGTGTAGAAGGAGTGCGTCATGCTGGCCGGGTGCTGCGCCAGGCTTTCGGCGTCGCCGAGGCTGACGGCGCGCGTGATCAGCTGCAGCGCGTTCATGAAGCGGCGGCCGGCCTCGATGCCGCCCTTCAGCTCGAAGGCGACCATGCCGCCGGGCAGCTTCATCTGCCGGCGCGCGAGTTCCAGTTGCGGGAAGGTGGCCAGGCCCGGGTAGTGGCAGACCTCGACCTTGTCGTGGCCCGCCAGGCATTCGGCGATCGCCTGGGCGTTGCTGCTGTGGCGCCCCATGCGCAGCGCCAGCGTCTTCAGGCCGCGCCGGACGAGGAAGGCGTCCTGCGAGGACATCACCGCGCCGGTCATGTCCTTGATGCCGTAGAAGCGCACCTGGTCGAGCGATTCCTTCGGGCCGACGATGGCGCCGGCGATCAGGTCGCCGTGGC
>Ga0154020_10004819_pt1 | contig 16037 bp, 6 predicted proteins | sample Klosneuvirus_201_FD_109709 | JGI IMG/M metagenome (GOLD analysis project Ga0154020, IMG submission 109709) | Active sludge microbial communities from wastewater, Klosterneuburg, Austria - Klosneuvirus_20160825_MG | ecosystem: Engineered > WWTP > Aerobic digester > Activated sludge | place...
CGCGATGGAAGGACTTTCACCGGCTGGGTCACCGAGGATGGTTCCATCCAGGCGGCGGAATTAAACCACGCCTCCGGCAACGTCACTACTTTCACCTTGCACGCGAAGTATGAGCGTGATGATCACGACAATCCGTCGTTCCTATTTCTTCCGGACGGAAGACTGATGGCCTTTTACAGCAAGCATGGTGGCGGTTCGCAGCCGGCGATTCATTCGCGCACGACATCGCGCGTCGGCAGCTTCACCGATTGGGAACCTGAAGTGGCTTTGGCGTTGCGGGATGATTCCGGCGGGCGCGCCGGCATCACTTACAGCAACCCATTCATGCTCTCCGACGAGAACAACGCCATCTATCTTTTCTGGCGCGGTGTTTCCTACAAACCCACGATGGCCAAGTCCACCGATGGCGGGAAGACGTGGTCCGCCGCGCAACCCGTGTTCTCCCGCGCGGGCCTGCCCTCCGGCAACCGGCCTTACGCCAAATACGCCGCCAATGGCAAAGACCGCATCCACTTCTTGTTCACCGACGGTCATCCCCGCAACGAAGCCTCCAACAGCGTCTATTACGTCTGCTATCGCGCGGGCGCGTTCTACAAGGCGGACGGCACGCGCATCTGCGGCGTGGGCGAACTGCCCATCCGCCCCGAGCAGGCCGATTGCGTTTATGACGCGCGAAAGACTGGCGTGCGCGCATGGGTGTGGGGTATTGCCTTCGCCAAGAATGATCAGCCTGTCGTCGCCTACACGCGGTTGCCGGCGGAAACTGACCATCGCTATCATTACGCTCGTTGGGATGGCAAGGCGTGGGCCGATACCGAGCTCTGCGCGGCGGGCAAATGGTTTCCGCAGACGCCAGAAGGCAAGACCGAGCGCGAGCCGCATTACTCCAGCGGCCTCGCCCTCGACCCGGCGGACCCGGCGGTCGTCTATCTCACGCGGCCCGTCAATGGCGTGCGGGAACTGGAGAAATGGACCACCCCCGACGGCGGCAAGACTTGGAAAACCGAGGCTATCACCAGCGGCTCGAAGCACGACAACATCCGCCCTTGCGTTGTGATGAACCACGCGCCGGATGGTCCGACCGTGCTGTGGCAAAATCTTTCGGGTCGCTACGTGCATTACACCGATTATCGCACCTCCATCAAAACCGACCGGCCCGCGAAGCTGGTCCTGCCTGCTGCCGCACCACCGCCCCCTCCGTTGTCCGCCGCGATTGAAAAGACCGCCGTGCTCACCGCGATGGAGCGCGTCGGCGACTGGCAGATTGCCAATCCTGGCAGGCACGCCACCACCGACTGGACGCAGGGCGCGCTTTACACCGGCATCATGGCCCTCGACCGGATCGCCACCAACAACCGTTTTTCCGACGAGATGGTCCGCATCGGCGAACTGAACGACTGGAAGCTCGGCCCGCGCAAATACCACGCCGACGATCACGTCGTCGGTCAGACCTACGTTGAGCTGTGGCAGCGCGGCGCGAACAACCGCGACATCAAGATGCTCATGCCGATGCGTGCCGGTTTCAATTTCATCCTGGCGAACCCGCGCGAATTCCCGACGCTCGAATTCAAGCAGAAGGGCATCGGCGACCTCTGGTCGTGGTGCGACGCGCTCTTCATGGCACCGCCTGCGTGGGTCCGGCTCGGCGACGCCCTAGGCGACCGGCGCTATTACAACTTCGCCATCACCAACTGGTGGCGCACGTCGGATTACCTCTACGACACCAGCGAGCACCTCTATTTCCGCGACAGCACCTACTTCACGAAACGCGAAGCGAACGGCGCGAAAGTTTTCTGGAGCCGCGGTAATGGCTGGGTGATGGGCGGCCTCGTGCGCATGCTGCAATACATCCCGAAGGACAGCCCCGACCGAGCACGCTTCGAGACGCAGTTTGCGGAGATGGCGGAAAAAATCCTCACCTGCCAGCAGCCCGACGGCTTGTGGCGCGCAAGCCTGCTTGATCCGGCGAGCTATCCGTTGAAGGAGACGAGCGGCTCAGGTTTTTACACCTACGCGCTCGCGTGGGGTGTGAACGAGGGCCTGCTGGATCGCGCGAAGTTTGAGCCCGCCGTGCGCAAAGCTTGGACTGCCCTGGTGGAGTGCGTGACGCCCGAGGGCAAACTCACGCATGTGCAACCCATCGGCGCGGACCCGCGCAAATTCGACGAGAACGCGACGGAGGTGTATGGCGTGGGCGCGTTCCTGCTGGCGGGGAGCGAGGTGTATCGGCTGGCGAAATAGGCTGGCTAACCGAGCGGCAATAGGCCGCCTCTGGTTCCGCTGGTGGAGGTAATCTCTCCATTGAGGGAATCCTTTTCGGGAGAGAGACGGGCGGTGTGTGGATTGGAGTCAACGGGCGAAGGGCTGGATTGACTTATGGAGGAACCCCTGTTTAAGTAGAATTATGAATCGCAGGGGACTCGGCCTGATCATCGCCAGCGTATTGGTCATGTTCACGGCCTCTGCCCGGAACGCGATGGAAGTGGAGAGCAGTTATCTCGGCGGCGGCTGGTTTGAATACCGGCTGCGGACTTTGGACGATCCATTTATCAAAAACATCACCCTTGGCCAGCTTGTCCCCTGGCCGTTCACGAATTACGTGGAAGATGTCCTGCCCGAGCATTGGACCAATTTCATCCCTTCAGGCGGCTGGTCGGGAATCATGTTCGACGGTGCGGTAGCGCAACCACGCGTCAAGGAGATCACGTTTCAAGTAAGAAGCAGCTTCACGAGTTTCCGCCGGCAGCATTTTGGTTTTACGTCAATTCTCTTCGTGGAAACGGCGGACCCATACTTTTTGCCCGGTGGGGGAGTTGGGGGTTACGTCAATCTAGATTGCCTGATTCCCTGCGCCCCGGGAGGCGCAGATGGTTCACCCTCCAACATGGTTTCGAGTATTGAACTCATTCCGGATATCAAGATTGACGAGCTTATCCACACGAATGGCGAAATTCATGGGGTAAAGTTTTCATGGGCGGAGCCGTCCACTGTGCAGCTTGAGGGCTCGCATGACATGGGCCAGTGGACGCCAATAACACGGTTTTTCGGAAATCCGCCGCAATCCACTTGGACGACCAATGCCTCCCTGAATTCGTCTGGGAGTTTCTTCCGCCTTTCGTTGGTCGCCAACCGGCATTTCACAAACGGACTGCCACTACCAACGTCTTTCGCTCGCTCCGCGGCACCCGGCGAAATCGCCATCCAAAGCCAGCAAATCGTGGATGGAAAAATCAGGCTCGGATTTGCATCGGTTCCAAATGCTCGCTATGAGGTGACGTATGATGAATGGTCTGGGCAGCCCCTTGCTGCCCAGCAAGTCACGGCGGTTAGTGCAGTTACCTCGGTCAGCTTTGACCTCATCGAATCACAACGCGGCGGATTATTCCGCGTGCGGCAGATCAAGAAGTGAATCTGTTATAACGCGGGCGTGCCAGCATCTTTAACCAAGGGGGCGTTTGTGCCCTCGGACCTGCCCCGCGACAGCGAAGGAGTTGATGACGCCGTCTGTTCCTTTATCTTTGCACACGCCCGCCACCAGTGGTGTGTTCCCTTAAAGGATCTCAAGGGCGGATCTGCACCCAGGCATTATGTAGAAAAGGAGGATGCTTCTGGTGGTTGCGCCGGAGCCGCAAAATGGAGCGTCGTCCATCCGTCTTTGTCCGCAGGACTCACGTCCAACTCGCGACGGATGATTTTCCGGCTCGTTTTTCATCTCCGTTCCGGGTGACATAGTGGAGCTCGGACCGGCCAAATTCGTCGAGCTCGGGCTTGACGGGCCACATGGGGCAAGCCGGACAACCAAGCCGGACGAACATTGGTTCAATGGCCAATCGCAACCAGAGCTTCCCGACGCGATCTAATTCAAAAAACTTCCGCTTTCAAGCCGGAGACGAGGCGGACGACTTGAGCGATGCGCGAGAGGCTGCGCAGGGGCAGATGGCTGCAGCCGGCGTTCTGAATGGGCCGCGTGGCGGAGTAGATTTGCACGAGGGAAATCTGCGCGCCTTGTTCCTTGAGTTCTCGCAGGCGCATGGCGAATTGCTCGATTTCCTCGGCGGGCGGTTCTTCACCGTTGATGGCCGGGAACAAACTCTGGATGACGACGGGCCGCTGTTTCGCGACGAGCAGGATGTTCGCGAGGATCTTTTCGAGCGGGACGTTGTTCGGGTGGTTGACCTTGTTGAGATAGGCCTGGGTGCCGCCATCGAGCTTGGCCCAGATCTCGTCCTGGCGGGTGAGCAGGCGGATGCCTTGCTGCACTTCCGGCCGGTCGAGGCCGGAGCAGTTGGTGATGAGGACGAGCTTGAAGAAGGGAAATTTGCCGAGCGCACGGACGTGGACTACTTCGCGGAGGGCCTCGATGAACTTGGGTGAAAGGGTGGGCTCGCCGTCGCCACTGAGGGTGACGTGATGGAGCTGGAGCAGTTCCGCGGGCAGGTTGCGATAGACGGAGAGTTCGTGCAACTGGGGCGAGCGGACGAATTCCAGCGTGCGCTGGAGTTCCTGCGCCATGATGTTGGTGTCGAGGACGGTTTCACGCGTGGGCTTGCAGCGGTCCACCTCGCAATAGACGCAGTCGAAGTCGCAATGCCGGTCGGGGTTCATGTTCACGCCGACGGACAGGCCGCGGGCGCGCGGGGAAAGCACGATATAGACAAACCGGTTGTGGAGGAAATCGCGCGGGCAACCGAACGCGGTTTCACGCGGGATGTGAACGTGCGCCACGCCGCGCCGCTTCTTATCGAACGGCTCGTCAGCGACAACTGGCTTGGTGTTTATCTCTTCCACAATATCCGACAGCAAACTAGTTGCCGTGGAATGGAGCAACTACACGAGCCTTGGCAAATCCTCGCCCTATTTTGCAGGGACGCGCGGGGGCGCGGGAAAACAAGGGTTAATGCAACACGGCGGCAAGTTAAGGGAGTTGGGAAGGGAGCGCGGACTGCATCCAACGGATTTTATCAGAGCCGCGTGATCTCGCGGGCCATGCGGCGGCGGAGTTCCTCGCGGTTGAGGGCGTCGTGGAATTCGGCGGGGTTGTAGTCGTCGGTGAGCAGGATGCCGCGGGAGGTGTCCGGCTCGATCAGGGAACGGATCGCATCGCGCGTATCGGTGGCACAGCGCTCGTGAACTTCGCTGAGGTCGAATTCGCGTAGCGGGGCGAGCGGGCGCGGGGAGGCGACGAACATCGTGTTGCCGCCATGCGTGCCATGGATGCGGATATTGCCAAAAACATCACCCAAGGTCCGCGCCAGCGAAGTGCCGAGGAAGTCGCGGCCCGCATGGAAGCTGGCGAAGGAATTAATGACGAGCACGCCGTCGGGCTTGAGCACGCGGCGGATGGAGGCGAAGGCTTCGCGCGTCATGAGATGAGACGGGGGGCAGTCGCCAAGGAAGGCGTCGAGCGCGACGACGTCGTAGCGGTTGGTGCAATGGTTGAGAAAATACCGCCCGTCTTCGATGAAGAGGTTCAACTTGTCCGGTTGCAGGTCGAAATATTCTTCCGCAATGGGAACGACGGCGGGGTTGATCTCGACGACATCCACGCGCGCACCGTTGGTGGCGAATTGCATGGGAACAATGCCGACGCCCAGACCGATGCAGAGAACGTCCTGGATGTTCGTCTGGTAAATGTGCGCGAGGCCTTGCAGGAGGTAGGTAAACGACGAGGCGCTGGAACGGGTGCTGGTGTCGTAAGTGTTCTGTGTGAGGTAATCGTTCTCGAGCGCGCGGAGGGGGCCGCCGGCGAACTGGATGACTTGAAGCTGGCCGAAGTTGGAGTTGGCGCGGAACAGTTCGATGGTTTGCCGACCACGATAGGAGTCCTGATCCACGCCGATCCAACCGACCGCGCCGGTGAGCAGCAGCGTCACGACCGAGGCGGACTTCGCTCCGCCGGCCCGTCCCCAGATGAGGAAGTAGATCAAGGCCAGACCGGCGAGGAACAGCGCCGTGATCAGAAGGGTGACGGAGTTGCGGCAGAGAGGGATCAGCACGTAACCGATCAGCACGGTGCCGATGACGCTGCCGAGCGTGCTGATGGCGCTGAGGCGTCCGACGTTGCCGCCCACGGTCTCCACCGAACTGGTCAGCACGCGGATGAGATAGGGGCCGACCATTGCGAGCAGCGTGAGCGGGACAAAGAACAGAAACGCCGAGGCCAGCAGCGAACCCACGGCGAGGCGGAAATCGAGGCATTTGTAGGCCAGTGGTTCGACGAAGAGGATCGTGGTCGCAAGATAGAGGCCCGCGCCCAGGATGGCGGCGTAGAGTTTGCCGGGGGCGGCGGAATGATCCGCCCAGCGCCCGCCGATGTAGTAGCCACAGGCGAGTGAAATGAGGGTTACGGCAATTTGCGCAGTCCAGACGAAGTGCGAGGTGCCAAACCAAGGCGCGAGGATCTTTGCGCCGAGGATTTCGACGATGAGAATGGCGGCGCCGGTGCAGGCGGCGGTGAGGAAAAGGTAGCGCCGCAGCGGCAGGGAGATGCCAGGGGCGGTTCTGGCCGGGCTGGAGGCTTTGGCGGGTTTGCTCACGAGGCTTCTTTTACGGGGGGCCATCGCCGACCGCAAGCGCCGGAAAAAGCGGGGTGATGGAGAAATGGGCCACACGACAATTGTCCTGCGCCTGCAAAATACGGCGAGTCTTCGGCAAAAGAAGGGTTGTTGCTGGCTGAATGAGGTGTGAAGCTCTCATCGTCCAACTCGCGTAGTTGAGTCACATAACAACAAAGTAACAACCATGAAAAAGATCATTGTTCTCGTGACTGCGTTCGCCTTCGCCGCAGTCCTGTCGGTCAACGCCGCTGATGGCAAACAAGTTTACGCCGACAATTGCGCCAAGTGCCACGGCGAAGACGGCAAGGGTCAGACCAAGATGGGCCAGAAGGTCGGCTGCAAAGACTACAGCGTCGAGGCCATCAAGGATGATCAGGCCTTCAAGGCCGTCAAAGAAGGCATGAAGGACAAGGAAGGCAAAACGCAGATGAAGGCATTTGGCGAGAGCCTGTCGGACGACGACATCAAGGGTGCGCTCGCGCACATGAAGACTTTCAAGAAGTAAAGAGCTGTTGGTGTTGGTTCCTCTGTGGCTTGTCGTTCGCGCCACGGGCCCCGGGAGGGCTCGTGGCGTTTTTCTTTTTACGGTGACGCTGCTGAACTCATGCTGTCAGTTCACCTGTGATCCGGAAGAAGCAGGGCCAGATGGCGTCATCCATCTGGCCCAAGTTATGTCGTGCAATCACCGGGCGGGAACATTTTCCAGGGCACCGTCCACAACATGATCTTTGCCGTTGTCTGAGGGTGAGTGCCCGGACAGACCGGCCGGGGTGGCAATCCGCGATTGCATTTCGATGGGCAGTGAAAGCGTGATGCACACTTCGCCGTCGCCTTCAGTATCGATGGCCGCTTGCGCGCCCAGCGCCTGGGCCAGTTGCCAGCCGGCCGCCAAACCTGATTCGGGCTCGCCAAACGATCCTGCTGTGAGATTGGCTGAAGCTGCTGAGATGAACTCGATGCGGGCGCGGAGATTCTGCGCGCTGGCTTTGCTGGAAAGCGCAACCCGCACGGTCAGGTCCGCCGAGCTGGCGGTCATTCGTTCAATTCCCACTCGCAGATCAAGGGCGGCAACGTCATCCATCCCGATTGGCGAAGAGGCGAGTAGCACGATGAGTTGATGGATATACACCGCGTCACCATAAAGCGTGCCACCTGTAGCCCCGGATGCCGAGGTCCGTGCGGTGATGCCTGTTTCTGCCGACCGCGCGCGGACAATTCGGAAGGCGCTTTCGACGACTTCAGTTGCGCAGAACTCGCCCTGATGGAGTTCGGGCAATTCGACCGGGTAGGGTGAGCCAACGTCGGGTTCAGTGCTCTTCAAGTTGCCAATTGAACTCTGAATCTCCGCGAGCATTCGCCGCTGTGCGATCGAAAGCGGCGTGTTCTCAAATGTCCAGAGCTGCCGCTTCAAAGCAGCCAACTGCTGCTGGTCGGCTTGGGATCGCTCCCGCTGCCGCCTTGAACTGTTGCGTGAAGAATCCAGAATGGCGTAACGCATGGCGGACAGATGCCTCTGCCTCTGGGCAGCGGTGTTCTCCGACCGGGCAATGGTCTCCTGCAGCTCTTGAACCTGCGCAGCGGCGGCTTCGTCCTTGCGGGTCAATTCGCGGACTTTGGTGCAGAGAGCCGACTGCAGCACCTGCAACTCTTCGATCTGTGCGCGGGCCTGTCTGATTTCAACCTCGCGCGAGGCCAGGGCGGCGCCGACCTTGACCGCTTCGTCCTGCTGGAACCGGAGACTGGTCTGCAATTCAGATTCGCGCTTGAACCAGGACTGTTCGGCGGCATTTTTCTGGACCAGCTCGCGTCCAAACTCGGCGAGTTGCGATTCGGCATTTGCGAGTTGCGATTGAATCCAGTGACGATGCGTCACCTCGGACCGGAGCAGCATGTCCAAGCGGTCGTATTCGTCGCTTCGCTGCTGGAGCTTTGCTCCGAGAACTTGGATGGCCTTCTCACGGCCCGAGGCGAGCGCATGGCTGGCTTCCAATTGGCTGCCGAGTTCCGTCCGCGTGCGCTCGGATTCAAAGAGCTGCTCCGCGAGTTTCTGTAGTTTTAAGCTCTGGAGACTTTCGCGGTTGCGGAAACCATCCAGCTCGGCCGAAGTTGTCTCAAGCCGCTTCTCCAGTTGGGCCACCTCGGCGCGCAGTCGCTCCTCTGTTTGCCTATGCAGCTTCAGTTCCTCCTCCAGTTTGTTGCGACTATCTGCAAGCTCTGCGGCCTGCTTCTCGACGGCGTCACGGCGGGCAGATTCGATTGCCAGCGCACGGGTCAGGGTTTCCAGCCGCTCGCTCATGGTCGAGTGCCGAGCTTTGAGTTCCAACAACTCGGCGTTCGCGGAATCCAACCACTTCGTCCGCTCGGCCAACTGGTCGAGGTTTGCCTTCTGTGTGTGGGCGTTTGCTTCAAGCTGCTGTTGCTGCGCGGCAATCTCTGTCCGCAGTTGCTCGCGCACGCGCTCTTGATCGGCCAGTTCGCGTTCCAGTGCGACGCGACATGTCGCCAGTTCGGCTGCTTGCTGTTCGGCGTTCTTGCGGCGTCCGGCCTCGTCTTCAAGAGAACTGGCCAGTGTCTCCGCCTTCAGTTTTACGTCGGCGTGCTGTTTCCTCAAATCCACCAACGCTGCTTGTGCGGTCTCCAGTTCCTTCACTTGCGCGCTTAGCGTCTGAACCTCAACTTCGTGGGACCGGCCCTGAGCATGGAATCGCTGCTGTTGCTCGGTCAATTCTGCGCTGATTTTTTCCAGCGCTTGCGTGCGTTCCGCGAGTTCGTGCTCCAACGCGGTGCGGCAGGCGGTGAGATCGGCAGCCTGCTTTTCGATGTTCGCGCGCTGTTCCGACTCAGCCTTTAATGTCGTCGTTAGTATTTCGACGCGTTCGCTCGCGCTGGCGTATTGGGCCTCAAGTTCTGCGAGTTTCGCTTGTGCTGCATTCAACTCCGCCGTTTTCGCGGAAAGGTTCTGCCGCCCCGCCGCATGGGCTTCGACTTCGGAATCCAGCCTGGTGCGCAACGCAGCCACTTCCGCCGACAATTGCTGCTGGGCCTGGGCGCGCTGCGCGAGCTCGCGCTCCAATGCCGTGCGACTGGTTGTGAGTTCCGCCACCTGCCTCTTGACGGAATCGCGCTGTTCGGACGCCGTCGTCAGAGACGCTACCAGTGTTTCCAACCGCTCGCAGGTGCTGGCATGTTGAGCCCTAAGTTCTGTAAGCGCTGTTTGCGCGGTCTTCAACTCCCCGGCTTTTGCGGCAAGCTTCTGCAACCCGATGGTGCGGGCTTCGACTTCGGTATCCAGCTTGGTGCGTAACTCGGATAATTCCGTGGACAGTTGCTGCTGTGCTTGCGAGCCGTGCGCAAGATCCGCCTCCAATTCCACGCGACGCACCGCCAGTTCTGCGGCTTGCTTCTCGGCTGTCTTGCGATGGGCGGCTTCCGCCTCCAACGAACCGGTCAGGGTATTCACTTGTGCGGCTAGTTTTGCGTGATGGCTCTGCAGTTCCGCCACCATCGCTTGTGCCGCTTCCAGTTCCTTGGTGCGCGCCGCCAAGCTGGCCCGTTCGCTTTTCTGGGTTTTTGCATGAGCAGCCAGTTGCTTCTTTTGCTCGGCGACTTCGGCCTGCATCCGTTCCTGACTCTGTGTGCGTTGAGCGAGTTCCTTTTCCAATTCAGCACGGCGAATGGAAAGTTCGGTGGCCTGTGCTTCCGCAACTTCGCGCCGGGCCGATTCGGCCTTCAGCGATTCGTTCAATGTCTGAACCTGCTGACGCACGATCGCGTGCTGCGCTGAGAGTTCGGTGGCGGTTGCCTGCGAGGCCTCGAGTTCCTTCGTGCGCGCAACCAACCTGACTTCGCCCTCCCGTTGAGCCTGCGCTTGCGCATCGAAACGCTTCTTGTGTTCGGCCAACTCCGCGCGCAACTGCGCCTGTGAACGGGTTTTCAAGGCTAGTTCGCGTTCAAGCTCGGCGCGCTGGGCAGCAAGGTCTGCGGCCTGCTTTTCACTTGCGTGGCGCCGCTGAGACTCGATTGCTGACGATTCATTCAGCGTCTCGACCTGCTGTCTCAAGGTCTCAAGTTGGCCTCGTAATTCCGCCAGCATGGTTTTAGCGGCGTCCAGTTCCTTGGATTGCAATGTGAATCTGGCCTGGCCAGCCTGCTGCTCCTTCGCCTGTGCGTTCAACGAATTCTTCAGCGCCGTGAACTCAGTTCGCAGTTGCTCGTGCCCTTTGGTTTGCTGAGCCAGTTCGAGTTCCAATTCAGCGCGCCGTCTGGCCATTTCTGCGACCTGTCCTTCCGTTGCTTCGCGCCGGCCCGATTCGGTTGCGAGTGATGCGGCAAGTGACTTTGATTGACTGACGACTTCCGCGTGTCTGGCCTTCAACTCTGCCAACGCGGTTTGCGCGGCTTCCAGTTCCCGGGTTCGTTGCTGCAAGTTGCCGAGTTCGACCTGATGCGTCTGGCCTTGAGTTTCAAGCTGCGTCTGGCGCGCGGCGAGTTCCGTTTGTAGCTGTTGTTCGCGTTGTGATCGTTCGGCAAGTTCGCGCTCCAACTCAGCTTGGCGGACGTTGAGATCGGCGGCCTGTCTTTCGATGGCGGCGCGGCGGGCTGATTCGCTCTTCAGCGATTCGGCAAGCGAGTGCGCTTGTTTGCTCACGCTTGCATGCTGGGCTTGCAACCCGGCCAGTGCGGCTTGCACGGCTTCGAGTTCCTGGGCGCGTTGTTGAAGCACGCCCAGTTTGGCTTCGTGCTTTTGGGACTGGGCGGCGAGTTGCTTCTGCTGCGCGGCCAGTTCGGTTTGGAGCTGCTCCTGCGCCTGGGCGCGTTCGGCGAGGGTCCGCTCCAATTCCGCCCGGCGGGCGGCGAGGTCGGCAGCCTGTTTCTCCACCGCTTCGCGGCGTGTGGATTCCGCCCTCAATGATGCGGCCAGGGAATCCGCCTGCTTGCTGACGCTTGCATGTTTCGTGCGCAACTCAGCCAGCGCGGCCTGCGCGATTTCAAGTTCCTGGACGCGCCTGGCCAGGTTGGCGCGTTCAGCTTCATGGTTCTGTTTTTGCGAATCGAAACCTTTCCGCTGTTCGGCCAGTTCATTCTGCAGTTTTTCCTGCGCTTGCACGTGTTGGGCAAGGTTCTGTTCCAGCTCGGTTCGGCGCCCGGCGAGTTCGGTCGCCTGCTGCTCGATGGCAGCGCGCCGGCCGGATTCAGTTTTGAGTGATTCGGCCAACGAGTCCGACCGCTCAACGACGCTCTTGTGCTGTGCCTTCAGTTTCGCGAGTTCGGCGTGCGCGATTTCCAACTCCTTGGTCCGAGAAGCCAGGCTTGATTGCTCCGCCTCCTGCTTCTTCGCCTGAGTATCCAGACGCTTCTGCTGTTCCAATAGCTCCGCGCACATCTCTTCCTGTGCGCGCGTGTGGCGGGCGAGTTCCTTTTCCAGTTCGTTGCGGCGCGCAGCGAGTTCGCTGGCTTCCCTTTCGGCGGTTTGCCGGCGCCCGAACTCGCTCTTTAGTGAGCCGGTGAGGGTCTGCATCTGCTGCTTCAGGGCGGCTTGCTCGTTCGTCGCTGCTTCGATCGCCTTCTGCGCAGCTTGCAGTTCCTTTTCCTTGGCTAAAAGGCGTTCCTGCTCGATGGCCGAAGCCTGGAGCAGATCCCGCATCTGCTTTTGCGCGTCTTCCAGACTCTGGTGAACTTGCGTTTGGGCTCTCTTGCCCTCGGCGAGTTCCGCTTCCAGAGCACAGTGACGTTTGTTGATTGCGCTGGCTTCTTGCTCGGCAGTCTCGCGGCGTCTCTTTTCGGCAGCCAGCTCCTCGGTCAAAGCTTTGACCTTCTTCTCCACTGCGGAGCGCGCTGCCTGCAGCTCGGCAATCTCGGCCTCGCGCTTCGCGGCGGGTGCGGCATCTTGCGTTGAGGGTTGCCATTGCTGGCGCGTCTCTTCGATCTTCCGCAACAGGGTTGTATGGGTATGCGCATTCTCGCGCAGCGCCGCTTCCAGTTCGCTTCGACGGACGGGATCCTTTGCCGCTTCGATCTCACGGAGCAAACCGGCCTTGGCTTCTTGACAGGCGGCCAGGGCGGCTTCGAACTCGGCGCGTCGTTTCGTAAATTCGGCCGCCTCCTTTTCGGCGGTTTCGCGCCGTTTGGTTTCGGTGGCTATGGCCCGGGCCAGGTCGCTGTTCTTCTGCTCCACGAAGATGCGGACGGATTCCAGTTCGCGCGCCTGCCCGCGCAGCGCCAGAGGAGTTTGCCCGTCTGGCAAGGTTTGGACTTGCTGGCGGGTTTTTTCCAGCAATTGCTCAAACGATTTATGAGCCTTTTGATTCTCCGCCAGTGCGCCTTCGAGTTCGTTCCGGCGTTTGGCGTTTAACGCTGCTTGCTTCTCGGCTTCTTCCCGCTTTTTCGTTTCTGCTGCGAGCGCCTCGGTCAACGCTTTGACCCGCTCATCCACGGCGGCTTGCGTGGCCTGAAGTTCCTTTACGCGTCCTTCCAGCTTCGGGTGTTCTTTGGTGAGGCGACTGGTCTGATGGCCTTCCGCTTTCTTGGAGTTGGCCGGCTTGGCGGTGCCGCTGGCTGGTGCGGGAAGATGCTTTTCCGGCGCGCTGTTCCCGTTCTTTGGAGGGTGGGTTTCCAACTGGACGGTGAGCTTGGTCGGGGCCGTCGCCGGAACGGGCGCATCATGCATTTTCCCATGTGAATGTTCCTTCGCGGCGTCGTGTCGTTGCGTGCGCAGCAGGAAGACCATCGCCTTGACGATGAGTTCAAGTGGAGAAATGGGCTTGGTGATGAGGCCGCTGGCGCCGCTTAGAACGCTTTGCGCACGATTCTGAAAATCACCATGGAGTGTGACGAAGATGACCGGGGTGTGTTTGTTCAGCGGGAAGGCGCGGATCCTTTCGCAAACCTCAAACCCGCTAAGAATGGGCATGTTGATGTCCAGTAGAATGAGGTCAAAATGCGTCGTTTCACACAGCGCCAAAGCGGCCAGGCCATCGGTGGCGGACACGGTTTCAAAGTCGGCGCGCCGGAGGGCGATGTCGTTAGCAGAGTTGCAAACGGGATCGTCATCCACGAGGAGCACCTTCGACTTGCGCGAGGTTTTGATGGATAGCGCGGAGCCGGTCTAGAAAAGGTGCTCCAGACAATCAACCGCCTGAACCATCGTTTGGGTTACGGAGGGAGACATTTCACTCTTAATTCTGAATACATGCTCGAACAGCATGGCTTCAAAAGAACTGGCCAGCTGGCAGATGTTCGTGCACCGGCCCATCGCGGCTCGCGCGCTCAGGAAACGGAGGCTGCGATACAAGTTGTTCAGATGCTCCGAGGCTTCCTGCGTTCCCACGGATTTTACGAATGAGAGGCAATGCTGCCGGATGGCGGCAACGTCAGTCTGCCATTCTTTGGCTAGTTCATTTCGGGCTTCGGGCATGACGAGAGCGTCCGCGGCTCTCGCCGTCATATCTCCACCGCCGTTGCGCGGGTTCTCGGGCTTGGCGCTCAGCAGGCGGGAGAAGAGGGATTTCTTCGCCGCGGTCTGCTGACTGCTCTGATCTTTGGTGACGGCGACCATCTGGCGGACAAGATCGATTAGGCGGGCAGGAGAACATTCAGACTTGGGCAGGCCCATGTTTGCTCCGGCTTTCATTGCCTTTTGGGCGACTTCGGGCAGATAAGCGTTGGAGAGAATGAGCACCGGGAAATCCTTGGTGCGGGCAGTGGAGCGAATGGCCTCCAGAACTTTCAGGCCGTTGATCTTCGGCAGCATCAGGTCCAAGATGATCAGGTCTGCGTTAAGGTCTGGCAGCATGCCAATTGCCTCGACGCCATCCGCCGCTGCGAGGACGTGGAAGCCTTCGCGTTCGAGTGTCTTCCGAAAGAGGCGTTGGATGAATGGATCATCATCCACGACCAGAATGGTTTTCTTCTCCGACTGATTTGTGCTCATAGGACGTTCCCGCTTTGATTACTTCTGTGAAATAATCACTAAAGTGTAACCAAGCACGTCCGATACACTTAATGACACCTAAATGCTGCAAGCAGAAAAACGGCCAATCAGTATAGCGGCAATTATGTCCACTTACTTCCTGAACCCTCAGAATAAGACCATGCTTCAAGGGTGGATTTGGCTGAAAGCTCCGAAAGCGGGGAGTTGAGCGGCTGTGAAGAAATGGAATCGAACTCCGCGCGCGATTCGCGTGCCCACTCGGGCGTCGGATTTGTGGACACTTTAAGCGGCAGCCAGCTCTTGGAGGAGAGAGTTCAATTCCACCATGCTGCACGGCTTGGCGACGATGGCATCCACGTTGCGTGAGCGTTCACCCTTCTCTTTCAACTCCGTTGCCCAACCAGTCATCATGACAACTGGTGTGGAGGGTGAGGCTGTTTTGATTCCGTGAGCCACTTGCAGGCCGTCGGTTACGGGCATTCCCAGGTCAGTAATGACCACATTGAACGGTTTTTGCTCCCGCAATGCCGTTGAAAAGATTTCCAATCCTCGTTTACCGTCCTCGGCCACAACGACATCATGGTCGAAGTTGCAGAGGCAGGTTTGCAACATCTCACGAATTTCTGTTTCATCATCGACGCACAAGACCCGAAGCGAGCGTTGGTGGCTCAGTTGAACAGATTGAGGTTCACGTCCAGACCTCTGTGCCTGCCGTATTGGAAGGACCAGTTGCACTGATGTTCCCATTCCTCGTGCGCTATCAATCTGCAGGCTTCCCTTGTGGCGTTGAATCATACCGCTGACCATGGCCAGGCCAAGGCCTGATCCACCGGAAGCCCACTTGGTCGTAAAAAATGGCTCTGTGCAACGTTCCCGTGTTGCATCGTCCATGCCCGCCCCGTTATCGCGCACCTCAATGACAATGGCCGGATGGCTGTCGCCGGATTCTGATTGCAGATCAAGGTATGCACTCAACACGACCGTGCCGCCATTGGTCAGCGCATCCACCGAATTGAAAATCAAGTTGGTCAGCGCCTCGCGTAGCTCGGTCGCGTCGGCAAGCAGTGGCGGCAGATTTGGCGCCGCCTCGATTTTGAGATCGATGGTGATGCCTTGGCGCTGCGGCAGATCGCGCCACCGCGGGCGTGTCAGTTCAACGACTTCTTCCAGGATCCGGCTGACGTCCAGCATTTCCAACACATCCTCGTCGGAGCGTTGCCGGTAGAGATCGCGCATTCGGACAACGATTTTAGCGATGTCCTGTGCGCACTTGTGGATGGTGTCGAGCTTGCGCCGGTCGGGGTGGCCGAAGTTGGTGTCGCTTGCGCGTAACGATTCCGCGTAAGCAAGGATCGGGGCGAGCGAGTTATTCACGTCATGGCTCACGCCGCTGGCGATCTGGCCCAAGACGCGCAATCGTTCCTGCCGCACCACGGCTTGCTGTGTGCGCCGAAGTTCCTGATAGGCTTTTTCGATTCCCTCAACGTTGCGCACGCGTTCGTAAAGGCTGCGGCATTCCTCTTCCGTGGTGATCATCTTGACTTCCAGCG
>Ga0154020_10004821_pt1 | contig 16034 bp, 2 predicted proteins | sample Klosneuvirus_201_FD_109709 | JGI IMG/M metagenome (GOLD analysis project Ga0154020, IMG submission 109709) | Active sludge microbial communities from wastewater, Klosterneuburg, Austria - Klosneuvirus_20160825_MG | ecosystem: Engineered > WWTP > Aerobic digester > Activated sludge | place...
AATCCAATACAAATAGCAAAATTAGGAGGAGAAGATATTAAAATTGCCTACGATGGTAGAGGTCCACAAGGATTATTTGTAGCATTTTACGGAAATGATATAGGTCACCCTTTAGCAACATCTAATACAACAATGGGACTTCAAGGTCAAATTCTTCATAGATTATCTGAAGGTGGATATCCTGTAGATGGAATATCAGGATTGCAAATGATACAACCAGATCCAATAGATTATACAGGATATGAAGAAGAAGAAGAAGAAACAGATGAGGTTGAAGTAGAAGAACTCATCGAAGAATAAATAAATAATATGCAACCAACAATAGCTCCAATATTACCACAACCTGTAGATACATTACCAAGAGTAACGCCAGGAGAGAATTTTTCTAATATGATATCTGATGCTTTTAAGTTAGCTAATGCAGGTGGTAAAATTCCTACATTTAACTTACCGCCACCTCAGATAGCAGGAACTGTAGCTCCTGGAGCTCCAGCATTAACTGGAAGAAATTTAGTTCAATCAATATCAACTAATCCGAATTTAACTGAAGCTGAAAAGAATGACACTCTTAAAAAGATGTTTGCACAGGACCTTCAAGCAGATAATGCTAAAATAAGAGGTTCGGAATATGTAAAACGTGAGGATGTAGAAAAATTTGCACCTTCAGATGAAATTCCTAAGTGGTTACAATCTGGAGACTGGGATAAATTAGGTTATAGACCTTATGCAGATAATGATGCTAAATATCAAGAAACTAGAGGTTTCTGGAATAGTACTGGAAAGATATTGGATAAATTTTTAGTAAGTACAGCTGTAGGAGGAGCATCTAATATAACACCTGTAGCATGGGGATTAGACCATTTATTTGGTTCAAATAGTTCACAGTCTATAGCTAATACTTTTGCAGCATGGCAAGAAGCTGCGGCTAAAACAAATCAAATATACTATAATAAAGAAGAACAAGATGCCACAGGCTTTAATCCTATAAAAGATACTACTAAATTTTTTGATAGTTTATTACCATCTCTAGGATTTACAGTAGGTAATATAGTAGTAGGATTTGTCTTAATGGATGGATTACTCGGAGTTGCAGGCTCAGCTGTCTCTAAGGGAATGAATGCTGTAACTGCCACAGCAAAAGGTGATGCATTTATTACAGGTTTAGGGAACGTAAAATTGGCAGGATACAAACGTTTGAAACTTTTAAATGCAGAAACTAAGCCTTTTAGTTTTGCTGGTGAGATTCAAGATGTAATGACATCTGTCAAGGGAGCTACAGATGCTACAGCTTCTACTCTAGAAGCAGGTGGATGGCTAGGAAAAGGTATACATATTGCAGGAAAAGCAACTGCGGGAGTTGTTAAAACATTACCTTATTCTATATACTCTGCAATGGGTGAAGCTCACATAGAAGCTTCAACTGCAAAACAGGAGTTTATTAACAACTCTATACAAGAATACAAAGATAAAAATGGTGGAGCTATGCCAGATGCTAACTTTATGGTTAATATCATGACAGGTTCCTCTAAAATATATGATAAGACTTTAAAATACAATACAGAAGTATTAGCAATAACCAATACTTTTGAAATGGGAGCAATTCTTAACAAGTTTGGAATCCTGGGACATCTTATGAATAATAAAACATTAAGAGGTTTTGGAAAGTTTTTTAAAGCTGATGATATAAAATTCTCTACAATCAATAAAGCTTGGGAGAAAAAAACTTGGAAAGAGTTAGCTATTCCGTATAGTTTAGCAACTGTTGTAGAAGCTGTTGGTGAATCTTTTGAAGAAGGTTCTCAGTTTGCAATCAGTAATGGTCTACAGTCATGGGCTAAGCAAAAGTATCTTTATAAAGATGCTAAAAATATTAAGAAAGAAGGTTTAGATACTATCTTTGATGAATGGGTTGTATCTAGAGATAATTTTGGAAGTGAATTTAACCAGAATGCATTCTTTGGTGGTATCTCAGGTCTATTGATGGGAGGTGGTACTAAAATTGCAAAAGGTATTAAGCAAAGTTATTCAAAAGATGATCCTGCTGCAGAAAGAATAAAAGTTCTTAATAGTGCAGTTGATGTGGTTAAAAGAGGTGCTACTGGAGAATTTTTAGAAGCTTCTGATACAAAGTTAAATCACTTTGAACAGAATGCTAAAGAAATGAAAGAGGCAGCCAAGAACAATAATATCTTTGCTTTAAAGAATATAGAATTCAGTAACTTCTTTACATGGGTTGCAACTTCTATAAGCGCTGGAGGATTTGATTTAAGACTTGAGCAGTTAAAAGATTTAAAATCTTTAAAGGGTGAAAGCTTCAAAGAATATTTTGGACTTGAGCATACTGTTGAAAATGAGCAGATTGTAAAAGATTATATTGATAAAGTATCAGAAGAAGCTAAATCACTAGCCTATACTATAGAGAATTTTAGAGATATACAAAATATATATGAATTCACTCCAGAAAAAGAAGGAAGAGAACTTACAGCTGCTCAAAAGGAAGAGAATGAACTCTTTAATAACTTTAATTCTATTAAGTCAGAATTAGCATATAGATATGCAAGAGTTGAAAATTTAGAAAAGCGTGGAACTTCTATATTAAAAACATTAGAATCTCAGTTTGGAGGAACTTCTTTAACTTCTACATTAAAGAATATTTTATTTAATGCTAATGGAGCTTCTGATTATAAAAAACAGTTGGTTGATGAAATTAAGCAATTAAAAGAAGAGGCAACAACATTCCAAGAAGGTGGTGGTATATTCTTAGATGAATATAAAGCAAAAGTTAGAGCTATTAAACATAAAGAAAGTTTGTTGAATGCTATGACCACAACTCAAAGTGATTATGAAAGATTAGTTAATGGTGAGGGTGAAGGAAGTGTTAAATTAGATGATGATCAAAAACAAGTAATAATAAGACGTGCCAATGAAATAAAAAACATGGTAATGTTAAATGGTATAATGAATTATGAATTAACTAAAATAAAAGAAGATAGAGAAAAGAATAATTTACCATTTGAAGTAGAACATAACGGCAAGAAACTATCATCTATAGAGGATATAAAGGCAGCTATGGAAGAGAGTGTTCACGACTTATATGCAATAAACAGAACTAAAGGTGTAGTTCTAGATAGTGCCAATAAGATGAATACTCGTAGAGGTATAGATCAGTTCGTAAGAGAATATGTAGATTTAAAGGCTGCTTTTGAAAACGGTAAATCAACTGAAGATTTAAAAAAAGATAGGGATGCTGCATTTAGAAAAGAGCTTGAAACTATTGTTAGAGCTGCAGGTTATCCAGATCCTAATAAAAGTGTAGGTGTTACAATAACAAGATTTGTAACCTCCAAAGAAACTATTGAAAACTTACCAGAACACCTTAAGAGATTAGATGAAGCAAAAGAAAAAGCTTTAAATAATATAGAAGAAGTTACCTTTAAAGATGAGAAGACTCTAGTAGAAACTGTAAAATATAAAACTACAATAGATACTCCATCGATTGGTAAGAAAGAATTAATTGGTGACACTAAAGAAATTGTTACTAAAAGAGTTGAAGCCGAATATGAAAAAGCTTTAAAAGGTAAACCGTCTATTTTAAATACTGCAAACTACGCAATAGAAAGATTTAATACTACAGTATTAGATAAAGATAAAAAGCGTGTAGTAGTAACAAAGTATACAATACGTGACGAAGAAGGTCGAAAGGTGTTTTCTAATAAAGAATTATTTACTGCTCAAGAAATAGTAGACTTTCTATCTGATATAAATAATGCACAATCAGCTTACGGAATAGTTAATTTTAAAATAATGCCTTATTCTGAATTCCAAGATTTTAAAAAGAGGCAGAGATCTTTCTTAGAAGTTGATAGAAAGTTAAAAGAAGTTATATCAACAGCTGAAAGAATAAATAATAGAATTAAAGAAATTGACGAAAATCCTATAATTAAAAGTCCTGATTTTAAAGAATCTTTCATTCAGATAATGCAAGATAATTATTACAGGTTATATGGCTATCTTTCACAGTTGAAAGAATTAGACAATACCTTACTTGAAATTCAGGATAGACAAGCAAAAGCTTCTGAAGCATATTCAAAATTACATACATCTGGTAAATTTTCTTCAACAAAAGAAAATAAAGCCTATATAGCAGAGCTTAACGCTGTAAAGTCTGAGATATCAGATATTACTGCTAAGTTTGGTCAGTATGTAGAAGAGTTAGATTCATTTAGATCTGAAAATGAAAAACATGCGGAATACTATGATAAATACAAAGAAATTGCTATAGAATATAGTAAATTACTAAATGATAGAGAATCTTTGTTATTTTATCATGATTATTTAAAAAAGAATAGAAAAGATCTAGAAGATCATAAGACTGTAAAACATTTTGGCGTAAATGCTGAAATACAAATGCTTGAAGAAAAATTTATAGCTACACTTGTAGGAACTACAGATGAAGAAATAAAAAAAGCAAAGGCTGCTGTAGAAGAAGCTTTTGAGAAAGAAAATCAAATACGTGATTTAGGAGCAGTATATTCTGAAACTATTCGTGTTTACACTAATAGAATTAAAATTAATGAAGCTGAAATAAAAAAACTTGAAGATAGTATAGCTAAATTAAATGCACTTACTGCTGAAGAGTTAAAAGCTGAGGGCGGTTCTAAAAAAGTTAAGGCTTTAATAGATACTCAATTAGCTAATATTGAAGAATATAAAAGAAAGAATATAATTCTTAAAGATAATGTAGATAAAATATCTAATAGATTAGAAGCTGATATCAAAGCTCTGACAGAACAAAATATTAATGCCTATAATGTAACTGCTTCAATGTTAGATGCTTATAGAAAACTTCAAGAGACACGTGAACTATTTGAAAATGTTGCAAGAAATGCAGTTCTTCAAAAGAATAAGGAAGTTTTAAAAAATTTAACTGATAGTCCTTTATATCACTCTCAGAGAAATTGGGCTAAAGACTCTTCAGGTAAGGATATAGAATTAGATCCAGAGCCAGAATATGAAACTGCAAAAAATAAATTTAAGCCTGATGAGCTATATCAACTTACAGGTCAAGATGTATCAGTTGGAGAAGGTGGTGCAACATTTGAAACAGAGATAGATGGCAAAATTGTTAGAAAACCTTATTTTGTAGAAGATAAGGATGGTAATATTGTTATGAATGAAGGAGTTACTGAAGAAATGATTGAAAAAAATGTACCTCAATTAGAGTATTATAGATTTTTGTCTAACTTTACATCTGAATATATTTCAGAAAACTTCTCTACTATATTAGTAACTCCTGCATTTGTTAAAAAACAAACAGGTGAATTATATAAAAGCTTACAAGAAGCCATAGAAGCTCAATATAAGGGCTCCGAAATGAATGAAGATGAAGACTTATTTGCTGTAATTATAGATAAGAAGACTGGAGAATTTATACAACAGAATGAAAAATTCTTAATAACAGCATTCTATAAAACTGAAAATAAGTTTTCTATTGATGAAGAAGGTAAGCTAAATCATATAACAGAAAATAGATTACTTAGTGTTTATAAAACATCACCTCAATATGAAGCTGATGTTAAGTCTATGACACCTGAGCAAATCACAGAATATCTTAAAAGGCCCGAGACTTTAAATTCAGCACTACAGTTTGCAAAAGAACAGTACGATAAAGATATAAAACATGTATTAACACAGATAGCAAATGATAAAGTTGTAGTTTCCCATATAGACAGGGTTACTGAGGGAGTATTTCCAAGAGAGAAAACTCCAAATAATGTAGCCTCTGTGATGGGAATTACTAAGGAGAATGTGCATGATTTCTCATTAGGTGTAGTTAAAAAAGATTCAAAAATAGATAATAGTATGGTCGGAGGACTATCCTATATAGGAGAAGATGGAGCCATACATGGTATAGGACAGAACTTACCAATAGGTATGTCAGCTGTAGTTAATAAAAAAACTGGTCAGTGGGTGCCTTTAAACCAATCTCAATTATCTGAGGATATGACAGAACAGGCATTGGGAATTTTATATTACGCTGTAAAAAAACAAGCTGAAGCTCCTGTAGGACAAAGCATCTTAGATACAATTAAGTTGAAAATACCTTATGGTCCAGATGTATACCAGATGTTCTCAGGAAATGAGGGCCAGTTTATGAAAGAGAAAACTATACCATTGTTTCCTATAAACCAAAAGTTAAAGTATCCAAAGAATGGTGCAGAAAACTACTCAAAGAGATGGAGTATAATGACTATATTATTAAATTGGGGCTATGATAAAAGAAATAGTAAAAATTCTATATTCTTTACTGAAGATGGAAGTTTACGTTTTTATAGTACAAGCTCAAAAAAAATAGTAGAAGTTTCATTGGAAACTTTAGATAGAATACTTACAGCTCATTCAAAATTTAATAAAGAAAGTAATGTAGAGGAACTTTCTGAATTAGATAAGTTAATTCTTGAGGACATTTCTGTTCATTTAAGAAACAAGTATAATAATATATCTTTACAGTATGGACTCAATACTAGTAACAAGAAAACTACTTTTAAGTTTTTACTTCCAAAATATGATGCTAAAACTAATACTTTTAGTTTCAAGATGTATGATTCATACTTAGAATATATTTTAGGATTAGGTGGAGGTAAACCTATAGTTTCTACAAATGTAACTAAAATAGATGGTAGAATAGGTACCCAGAAGAGTGTAGTTCTTCAAAAAGATAAAGATGGAAGACTTATAATAAGAGAGCCTAAAACAGGATTACCTTCTAGTGTAAGAGATGTTTCAGTAAAATCAGATAAAAAAGCTGAAAAAGCTGAAAAGGTAGAACCTGCTAAAACTACAGCTACAAAAGTTGACATTAAAGATTTAAATAAAGAAAAGTTAAATGTAAGTAATATATCAAGAAATGTATTATTCTATGATACTACTACAGGAAGAGTATTAAGGATTAAAGTAGATGCAGAAGAAATAATAGAGGATGTACTTGCAGGTGCGGTAGCATTAGAAGATCTTAAAAATCAATCTAATAGAGATGCTTTTGAGTCTATTGTATCTAACTCTGAGAAGATTGCAGATGCGGGTTCTGATTTTAAGCAAAATTTACTAAGAGATCAAAATAAAGTTATATATTATAAATTAATTAGAACTTTAAAATCAACAGAATTAGGTAATGCTAAAAAGTATAAAGAACATGAAGATGCAAGAAATAAGCATAATAATGAAAACGATACTAAATTAATCGAAGGAACTTTAGTAGAATTAGACGGATTTACCTATAAGCTAGGTAAATTTATAGAGACTATAGCAGGAGAGACTACAATAATGACTCCTATAGGAGAAGGTAGAGCTTTATATATTTCTACAGAAACCTTATTGCAAGGTTTAAATAGTGGAGAAGTTAAGGTACCTAAAACTACTGAAACTACATCAAAAGTTCCAGATATGGGAACTGGTGGAGAAATATCTATAGAAGCTGTATGGAATGCACTAAAGGCTGCAGGATTATATACACAATATGACTCTCTTGATCAATATATGGAAGATGGAAATTCAACCGATGAATTACGAGATGAATATCAGTCTTTATCAGACAGTAAAGATTCTTTAGTAGAACTTTCATTAGAAAGAATACTAAAAGATAATAATATCAAAAAAGAATGTTAACTTTGTAATATGGAATGTTTATACAATTATAAAAACAAATTATATACTAAAGCTCAACTCTTAACCATGTTTAACTCTCCAGTTGAGCGTATGGATATGGCAAGAGAATGGCTTAAGACTAATACTCAAATGACTGATGAGGACTTTTTACCTATAGTGAAAGGTTTGATTGATAATAACTCATTAGGTAGAATGTTAGAAGATGGTAAAATGTTACTTTCTAATCTAACCCCTGAACATGTATTATATCATGAAGCATTTCATAGAATCTTTAATTTCTTTGCTACTGATGAAGAAAGAGTTAAGCTGATATCTGAATTCAAGAGCAGAAAGAATTATATGGAACTTTTAGTAAAAATGAATGCTACATATAATAATCAGGAAGCTATTGATACAAGAAGAGGTCGAGTTCTTACCGAAGAGGATTTAATAGAGGAACATTTAGCTGAAGAGTTTCAGGAATTTGTTATGACTAATGGAAAGTCAGAAATAACAAAAGAAAAGCGTTCTATCTTTCAAAAGATTTTAGATTGGTTATTAGGAGTACAAGTTATTGACTATAAGTTAAAAAATCCTACATTCACTCAGCAGTTCTATATGAAAATTAATGATGGAGGATTTAGATTATCTCCAAGACTTCGTGATAAAATATCTGCATATAGAGATAGTTCCTTAGGATTAATGATACCTGGTTATAGTAATGAAACTTCTTTAGACTTATTAGATACTTTACATGTTAACTTTATATCTACCATTATAGATAGTGGAAGATTTTATGATATAGTAGATGGTGAAATGGATTCTTTTGATGAAATATTCAAGGAGGCATTAGATAAAACCAAAGCAGAAGTAAATGAAGATATAAAGAAAGGGTTAAATGCACGTTATGGTGTAATTAAAAGTATTTATGCTGCAAAATTAAAAGAATTTAAAATTGATGTAGATAAAGATGAACTTTATAATTACTTTGATGATGTTAATACAGGAGATAGTAATTTTAAATCTAATTCTATAGATTTTGATCCCAAACTTAGTATGCAAAGAGCTGTAAGATTCTTCTTAACAGCTATAACTACAGAAGAAGTAAATTCAGTAGGTGGTAAAAAAGTAGTACCTGTTAAGCAGGTAAATGCTATTTTACTAAGAAATCTTAGTAATGTTCCAGGAAATTATGAAGATTTTGTATATGCACTTAGAAAAATATCAAACAAGTATGGTTATATTAATAAAGTGTTAAGTGTAATAGAAGATGCTAACTATAAAGGAGATAATAGATTTTTAACAGATTTTATAAATAGCTTTAATAATAGCTATAATAATTTTGATATAATAGCTCCGATGACAAATGGTAGCTTAAAATCTATATCTTCTAATGAGAAGAGAGCTAAAGAATCTATGATATCTACTTGGTCAAAAGAGTTTCAGGATAACATTAACATTAATGATGATATATTAGGTTCTCTAATTGAACATAATATAACTGGTCCAAATTCTGCAAAGCTATTCTTTGAAATGCTTGGAGTTGAGATTACAGTTCCTTGGCAGACAATGAAAGATGAAGCATTAAAAATTCAATCAATTATAAAAAGAGAAGCTGCTGTTATAACAGAGAAAGGTCCTAAATCTTTACTTAATATATATAATGCTTGGGATAAAACATTCCTTTATGATAAAGAGGATCCTAAGAGTAATAATTTAAGTTATATATTTTCAAGTATAGCTGAAAGAGAATCAAGAGAAAGAGATGACTTAGACATAATGATATTTAATGCAGAAGGCAAGCCTTTATATCCTGTAACTCAGTACAATTATTTATCTATGACAGCAGGTTGGATAAACTTTTATAGAGATAGATATAATAATGATAAAGGTGATAATACCTTAGAAGAGGATGAAAGAAGTTATCCTTCTAAATCATTTGCTACATTTAAAGAATATCTTAGAAGTAAGATGCCTCATATTTTTAATTATAATAGTCAGACTTCTTATATGCTTGACGATATAATTAATGATACAGGTAATGCTTTAAGTTTTGGTCTAATTAATGGACTAGATATGGGAGATGGAAATAGAGTAAACTTTAAAGAAGTCTCTGATTTAGATTATTATGTATCATCTTTAAAGTTATTTGAAAGTGGTAAAATAATGTCACTTACTCAAGGAGATCGTCAAATATTTCCAACGTTTACAGCAACAAGAATTTTATCAGTAGGATTAGATGAACTTTCACCTATATTCAGAGGTTACATTAATTCTGAAATGTTAAGAATATATAATATTAGAAAAAATGCTAATAATATAGCAAATATTAAAGGTCTAGAAAAGTCAGATTTAAATATAATGATAGATCCTTCTATCTATGACGTAGATTTACTTTACAAATCTATCGAAGATCAATTAAATGCAGCAAGAAATACAGATGAAGTAGTTGCTATTATAGATAGATCTACATTTTCTGTAGTTAGTGAAATAAATGCAGGATTAGATAATTTTTTAGATAAACAAACAGATCACTATCTTAGCAAGTTTAGAGATTTAAAAATAGTAAAAACAAATAGTAAAGGTTCATTATATTTTGATGAATCAGACATGAGACCTGTAGTATTAAAATGGTTTGTAAATACTTATTTTGGAAATATAGAACAATTTAAGTTATTATATGGTGACTTGGCAAACTTTAATGTAAAAAATCCACCATATGCAGAATTATGGAAACGTCTAAACACTCCTACTTCTACAGGAAAACCAATGGTTGTATCTGAGGATTTACTTGGAGACTTTGAAAGATTTGAAAATCTACAAGCCTTTGAAGTAAATGGTGAAGTATTTGACTATACTGAAAAATTATATGAAAATGGTGTAGATAAGGGTACTGTAAAAGAACAGTTCCTAAAAGATAATGAAGTAGCTTCTTCTGAATTCGAAGATTATAGAGCTATTGCTGAAAGCAATTATAGAGATCTTTATGAATCTTTAGATTGGAAAGCAAGATATAAATCTATATTCCCAGGAAAGAAACCTGATCTTGAAGAATTACTTAAATTTGATGTTGATAAACATGTAAAAGCCTATAGCTCAATAAATGAAGCAGATGGTCTATCTTATATAAACTTATTCGAATGGAGAAGAATGATGATAGGATGGAGTTTATGGACACCTAAACATGATAATATTTTTAATACTGAAATGGAAGTATTAAAATTATCTATGGATAATAGCTTATCTAAAGAAGAAAAACAAAGAAAGTTCAATGATATCTTTTCATCTAGTATGAGAGATATAGATAATTATATGGATGTTTTTGAACAAGCATCTTTATTAAAACCTCAATATGCGGGCCCTGTATATACAGCTTCCATGGACAAATATCGTGAATTTGCTGATAATGAAAGAGCTAATATATATGGTATCAGAAAGACATCATTCATGCCTTTACTACCTTCTGTAGTATTTAATACAAATCTTGAGACTTTACATCATAAGATGTTGAATTCAGGAACTGGTATAGTATTTTTTGAAAGTGCGGCTAAAGTTGGAATTGTTAAGAAAGACTTTTTACATGATGTAAATAATGTAATATCAACTCAAGAAAATAACTTTGAGACCTTGGATGGTAAATTTACTACATTCTTAGACTATACTTATATGAAGAATCAGTTGTATATATCTTCAACTGAAAAGAGTAAGATAGTAGATGCTACACAATCTCGTAAGAATATTATAGCTGATAAATATCATGAAGAAGTTCCATTAGACTTTATAGTGGCAAACAAAAGTAAAGGATTTAAAGCTACAAAAGCTGAGTGGGAGAAACTTTCAGATACAGAAAAGTTAGAACAAAGTGAATTACATAGAGATGTAGAAGCTTATATTCAAACTTTGTCTACAATGATAGACAGAAATAGAAATATCTTATTAGATAAATTTAACATAGTACAGACTTCTGCAGATTTAGAAAGCTTTGAAGTAAAAGACATAAAACGAATAGTTTCTCTTTTAAAAGATGAGGCTAGAAGCAGAGGAAATACAATAGACTTATTAGACTCATTTGAGTATATATTAAACAATCCAGACGGGACATTATTAAATGTATTCCCAAATATTTCGAAATTACAGTCACTATTAGCATCAATAGTAACAAGTGGTGCCATTAAAATAAAGAGAATTGGAAGTGACTACGCCCAAGTATCTCCTGTATTTTTCGAGGAAAAAGGCACTAACAGAAAGGATTTATCAAAAAGTAATCCTGAGACTTTAAGAAGTTATAAGTTACAAGGTGATAAATCTCTTTCTCCTGCCGAAATTATAATTCCTGCACCTAAGGTATTACTTTCAAAAATAGAAAAAGCTATAGAAAAAGGTGAGAATTCTCAAATAATGGAAAGCTATAATAGAATTAAAGCTAATTATAGTCAAGAAGGTTTTAATATAAAACTTTTAACTGATGTACTAAATGACTTGATTGATGTAGGATACCTTGATAAAGAAGTTACATTTAAAGCTTTACGTATTCCTAATCAGGAATTATCTTCTAATGAAGTATTTAAGGTTAAAAAATTTATGATTCCTTCAATGTCAAAGTTTGTTGTAATTTCATCTGAAATAGTTGCTAAAACTGGTTCGGATTTTGATATAGATAAACTTCATGTTTATTTTAAACATTTAGATGAAAACTTAAAACAAATAGAATATAATGATGGAGTATTAGACTCTGATGCAAGAGAGAGATTTGATTCTCAAACTAATTCAATGATTAATAGTACATTAGAGAATCTTGGTGGAAAGAATGGTAAAGATATTGGAGAGGAGTTTGCTCGTATAAGAAGTATGACTCAAGACCTGAAAAGAGCAGGTAAGGAAATAAAAGAGCTTAATAAAGAAGAGTGGGATGAATTTATAGATGCAACATCTGCATTAACTGGAGAAGATAAAAAACTGTATAATGAAGCATTAAATGATAGCTTAGAAGAAGTGAAACAATTTATTTCACCAAAAACTGAAGGTCTAAATCTCACTGATTTACAGGAAGCCTCTATAGATTCTGCAAAGAATATCTTTGAATTAAGAGAAGCTTTGAAAGTAATAAGAGCAGATAAAGAATCTCAACTTGGACCTGAAATCTATAATATGATAGATGAAAGAAATAGATTGTTACAGGTTCATAATAGATTATATGATAATGGAGTAAGCGAAGATCCTGATAATAGATATAATCCTTTAGAAAAAATTCAAGGATTATCTGAAGCTCGTGAAGCTTATATGAGAGCTAGAATGCTTGTAGAAAATACTTTTGCAACAGGATATCCTGAATATGATATGACTATGAAAGTTCTAAATAACGTAAGAGATTATATAGAAAGAATCAAGTTAGAACATATTGATTACTTTAGTAAACAAAAAGCTATAAGTTCTGCAAGAGTCAATGCATCTGAAGTTTTAGAACAGTTAAATACTATTAACGAAGAATTTAAAAAAATAGCAAGTCAAAAGGAAAGTCTTAAAGATAGACAATTTAATATCTTTAAAAGCTTACCAATAGAGTATCAGAACTCTATGGATGCTATATATAATAAACTTTCTGACGTAGAACAAAGATTAATTTTAAATAAAGCAAATCATGCAAATCTTTTACACCCTGTAGAAGATGCTGGTTTAAGAGATTTACTTTTAAATAAAATAGAACCAATTCAGGATTTAGAAGAAAGATATTCTACAAAAGAGAAAAAGAGTATGTTTGAAGCTTTATTACCTGAGAATAACTTAAATAAAAAGAATGAATTACGAGAAGCTGATATAGGTATTGGTCAACATGCAACTCATGGTACAGCTCATGCAATATCAAGATTAACTAAACTTGGAGAGTTTTTAACAACTTCAGGATTAACAAGTCAACCTATTCAATTATCAACAGAACTACAATTTGTAGGATATGAAAACTTTAATGACTTTTCTAAATATTTTACTGAAGATTTAGAAAGTATAGCACAAATTATATCAGGTTTATTAACAACTCAAGTGGATGCTGCAAAAGATCCATATGCTACATACTTGAATATAAAAAGATATGTAAATCCTGTAATATCATATATGTTACGTAGAGGAGTTAGTAAGAATGTTATATTTTCTTTCTTAACACAACCTGCTATAATAGAATTTGTTAAAAACAGAGAAATTTTTTCAAGCCCTATATATAGACAATTTAATAGAAGTCAATCAAGTATAGCTGATAGAACTCTTCAGGAAATAGAACATATTATTGGTGGTGCTAGTACAGAGAATGTAAGAGAGATAGCTAAAATAGATCCAGATGACTTGACTAAAAAATCAATGCAGAAAGATAAAGCATTTCAAAAGAATGTAATGATGTATTTCTTATCATTAAGAGAGCAAGCTAAAGCATTTAATGATTACAGAAAATTAATGTCTTCAGATACATCTTTTCATAAGTCTTTAAATACATATAAAGATCTTATAACAATTAAAGAGAATCTTGAAGCCTCAGGTTTTATAGCAAATTTAGATGAAATGTTAAATAATGGATTTATAAAGAGTTTTACTGATAGTGCAAAACTTTATTATTTTCCATGGAAATCAATGTTCTTATCTACACGTGATTTTGGTTCAGGTATAGGTCTTTATATGGAAGCTTATTCTCGAGGTCTTGCTAAAAATCTAAGATTTTCAGATGAAAAAAGACTGAAACTAAAAGATAATATGGAGCGTCAGTTTATAAGATATCTTACTGATAACTTCTCAGATATAACTTTAAGAGATGATACTGCAAAACTTTTACAAGCTGCTGCAAAAGAAATTAAATCAATGGATATAGCTAAAGTCTTAATACCACGCTTAGAGTATGGTAAGGATTTAAAAAGAGATATAATTCAACCAAAAATAAAAAGTTTAGATTCTTTTGAACTTAATAACTATATCTCTTTTATGAAGAGAGTCTATGCCATAAAGGTTATAAAAGTTAGTAACATGGAAAATATTTCAGGTGAAACTTTAGTAACACAACTTTATTTACAAAGCTTAAAGCAGAGTAAAAATTCATTCTCTCCATTTGATTTTGCTACTATAATTCCAGGAGAACTTAAGACAAGAATCCTTAAAAACATTCTGAATGAGTTCTTTAATTTAGAAAAAAATGGTAACTTTGCAGAAATATTTAAAAGCTTCATGCAAGAATTCCAACTTAATAATGGTCATTATATCTCTAAGAGATCATCAAGAGATTTTTTATCTAAAGATTATAATGGAATAATCTCTGACGCTGAAGGAAATAACTTAAATCTTAAAGGTAATAGTTACACTTCTGACTTTAATATTAATTCTACAGAAAAAATAGCTTCTCAAGATGATATGGAAGGTTATATACCTGAAGATATTACTGAAGATAAAGATGAAACAGGAACTGCTCCATGGCAAGATAGCTTTGGCTTAGAAGATAACAGTGATATAATTCCAGATCAAATACAAAGACCTGAGGATAGTATGGAAGATTTTATGATAAAGCTGCAAAATGATTTAGATAAATTAAAGACTGTAAGAATAGAAAATGGTATTTTAAAAAATCTATTCTTTAGTGATAATGCATCATTTGATAAAGTTAATGGTTACAAATCATTCATAGCTGTAGATAAATTAGAATTCGAAGGTGACTCAGTTTATTTAAAATCTCAGACAATAGTCAATGAAGGTCAAAATCAAAGAATTGAAAAGACTAAAATTGGAACTTTTGAAAAAACGGGAGATAATCACTTGAATATCAAGTTATTTGATGTCAAAATAAACCGTGAAAAGGAAACAAAACCTTCATGTGAAGGAGGATTAAGTGTATAATTATGAAAAGTTGTTTATTACCATATAAAGAGTCTAAGCTTAATATGCTAGACCATCTTGTCAAAAAGGGCTATATTAATTCTGATAGAGTTCTTCAAGGAGACTATTACTTTAAAGGCAAACCTTATATAGAAAGACTATTAGAAGATATCAATACTAACTATGAATTAAATTTATCCCAACTATTTGAAGTAGATAAAACCTATGTGGAAAGGCCTACAGGATCACCTCAAGGATTTAAGTACTTTATTCCAAGACTTGTTCCTTTAGACTATGCCTTTAACCAAATAGATGCCAAAAGACAAGAATTAGGTATCTATGAAAATAGAATGAGTATAGGTGACTATAATAAGTCCAAGGAAGCTACTGAAGATGAATCTATTAAACCTGGAGTATTGGAACTGTTTGAAGAAAATCCAGAATTATCTTCTATAGGAACTCCTGAAGAATACTCTCAATATCTTGATAGTATATTCCCTGACAGTAAAGTGAAGGATATTGTTTATAGAGGATTAAAAGAGATTAAT
>Ga0154020_10004823_pt1 | contig 16030 bp, 13 predicted proteins | sample Klosneuvirus_201_FD_109709 | JGI IMG/M metagenome (GOLD analysis project Ga0154020, IMG submission 109709) | Active sludge microbial communities from wastewater, Klosterneuburg, Austria - Klosneuvirus_20160825_MG | ecosystem: Engineered > WWTP > Aerobic digester > Activated sludge | place...
CAAGCGTGGGCTGAGGCTCAATTTCGTCGGAGCGCTCGCATCGGTCGCGTATGCGTTGCTGCTCTTTCTATTTGTCTGGGCGACAAAGAACACGACAAGCGCGAACGCGATCTTCCTGCAATACACGGCACCGATCTACATTCTCATCCTTTCGCCGTTCATTATCGGCGAGAAATTCCACCTTCGCGATCTCTTTACGGTGATACTGTGTATCGCGGGAATGTCTCTCTTCTTTGTCGGCAAACTCGAGGTGAGCGATTATCGCGGCAATCTTGCCGCACTCGCGAGCGGTGTTTTCTACGGCCTTTATATAATGCTATTGAAGCACCCGAAGGCGACAGGTTCTGCCGAATCTCAAGCGTCGCTTCCTGCTTCAGCCGCCGCCGACGACGCTGAAATTCCGCCGAAACCCACGGGAAATCCGGTGGTCACGGTCATCTACGGCAACTTTCTTCTTGCGGCCGTAATGCTGCCTTATGGAATTTCAGCGGTTCCCGTAATGACGACAGGAGACGTTTTCGCCGCGGCGTTTTTGGGGATCATCCAGATCGGCATCGCTTATATGCTCTTTATCAAAGGCGTTTACGGCGGTACGCGGCCGCTCGATGCAAGCATCATCGGCTTTATCGAACCGCTCTTGAATCCCGTCTGGGTTTTCCTCTTTATCGGCGAAAGGCCGTCGAATTGGGCAATTCTCGGCGGGGCCGTGATAATCGCGACGGTCGTCGTTCACACGCTCGCCAACGCGCCAAAACAAAAATCCGCCTGACAGTCTCAGACGGCTTGGTCAATTTACTTTACCGATCACTTGCCGAGTTTCGGCCCAAACCGGCTTTCGAACTCATTCAAGGTCAAAACAACAACTTTCGGAAAATTCATTTGTTTCAGAGCTTGAAAATGGGCATCGTTTGAAACCAAATAATCCGCATTTGCAATTATGAGACAGTCCACAAATTTATTGTCGTCTGCATCCTCCGCGATCAAGTCGAACCTGAAATAGATGTTCGCTTTGACTGTAACCGGATGAGTTTCGATGAAGTTGACCACATTCAGCGCAACTTCCTCATTGGCCTTCCGACCGAGCACTTCTTCATATTCGAGCAAAATTTCATTCGTTACACATAGAGCTATTCTGCCCTCGATCAAATAGTCAAAAAGCCACCGATACGGTGATCGGCGGCCAATAATTGCGATGAGAACATTTGTATCAAGGACGATCTTCAATTCGATCATGCTCGTTGACCCAGCCTTTCATATCGTCCGGCTTTATGCCTCGAGCGTCCCAAATTTTGTCCATTGAGTCCGAGGCCTTGTCAGCAAAATACCGCGCCAAGATCGCTTTTATCTCGCCAAGCGTCTCTTCCGAAACATTTGCGCCATACAGCCGCAACAACTCCAACTGCACATTACTGAGTCCGGTTTTCGACTGCCTACTCATCACAGTTCTAAATATACATTAGTTTGGTCGCTCCTGCCATAAGTTTCGGAATTAAGGGCTAAATTCCTCGGCGACGAGGCTACTCACGACTACTTATTCTGTGATAAGCTATTCAAATATCATCCGAAATCTGGACTTATTACTCCTTTGTTAAATTCTGCCGGTAAAAAAGGTGATAATTGGTTCATTGGAGACAAACAATATGACTGATCTAAAGATTCCCTCCTCAATAAAGAACGAAGAACTTATTAAATTCGTCCAGGAAGCCGTTGAGCTTTGTAAACCGTCAAACGTGCATTGGTGCGACGGTTCGGAAGGCGAATATGACAAGATGTGTGCCGAGATGGTTGAGAGCGGTACTTTGATAAAGCTGAATGAGGCTAAGCGTCCGAATTCGTTCCTCGCCCGCTCGCACCCGTCGGATGTAGCCCGTGTCGAAGACCGCACATACATCTGCTCGCGTGCCAAAGGCGACGCAGGCCCGACCAATAACTGGATGGCTCCGACCGAGATGAAGGCCATCTTGAAAAAGAAATTTGACGGCTCGATGAAGGGACGCACAATGTATGTGGTCCCTTTTTGTATGGGCCCGATAGGCTCGCCGATCTCGCAGTTCGGGGTGCAGTTGACCGATTCGCCTTATGCGACGGTGAACATGCGGCTGATGACGCGTATGGGCACGAAGGCCCTTGACGCTCTCGGCAACGGCGAGTTCACAAAGGCCCTTCACTCGGTCGGAATGCCGCTCGCTGAAGGCCAGGCCGATGTCGCGTGGCCGTGCTCGCCCGATCCGAAAGACAAGTACATCGTTCACTTCCCTGAAGAGAATTCCATTATGTCGTACGGTTCGGGTTACGGCGGCAACGCACTTTTGGGCAAGAAATGCCTTGCGCTGCGTATCGCCTCGACCCTTGGCCGTGCTCAGGGCTGGCTCGCCGAGCATATGCTGATCGTCGGCGTGAAATCGCCGGATGGCCGGAAAGACTACGTCTGTGCTGCGTTCCCGTCAGCCTGCGGAAAGACGAATTTTGCGATGCTCGTACCGCCAAAAGCTTTCCAGGAAGAAGGCTGGGAGATCACGACCGTCGGCGACGATATCGCCTGGATCAAGCCCGACGAGAATGGCAAGCTCCGTGCTATCAATCCGGAATACGGATTCTTCGGCGTTGCTCCGGGTACGAACTATAAGACGAACCCGAACGCGATGGAGTCAATGAAAGAGAACGTGATCTTCACGAACGTTGCTCTTACCGATGACGGCGATGTCTGGTGGGAAGGAATGGACGGTGAGCCGCCGGCACACGCGATCGATTGGCAGGGCAACGATTGGACGCCCGCGAGCGAGACAAAGGCGTCGCACCCGAACGCACGCTTTACCGCTCCGATAACGCAATGCCCCGTCGTCGATGAGAAGTTCGACGACCCGAACGGCGTCCCGGTTGCAGCGTTCATCTTTGGCGGACGCAGGAATTCAGTGGTTCCGCTCGTTCAGCAATCGTTCAACTGGGCATTCGGCGTTTATATGGCGGCGACGATGGGTTCCGAAATGACGGCCGCCGCTTTCGGCAAGATCGGCGAAGTTCGCCGCGATCCATTCGCGATGCTGCCGTTCGCCGGCTATCACATGGGCGATTATTTCGGCCATTGGCTGAACTTCGGACGTCAGATCCCGGATCCGCCGCGTATCTTCTCTGTAAATTGGTTCAATAAGGGCGAGGACGGCAAATTCCTATGGCCCGGATACGGAGAGAATATGCGTATTCTCAAATGGATCGTCGGGCGTGCACGCGGCGACTCCACGGGAACGGAAACGCCGCTCGGCTGGATGCCGCGTTACGAGGACATCGATTGGCGTGGGCTTGAGTTCAGCCGCGAAGAATGGGACACGGTGATGAAACTCGACCGCGATCTATGGCTCAAGGAGATCGCGATGCACGACGAGCTTTTCTTCAAGCTTTACGACCGTCTGCCGAAGGAAATGACATTCATTCGCGAGCTTCTGGTCTCGAATCTCTGGCGTTCGCCCGAACTCGGGCTTGCGGCTCCGCGTCCGGAATCCGCCGACACGGCTCCTGAGGTCGGAAAGGCGGCAAGCTAGATCAACTTGCAAGCACTCTTGAGAAGGCCGTCTCCGGGCGGCCTTCTTATTGCTTTCAATACTTTTTGGGATCCGTCGGGTCGTGTATTTTTAAGTTTGGTGCTCAACGGCTTTTCCGTGAGCATTCCTATTCTATATTTTTGACCGGAATGACGATTTCCGGAAGGAGAATTTTTGTGAAAAGAGCATATTTGTTGGGTATCGCATTGCTGGTCTTGGCTGGAACTTCGTTGGGACAGGAAGTGAACGTCGGCGTCAAAGGCGGCGTCAGTATCCCGAATTTGAGCGGGAGCGATAACAATCCGGTTACAAAAAATTATAGATCTCGAACGGCCGTGACCTTCGGCGGTTTTGTCGAATTCGGTGTTACGGATAGGCTCTCGGTGCAGCCCGACATCAATTACTCACAGCAAGGCGGCATCCGCAAAGGCGTACAGCCTATCACGCAGCCGATCCCGGGACTGCCCACTCTTCCGCCAGGCCAATATTTCTACGGTGACTTCAAGAACACCGCAAAGCTCAATTACCTGGAGGTACCGGTGCTTCTAAAATATAAATTCGGTTCGAGTGGCAAGCCGCGATTCTTCCTGAACGGGGGCGTGTATTACGGCTATCTTCTGAACGCGACGACCGTTACAAAAGGCAGCAGTACGATCTACATCGACGAGAACAAAACTCCCCTTCTCCTGCCGCCATTGGGCACGCCGGTGCCGCCTGTTTCGTTCGATGCGAAAACCGACATTATCAACGACGTCAATCGGAACAACTTCGGTCTGACCGGCGGCGGCGGTCTTTTGCTTCCTTCCGGAAAGAACAATAACTTCATCATCGACGTTCGCGTTTCCCGCGGCCTGACGCACGTCCAAAAGAACACAGCACTCAACGGCGAGAGCCGTACCGGGAATTTCGTCGTGTCATTCGGTTACGTTTTTGGCGTGAAGAAGTAGGAGATCGCCCGTAGCGTGACAGTTCGGGACAAGCGTCTCGATCCGATCTGCCGATGCTCTTTTGCAGGGCATCGGCATTTTTATTTATTTTGATTTGCAGACTTGGGCAACCTTTGTCATAGTTTTGGTTACAAATAGATTTGTAGAAATACTTTTGGCTTCAGGAGGCAGTTTTTTATGGAGAAACTTATGGGACGCCATGCGTCCTATTACTATGCGTTCTTCCGCATGGTGTTCGGCTTTATGTTCCTCTTGCACGGAACGCAAAAATTCTTTAACTTTCCGACGTCAGCGAATTGGGGTGGAGCACCTTCGGGTATGCCGTTCGTGGGCGGTTTGATCGAGATCGTCTGCGGTACGCTGATCCTGCTCGGATTCTTCACGAGCTTTGCGGCATTCCTCGCGAGCGGAATGATGGCGGTGGCGTACTTTATGTACCACCAGCCGGGCGGCGCGTTGCCGCGTACCAACGGCGGCGAATTAGCGGTCGCCTACTGTTTTGCCTTTTTATATATTGCTTCGCGTGGTTCCGGGGCTTTGAGCCTGGATTCCGTCATCCGTCCGAACAAAGGAACGACGCCTTACTAACTTCGGAGCGAATCGGCATCCAGATCCTTTGTGTAGAGTTCCCCGTCGGCTGAGCGTGAGAGTATCTCGATACGCCGTTCAGCCGCGTCAAGCCTTTCCCGGCAAGTACGAGAAAGCGCGATTCCCTTCTCGAAAAGTGCAAGGCTCTCATCAAGCTTGAGTTCGCCGTCTTCCAGCTTTGCGACGACCTTCTCGAGAGCGGATAAGGAATCTTCGAACGAAAGTTCTTTCATAGCATTTATTGTAAGACCTCTGCTGCACGGCGAAGCAGGTCGCTGACCCCGCTGACACCGAGACTGTTGGATTTGTTTCCGATCTCGCTCGCGGCCGCTATCGCAACAAGTTCTTCACCGATACGTCGAGCAATGTCGGTCGCGAGAGCGTCGTCCTCAAATCCCGTAACTTTCCAGCGGGTCCCGATGCGTGTCATCCTCAATCTTAGCGGGCGGTCAGGGATCTTGCTTTCGACAATTGCCACGTCGCCCTGTTGCTCGACGCGAAGATATCGGTCGGCTCCGGCAACGATCAGCGGAAACGGCACATTGCCGAACTCCTCGACACGTTCACGGATCAGTCTCGGAAGTGCCGCTTTGGCACGATCCCTTACGGCGGGCATCACCGGGATCGCGATCGTTTTCAGCCGTGCGATGACCGACGGCGGCAAACCTTTGCCATACATCTCGACGGCCTTCGCCGTTACCTGCGGCGTGAAGTTGTCGGTTATCGCATCGATATCAACAAGAGAATCGATCTCAGCCTGATCGTCGCGTTTTGCCGCATCGACGATCAGCGCGAGCGAATACTGCGGCGTGTCCTTAAGGCTTTGCCAATAGAGCATCACCGCAACGCCCGTAATTACAGCAGCGGCCACGGCCGTGATACCAACGATCTTAAAAACTCTCGCCATTCTTCAGACAGTTTCTTTGACGCATGAAAGCCTTATAAAGATCGCCGTCGAAGGCTATTCGCTGCCGAGGTCCCTTGCCAAAACTTCCGCATCAAGTGTGCCCTTTTTAAGGCGGATTTTCAATTTATCGCCCGTTTTGACGCTCTCGGCAGAGGTTACAAGTTTCCCCTCTGCATTTAGAGTGACTGAATACCCGCGTGAGAGGGCGGCGAGCGGCGAAAGCGCATCAAGCTTTGCGGCAAGAACGTCGAATTTCGTTCCGTTCTTGGCAAAAGCCGCGTTCACGCCGGCATCGAGCCGGTGCGAGAGCATTTCGGATCGTGCCTTCAAACGCTCGGCCCGTGTCCGCAGACTGTCGATCGACAGCTTGCCGGCGGCCTCGAGGTATCGTCTCGCCGCGGCAGAGCACGCTGCGGTTGATGCATTCACAAGGCGCTCAAAGCCAAGCGAATGAGCGGCGTCGAGCGTCGCGAACTTATTCTCTATCGAGTTGAATATCCGCTCTTCGGCCGATGCAAAATATGCGATGAGGTCTTCCTCTAAAGCGGCGACGATCGCGGCCGCATCCGAAGGTGTTGCCGCCCGGCGATCAGCTGCGTGGTCGGCGATCGTCGTATCGATCTCGTGTCCTACGGCTGAGATGACCGGGATCTCGCTCGCGCGTATCGCACGGGCAAGAGCCTCATCGTTGAACGCCCAAAGATCCTCCGCGGAACCTCCGCCGCGGCCGACGATCAGAACATCGAGTTTTGAAGATGCTTCCAACCCGCGATTGTAGTCATTAAGGGCAATTAGAGCACGACGAATGCTGTCCGCAGCTCCTTCACCCTGGACCAACGCGGGAGCGAGTACGACGCTGACAGAGCGTGCACGGCGAGTGATGACGGTCAGGATGTCGTGAAATGCCGCACCGCTCTTGGTTGTAACTACGCCGATGCGCCGCGGAAAGAAAGGCAGCGGACGTTTCAATTCCGGTGCAAAAAGGCCTTCGCGATCGAGCCGCTCGTATATCTGCTGGAATGCGGCCGCGAGTGCACCTTCACCCGAGGGTTCGAGCGAATCGACGCTCAGGTTTATCTCACCGCGTTCCCGCCAAAAGTTTACGCGTCCGCGAACCCGTATGCAGATCCCGTTCTTCGGGCGGAATCTTATTCGATAATTCGTGCCTTTCCAGCATGCGCATCTGATCTGAGATGTGCCGTCATTCAGATTAAAATACCAATGTCCGCTCGCGGCGACCGTGAAGCCAACGACCTCGCCCTCGACCCATACGGAAGCAAAATCGCGTTCAAGCCGAGCACCGATCTCAAGATTCAGCTCGGAAACGGTCATCGGACGGCGAACGTCCTGGTCGCCGTCTTCCTGAAGTATTGCGTCAAAAAGTGTGCTTCCGCTCACGGCGTTCGTCCTTGGTCTACCGGCGCCTCCGCGGCCTTTACCGATGAGATCGTTACGAAGAGATCCTGCCGCTTGGTTCGAATTCTCAGGTTCGGCGAGACACCGTTGCCTGAACTTCCCGAGCGAAAGGTAATGCGGTATGCCCCGCGAAGCTGCTTCACAATATCTTCGTAAGCTGCGTTGATCTGTGCGAGCCGCGAGATGGGGAAGAATACGCCGCCCGATATCTTTGCGAGCTTTTCGCCCTCGCCCTCGCTGCGTTTCGTAAGCGACATATAACGCTTCCGCATCGGATCGATGTCCTTTTTACCCAACATCTCTTCTTGGATCAGTCCTGTCGGAACATATAAAGGATAGATCATCGCACCGCTTTCCTGTATCGACCGAAGGAGTGAATCGAAGGCAAGGAACGAGCGGTTGTCCTCGCCGTCGGAAAGAATGACGATAGCGGTCCGTTCTCCTTTCATCGGCCGCAAGGTGTCCGCGATGGTGTATGCAAGTGCGTCGTAGAACGCGGTGCCGCCGCCGGCCTCGAACGAATCGAGCGTCTCGGATAGATGCTCTTTGTCGGTCGTAAATCCGCTCAGGACCTTTACGTCCTCATTGAAGACGATGATCGCGATCCGATCTTTCTTTTCCACCGTCTCGATGAATGCCCGTGCGGCCTTCCTTATGAACGTGATGTAATTCTCGACGCTTCCCGAAACATCGAGCAGAAGCACGAGATTGAACGGCGCATCCGAGCGTTCGAGCTTTACTATGGGACGCTCCTCGCCCGATTCGGTAACAACGAAGTCCGCAGCGGTTAGATCCGAGACCGCTCGATTATCGACATCTGCGACACGCACGAGCGCCGTCTTGAACGCGGCCGCGGGACTAGCTTCGCGGCCTGTTGAATTTCCGAGCGACGGCAGACGCTTCATCGGCGGCAGGCTTCGCAGGTAATCGCCGTAATACTGCGGTGCGGAACGCCTGATCGCCTCCATCAGCAATGAATCGCCGCTGCGTACGATCGCCTTGGCAGCCTCTGTCAACGGCCTTTCGCGAAGATCGCTTCCGACCTCGTTCGGCGGCACATTAAGAAGAACGATGCCGCGAGCGGTCGAGAATTTCACTTGAACATCGGTCGGCACGTTCTCGCTGTCTTCAACCTTGTCCTTACGTTTCTTTTTGACCTTCTCGCCGTACTGGCCGCTGATCACAAATCGGCCCGCACTCTTCTCTTTGATCTTCTCAAGTTCGAAGTCGGCAACATACCGCGGCCGCGATTGCGTCCATTGAAGGTCATATTCAACAGAATCGGCGGGAATATCGGTCGTGATCGTGCCCGTCGTTGTGCGTGCCTCGACCTCCGCGAAATTACCGACGATCGCGATCTCGCCCTCCCGAGTCTCGAGGCGAACACGGCATCTTTGCGGCAGCGTGATGACGAGGTCGATCCGTTTGCTTCGGTCTGTCGGAACGGCCTCGATCTTCGTCCCCGATATCTTCAGGTCACCCGAGGCCACGCCTGTCGGCGAAGTCGCGACAAGCTTCGCGGCCGCATCTTTTTCAGCACGGACAAGCACGCGGCCGTAGAGATTCGTAATATCGAGCTTGGCACCCTCTTTGGCCTGAAGCTCGACCGCAAGTTCTTGTGCATTGATACAATTTGCCGCTGCGATACACAGGGCAAGAGCGAGAATTGTTAGTGTAGCGAAAGACCTGATCACTTACGGTTCGCTTTGGGGACGAATTGATTGAAGCCTGCGGCGGCGGACACGCTGCTGCCATTTTTTCTTTGGGCGGTCCTCGTCATCGAAACGATCCACGAGATCGTCCATCGATTCACCGCCGGCAAGACGCGTTTTCAAATAGAGCAACGCAACGATTATAGCAGAAAACGAAAGTACGATTATCTGCACCGGCAGCCAGATGATCTGGAAGATAGATTCGAGCAGAGTATGTTTGACGCGTTTCGGCGTGTCCATCTTATCATCGTTGATCTCGATGGAATTCTTACGGCCGATGCTGTATTTGATCCCGCTATCATCGTCCGACGCCGTAACCGCAATGCCGTTCGGTGCATTTTGATCCGTCTGTGCCTTCTCCGTCACGGCCGGCGGATCGATCCCTTTGCCCGCGAGATCAATGAGCGTCGAGAGCGTGCCGGCGAGTATCATCGGCGTGAGCAGCATTATCATACCTGCGGCCACTGTCGTCGCAAGAGCCCGCTTTGTGGTTTCTCTCGACCTCTTAAATGCCTGCACAAAACTCGAACGCTCGATCATTGCGACCGGGATAACAAGCATCGTAGATGCATAGGCAAAGAAGAATCCGACGAGCATTGCGATCAAGCCGACAATAAGGCCCACGATCGGCGCATAAAGGTCCACGCCCCACGCCATCGAGATGAGCTGAAGTCCTCCCCAAACGATCACAAAGACCGCAGCGAACACAGCAAAAGCTGCGACGAAAGGAACAAATGCCGCAGCAATGCCTGATATCGAAAGCCGTTTCCAGTGCCTGCGTATCTCCCGAAGAGCAGGCCGCAGCCTAACCGGCCTGAGCGGCATCTTGAGATATTGGACGACGATCCATACGATCGTCCCGACGTTGAACACAGCGCAAAAGGCGCTCACGAACGTCAGCATCAGCACCACACCCGCAAGCATGAAGCCGGCCGCCGCCTCAGAAAAGAGATTGCTCACCCTTAGGAACGAGAGCAGGATCTGCAGGATCGTCAGAACGATCACGGGCAGTTGAAAGATCGCTGTGATAAGCAGAAATTTCGGTAAGTGCTCGCTATAGATCACAAGCGAGCGTCGCAGAAGTCCGAATATGCCGTCGGCGCGAGCCTGCAATTCATCTGAGAATGCAAGCGCGGTCTCCGGACGCTTTTCCGGGTCTTTCGACATTGCCGCCTCGATCGCCCAACGCATCTTCTTGCGCACACCCTTAGCAACGAGCGGCGGCGGCGGCAATTCCCGATGAGCGGCCATCACGATCTTGTAGTCGCCTTCAAAAGGCGTACGGCCGGAAAGCATTTGGTACGCGATCACGCCAAGGCTGTAGATATCGGAGCGTGCGTCCAAAACGTCGCCGCGGCATTGCTCCGGCGACATATAGAGCGGCGTGCCGAGAACCGCACCCGCACGGGTAAGTCCGGCAGAATTCTGCGAACTTATGAGCGATCGTGCGATAGAGAGATCTGCGACCGCGTCGTCCGGTTCGGAGATTCGCGTCTTGATCGCGTCCTCTTCGACCGGCGTGACGTAGATCGCGGTCTTTTGGCCGTCAAGCGGTGAGCTAGGATCGTCATCAGTTGCGGTGTCCGCTGAGGCCGGTGTGCCGCTCGGCCGCGAATCCACAACCAAGGTCGCAGAACCATCACCGGCGACCGTACTCGCCCGGCCTTCGGCTCCCGTCGTTCCCGAATGAACCTGTATCGTCGGCAAGGCGGCGATCTCCTGACCGTCGGCTAAGCCGTTGGGATCCTCGTTGTAATCCTCAAGCTTTGCGATACCAAAATCCAGCACCTTTACGGTGTAACCGCCGCGTCGATTCGGTTCGAGCCAGATATTATCGGGCTTTAGGTCTCGGTGTATGATTCCTTGCTGATGAGCCTCGTTTACGGCGGAACACACTTGTTCAAGGATATCGAGCGTCCAGGAAACGGGTAGATTCTTCTCTTCCTCAAGTATCTCGCCCAACGTGCAGCCATCGAGATATTCCATTACGAGGTACGCGACCTGTCCTTCGGAAAGCTCGGAGAAGCCAAAATCTGTAACGTCAACGACGTTCGGATGCCGCAGGCGACCGGCGGCACGGGCCTCGCGGCGAAAACGCTCGACGAACTCCGCGCGCTGCATAAATTGGGGCGCGATGACCTTTACAGCGACCGGCCTTTCCGTGCCGAGGTGGACGCCGAGATACACGGTTCCCATGCCGCCGCGTCCCAATTCGCGCGTCAGCCGGTACTTGCCGTCAATTGTCCTGCCTACGAGGTCCGGGCACTCCATAAAGACTCACCTTTCGGTTAAATAAAGACGTTACGCGCGTATTGCGTTGCAATCAAGGTTCGATGCCGGAACATCGCTTTTTCACTGCTCCGAAAAAAGATCCAGCCGGTCGGAGAAGATGCTTCCCGGCCGGCTGGATCAGCGGTCAAATGCAGTGAAAGCCGCTATTTCTTCAGATTGGCCTTGAAGGCTGCCTCCCATTGGGTAATGACGGGCAGTGCCTGTGCGTTGTCTTTGAACTTTGTCTTCAGCGCGTCAAATATCTCCTGCCCACGCGGATCGCCAAGCTTTATCGCAGCCTGAGCTGCCGTAACGAGCCCCTGTATGTTGTTCGCAGCCAGAGCGGCCTTGAATTCTGTCAACAGAAGATCGAACGCCCTCGGATCGCCATTCGCTGTGGACGCCGCGGCCGTTGCTGCGATCGCTCGAACAGTTGACGAATAGCTCTTGTCGCCGGCGATCTTGAACGATGCGTCAAACGCACGCTTATCGCCGAGGGCCGCAAGTCCGTTCAGGCCGGCGATCAGGATGCGGTCGTGCCACGACTTAGTATTCGTGAGCTTTGTGAGCGCATCATAAGCTCGCGGATCTTTCGTTTCTCCGAGGGAGTCGGCAGCCTGGTCAATAACCGAATAACTGCGGTCATTGAGTGCACCGAGATATTGAGTTGCGAATTTCGCATCCTTCGTTTCACCAAGCAGGCGAAATGCGTCGGCACGAATCAGCGATTCCTTGTCCTTTGTAAGCCGAAGAACGAGAGCCTCGGCCTTTGCATCGAGTTTCGCTGCGGGACGCTCTTCGCCCGGTGCCGGGTCCGGCGAATAGACGTTCGCGATGAACGCGAGGGCTGCTTTGCGGACTCGCCAGAACGGATCCTTCTCAGCCGATACGATCAGTGCATCCACATACTTGGCTTCGACGGCCTTATCAGCTTTCGCAAGATCCTGAAGTTCGCCCATTGCCCAACGGCGTGCGATCATATCCTTATCGTTCGCCATCTGATAAAGGAGTTCGTCGGCACTCTTTTTGAAGGTCATCTCCTTGAGGAGTGTGCCTTCGTAATCGAAGTTCACGATCTTCGGCTCCGCGGCGGAATCGAAAGTGAAGACGTTCGTTTCCTTCGGATCGATCCAAACGCGATGGATGGTGCCGTCGATCTCGACCTCGACCCACGTCTGGAAATATCGCGTCTGCGGGAAGGGATTTGTCTCGTCGGGCTGCTGAGTTTGCTTGACATTGAGCGTCAGCTTCTTTGATGCGGCATCGTAGCTCTTTGTGATGTCAAAAACGGGATGACCCATTTTGTAGAGCCACTCATCAAAGAACCAGTCGAGGGCCTGACCAGTCGATTCTTCGAACGCAATGCGAAGCTCTTCGGTCGAGACCGGCTGATGAGCGTTCGTCGTCAGATAGTTCTTCAGCGCACGCGAAAAGCCCGCATCGCCAACCGTCTTGCGAAGCATATGCAGGACGCTGCCGCCGCCGGGATAAGCGTAGTTGTCGAACATCGCGTCCTTGTTCGCGTAATATTTCGTTACGATCGGACGTCGATGGCCGCGTTCCCAATCACCGAGAACGGTATTCTGATTAGCCCGCACGTCTGTGTAAAGAAATTCGTCGTGTCCCTTGAATTTCTCGTCCCACATAGACTGCATATATGTCGCAAAGCTCTCGTTAAGCCAGATCTGACCCCAATCGCGGCAAGTAACATAATCACCGAACCACTGGTGAGCAAGTTCGTGGGATTGCAGGCTTTCACTGTCCTCGTCGAGGAGTTCGCGGTCGTCGTGGATCATTTCCTCGATCTGCGTGGTCGCTGAAATATTCTCCATTCCGCCGCCGAAATCCTCGACAAAGGCCTGCGAATACTTCGGGTATGGATATCGAACGCCCGTAACATCTGAAAAGAATTTTATTGTCGCCGGAAGGTTCTTTGTCGTCGCGGCAACTTCCTTTGTCTCGTTCGTGTAGCCGTAGTTATAGACAGGTGTGCCCTCAAAATTCTGCACGACGGGCGTCGTCTCGACAACGACGATCGACGTCAGATAGTTCGCGTACGGCTGATCCATCTTCCAATAGAACGTCCGCGTGCCGTCCTTGTTCTCGGTCGTGCTCTCGAGTTTCCCGTTCGAAACGACAAAGAACGGCTTCTTCACCGTAGCTCGCAACTCAGTCGTGCGAAAGTCGTTCGGAGTGTCATACGACGGGAACCAATAGCGGTTGAATTCCGATTCGCCCTGCGACCAGATCTGCAGCGGCTTGTTCGGATCGTCCGGACCGGGCTTGATAAAACGCAATCCCTTGCCGAAGCCGCCGATCGGCGAGTCCGAATCAGCTTGATTCACATAGTGCGTCGCATACGAGATCTTTACGGCTGACACTTCGCCCGCCTTCAAGGTCTTGTTCAGCGTGATCGCGAGATTATCATTTCCGTCCTTGCCGGCGTAGGTGAATTTAAGCGGCGAACCCTCGGCCGTTGTGACGGAATTGATCGTCATATAGGCCGCGTCGAGGGTCAATTGGTTCGAATCGACGAACGGAGCGAAGGTGACGGTTTCCTCGCCCATCGCCTGCTCTTTGTCCCAATCGAAATGCAGATCGATCGATAGATGCTTGATATCGTATTTTCTGCTGCGGATCCAGTTAACAGGCGGCAGTTTGCCCGTATCTGCAAACAAATTTAATGGTGAAGTGTTAAGCGGCCTTGCAAAGACAAAACCGGGCACCGAAAAGACAAAAAGGATCGCAACGGTTGCGACCCGACGGACAAAGATCTTTGGAATCATATATTTAGAGGCGAATTGCGAAATCAAAAAGTAGATAGTCAAAGAAGTTACGCGGCGCGTGCGTCAATAGTTTCATCGAAAAGCAGGCGCGGCTATGAAACACTCGCCCCTTCTAAATAGAGAAACGGCCCCCGGGACCGTTTCTCAAGCTGCGTGATCTATTTGAGTTCACTAGCGGTTCGAGTTGTCGGAATTTGTATTTGAGGAGTTCGTGTTCGATCTATTCTTCTTTCGATCCCGCTTCATGGAGTTCATATTCATATTCATATTCATATTCGCATTCCAATTTGCGTTACCGTTCGCGTTATATTCGACGTTGCCGTTGTACTCCGAATTCGAATTGTAATTTGCGTTCGAATTCATGGGCGGTGTAGGCGTCGGCTGCCCACTGGCGCCGAAGCCATAGCCAACGTCCGAACCCATCAACACACCCGCGACGCCCCCGAGAACCAAGACCAGTGCCAAAATTATTCGCATTTCTCTTCCTCCAGTGATTTAGATGCGGGGACACGATATAAATTAGACTACGGACGGCCGCTTCGAAGTGTTCACCAGGTTACACAATTGTTTAACACCGCAGGTTTCTCATGGAGATCGCTTGCTTTCAGAAATAGAACGCCGGCCGAAAGCATGCACCCTCGACCGGCCCTGGATCTCTGAATAGCTCAGATCTACTTGCCTCTCATATAGTTGAATGCCATCGAAGCAATGTCGTCAAGGGCACTTCCGTCGCGGTCTTTGTCGAGCATTGCGGATGCGATACCCGAAAGCCCGCCGGCCTGGGACGCTCCGCCGCCGCCGAGGATGCCGCCGAGCAAACCGCCAAGGCCGTCCGCCCCGACGTTCTCCTGCTGTTTTTTCTGCCCCAAATAGCTCATCACGATCGGCGCGAGCATCATCAGGATCTGCGCGACCTGTCCGACGTTCAGTCCGGTCTTTTCGCTCACATTCTGCGCGAGTGCACCTTGTGAGTTGCCGAGAATATGACCGAGAATACCGCTGCCGTCGGCTGCAGGCGGCGGTGCCTGCTGCTGTCCGCCACCGAAGATCGCGCCGGCAAGTCCGCCAAGATTATCCAATATACCGCCCGACGAATGGTCGCGGTCGAGTGCGTTATTAAGGCTTTCTGCGCCTTCAGGTGTGGATACATTATTTGCAAGGCCGCCTAAAATTGCGGGAAGCGCCATCGAGATCGCAGAACTGACGAGCGAAGGCTCGGCACCGACGTTCTGGCTTATCTGATCGACAGCTTCGCTGCTGCGGTCCTGGCCCAATAGTTGATCAAGAGAAAACATAATATCCTCCAAAAAATTTGATGCTTGTGCGTGTCCAAGATAATATTATCATCTCCGGGCATCAAATCTTCGATTTGGAAAATTTCGCCCGTTGCATTCAATACTGCTTTGCAAAACTTTATTCGATATCTAGCGATAGCTCTGATCGGCTGCGCAACAATAGGTTGCGGCCTCGGCGGCCCGGATGTCCGATTTCCGGCGGCCGTAACGACGTTCGCAGGCCGCGACGGCGGATTCGCCGAACCTTTCGGGATCGCGGTTCGCGACGGCTTCGTATATATCTCTGACGGTGTAAAAGACGTCATTTGGAAGATCGATGCAAAAGGAGAGACGACGGTTTTTGCGTCTGGTATGAATACTCCTTCTCAGATCGCATTCTTGCCAGACGGCAAGCTGATCGTCGCCGACACAGGCTCGAGCACGATCCGATCTATCGACATAAGCGGTGCAGTTACAATAATTGCGGGCATCGAGAAGGATGTCGGCGACAACGATGGTGCCGCCCTTGAAGCTCGTTTTCGAGCTCCGATCGGCGTCGCAACCGACGCGGATGGCAGGATCTTCGTCGCCGA
>Ga0154020_10004825_pt1 | contig 16029 bp, 26 predicted proteins | sample Klosneuvirus_201_FD_109709 | JGI IMG/M metagenome (GOLD analysis project Ga0154020, IMG submission 109709) | Active sludge microbial communities from wastewater, Klosterneuburg, Austria - Klosneuvirus_20160825_MG | ecosystem: Engineered > WWTP > Aerobic digester > Activated sludge | place...
AATCCACACTTACCGTGAAATTCCGGTCCATCTTGCGCTTACGGTTATTAAAGTTGGTGGCAATCTCATTACCGAGCCACATTGCACAGGTGAAGGCCAATATCGTGGTGAAAACCATGAACATCTGCCCACCTGCAAAAGAATCATCATCAGCTAGGAGCGTCGGGAAAACAGAAAGTTGAGTTACCGATGGATTTCATGGCCAAATCACCATATCCAACAGTGGCGATTGACATCACGATAAAGTAGACAGAACGATGGAACAAGAGGATGGTTTGAGGCTCAATAACAAGAGCCAGTGAGGAGAGGACCAACACTCCCGTGATGATGATGATCGCGACCCTCACCACCGCCAACGGAAAACCTGATGAAATCACCGTAAAAGTAAATATTGGCATAAAGATGAGAAGTTTGAGGGGCGGACCAGCGACTCCATGGCGCTTCAACACGGCAACGAACTGGTAGATGCGGATGAAGTTGAAGACCATGAAGATGTTCAGCGAGTAGCCATACATGAGGTAAAGGACGATTCGGAAGAAGTAAGGGATGATCGTGATATAATCGATGATCGATCTCAGGGATCTCAGCTCCATGTATCTGTGGAAAAATAAAGCAATGTCAATAAAAACAAACATACAAAACGATCCACCCGGCCGCACCTGCTCTCCGCAAAAGACAGCCGTGTCAGGAAAAAGACGAAGAAGACCGCGCAAAAGAGGCCATCCTACACATAGTGAATATTAGGAGAGAAAAATCGACGACGCTAAGCATCTACGCGCACAGCTGTCAAGAGAAACTCGACTGAGTCTGCGTCTCGGGCATAATACGTTTGCGCAACGTAAAGAGCGCTCGCTATGAAGCCCAAGATCAGCTCCATCATTTCCTGAACTTGTGGAGATCAGCTCAAAGATCATACGGGGAAAGAAAATTGTATAATATGTACAAAAATGACGCCAACGAACGAGGTGCGCATATGGTAGCCCCAAAGCTGGAACAAGGAATGCGCCTCGAGCATAGGCACGTCAGACTTCGACAACTTCTTAGTTTTGGTTTTCTTGGGGACAGTTCTCATGAAAGTTGCGCTCACGCTACGATTGAACACTGCACAATGCCAAAACATATTAATGATGATTGATAGGAAATGACAATCATGGGAAGGTGCGCACTCATTTCTACATCTTCGTCGTGTTCGGTGGCTTCGGTCATCGAGCTGCGAGCTGTGAGGTCGCCCGACTCTGGCAGCACAATCTCCTCGCTGGGTCGTGCCGATCGGATGTCGGTCAGCTTGGTCTCCAGGTCGTCCTGCGCCTCCTCATCATCACTCGAGCTTGCTGAGTTCATGTTAACGACTCCGCCAACCTTTCGACTATCGTAACGATCCTATCAACATGGTGAGATAGAACCTCGACGAGGTCGACGACGTAACGATTCAAGACTTGGCACAATTGCTCGCCTTGAAATGGTATGGGTTCAAAAATAATAAAAAACATTAAATATAGTGGGGGGGAAAATCTCAAAAAGGAGAGGGAGGGAGCAAACAAGGACCCATTCGTGAGGGGCGGATGATGACAATTGAAAGAGCGAAAGTCCTATGGTGGTCAATCTAAACGAGGCTCAAGAAAACGCATGGAAATATGAGATATTATAATTATAAATATTAATATCAATGAATTCAAAAATAAAAAATACTTTCGTGAGATTGTGGCTTCGTGAAGGGCGCCGCTTGGGGACGGCGAGCGTGAGCAGACCTCTCGATTGAGATGCTGGTGCTCACTCCAAGGGCAACCCTGCCGCGATGGAGATCTCGCTATATATAATACGAGGCGCCAGGTTGCGTCGAGTTCAATTGCTAGGCTGCAAAGATCAATAGACAAGTAAGACAATGGTAATCCCCTCACCCTCGTGAGCTATCTGAGGACAATCTGGGAATTCTTCCGCTGCCACCCAGTGCCTCTGGTTCCAATCCATCCCATATGACATTAATTCCTCACCACCAATAGTACAAGGACGTTCATTACAGGCTCACTTTTTGGGAGCCGTGGCGTTAAGTTGGCCGCAGTTGGCGATGGCCACGCGAGCTTTGGGCTTTCCCTCCTAAAAGTGATTCCGCAATCAAGAGATGCGGAGAGAGAAGGAAGGAGGGAAGTTTCCAACGAAAAAGGTACCTTGGTGCCACATCGTTCGATCCGCTGAACTATCTCCACGCCCTCGACAACGCGACCAAACACGGTATGCCTAGTGGTAGTTTCAGGATTGAAAGCAAAACAAAACGCATTGAGGAAGATTGGGATGACGGAGGCAACTAGACGTACTTGCCATCAAGCCAAGCGGCCCTGGCAGTCGTAATGAAGAATTGAGAGCCATTGGTGTCTTTGCCTGAGTTGGCCATCGACAAGAGGTACGGCTTGTCATGCTTCAGCTCGAAATTCTCGTCGGGAAAAGTGCGTCCGTATATCGACATGCCGCCAGTTCCGTTTCCATCCGTAATATCTAAACGACGACGCATTTATAAAATATATAATACTCAAGATATTCTTGTTAAATGATTCAAAGATGCAGAAGTACCTCCACCCTGAATCATAAACCTGGGAATGATGCGATGCATGACACAGCCTTTGTAGCTCAGCTTCTTGCCGCTCTTCATGGCGCCTTTCTCGCCTGTGCACAACGCTCGAAAGTTTTCACAGGTTTTGGGAGCAACGTCATCGAATAACTATATAATAATATTCAAAATAATCCCAAAATGGCAGAGCATGCGATAGGAGTCAGGTGCACCTCAAACTTGATGCGGCCGACAGTCTCTTTGTTAACGGAGATATCAAAGAAGCACATCACTCGTGTTAGGACATCGCCAAGCAGCTGCCTAAGCAAATATCATTGTCAGATGGCCATAATGTCGACTCCGTCAGTATGAACTCGCACTTGCACAACGTCTGAGTGGCTTCGCCTTGTTGCTCCAATAACTTTTTGAGGACGACCCGCAGCTGTTTCTCACTCGCACGATCAATGAGAGTCTCCAAAGCGACTAAAAGGAGATATATCGATCAGGAGAACGACCGTCATGGGAACTCGACGAGAGAGGATTCAAGCTCGAGGAGGCGAGCTCGAAGACGGCAGAAGCAGACGATCAGGAGCGAGCGAGGGTGAAGGATAATCCATGTGGGAAAAATTGGAATTTATTAACAGTGGTTCTTCGATGGTGAGATGGCAGACGGATGGGGCGTACGAGGCAAGGTGGGCGCGTGCTCGCTCGGTGCCTCCGCGTCGCACGACTCTTCGCGCTCATCGCCTGAGGATTGTTCAATTTCATCATCGTAGATGTTTTCGTCGCTATTCTCCGACATTGTGCGCTTGCTCGCTGCGACAGAAGGAGTGGTTCGGGTCGGAACATACATCGGACGCCTTCGTCGAGAAAGTTTCGGTCGTCGAGCTCGAGGACGCGGAAGTGCTGAGCTCACTTGAGTCACTTCATTGTTTGCCGGGAGATTTAATAGTGTAATTTAGAGTCGATATTTAACGAGGAGGCAAAATGCAGCGGATTCTATCGAATCTGACGCGGTTGGCGCCCTCCACACGGTGCCCACTTCTCCCGCCGCTCCTTTCCTCGCCCTCCTCGCCTCGGCCTCGCCTGCGCGCCGATGCTCGGGTGAGCTATTATGATCATATATACGGCTACTAAATATGTATTTAAATCATAGCATGGAGGAGATTGCCTCTATTTGTTCCCATGAGCCGCCTCTGTGAGAACATCCGCTCGATGAACCTGAAATCAAGCGGCCTTCCCCGCTCTTCTGAATTCACCACTAAATCCTATTTTATACTCTAGGGTTTATCCTTTTGTTGGCATTTTGGCGCGGCCTGTGCGATTCTACGCTCAAGCCCCGAGCAAATGTGACTCTCACCATTCCACATTCCTCCTCGTGATCATCGATTCATTTGCTGTCCCTCGTAGCGGAGATGTCCAAGATTCGCAATATCGGTATCATAGCGCATGTAGATGCTGGCAAGACAACCACTGCCGAGCGCATGCTCTACTACTGCGGCGTCACGCATCGCGTTGGTGGTCCGTCGCGCCTCCCGGGTTTTACTGACGTCGACCTATATTTAAAATTTGTCGCTATTAATAATAGATGTGGATGCGGGCGATACAGTAATGGACTATCTCGACATGGAGCGCGAGCGCGGCATCACGATCAATGCCGCTGCGATCACCATGCCCTGGCGCAAACACACCATCAATCTCATCGACACCCCCGTACCTTCCTCGTCGCCCTGTCTTTCGTTGGTATTGGGTTGATTCATGGTCATTGTCAGGGTCATGTCGATTTTACAGTGGAAGTGGAAAGAGCTGTGCGCGTGCTCGATGGCGCAGTGGCGATCTTGGATGCCGTCTCTGGCGTACAAGCGCAGACGGAGACTGTGTGGCGCCAAGCCGACCGCTATGGCGTACTGTCGCATTGCCTCTTGTTGGCCGTCTTTCTCATTAATAAGTGATCATGATTCATTTTAGGTTGCACGAATTGTGTATGTCAACAAGATGGATCGCGAAGGAGCCTCATTAAACGGCTGCCTCTCCGCCATCAAGGAGCGCCTCTACGTGGAGCCGCTCGCTCTCCACCATCCCATTGGCGCATGTCCTTCTTCCTTTGTCATCCTCCGAGGCTCCTAAAATGAGGTTTGATTGATTTGATGTATGTATATATTAGATCGCCACTTCCGAGCAGTGATCGACTTGGTTTCGATGGAGATATTAGAGTGGAGCGACACCGACTTCGGCGCTGACATGAGCCGCACCCCTGTTCAGGTCTCGCTTCCCTTGTTGCTCTCTCATCCTTTTTTGCGATATTGTTGTCGTTATAGATCGCGATGTTGACTTGATCGTATAGGGAACGGAATACGAGGATCAAGCAAAGACCTTGCGAGTGAAACTGTGCGAGCAAGTGGCAAACTTTGATGAGCCCATTATGGACAAGCTCCTCAACGGTATGCTATTCCACCAACCGTTTTGGTTTCGAATGAAACTATGAATTCATTTTCGATTTTCTCTTTTGTAGGGGAGGAGATTTCTGCTGCGGAACTGCTGGCGGCGGTTAGGCGAATTACCATTTCCCGAAAGGCAGTTCCCGTGTTAATCGGTTCCTCTTTGAAGAATAAGGGAGTCCAATCGGGTGCGCCTCGCCCTCACCTCGTTGATGTTTTACTTTCTTGATCATCTTGAGTAAGATTTCGAGTTTTTTTTTACTCATTTGATCATCTTGAGTTCTTTCTAGTTTGTGTTTCTCGATTGATTGACTCGAGTTATCGTTTAGTTTTGAATGCCATTATCGATTTCTTGCCGTCTCCTCTGGAAGTGCCTGCGTTGGAGGCGGAGGACGAGAAGGCCAAACCCGTGAAGATCACCGTTGACCCTAGCGCTCCCTTTGCAGCGCTTGCCTTCAAGGCACTTTTGGTCATCTCTTGGATTGGTTTTTCCAATTGTCTTTTGTTTTCTTATATTGTGTTGGAGGTCGTGCACGATGCCAAGAAGGGCATGCTCGTGTATTTCCGAGTCTACTCAGGGACCGTCAACACGGGAGACAAACTCATTAACTCGCGTACGGGTGAGGCGATCCGCATCATGAAGCTCGTTCGCGTCGCCGCTGACGACCTCGAGGAGCTCAAAGAGGCACTGGCTGCTCCTTTACGACGGAATGCCATGTTCTTGTAGTTGTTGTTAATGCATTTATATTTTGAAGGTGACTGCGGGTAACATAGGCGCCGCGCTCGGCTTGAAGGATACCCGTACCGGCGATACTCTGGTGGCGGCGTCAGGGAAGAAGGTTATCTTCAAGGGCCTCCATGTACGCTCATCTCCATTGTTCCCACCCATGATCCATCTTATCATATGAGATGATTGCAGTTACCTGAGCCTGTCTTCTCCTGTGCTGTCCTCCCAGAGAACGCCACACATGAGGCGCATCTCACTCAAACGCTCCACAATTTGCAATTAGAGGACCCGAGGTGAGATGCTCCCTTTCTATTTGTCCTCTGGCTTTGTCATCACCATCTTATCTGAATAGCGTTCGAGTTACATCAGACAAGGAGACTGGTCAGACGATCCTGTCGGGCATGGGTGAGCTCCATCTCGAGATTGTCAAAGACAAGATTCTTAACCATTACGATGCCAAGGCCCTCTTTGGCGACCTCTACATTGCATATCGATCGACCATTGACTCGGAGGTCACTTACGATTATACGGGCAGCTTCACTGGCAGTGGAGGCAAATCGCAGGAGATCACCATGTCCATCAAGCTCTCGCGCAATCCCAAGGAAAACAAGTGTGCTTTCAAAGTGCGCTCCCCTTTTCTTATGCTGCTCTCCCCTTACGTTATGGTGAACGTCTTTGTGGCAGTTGGCGGATGATTTCTCTCTAATATCCCTCACCAACAACAAGAAAATCGCCAGCGACCTATTCGAGGCACTGAAGGCTGGTGCTGAGGTACGCATATATTGGGTTTTCCATTATTTCTGCAGTTTGTTATATGTGGATGGATAGGACGCGTTCAACACTGGTTATCCCTCCGGATTTCCATTCCATGACGTCTTGGTGGAGGTAACCAATCTTCAATATGAAGCGGGAAATTCCACGTCATTATATCGGTTTGCGATGGTCCAGGTTCGACCATTTCGCATCTTCTGTTTCTCTAACTCGTCTCCCTTTTATCGGCGGACGAATACTTAGGCGATTCAAAATGCCGCCAAGGAAGCAGGCGCGGTGATCTTGGAGCCCGTGATGGAGTTGAAGCTGCAAGTCGATTCGGCGCATCTGCGATCGGTTATGAGCGACCTCACCGGACGGCGGAGAGGCCAAGTGACGAAGCTCTCCCAAGACAAACATATCAAGCTCGTCGACGCTAAGGCTCCTTTGAAGGTCTCCGACTCTCCGTCCTATCAGAGTCTCCCTCCCTTTTCTAACATTGTGTTTATGCAGGAGATGCAAGGCTACTCAACAGATATGCGCTCCTTCACCAAGGGCACGGGTTTCTACTCCATGGAGTTTCTCGACTACGAGGCGCCTGCCGAGAGTGTGCAGCGCGAGATCCTCCAAGAGCACGGCTATTTTGACATTCTATAAGTTTGTCTGTGAAGAACGGAATGAAATTCCTTCTATCGGGACGAAACAACATCTGATGTCGGCAACCAAAATCACAGGGGGAAAATTCAGCTTCATTGGCGGATGTAGTCGTCAGGATCGCCTGGATACGAGGTTCCAAGCGGAAACCACCTCGCCACCTTCCACGGCGTAGACGGTTTCGTAGAGTGCGACGGTTGGATCGCAGTGGCCGGGGATGAGGAATACCTTGGAACCCATTTGCGGAACCTATCAGCAAATCAGAATTCGAGGAAATGACAATAAAAGACGACACTGAAGAGACCTCCAAACGTTTCGACTCGTCAGCCATGGCATCCTTGTTGAGGACAATGATACCGTGCTCGTCACCGCCGCTCAAGTAAGCGTCCATATCTAATACATCCGATATAAATTGGATATAATGATCGCATCGAGATGAAGGAGTACGAGGGATGTTGATGGGGTGGGGGTTGCCCGAGTCGACGGAGACGGCCTTGATACCCGCATCGACTACGAGGCGAGGAAACGGCCCCGCGACTTCCCGCCTTGTCACTTGCGACAACCTACATCCATATATAACGATTCGCGTCACATAAAGAATAATAAATCGTCAGCGTTACGGAGTCGCACACAAAGAGGCTTTGTTGCCACTTGCTAGTAGCGGCCCACTCCTTACCATGCTCATCGAAGTTCTTGGAGTAATCAACATCCCCCAACAAAAAGGAGCCCGGCTGAACCTCATTGTAAACTCCTTATGCGATAATCGTGACAAAAACTGCGAGGTTATAAAAAGGAGGGGAACTGGACTACCTGATGACGCCTCGAAGGGGTAGGTGCCCGTGCCGCCACCCGTGATGAGCGACGGTTTTATCGTCAAAGAGTCCAGCAGCGCAACGAACTGCGAATCAAAGTCTGATAAATTGATAGGCAAAACATAGATGAGAATTCTATCGGAGATAACAAAAAAAGGAAGGAAGTAACATCGAACCTCTTTGACGCGAGCGACAACAGCGTCGACACCGCTCTTCCGCTCATCAAAGCTCCGCACGTGTTGGAGTCTAAGGCAGAGGTGAGCTCCATCAAGGTGATGAAAGTGCTTCGGTGATCAGCACAGCATACCTTCCATTGTAAGCGTGAAGGCCCTCAAAGTGAAGGGACGATTCGTTCTTGATGTCTATTGAATGGCGAGTGAGAAACCGAGACGGTAATGAGATCGCAATGGGATAGGCGGATAATAGATATATATTGATAGATACAAATAGATAGAGAGGGGGGAAAGTGAAAAGGAGTGCATTTCGCGAGGACAGCGAAGGAGTCGAGATCGTCGACGCCTCCTCGAGGAACTCCAACATTTACCTGAATAGAAACCGATCAAGTTGCTTTTTCTCTCAATCGGTGAAAAGATATCATAAAAGATGTAGATGTGGAAAAGCAAGATAATTATAGTCAATGATGAAGAGCAAAAGAGGACCTCGATGAGGACGCGCAAAGGAGTGGAGGAGGACATGGCCCTCAGGGCATTGACGTAGAGCTTGGCGCCTTCGACCGAGTCGACCACCACCGACAAGGACTTCCCTTTATCTACAACATGAGAACTAATATTACTTTGAAATGATATCACTGTTGAAGGCTCTCAGAAACAACAAATAGAAACCTTGGCTGAAAGCATTGTGAACGGCGACGATGCGATTGGCTTTAGTGGGACTGGAAATCTCGTTAGTGAAGAGAATGTTGGAAATGCCTCCCGCCGCGAAGCCCTCCACCTTCAATAGACAACAATTAATGATAATTGAAACAATATTATCATAAATAAATCTCATATCAATCATTCAGAGGAGGTCACAGAGGATGTGCCTCGCTAGCAGTCTGGCAGCACACTCCCGAGAAGAGAGGTCCGAGCCACTCCTGTTGCAGTTTTGCGAGTTGGGGTGATTTGTGCGCCTTTCCATGGCATCGCACTTTCACTGGATGGACTACAAAGATCGTAATAAGACACTCGCTCAATGAAACTCGGTCGATTTACAAGGCATCCCTACAGTTGAGGGAGTAGGAGGGAGTGGGAGGGAGGTCGCTTCGTCGAGGCGGGGGGATCTCTCCCGTCAATCAAAACAAGGATAAATTATATTTCCTTTCGAAGGGAAGTGGAACCTAACTTGGCGTTGATGAGCTCGAGGTCGCGGCGTAACTGAAGCGCGTTGGCTTTGGCGGCGGCGAGGTCGACGAGGAGCGCCGGGGTCTCGATGGTCGCCACGGCGTCGCCCGGCCGAGCAAGCGCCGACCCTAGACAATCCAATTCGATAAGATTAATGTCATCAAATGCAGACAATATGTAATGTAATAAACCCCCGAAACAGGCCTCGGGCCAGCGAGGGCAGAGTCGATTAGGGCCTTCGAGGGCGGGGCGAGGCGGAGAGCTTCCTCTCCGACAGCTGTTGAGGCATTGATGGAGAGCGGAGAAAAAGTCATTTCAATATATGTTTAGACATCTTGATGGGATGATAATGAGACCAGAGTCGGCGAGTACCGACCGACATCTTTTGAGTCGAGCTCGAGAGAAAACTGAGCGACTGCTCTCCCGAGCAATCTGACGAAGAGCGTTACTGACCGCAGTAAGAGCGTGTAATGTCCACAAAGATCTCAAAAATATATTATTCACAAGAGCAATATTATTGTCATGCGCTAAGTCGGCCGCTTCATCTTCCCCCAGACCCACTCGGCATCGTTTGACGAGTTGAGGGCCCGCTGAAATTGCAGCGGAGGGAGGGAAATGATGGATTCGCAATCTCATCGTGACGTGGATTTCAACCTATCGGACTCTCATCGCTCGGAATACTATAAAAAGGAATTGATCAGATAAGAAGGAGCACAGTGAAGTGATGGAAGGAGAGACAAAAAGTTATCAAAACAATTAAATATCTCCAAATCGATTAGATCGCGATCAGCGCAATGTTAGCAAAGGCGACTCTGAACGTTGGACCATTTGTTCATCTTGCACAATACCTCAGAATCGAGCACCGCGGATATCCACGCGATCTCGAGGTGTATAATGTGCGGCCAATACAATACATGGATGAAGACGCGCCGGAAGCGCAATCCACAGAAAAAAAATCGGGGGAAATAATGGTAATGAACAAGAAGGGAAGAAGAGGGAAGAGGAAACTACGAAGTGAGGAAGAAGAGGAGGAAAAGGAGGAGGGAAAGGAGAGTACCATTGGCCTTAAAGAAACCTCCAGTGGTGGCTCACCATCGCGTGACCTGCAGCTCACTGAAGATGCCTTGGAGGACACTTCCCATCAATCTCGTCTAAGAAGACAATTGTGAAAATATAGAGAGTAAGAGGAAGACTGGAGAAGGAGGAGGAGGGACAGAGCAAAGCGCAAAGGGGCATGTCCTTCATTTCAAGTGTAGAGAAATAAGAAGATCAAGGGCTCGGCCCACCACGGGGCGCCTCAGAATCTGTTCTTCGGAATCATCAGGACTTCGAACGAAGGGATGGACAAGCAGAAAATAGGGATGATAGCGAGACTGGAGCAAGACGAACGAAAGAAGGAAAGATATATAGCGAAGGGACCCACGGCACAAGAGGGCATCATGGCGCGATCAAGGCCATGGCGCGATACGAAAATATTAAATAGTTAGCGTTGATCGACGGCAAACACCGCTGAGAAAAGTAAAGAGGGCGAGGGTCGAAGGTATGCCATCAAGCTAGAGAAGCTCGAGAAGCAAAGGAACTACTCAGAAGTCCCTCATCAGCAGAGGCCAAAGGGATCAAATAAACAAGAAAAAATTAATCGTCAAAAAAAATGAATGGGTCGCGGATGATGAAGTCGAAGGCGAGGGGAGGGCGAGGGCGTCAGGGCGAGGGCGAGGGCGGCGAGGATGGGAATACGATTGGAGCTCCAGAAGACCTGTGAGGTGGCAAATACCATTTCCCAATTATTCTCAAATCGGACATAGTCAGTCGAGGCATAGAACAGCGGACCACAGGAAAAGGAAGTGGACGTCTTGTTACTGGTTCTGAGGATTTTCTTGGGGCTCTGAGTGACAGGGCTGTCCGTCGGTGGCATCTCGTGCGCGGAGATCGCTGAGTATACCGCCCTCTATGGACCCACCCTCGCTTTGAACTCCACTCTCTCTCCCGAAGAATGCATCAAGCGCTTCATGTGAAACTTGAGCGAGTGGCATAGCAAAACCATGTCGAGAGCATTGATATTATAAAAGAGTTAGGAGCACTAAGTCTTCTCACGGTGCAAGTGGTATTTCCTCGAGAGTGATGATGGCATCTTCTCAGAGGGAGGAATGCACACCTTCATCCTCTGCTTGCATCCCAACCTAGGCCTCATTTAGGATGGTCACTGCTTCCGACTGTATGTATTGACTGTGTGTGAGCAATAACTTTGATAGATATGTCCATGTTGCTACTGGACGGTTTTCTTACTTGAGAAATAAAATCGCAAATATGCGCGATTGAGCCAATTATGATGTTAAATGGTTATCTTGTCTATTTAACATACTTTGAAAAACAATTTAGACACAGTCTCCGCCTACAGTATAACTTACAATAACTTACAATACACAGTCTCCGCCTGCCGTCTAGACTTACATTACACCTTGAGAGGTTTCTCTGCTTCGGAGTCTTTGTAGTCGCTGATGGAACAGCAAATGCAAACACAAACGCAGCTGAGAACGACACAGACCAACCCGACGATGCTCCACTGCACGATGATGACGACAAAGCAGAAGAAGTACAGCGTCGGCTCGCAGTCGCCCGCTGTTATGGAGAAGGTCCATACGTTACCCACGATGAACCATGCCTTAGGAACATATATCCATCAATACACCAAATGATATAAATTCGAATGATGATGGTTAGAAGTGGAATGGAAAGGGTACAAGGTTGAACAAGTTGACGAGGATGGAGAGGGTGTTGCTGAGCTTGCCGAGAGAGCTCTCGGGCATCTTCTTCGCGCGCTCCTCGAAGCTCAAATGCGCGTTCTTGAGCGCCTCGGGCATCCCACCGAGAGTAAGAACCCATCCAATCACAATAAAAATGCCTGGATAGGATATCAAGGAAAGGGGCAAACACCCCTTGGCGAGCTCGAGGACAGTAATAAAAGACGCGCAAAACCCCTTCTTGGGCGTGAAAAGGTGATCAAGGTGAGGTCAAGAGTGATTTAATGTATTATTACTATTATATTATAAATTATTTTATTGTAAAAAACGAAAAGAGAAAAGCGGGAAAGAGAACGATGGTCGAGGAAGCGGGTCCCGAGGAAGCCGACCCTCAACGCATTTATCCGACGAGGTTTCATCGTCTGTGGCAATCATGGGCTCGACGCCCCCCACGAGGGAGCCACCCCAACTCTAGTGCCCTCAATGCTTCATATATATTCGTAAAACAATATTGATGACATTATTTTCGCGGTAGAAGCCGTGGACTGCGAGGGGTGTACCGGAGACGAGGGTCCAAATGGGGAGGCGAGTGGAGCATGGGAGTTGGCCATACATGACATACATAGCAAAGTAGGCGCACGCGAGCGCAATGGCAATCACTCCTGACACCAAGTACTGCGCATACACGATGCCCTTACCCATTGCGACGCGACGATGGGAGGCAAGCTGGCGCTCTCACTCAGCTCTGAAGAATGGGAAACCCGCCGCCCGGCTCGGTGAACAAGCACGGCGGGTGTACCGGTATGATTGGCATGTATTTCTAATGAACTCAATAACACACAGTACACGTCGCTTCTCTTAATACTGCTCTTGCTTCCCTTACTGTTCGAGGGCGCGCACAATCTCAAGCTCAGCCGAGGGGACAATGAAGAAGGGCGCCATAGGAGGCACGTTGATCGGCGTCGATCCTGCGCGATGCAGCATGTTCGTCATGACCTGACCCTACAGAGGAAAGGAGTCAACTCAAATCGAACTCAGAACCAGCGAATAGCAAGAGAGGGACCTGCAAGGTCGTCTTCTCCTCCTTGGAGACCATAGCAGTGAAGGCGCCATTGGGCTGAGTGAAGGTGAAGTTGCCTGAGACACTGGTGCCATTGGCAAACGTGTACACGCCCTCGCCATGGATCTAACACACATGATGGTCGATGGAGGAAGAAAAACGAAGAGGTCAAAAAGAAGAAGATATTTACTCCTCCGAAGTGGAACTGGCCCTTGTAGATATCGCCGCTCTTGAAAGTGATGGTGCCCTTGCCATGCATGCGACTGACATTCCAATCGCCTTCATACGACTGAACAGAGTCGTCGCTGCCGCCCACATACAGGCCGTTCTTAGTGAACTATATCGAAAGAAGCAGGTCGATAAGTAAAAAGATATCAGAGACATCGTTACGTCGCGTTAAGATCATTCATATATGAACAAAAAGTGAACGGTTTTGCCGAAACATCATATGGCAATACTGCATCGACCCCAGAAAAGGAAAACGAAATATTAATCCGAGAGAAGGAGTGTGAAATCTTAAATATAAGGGAGAGTGAAATCTAACGAGGGAGACCGAAGGAGTCGAAATGAGAGGGCGAAGAGGAACGTACGGAACCGTTGACAAAGTGACCCGAGTAATAGGCGCCCTTGCCAAACCAGCACTGCCCTTTGATCTCCCTCTTGCCGCGCTGCCACTGGCCCTGATATGCGTATCCTGACTTGTCGACATAAAGACCTAATGGAAATAGGAAGAGAAGCATGATAGAAAAAGGGAGTGCATGAATGATCCATGGATTACCTTCTCCGTGCGGTTTATCGTCCTCCCAAGTGCCAAGGTAAGTGGAACCGCTCGGAAATTGCATGCTGCCTTTACCGACCCTCTCACCTTGCTGCCACGCGCCTATCAACAAAAATACATGAATTTGTAACAATACTAAAGATCCGAATTGAAAGAAACGAATCCTGCATGAAGCAGGGAATCATGCATGATCACGCAAAGTGATTGGGAGTTACCAGTGTAAACGGCGCCATTCTCATAAACCTTGGTGCCTTGGCCGTGGTACTTGTCGCTCTCCCACGAGCCTTCGTAGATCACTCCACGATCCTTGTGCGAGTACGTCCCTTGGCCATGACGCTACAAGAAGATACATCTTTATATATTTATAAATCATAAAAACCATAAAATGAGAAGGATGTGTACGAGGTCGTCTTTGAACTCGCCAACGAAGAGGTGGCCATCAGGGTACGTCAAGGTGCCCTTGCCATTCTTGATCCCTTCCTTCCACTCGCCATGATATGTCAGACCCGATGACAACGTCAACACGCCTACACCCTCGAACCTACGGCCATGGAGGAGTTAGGAGGAGTTAGGAGGAGTTAGGAGGAGTTAGGAGGAGTTAGGGGGAGTTAGGAGGAGTTAGGAGGAGTTAGGAGGAAGAGGAAGGACCTGTTCTCCTTGAAGTCGCCCTCGTATTTAGAGCCGTTGGCGAAGATGATGCGCGCGTCGTCGCTCAGGCGATCGTTCTTCCACTTGCCTTCGATCACCTTCAAGATCAAAAAACATATGTTAATACATAATAACATAAAAACAGCAAGGGAGAGAAAGGGTGTGTACATCGCCCTGAGAGGTGGTGAGCTTGCCGAAGCCCTTGCGAACGCCTCGACTCCACTCGCCCAAGAACACACTGCCGTCCTTCTTGACCAACTTGCCTCGACCATCTATGATGATGATATATATATCACATATTAAACAATTAGAAAATACATATTCAAGATAGATCGTATAGATGGTGAAGAAGGCGGAGGCATACTCTGGAGGCCCTCGCTCCATTGGCCATAGTAGGAGTCGCCATTAAAGAAGGTGAAGCGACCGAGGCCTTCGAACTTATCATTCTTGAAGTCGCCGCGATAGTGACCGCCATAGGTGATGAAACTGCCTACAGGGGGGAAAGAAAAGAGGATTGAAGAGAAAGGAAGAGAAGTCGGAATGAAAGGTGGGAAAAGTGGGAAAAGGTGGAGGAGAGGAGGTGTTGGAGACAAGGGCAAAGAGGAAGAAGGAGAAGGAGGAGGAGGCGGAGGCGAGAAGAACCTTTGCCCTCGCGCTTACCGTCGACCCAGCGGCCTTTGTAGATGCCATTGTTGTGGGGATAGTCGAAACCGACTGAACTCTCGGAGCCATTAACATTGTAGCGCACCGAATCATCGTTGCGCTCACCGCTCTTCGCCTTCTCATTCTCATGAGCGGAATTGTTCTATAAATAGCACATAAGGAGAGGGCAGTGATGAAGAAAAGAGGTGAAGATGAAGATGGGTTGCCTTGATGGCATCACTGATGGCAGCGTGCCAACCGTCCTGGTCCAAGAATGAGACGACTTCCCATGGCCCTTTGATGAACACCTACGAGGATAAGGGGAATTATCAAACACGAAGTCAACGCTCTCACACTTCCACGAACTCGACTTACCCACCTCCTTCTCTACCGCCTACTCCTTCTCCACCTTCTCCTTTCCTTTTCCTTCCTCTTTCATTTACTCACTCTTTCTTTTCTTTTCATTCGAAGAAATATAACGTTGATGTGAATTTATCAGTACCTTTCTACCCGAGTCAATGTTGACCCAAGTGAGAGTGAGCGATTGGCAAAAGAGTGAACTCGTCAGATCCGCTTCATTTTTCGTGTCGCTCTTTTTGATTTTAACGAAAATATCGTTGAAAAGGAAAAGCTGATACTGGTCGAACTTGCTCTTGGCCTACCGGGTAGAGAAGGTAGATGAAGGTGAAGGAGAAAAAGGGAAAGGAGAAGGAAAAAGTGAGTGAGGGAAGATGAGAAGCCATACATCGCTCTTGGCAATGAGGTGAGCATTCGACGGGGCTACCTCTACGCGCACGAGGCCCTCCTTGATCAAGAACCGATGCGGCGCAATCAGAGATGCAAGGTTGACACCTAAAACGAAAAGATATAAGAGATTAAGATGAATATGGAAAAAAA
>Ga0154020_10004826_pt1 | contig 16027 bp, 8 predicted proteins | sample Klosneuvirus_201_FD_109709 | JGI IMG/M metagenome (GOLD analysis project Ga0154020, IMG submission 109709) | Active sludge microbial communities from wastewater, Klosterneuburg, Austria - Klosneuvirus_20160825_MG | ecosystem: Engineered > WWTP > Aerobic digester > Activated sludge | place...
GGACGGCCTATTTCGGCAAATGGCACCTGGGTCGTCGGGATCCCTCAGCGCCCCTGGTGGGCGAGGCGCATGCCCGCATCGTGATACCGCCGGAGGAGCGAGCCGGGTTTTCGTTCTGGGAAGGATTCGAGAGCGGTTTCCTGCTCAACGATCCGTGGCTGCACGGTTCGCGCCTGCCCGTGCCAACGCGCTTCCCCGGATACCAGAGCGATGTGCTCTGCTCCCGCGCCGCCCACTGGCTGAGCGCGGCCGAGGTATCGCACCCCGAGGCGCCGTGGTTCGCGGTCGTCAGCCTGGAGTCTCCGCATCCGCCCTACGCGGCACCCGCGGCCGGGGTGTCGCCGCCGGATCCTTCAGGGCTGACGCTGCGGGACAATGTACCACGCGGCGGAGCCCTTGAAACGCGGGTCCGCACGGAACTGTCAGGGTACTACGCCCACATCGAGGCCACCGACCGCGCCCTCACGCGGCTGGTGGAAAGCCTGCGTTGGGACACGGTGGTGGTGGTGACGTCGGTGCACGGTGACATGCAGGGCGCGCACGGACTGCTGCGCAAAGGATGGCCGCATGAAGAGAGTGTGCGCGTGCCGCTGCTGGTGCGCGGCGCCCCGGGACCGCGGCGTTCCGGAGCGGTCAGTGATGAACCGGTTTCACTCGTCGATCTGCCCGCCATGACCCTCGCGTGGTCCGAGGGTCTGGCCTGGCGTTGCGCGCAGGACTACGCCGCCATCTCCATGCCGAGTGTGGTGGCGCTTCCGCACCAGTGCGACCGCCTGTGGCAGGGGCGCCGCAGTCCGGGCCACAAGATGATCTTCAAGGCGGACGGCACTCCCTGGTTTGATTTTGACCTGGCGGCCGATCCGCTTGAGTTGAACAACAAAGCCGAGGGCTTTTCCGTGCTCGATTCCTGAGCCGGCGGGTGGCGATCCCGGTTTCACTTCAACACCGGGCACTCGCGTGTCAACCTCAGGAAAGAAACCGAGAAGGAAACGGCGCCGGTTGCGCGTCGCGGGCGGTATCCGATGGAGGTGGGGTCGAGGACCCCGCGGAGATCGGCGTCGCGTGAAGAAATCGGAGCACGGAGGCGGGACCGGTTGGTCCCGTCGCGGCCTCAGCGAGGCCGCCTCCAACGGGCACCCGAAGGGTTCTCTCCTAGAGGGCGCCGCTCCGTCGGCGCCGGTTACGCGTCGCGGAGACCAAAACGGTCGGGCGCGGTGGTTCGACATGCGTCCCCCGGCGTCGACGGAGCGACGCCCTCCAAGCGAACCGCATCTGCATCAACAAGGAACTGCTGCGGCCCCCAAGAGGTGACGCGCTGGGGCGCCGGGCGAACCACGGCGGGCCAGCCAACCCAATAAAAAAACCCGGGAATGGTGTCCCGGGTTTCTGAAGAAGATCTGAAGCGAACGACTCGCTTAGAGTTCGTAGGCCGGAAGGATCTTGTCGACGCGACGCTTTTCGAGGTGGGCGAACGCCGGCAGACCGTTTTCGAACGGCACGGCCACTTCGCCCTGGATCAGCGGCTGGGCGTAGCGGACAAACTGGAAATTCATGGAGATGCCGTCCTCGTTGATCCACTCGCGGGGCAGTTTCTTGACCCCGTTGGCGATGTCGCTGAGCGGAGCCAGACCGGTTTCGACCGTGTAGTGGTCACCGTCGCCCCGGATCAACGTCACCATCTTGTCCGTTTCGCCGTCGACCGCGGCCTGCACCGCGGCCTGGCCGGCGAGGAAGGCTTCATCGTTGTCCGTTTTGGACGAAAGGTGCGAGGCGGAGCGCTGAGCCATGCCCAGTTTGACCGTGCGGGCCTTGACGCCCGGAATGCCTTCTTCGACGAGACCCTGCAGGAACTCGGCGGCTCCACCCAGTTGGGCGTGACCAAACGCGTCGGTCTTGTCAGCCGCGGCGACGTAGTTGCCATCTGCGTCGACCAACCCTTCACCGACGACGATGAGACAGTAGCGCTCGCGCTTGAGGACACGCTTGACGTCCTCGATGAACTTCTCGTTCGAGAAGGCCACTTCCGGCAGGAGGATGATGTGGGGAGGATCGTGCGGATGGTCGCGACGCTTCGCTAGGGCGGCACCGGCGGCAATCCAGCCGGCATTGCGCCCCATGACTTCGACGATCTGCACCAGATCGTGCTGACCCATGGCGGCGTTGTCGCAGGCGATTTCCCGAACCGTCGTGGAAATGTACTTGATGACCGAGCCGTAGCCCGGGCAGTGGTCGGTGACGACCAGATCGTTGTCGATCGTCTTCGGCACCCCGATGACCCGCAGCTCGTAGCCCTGTTGCTGGGCGAGCTTGGAGATCTTGTCGGCGGTATCCTGCGAGTCGTTTCCGCCCGCGTAGAAGAAATAGCGAATGTTGTGGGCCTTGAACACCTCGAGCACCCGCTCGAAATCCGCCTGCTTCTTCAGCTTGTAGCGCACCGTACCCAAGGCGGCGCCCGGCGTTGTGCGCAGCCCGCGAATGGCTTGTTGAGATTCGGCCGCCAGATCGATCAGGTCCTCTTGCAAGATACCCAGCACGCCGTTCAGCGCGCCATAGACTTCCTCGATGCACTCGTGGTTCAGCGCCCCAGAGACGACGCCGGCGACGCTGGCATTGATGACGGTAGTGGGGCCTCCGGATTGGCCCACCAAGACATTTCCTACGAGTTCTTCAGCCATGGCAGTGGTATTGTGAAAGGGATTGGACCGAACGTGAACGACCATAGAAACGCCCAGCCATACCCACTGGCAAACCCAAATTTCCCCCGGACCAGCCGCGAGCCCGCCCAATCCCACACCCGGAGTGCTGCCGCGGCGTCGGAGACCTTCGCCCGGACCGGGCGTCAAGGATCAGAGCAGCTTGCCGGGTTGGTAGGTCGCCGCCCCTTTCACTTTTCGCGCCAAGGGGGCGACCGTACGGACAAAGGCGTCGACTTGCTGGGGAGCCGCCCCGACAAAGCGCCGGGTGTCGGTGAGCACCGCCCGCAAGCGCGCCAAGGTTAGTCCGAGCCGGGCGTCACCCGCCAGACGCTCGACCAGCCCAGGCCCCCCCCCGCCGGATCGCAAATCCTGGGCCGTGGCCAATGCATGTTCCTTGATCGCGGCGTGAGCAGTCTCACGTCCCGCGCCGGCCTTCACTGCTTCCATCAGAATCGTGGTCGTGGAAAGGAATGGCAGCTGGCGGGTGTTCTCGGCCGCGATTGCCGCGGTAAAGACATCCATTTGCCCCAAAACAGTGAGAAGGGTTTCAAGCGTGCCATCCAAGGCAAAACTCGCGTCGGGCAGGGCCACCCGACGGACCACCGAACAGGAGACGTCCCCTTCGTTCCATTGATGGCCGGCGAGCGCTCCCGTCATGGTCACATAGCCGGAAAGCAGGGTCGAAAATCCACCTATCCGCTCACAGTTGCGGGCGTTGACCTTGTGGGGCATGGCGGACGAACCGACCTGTCCCTTTTGGAATCCTTCGGTCAACAGGCCCTGTCCCGCCATCAGTCGGAGGGTGGTGGCAAAGCTGGCGGCGGCGGCTCCTATCTGGTGGTACGCCGACACGACTTCAAAATCGAGGCTGCGGGGGTAGACTTGGCCGACGGCATTGAGGGCCTGCTTGAAGCCAAGGTGCGCCAGGATCCGCCGTTCCAGTTTGGCCACCTTGGCGGCACTGCCACCGAACAGCGTGAGCTGGTCAAGCTGCGTGCCCACGGCGCCCTTGAGTCCGCGAGCCGGGTAGCGGGCGGCGAGCTCATCCAACCGCAGATAAGCCTGCCACAGCTCTTGTCCTGCCATGGCAATCCGCTTGCCGAGCGTGGTGGGTTGAGCCGGGACATTGTGGGTGCGTCCGGTGAGGAGTACGCTGCGAAACTCCTTGGCCCGCCGGCCGAGGGCCAGCAGAGCGGCGGCGGTTTTCATGCGGAAGACTTCGAGCGATCGGGCCACCTGGAGTTGTTCCACGTTTTCGGTCAGGTCCCGACTGGTCAGACCCAAGTGGATCAGTTCGTGTCCCGCCAGCGCGTTGAACTCGTCGATCCTCGCTTTGACGTCGTGCAGCGAGGCCCTCTCCCGGGCGTCGATGCTGGCAAGGTCGATCTGCCCTTTGACGCGTTCGTAGCTGACGATGGCCGCCGCCGGGATGGATAGGCCGAGCTCCCGCTGCGCCTTCATCACCGCGATCCAGTAATCGCGCTCAATCCCGACACGCCCGGACGGGGACCAGATGGCGCGCAACGCCGGAGACGCGTACCGCTCGGCGAGCACGTTTGGCAGTGGCAACGAGGAGGGAGCGGGAGGATGGGAAGGCGTCGAGGTACTCACGGTCGCAAAGCCGCAGCTTCATCGAAGTGCGCGCCCGTTGGCGAACGCAAAGCGCGGACGCGGCTCCACGTCAGGTCGCCGCGGCACGAGGAGGGGTCTGAGCCGACCGAGCCGTCAAATCCCGTCGCATCCCTCTCGGCAAAGCGAAATCAACCTACACGCAATTAAATTACAAATACTACCCTTGACCCCGTAGCGCCCTCGCTTGCAACTCTTTCCTCGGATGTCCTCTGATGCGCGCAAGCTTCCGCCCACCCATGATTGGCGGACCACCGACCAGGATGAGATCGAGCGTCGTCGTCAGCGAGCCCGGGAAGAGGCGCCTCGAATCGAGAACCGATCGACTGAACACCTGATTTTCAGCAACTTCCGGGTCCACTCCCCCAGCGGGTTCTCCTACGACGTGGAGGTGCGGGACATCACCCAGCGGCACTTTTCCTGCACCTGCGTCGACTTTCGCATCAATGGCTTGGGCACCTGCAAACACGTCGAGGCCGTCCTGCAGCAGCTCGAAACGAAACATCCGGCCGCATTCGCCACGGGTTTGACCCAGGGTTCGCCCCGGATCGAACTGGTTCCCGATCCAGGTGCCCAAACCCTAAGGGTGGAGTCAGGCCTGGAGCGGTTGCCTCCCCGGCTGCGTTCCGCCTTCGATCCGCAAGGGTTGCTGCGGGACCCGGCCGGCGCCGCGCGGCTGGTTGCCGATCTCGCCCTCAATCCCATTCCGGGGCTGCGGCTCTCCCAGGATATCGCGCCCTGGCTCGACAGCCGCCGGCGGGCCTCGGAACGGCTGCGGTTGCGCCGTGACTACGAACAAAAGGTCCAGGCAGGCCTGCATCCCCTGAGCGAGACCACGGTGCCGCTGTTTCCCTACCAGCGCGAGGGCATGCTGCACCTCGCATTCACCGAGCGCGCCCTCCTCGCCGACGAAATGGGCCTGGGCAAAACCATTCAGGCCATCGCCGCCTGCGCCCTGCTGCATCGGCTTGGCCAGGCCCGGAGGGTACTGGTGGTCGCGCCGGCCTCGGTCAAGACGGAGTGGGAGGAACAGATCGGCCGGTTCACACCGTTGCCATGCCAGATCGTCATCGGGGCCCGCGCCGCCCGGCTCGCCGCCTATGACCGGCCGGCGTTTTTCACGGTGGTCAACTACGAGCAGGCCCGCGCCGACGTGGCCGAACTGAACAGCCGGCTGCGACCCGACATTGTCGTGCTCGACGAAGCGCAGCGCATCAAGACCTGGAACTCACTCACCGCCCAGTCGATCAAACGGCTGCACAGCCGCCATGCCTTCGTGCTCACCGGCACGCCGATCGAAAATCGCATCGATGAACTCTACTCGATCGTCGATTTCCTCGATCCCACGGTGCTTGGACCGCTCTTCCGCTTCAACCGCGATTACTTCACCTTCGACGAACGCGGCCGCCCCAACGGCTACCGCAATCTCGACAAATTGCGCGCCACCCTGCGGCCCTGCATGCTGCGGCGGCGCAAGGCCGATGTGGAGAACGAGCTGCCCAGCCGGCACGACCGCCAGCTCTACGTGCCGCTGTCGGAGTCACAACGACGGCACTACGCTCACCACGAGCAACAGGCGGCGGGACTGATCTCCCTTTCACAACGCCGCTCGCTGCTGCCGCGCGAACAGGATCGCCTGTTCCGCGAGCTGGCCATGATGCGCATGGTCTGCGACACTCCGTATATCCTGACAGGGGACCCGGAGGATCGCGATGATTGTCCGAAACTGCGCGAACTGGATGCGGTACTCGCCAGTGCGCTCGCCGAGGACGGGGTCAAGGTGATCGTGTTCTCCGAATGGATTCGCATGCTCGAACTGGTCCGTGCCCTGCTCGACCGGCGGCGCATCGGTTATGGCTGGCACACGGGAAGCGTGACCCAATCGCAGCGGCGGACCGAATTGCTCCGGTTCAAAAACGATCCGTCCTGTCGCGTGTTCCTCTGCTCGGAGTCGGGAGGCGTGGGGCTGAATCTGCAGAACGCCAGCATCGTCATCAACTGCGACCTGCCGTGGAACCCGGCCAAGTATGAACAGCGGGTCGCCCGAGCCTGGCGCAAGCATCAGACGCGTCCGGTCACCGTCATCAATCTTATCGCCGAAGGCACGCTGGAGCACCGCATGCTCGCCACGCTCGCCGTCAAACAGGGATTGGCCGACGGCGTGCTCGATGGTCGCGGCGACCTGAACCAGATCCCGCTGCGCCGCGGCAGCGCCGCACTGCTGGAGCGCGTGCGCCAGGTGCTGTCCCCCGCTCCGGCGCGCACGGCGGCGCCCGCGGACCGCGCTTCGTCGTTCGTCGACCGCGCCCGCAGCCTGCTCGACGCGCGGCTGCTCTTGTGCGAGGAGCGTCACGCCCAGTCGGGACCGTCGACGCTTTGGGTGGTGGTCTCCGGGGACGCCGAGTCGGCCCGCGCCCGCCTGGCCGCGCCGCTGGCCGAGGCGTATCGGGAAAGCGCCGACCCGGCGCCGCGCCTGGAGGTCATCGACCAGGCTTCCGCCGAACTCTTGCGCCGGCTGGAAACAGAGGGCCTCGTGCAACGCACGGCCCGGGCCTCGCGGGTGCTGCACCCCGCCCCCGCGCCGTCGCCGACACTGGACGCCTCCGCCCGCGCCCGACTCGGACAATGCGTGGAACAGATCGGCCGCCAGCTGCGGCTGACGCGCCTGCTTTCCGCGGACTCCACCGATTTCGCCCTCGAGGCCGCCGCCGCGTTGCGCGGCGCCATCGCCGTCGCCAGCCAGGCGCTCGCGCTGCGCACCCTTCAGGCTCCACCCCAGGAAATCGACGGCCCCGTGCCCGCCTGGATCGCACCGCACTGGGGCGAGTCACGCGCCGCCGTCGAGGCCTTCCTCGCGCAGCCTCAGCGACCGCTGCCGCCGGTCATCGAGGCCGTCGAGCGCGTGCGCGCCGGTCTCGCCGCCGCGTCAACGTAAGGAGAAATCCAGGGTTCGAGACGAGTTGAGACCGCCTTCCGCTGATTCGCAGGCGCGGCCTCGGCGAGGCCGCCTACATGGAGGGACCAAAAAGGGGCAGGGCCGCGTGGTTACGCGGCCCTGCGGGCCAAACGCCTGCCGCGGACCAGCCCCAACTAATCGGGGTCGACCACGCGGAAGAGGAGCGGTACGCGCATGCGCGTATTGACTTTCTTGCCACCTTTCATGCCGGGACGGAACTGCCAGCGGGACACACCCGCCACGGCCGCACTCTCGAAGCCGGAATGGGTGGCGCTGATCACCCGGACTTCAACCACCTCACCCTTCGCCGTGACGACAAACTCGACCTCGACGCGGGCGCTGCTGACTTCCTTCTTCAGCGAAACCGGGAACACCGGCGGCGGCTGGAAGATCGCCTCAGGGATGCGATCCAGCTGGGCCAGGTTGAAGACGTCCTTGAGTCCTGTGCCAGACCCGGTGCCACCGCGGCGGATGGTCGTCGGGATGGAAACCACCTTGGCCTGCGAGAGGTCGGTCTTGGGCTGCAGACTGGAAAAGTCGATCTGCTGCACAAACGCGGTGCTCACATCGACCACCGTCGGCACGTCTGCCTGCGTCGGAACAAAGGATCCTTCCAAAGGCGCGGACTCCGCCGGCTCGGTCGCGTCGGTGATTTCTGGCTCCTCCAGTTTGCTCATGTCGGGCATGACCATGAGCTCGATGACGCCTTCGTCGTCCGAAGCGGACTTTACCACCTCGTCTTTGCCATTGAAGGCGAAAAGCACGATCACGTGCACGCCCGCCGCCAAACCAAGCGCAACCAAAAGTCGGCGCAAGCGAGGTCGCGTGGTGCGATAACGCCACGCATGCGGCAAGAGCGCGGTGCTGGCAATGGGGAGTGGGATCCGACGAAGAGGCTCTCTGTCCTCCTCATAGTCGGACCAGAGGTCGGCGTGTTCGAAGACATTCATGACGGGGTGGGGGGCTTTTGGTGTAACGATACGCCCATCCCCCCACCCTCGCTCTGCACGACTTGGCGAGAAATGCGCATTCTTTGCCGCCGAACGGCATTACAAAACCGACCTCGCATTCCCAACGTAAACCTATCGTTACTAAATTTTTACCGCGTTAGGCACAGGAACACTGCACCGCCACATTCAGCCACCCTCGCCACCCCGCGCTAAACCACCCGATCCACCATCGGTTCGCCCCGGATAAAGGCATCCAAATTGGCCAGAAAGTGCCGCACGATCGCCTCGTCCTGATCCAGCCGGCCGCCAGCCGTGTGGGGTGTGATGTAACAGCGTGGCGTTGTCCACAGAGGGTGCTCCGGCGGCAAGGGCTCCGGGTCGGTCACGTCCAGGTAGGCCCCCCCGAGGTGCTCCGAACGCAGGGCTTCTTCCAACGCACGCTGATCGACCGTGGTGCCTCGGCCGACATTGTAAAAACAGGCCCCCCGCTTGCAGGCACTGAGACGGCGGGCATTGACAAAATTGCGCGTCAAATCGTTGTCTGGCAATATATTAACTACATGGTCAGCCGCCGGTAGAATTGCTGTCAGCTGCTCCTCCGGGAGGATCGTGACTCCTCGCTCACTGCGAACCTGGCGGCGAATGGCGTACAATTTGACGCCGAAGGGCGCGAGCAGGTCGGCCAGACGGCGACCGATCGCTCCGAATCCCAGGAGCAATACGGTCTGCCCGGTCAGCAGGCAGGACGCATAGCGGCGCTCGGTGTAGTGCCAGGACTGGTCGCGCACCTGGTCGGCATGGGACGGCAGGAGCTGACGGTTCAGCGCGAGGATCATGGCGAGCGCATGCTGGGCGCAGGGATCGGCAAACACGCTCGACATGTTGGTGAATGCGGCCCGTCGCGCCTGGAAGGCCTCTCGGAACTCCGGCGTATCGTACCGGGTATACCCGGCGCTGGTCACTTCGACCCAGCGCAGGCGCGCATGCTCCAGACAGTCGTCCACATCGGGCTGCCCGAACGCCACGTCCGCCCCGCCGATGTCCGGGTCCCGGTGTCCCGCCACCAAGACCGAGGCCGAAGCGTCCTTGGCGATGATCAGGCGGTGGTCACGCGTGCCTTCATGCAGGGCCCGCGTCGCGGCTTCGGTGAAAACACCATTGCACCAGAGAGTCAGCTTCATGGGGAAGAAGAGGGTTCACCAACCTCGAACCGGGAGCGGCCCTTACTCCGACTCGTTAAACTCGCACAGGGAGTGCACGCGCAGGCCCGCTTCCCGCAAGCGCCGGGAGCCACCCAGTTCGGGCAGATCGATGATGGCCGCCACGCCGACGACCTCACCGTGGAGCATGTGGAAAAGCTTGGCGGCCGCCAGCAGGGTGCCTCCCGTCGCGATCAAGTCATCCACAATGAGGATGCGATCGCCGGTCTTGCACGCATCCGAGTGGATTTCCACCGAGGCGGTGCCGTACTCCAACGCATAATCGGCCGTCACGGTCTTGTAGGGCAGCTTGCCCTTCTTTCGCACCAGCACAAAGGGCTTGTGCAGCTGGTAGGCCAGCGCGCCACCCACAATAAAACCGCGGGCGTCGATCGCAGCGATGAGGTCGACTCCCAGACGGGTGCAATCGAGGGAAAACGCCTCGACCATGACGCGAAACGCCTCGGGGTCGTGAAACAGCGTGGTCACGTCGCGGAAGTTCACCCCCAGCTTGGGCCAGTCGCGCACGGTCCGGATGCGCGGTTTCAGGTAGCTGTTGAGGTCGAGGGAATTCATGGGGGCTGTCATGACGCGACCCGGCCACGCGCAGCGCAAGCCCGGAGTAGGACAGGCTGGTCAAAGGCTTGCGTGTGATTCGCCTTCGCGTTCAGGCTGACCGCAAAGCCCGGGCGTCAACCGACCTCGGGTGAATTCGAATCCATGGGACTCGTCACCCTCTTTGTCCTGTTCCTGATCGGCGTGTTGATCGTGCTGCCAATCTGGACGCTGATCGCGATTTCGAACGTCCGTCGGGAAAACCGCGACCTCGCCCGGCGTCTCTCCGACTTGGAAAATCGCGGTCCGGGCCGGGTCTCGCCCGGCGTCTCCCCCGTCGTCCCCTCCCCCAGTCCTGCGGTCGTCGTCGCCCCTGCGTCGCCGCCCCCGCCACCCCCTCCTGCTCACCTGCCGCCCGCGCCGGCACTCCTCCCCGCCCGCCCGGGCCTGACTCCGGACACACCGGTGGCGGGAATCCACACCACCCCGGCGGCTCCCGCCGCTGCTCCGGCGACGCCCCCGGCATCGGCCACGATCGCCGCGCGTCCGCCGCCACCTCCTGCGCGCCCGCGAATCAACTGGGAGGTGTTCATGGGGGTGAAGCTCTTTGCCTGGATCGGCGGGCTCGCCCTCTTTCTCGGCGTTGGTTTCTTCGTCAAGTATTCGTTTGAGCACGACTTGATCCCGCCCGAGGTCCGGGTCGCCCTCGGTTTCCTCACCGGCTCGGCGTTGATCGTGGGCGGCGTCCTGCTTTCGAAAAAACCGTATCCGGTCACTGCCCACACCCTGTGCGCCACCGGGGTGGTCAGCCTGTACGCGGTCACGTTCGCCTGCCACGCGGTCTACAAATTTGATTTCTTCGGCGCGCTGCCCACCTTCGGTCTGATGGCGTTGATCACCGCCGCCGCGTTCCTGCTCGCGATCCGGATGGAGGCCCGGGTGGTTGCGGTGCTCGGTCTGCTCGGCGGTTTTCTCACGCCGGTGCTACTTTCGACCGGACGGGATAATCCGGTGGGTCTCTTCAGTTACCTCGCCCTGCTCGACCTCGGTCTGCTCGCGGTCGCATTGCACCGTCGCTGGCACTTCCTCGTGCCGCTCGGGGCGGCGGGTACGGTGGTGATGCAGCTGGGCTGGGCGGCCCGGTTCTTTGCCGCGGAGAAAGAGCGCACGGCGGAAGTCGTGGTGCTGGGATTCAGCCTGCTCTTTTTCCTGGCCTACGTCGTGGGCCGGCGGCTGCGGCAGACGGCGCCGGCACTCTTTGCGACCGCGGCCACCGTCCCGTTTTCTGCGTTCATCTTCGCGTGGTCATTCCTGGGCCATCCCGAGATCACGGCGCATCCGACGGCCTTTTTCGGGTTCCTCCTGCTCGCGGACATGCTGGTCCTGGCGGTGGCCTGGCTCGATCCGCGGGCGGCGCGTCTCCACGCCCTGGCCGGAGTGGCGGCCTTCACCGTGCTCGCGGTCTGGACCGGCCGGATGCTCGGGCCCGATCAACTCTACCCGGCGCTGGCGGCCTACTTTGGTTTCGCTGCACTGCACGCCATCGCCCCGCTGCTGCTGGCACGACGGCATGCGGGAGCCATTGCCCCGGCCGGGTGGCAGCAGCTCTGGCCGGCCCTGATGCTGGGGCTGGTGCTGCTCGGTGTGGGCCGCCTGCCCGACGCGCCCGCCGCGCTGTGGGTGGCGGTGCTCCTGCTCGATGCACTCGCCATCGGCGTGGCGGTCGCTTGCGCCTCCACGCTCGGACTCATCGCGGCCCTGGTGCTCACCCTGGCCTCGGCGGGACACTGGCTGCTGCGGATGTCCACCGGAGAATCGCACCTGCTCGGTTTCCTGCTCGTTACCGGCGGTTTCGCCCTGCTGTTCATCGGCGCGGGCGTCTGGCTGCTCCGGAGGCGGCCGGCGGGAGGCGGGGCGGATGGCGCGACGGGCCCCGCCACGGACCATCTGAAGGCGCACCTGCCCAGCCTGGCCGTCTTGCTTCCTTTCGTTTTGCTGATCCTGGCGGTGGCGCGTCTGGAACCGGCCGATCCCTCCGCAGTGTTCGGCCTTGGCCTGCTCCTGTCCGTGCTGGCGCTGGGGGTCACCCGGCTGCTGCGGACCGACTGGCTCCCGCTCGCCACGCTGGCGGGCGCGGCCGGTCTGCTGGCCGCCTGGCACCAGGCTTCGTTCCGGCCGGCCGCGGGTTTCACCGCGGTGGCCTGGTACGCGGGCTTCCACGCGGTGTTCGCGGCCTTCCCTTTCCTCGCCCGTCGTCACGTATCCACCTTGTCCGGACCCTGGGTTGCGGCGGCCTTGAGCGGCGTGGCGGTGTTTCCGCTCGTGCTGCGAATGATCAAAGCCGCCTGGCCAAACGACCTGCTGGGACTGCTGGCCGTCGCGTTCGCGATCCCGGCCTTTCTCAGCCTGGCCGGGGTGCTCCGGCTCCTGCCGGGCGACCACCCCCGGCGCCTGGCCGCCACGGCCTGGTTCGGCGGCGTGGCCCTGTTCTTTGTCACACTGATCTTCCCCCTGCAATTTAGCCGCCAGTGGGTCACACTCGGCTGGGCCCTGGAGGGTGCAGCCCTGCTCTGGTGGTTCCATCGCGTCCCCCATCCCGGGCTCCGACTGACCGGACTCGGCCTGCTCGCGGCCGCGTTTGCTCGACTAGCCCTCAACCCGGCGCTGCTGGCAACGTGGATACGGGGTGACACCGCATTCCTCAACTGGCTGCTCTACACCTACCCGGTGGTCGCGCTCTGCCTGTTCGCCGGCGCCCACCTGCTCGCTCCACCCCGCAACCGGGTGGGCGGTTTCGACGTAACCGGTCCGCTGCAGGGTCTGGGCGGGGTGTTGCTTTTCCTGTTCATGAACTTTCAAATCGCCGACTACTACACCGAGGTCGGCGCCCGGGTGCGGCTGACGTTTTCGGGGCACTTCGCCCGTGACATGACCACGACGATCGCCTGGTCGGTTTTCGCGCTCATCGTGCTGGTCATCGGTCTGGTCAAGGTCAAGCGGGCCGCCCGCTGGGCCGCGCTGCTTCTATTGAGCACCGCCCTGTTGAAACTGTTCTTCCACGACCTGTCGCAACTGGGCCAGCTCTACCGCATTGGCGCGCTGGTGGCGGTGGCGGTCATCGCAATTCTTGCCTCGTTCATCTACCAGCGGTTCCTCCCGGCCCCGACGCCGGCCCATGATGACTCACCTCCTCCCGCCCCCAGGGTCTGATTCCACCTCCGCGGCCGCATTCCCGCCCGCGCTTGCGCGCGAGGTCCCGTCGGTCCTGCGCCGGTGGATGCTGGTGATCGGGTGGATTGCGTGCGGAGGCCTTTTGTCGGCGGCCATCGACACCACCGCGTGGTCCCACCGGCAGCCTCTTTCGCTCGAACAGACGGATTGGGTCAAGCTCGCACTCCCCGTCGCCACGCTCGATCGCGCCCGGGCCGATCTGGCCGATGTACGCGTGCTCAATGCCCAGGGCGATGAGGTTCCGTACGCGATTCTTCGTCCCGGCGCGAGTGCACCCTCGACTCTGACGCCGCGTGCGTTTCGCGCGGAACTGCAGGAAGGCGCGACCGTGCTGACGGTGGAGACGGGGACCGACCGTCCCCTGGTCTCAGTGGCCCTCGCCACCTCCGCGCGGGCTTTCGTCAAGCCGGTCACCGTGGCGGTTTCGAACGATGGTTCGCTCTGGGAGGTCACCGCGCGCGACGTGCCTCTGTATCGGCAAGGCCCCGACGTGCAACTCTCACTTACCCTGCCGCCACGTTCCGCCCGCTGGATCCGGCTGACCGTCGACGACCGGCGCAGCCCACCCGTCGCCTTCACCGGGGCGAGCCTGACCGCGGGCCTGACCCTTGCCGCCCCGGTCTGGCCGGTGGCGGTGCGCGTGCGGGAGCGCGCCGAGGTCGGCCAACAGACGGTGCTCACCCTCGACTTGGGGGCCTCGCACCTTTCGTTGACGGCGCTGACGGTGGCCGTGCCGGACCGCGCCTTCCGCCGGACGGTCCGGTTGTCCGTGCGCGCCTGGCAGGAGGGCGCGGTCGTCGAACGCACCCTCGCCTCGGGCGAAATCGCCCGTGTTCCACTCGACCACGAACTGGCCGGTGAACGGTTGACCCTCGCCCTGCCGGGGACACCAAGTCCGAGTCGCGAGCTGGTGCTGCACATTGAAAATGGCGACAGTCCGCCCCTCGGAGCGCTTGAGTTGCGGGCCGAACGCCGCCCCGTGCTCCTCGTCCTGGCCGGCCCAGCCGCAGCGGTCGTGGTCGGCAACCCCCGCGCCCCCGCCCCGCGCTACGACCTGGCCACAGTCTCGGCGCCGCTCGTCGACCTGCCGATTCTCAATCCTCCGTCCGCCGGCGATCCGGGGGTGGAAAGGGAAGCCGGAGTTTTCGGCCTCCTGGAGGAGAACCCGCGGCACCAGCCTTACGATCCGCTTGCACAGGTCCTGGTCGACGGCGCTCCGCTTGAGGAACGCGCCTGGAGCGGAAGCAAGGTCGTGCTCATCGGACGACCCGGTATCCAGCGTCTGGACCTGGATCGCGACGTCCTGGCCGCCGCCCGGAGCGACCTCGGAGACCTCCGGCTGGAACGCAAAGGACGCCAGGTCCCCTATGTCATTGAACGCACCTCCCGCGAATGGCAGCTCCCGCTCACCGCCGTGCCGGACCCCGATCCGGATCGGCTGCGCGTCGGGCGCTGGAAAATCGCGGTGCCGCGAAACCTGCCCATCACCCGCCTCACCCTGACCAGCCGCCAGCCGCTCTTCCAGCGTTTCCTCCAGCTCATGGACACTCCGGCGGATCCGAGGGTGAGTTCCCGCAACCGTCTGCTCACTGCCGAGTCCTGGACCCGCACCCCGCAATCGGCCGATGTGCCATTCACCCTGCGGCTCGCTTCGCCCCCTCAGGGCAACACCTTGATCCTGGAGGTGGACAATGGCGACAATGCCCCGCTCGAAATCGATCAGGTGTCGGCCTGGTATCCCGTCGTCCGTCTGCTTTTCCGCGCCGCGGATACCCAAACCGTCACCCTGCGCTTTGGCGACCGGTCGCTTCCGGCACCTGCGTACGACGTCGGACTCGTGGCGACCGAATTGCTCAACGCGGATGCTTCGGAAGCCCGTTTTTCTGATCGACCGGCCGCCCTGGCCAGCGCCCAGCCGGAGACCCGAAGGCCCGCCCGGTATGCGTTTTGGATCGCCCTAGGCGCCGTGGTCCTCTCGCTCCTCACGGTGATTGGACGGCTCGTGCCAAAACCCGACAAGCCGGCCGATCCGACCTGATCCTTCCACCGATCCGGATCGCTGGTGGACGGGAACCAAACGCAAGGTGAGGGATCTGTGTTACTCCACGCTTTCCAAGACTTTCCCATCGTGCATAGTTTCCCCTTCGTTCCGCTCTCATGAAAACTCCCGCCCTCTTCGCCTGTGTCCTGGGTTTGTCGCTCTTCTCCCTTCCTGGATCGCTCCAAGCCCAGCGGGAACTGCAGCGCAAGGACTGCGTGACCCGCATCGAGTCCTGCGAGGCGATCCTGCGCGAATTTCAGTCCGATCCCGCCACCGCGATTCCCTCATCGGTGCTCGCCCGGGCACGCGCCATCGTCATCACCAACCAGTTCAAAGCCGGTTTTATTCTCGGCGTGAAAGATGGTTACGGAGTGCTGATGGCGAAGAAGGCCGACGGCAAATGGAGCCTGCCAGTCATCATCCGGGCCGGTGAAGCCAGCCTCGGATTGCAGGTCGGTGGGCGCGCCATTGAGACGATCTACGTGTTCAATGACGACCGCACCCCGCGGCTGCTCTTCACCCAGCGGTTGAACATTGGCGCCGATGCCGCCGCCGTCGCCGGGCCCAAGGGGGCCGAAGCAGAACGCACCTCCGAGGAATTCCGGAAGGCCCCAGTTCTTATCTATTCCAAGGCCAGGGGGTTGTATGCTGGAGCCACAATCAAGACCGGATTCCTTTCGCGAGACGACAAAGCGAACCGGATGTTTTACTCGACCGAGTACACTCTCCCGGAAATTCTTGATAGCGATTGGATTACGGCGCCGCCTGAA
>Ga0154020_10004827_pt1 | contig 16027 bp, 9 predicted proteins | sample Klosneuvirus_201_FD_109709 | JGI IMG/M metagenome (GOLD analysis project Ga0154020, IMG submission 109709) | Active sludge microbial communities from wastewater, Klosterneuburg, Austria - Klosneuvirus_20160825_MG | ecosystem: Engineered > WWTP > Aerobic digester > Activated sludge | place...
ACGACCACTCTGATTTACAAATCCGTACAACCCTTAGCCACGATCAAACGCCACCTGGTGGTGGTGCCCGACCGCGCGGAACGGGAGATCGGATTCCCCTTCTGGCTTGTCAAAGTGTGGAACATCGCCCGGAACACCGGCGCCAAACTGGTTTTTTACGGCTCCAACCAAACCCTGTCATACATTCGGGCCGTGCAGAAAAACCATCCTGTGGATACGGAATTCAACAACTTCTACGACTGGAACGACTTCCTGATCCTCGCACGCGACCTGCGGCCCGACGACAACCTGATCATCGTCCTGAGCCGAAAAGATCATGCCTCCTACCACGGCAACATGGCCCGGATACCGGACTACCTCAACAAGTATTTCTTAGCCAACAACTTTCTGCTCGTGTATCCCATGCAGGCCGGCGTGGATGACGACGGCAACCTTGACCTCAAAAACCCGTCGGTCATGGAACCCCTGCGCCACAACCTGGAACGGCTGGACGACATCGGCAAAACGATCGCGAGTGTCTTCCGGTGGAAATGAGGGTTTCGAGGTTTGAAGGTTTCTGGTTTGAAGGTTAGAAGGTTTCGGGTTTGAAGGTTTCGGGTTTTCCGCCCACGGATTTATCCGTGGGATAAGGGATTTTCTCCGATAAAAATGAAATAGCGCCACAGCCCGCCCCAGCCCCTGCGAACGAGTCGGGTTTTTGTCGCAAAACATGCTTCCAGTTTGGGTAGCAGGTGCCGGTCCATGCGCACATGGTTGTAGCCCATCCAGCGGCGGAACCACGAGAATGGCGTATCATAAAAATCCACGACCGCAATGAGCCCGCCCAGTGTTAAATCCTTCCGGGCCTGCTCGATGGCCGCTTCCCAGCCGGGGTTAAACATGGTGAGGGCGTACGAAAACAGCACGATGTCTGCCGGTTCCGGCAGGTGGAAATGGCCCGTACCGTACGGTTTTTCGAAAAGCCGGAGCCGCCGGGAAAAGGAGGCCAGCCGTTTGCCGGCCCGGTCGAGCATTTCCGGCGAAATGTCAATCCCGACGAGGTTCCAGTCCGGGTGCAAGCGGGCGAGTCGACGCAGATTCCGCCCTGTACCGCAGCCCACTTCGGCAATTGTCAGTTCTTTTTGGGTCGGCAGCACGTGCAGGATTCGGTTTCGGCCAAAGAGAAACGTCCAGCGTGTGGCGTCGTAAATAGCTGCATGAAACCGGTAGTACCGGCGCATGGCGGTTGCCTGATCGGCGGAAGGGGAAATAGAGTGCATGTGGAGGTTTGAAAAAATTACAGAATGCGATTACTGCACCTGCCCGATCCAGGTACTCGCGTAGGTGCCCACGCGGTCTTTTCGATGCGCCTGCGATGCAGCCTCCGTATCGAATTTGACACGCTTGTGTACGAAATCGGGCACAAAATTCAGGTCGAAAGACGCAGAGCGCAACAGGATGCGCGCACCGAGTGCGGAATTGTCCAGGATGAGCCGCCATTCTTCCTCCAATGCAGGGCGCAAGTGCGTTGCCAGCCAATCCTGATGATCGAGCAACACGAAATGTGTGTACGCATCGGGATTGTTGCGCAGAAAATCGCTCAACGTAGCGCTGTGGGTACGTATCCGCTCTGTGCGGGATTGGATGGTCGGGAAATGCTCGGAAAGCAGGTAGTTGGGGCAACAATCAGAAGAATACCTGCCAAAAAAATACAGTTTCCAGAAGTAGTTGTCATGCAACGGAAGTTCCAGAAACACTTGCCGCAGGCAATGGCGGAAGTACCCGGTCATGCCGTCCTTGAAGTAATCGGCAGCCAACGCCTGCTGACTTTTGGGCACTCCCAACATACTTTGCAGAAAATGTTGCTGCAACGCCCATTGCAGGAATGGATTCAGAAAACGCGGCTCGAACTGCTCATACCAGATCGTTTGCTCGGCCAGGTTTTGGGAAGTAAACAGGCGTTCGGCAATACGCATAACATCGGGATTAAGACGCAACCATTGGCGGATCATCCAGGCCACCGTGCCGCTGGTACCATGCCAGTAAAACGACCGTCGAAGCCCGCGACCTGAAAATATATGCAGATTTCGCGACCACCAATCCCGGTGAACGTCCTCAAGCCGCCCCTGAAGGCAGTCCTGAAAAACTGTCCGTGCATCGTCGGCCACGCCTTCCCCAAAAAAACGGAAAAGGGTAGGGTGGTCTGTTTCCTGAAAAAGGGCACACTTCAATTGGAGCAGGGCATTCTGGCGCGGGTTCAGATCAATACAGTGGATGACGTCTGGATCGTCCAGCAGGTAGTCCAAGGCATTGCAGCCTGCGCTGGTCAGCATGACCACCCGGCTCTCGGGGCCAAATCCGAGCAACTGCCGGTCGCAGCGCGGGTCTTCCCAGCAGGTGTTGTATACCAAGTTTTTGCCGTGAATGTGGCGGAATATCTGTTCGTTGACGGTGTGTACCAAACCCATGTGTGCCCTTTTGTTTAGAGGACGAAGGTAGAGCCGGTATTAGCCGTTACTTGAAAATTGAAGTTTATCTAAAAGCTAAGGTTTCGGGTTTGAAGGTTTGAAGGTTTGAAGGTTTGAAGGTTTCGGGTTTGAAGGTTTGAAGGTTTGAAGGTTTCTGGTTTGAAGGTTTGAAGGTTTCGGGTTTGAAGGTTTGAAGGTTTCGGGTTTGAAGGTTTCGGGTTTGAGAGTTTCTCGTTTCTGGAAAAACATGAACTTTGCGTCGCCCAAGAGAGCGCTCAAAAAAGTGTGTCACCGCCCCTTTACCGAGACAAAGACCCGCGCGCGGCCTTTCAGGAAAGAATTAAACAGCGTTGACACAGATTTTTGAAACCTTCAAACCCGAAACCTTCAAACCTTCAAACCCGAAACCTTCAAACCTTCAAACCAGAAACCTTCAAACCGTCAAACCCGAAACCTCGAAACCAGAAACCTTTTTTATGCCCTACACATTCGCAGATTTTATCGGAAAATTTCCGACCATCCCCATGCCGGTCATCCTTGGGGAAGAAACGCACCACACTTTTGCTTTGGAAAACGAACCACTGCCGGAGAAGATGATTGTGCAATTTATCCACCCGACCGATCCCGCAGCGCAGGATGATGCCTACACGGAGTATGTTCCATGTTTTTCCTTCGAGGGTACCGAGGGCTTCGTGGCGCTCGTATGGTGGAAAGCCGAACTGCTGAACTACGAGTACATCCTCGCCACGTTCACCTTCAAGGGCGAACTCATCAGCCGTCGTGTCATCGGTTATACCCGCGTGCAGCCGGACGGCAAAGTGGCGCGGGCCGTGGCGACCATTGATGAAGAATGGGTGGTGTTCATCGCCGAGGGCATGTCAGACGACGGCCGGGGCTTCGATCCCACCAGTTCCAAAACCTATGACGTGGAGGTGATGTCCAACGGGGAAATTGTCTAAAAATCGGTCGTCAGCACCCTTCGCATCTGCCGTTCGTTCAGGTTTTCCGGTACGAGCCGCAAGAGCGTGTTGCGCAGGAAAATGAGCAAAGGTGCCTCCCATTGGGCGATCTTTCCGAGCGACCACGATCCCTCCACTATGAACCGGGTGCGCTTCAGGCGCCTTTTTTCAAAGGCCGTGAATGCGGCGACGGGATGCTGGTTTTTGGTCAATTCTTCGGCCAAAACCACGGCATCCTCGATGGCCTGACAAGCGCCCTGTCCCATATTCGGCGTAGTGGCGTGGGCGGCGTCGCCCAGCAGCAGAATATTTTCGAAGGCAAATTGCGGCAAGGGTTTGAGGTCAATGATATCGTTCAGGATCAAGTCTTCCTCGCGTGTTTGGGCGAGCAGTTGCGGCACCGGGTCGTGGAAATTTCCGAAAAGCCGCTGCAAATCCGCCACCCCGTAATGGCGCAGGACGGGGTCGTTTTGCGGGGCGTTCACGACGGCAAACCAGTATATCCTGTTGTCCGAAAGGGGCACGATTCCGAAACGGCCCGCCGCTCCCCAGGTTTCGGAAGCGAAATCCTGGGGCACCGCTCCGGCGTCCACCACGGCCCGCCAGCAGGTATAGCCGGCGTAGCGGGGCGTTGATTCGGGCAGGAGTTGCCGCCGGATGGCCGAGTGGATGCCCTCGGCGGCAAGCACGAAGTCGGTTTCGCGGGAGGTGCCGTCGTCAAATTGTACGATCGTCTTTTCCCCGTTTTTTGAAAAACCCGTGGCGCGTTTGCCGGTATGAATTTGCGCCGGGTCGAGTTCGGCGGCGAGTGCCTCGTGCAGGTCGGCGCGGTGTATCGCGAAATTGTGCAAGCCGTACTTTTTGCCGATGGTCGTGGCGTCGGCAGCAGTGATAGTTCGGCCCCGGTTGTCGAGAATGGAAAAGGTGGAGAGTAGCCGCCCGCGTGCCACGATTTTTTCAGCGATGCCGATTTTCTGAAACCCGCGCACGGCGTTTGCCGCGAGCAGCAGTCCTGCGCCAAGCGGCCGAAACTGCGGGGCCGATTCGTACACCTCTGCCCGGATGCCGATATTTTTAAGGGCAATGGCGGTGCTGAGCCCGCAAATGCCGCCGCCCAGGATGCTGAAGATTTTTGCCTGCATGGTTTTTGTTTTTTTGTAGCATCAGACGATGGTGGGGAGGGAAAGGTTTCAGTTTTGGGGCTTGATGGCGAAAGGGTTCACAATGTGCCCGATTCAAACTGCGTGCAGTCGGTGGCCGCGGTCGCTTTGGGTGATCGTTTGGATTTCCTCCCGTTCATAAACACCTTCCAGCAATTGAAGCACCTGAACAAAGTCTTCCAGAACATGGCAAAAAGCCTTGCCTTTTGTCAGCCGCTGCAAATCGGAAAGGTGGTAGGTGAACGGCTCCGTGCTGGTTTTGCAGCGCTCGCAGGTACAGGGGATGATTTCCTCAAACTGAATATTCCGGAACCAGCGCCGGTGCAAGTCCTCCACTTCCTCGCGGACTTGCTGCAACGCGAATTTCCGGTTCTGACGTCGGTCTTGATCCTCCAAAACTTCGATGGCAATTTGTTTCAGCCCGCTTTTCGAGTCTTCATCTTCGAACATCATGACCCGGCAAATGCTGTTGTTGACCGGTATTTGCAGGATCGCGCCTTTTTTCCACACGATCTCCTCGCCTTCCAACACCTCGATGTAATCGCTCAGTCGGACAATCAGGCGGGACATCAGTCCCTTGGGCATAATCGCGTACTGGTACTTGAACTGTAGCGCGCCCGCGTGCGTGTGCCACTTAAACAGCGCCGGCCGATCGGGTTGCAACAATTGCGCTGCGACATAGTGGTTGCCGCTTCTCGACAGGTAGCAGATGTCGAAATTGTGCTTCGACATCAGTTTCAAAATTTTCTGCGCGTCGGTTTTTTTGTAGCAATTGTCGCGCAGAATTTCAAAAATTTCTTCCTGCGTGAACTTGCCGTTACGGTTTGTTATAAGTTCACTTTTCAGGGTCGTGTACACGCCATTTACGGCCCATTTGGCCCGTAGGATGACTGTGTCCAGCAAGTCCGGGTCGTTTTGAAAATGCAGCACCGACCCCAACTGGTGCAGGTAGTCGGTCATTTGCCACTGGTCTCCCTCATCTGTCACGTGGTGTTCGGAGCAGATTTCGTGCAGCCGTTCCGTGCCGATGTACGGGCGGTTTTCGCCCTCCTGGCGCAGCGCCTCGCGGATGGGGTTCCATTGCTTCGGCAGCAGGTTTTTGACGATGGTCAGCTCGCCCAGCCGCCGCACGATGGCCTCGTGCAGGCACTCCCAGCGTTTGTCGTTCTCCGAAAAATCCACCTCGAAAAACTCCAGATCAAAGTCGTCATTGTATATTTTTAGCAAGTCCTCGAACTGTGGCCGGCCAGTGCCGCCCTTTCGTTTGTTCAGCACGAGCAACAGCGACACCCGCTCGTCCAGACTGCTTTTGCCCAGTAAACTTATGATGCGAAACCAGTAGGGCAGGTTGGGGCTTTCGCTGCGGGCTTCCATCACCAGTACGTACAAGGCACGCGGGGTGAGGAAAAACTGGTGCGTCATGTATTGCAAATCCTGCCCGCCAAAGTCCCAGAGGTTGGCGCGAAACCCCGGTTTGATCTCCAGCCCCTCATGCACATTGATGCCGTGCGTTTCGTCCGTGGGATTTTTTTCGAGGTCGTAGTCCAGGTCAATCAGTTTGTTGAACAGGGTGGTTTTGCCCGTTTTGCCCTCGCCGACGATAATGAGTTTGGCTTCGTTAATGGTCTCTTTGCCTTGTTCGGCTGTTTGTTCCCAGTAGCGGAGGATGGCTTCGTTGCCTTGTTCGACGATCTCCCGGGGCGGGTTGGTAAGCGGATTGTTCTTTACATTGATTTCGCCATTATTTATGAGGCGCCCATCCTTCCATATAACCTGATGGTGTTTTTTTATCAGAGGCAAAACCGGGGCAAGGTCTTCGATCTGGTTCGTGGAGAGATCAAGGCTTTCTAATTCGGCCAATTTCTCCAAAAAAGACACATCGCTGATTTGGTTGTTATGGAGGTCAAGGTAGGTCAGATGAACCAACTTCCCCAAACATGACCCTTCTCGAATTTGATTGTTACGAAGGTCAAGCGAGGTCAGGTTGGTCAAGTTCTCCAAAAATGCCCCGTCGTTAACTTTATTGGAACGGAGGACAAGTGTAACCAGATTGGTCAAGTTTCTCAAAAATGACCCGTCGCTGATTTTATTGCCACTAAGCATAAGCGTGGTCAGGTTTGTCAACTTTTCTAAAAATGACCAGTCACGGATTTTGCTGTCTCTGAGGTCAAGCATAGTCAGGTTGGTTAAGTTGCTCAAAAATGAACCGTCGCTAATTTTATTACTACTAAGTGTAAGTGTGGTCAGGTTGGTCAAGCTGCTCAAAAATGAACCGTCGCTGATTCTATTGCCACTAAGAGTAAGCGTGGTCAGGTTGGTCAGTTTCCTAAAAAAAGACCAGTCGCGGATATAATTGTTATTGAGATTAAGTACGGTTAGGTTGGTCAACTTCCCCAAAAAAGACCAGTTGTGGATATGATTGTTATTGAGATTAAGTACGGTCAGATTTGTCAACTTTCCCAAAGAAGATCCGTCAATGATTTGATTGGAACTTAGGTTAAGTGCAGACAGATTAGGTAATTTTTCCAAAAAAGACCCATAACTGATTTGATTGAAACAGAGGTCAAGTGCGGTTATATTGGGTAACATATCCAAAAAAGACCCGTCGCTGATCGCCCATTTTTGGGAAGGGTCTCCGGCCAAAACCACCTTTTTCAGGCTAACTGGCAACAAGTAGGCTGGCGAAGTGGAGATGTGGTTGGGTTCACCTGAATTTTGGCTATATATCCATTCTTGTGTTTCCCAATCCAACCACCGGTTCGAAACAATCAACGTCTCCAACCAATCCAACTCCGACAGGTCGGGCAGTTCGGTCAGCCCGCAGTTGCCGAGGTCGAGGTAGCCGGTGCGTTCGCGTTTTTCGCGTTCGATGAGATGTTTGGCGAGTTCCGTCATGATGGGTGGAGTGGGATCAAGATGACAAATAGGGTGCGGATGGTACGAAATACAGCATTGTTGGTTCTCACACGATCAATTCAAACAACCCATGCTGAATCCCGCCTTCCTGATCAATTCGGTGTTGGATCAGCGGAAAGAATTGGTCATCGGATTTCTCGTACATTCTGAATGCCGCGTAAGCCACGAGGTCTGCCAGTTGCGTGAGTCGGGAAGCCTTGGAATCAATGAAAAGCGGAACCTCTGCCAGGTTCCGAATCACGCCCCACGAATGCCCAATCGTTCGGAAGTCCGAAGCAAGATTCTGGATCGTGGTCTCGTAGGTGGATTTGTCAAAGATGATGATGCCGCGCTGGGTGTCGCCATTTCGATGAAGTCGCATCAAAAAATGATCAAAACGACTCGATAGTTGTTCAAAAGCCAATTCGATTGGGTCGGCGGGAGACGCAATGGACTTTTTAATCACGCACAGGAACAAGCGGTTGGAACGGTTGGAATCGGCAAAGATTTGTAGCGCGTCTTTTATCGCGTTTACCCGATCCAATTTGGAAAATTGCCGCCAATACTTGCGTCCGGCCAGCATGGCATTGCCATGCAATTCAACTGAACCCGGATCGGCGGGATTAAATCTTGCCGCAATCTAGTCTAACTCGTGGGCTATCCAATATCCCTGCCTTTCAAAGAGTGATATTCCCGCTAAAATAAAATGCTCTTGTGAGGCATCTGAAACAGAACCGGATTCGTCGCAGTAAAGAAGATGCATTTCCGTTCGTTTTGGGCATAAAAAAACAGTCAAGGAGAAACCAAGTTCTCGCGGTCCAAATGGTCAGACCTCTCGACTGTGCTACAAAGATAGGTTGGTGAGCGAAAAAGGCAAGATTTTTTTTGTTTGGCGTTCGCATGCCGAAAAGCAGCTTCTTCGCCCGTTCCTTTGTCCTTCCACACCATCCGTGTTCATCCTTCTCTGTCTGTATGAAATTTCACCAGCTACTCCCCGGCCTTGTTGGCCTTTTGCTCTGCGGTACTGTATTTGCCCAGCCCGCCCGCCCCGACACCAAACCCAATGCCGACCCGACCAAACGCCGGTATTTCACCCAAAAAATAACCGCCGGAGCCATTGACCTCGACGGCATACTGGGCGAAGCCGCCTGGCAAACCGTGCAACCGGGCGGCGACTTCATCGAGTACCAGCCCGACGACGGCACCCCGCCCAGCCACCCGACCGAATTCCGAATCCTGTACGACGACAAGTACCTGTACCTCGGCTACCGCGTTTTCGACTCTGCGCCCGATTCCCTCGTGGAGCGCATGGGCCGCCGCGACGAGTTTCCGGGCGACTGGGTGGAGGTCAATATTGACAGCTACCACGACCAGCGCACGGCCTTTTCGTTTACATTTTCGTGCAGCGGCGTGCGTGGCGACGAATTCATCAGCGACAACGGCAACAACTGGGACACCAACTGGAACCCAATCTGGGACGGCCGCTCGAACATTGATTCGCTGGGCTGGACGGGCGAGATCAAAATTCCGTTCAGCCAGTTGCGCTACAACAACGATCCCGAACAGGTCTGGGGATTTCAGGTGCAGCGGCTGAATTTTCGCAAAAACGAGCGCTCCACCTTCCAGCACATCCCGCAAAACGGCAGCGGCTGGGTCAGCCGCTTCGCCGAACTGCACGGCCTGCGCGACCTGCCGCGCAACAAGGGCGTCGAGATCGCGCCCTACCTGCTGGCCAAAACCGAACATTTCGCAAAAGAAGCGGGCAACCCCTTTGCCGACGGCTCGCGCCAGCAAGTCACGGCGGGCGTGGACGGCAAGTTCGCCATCACCCGCGACCTGATCCTCGACTTCACCGTCAACCCCGATTTCGGGCAGGTGGAGGCCGACCCCGGTGCTGTCCGGCTCGACGGCTACCAGATTTTTTTCAGCGAACGGCGCCCGTTTTTTATGGAAAGCCGCAACCTGTTCGATTACCGCCTGACCGGCTCGGCCACCGATTTCGACTTTGATTCCGATCTGCTTTTTTACTCGCGCCGCATCGGTGGAGCGCCGCACGGCAGGCCCGGACTTAATGCCGGAGAGTACGCCGATGTGCCGCAGGCGACATCCATTCTCGGCGCAGCCAAGTTTTCCGGAAAAACAAAAAAGGGCTGGTCCATCGGTATTCTGGAAAGCGTCACACAGCGCGAAAATGCCGACATTGACTTCAATGGCGAGCGCCGCACCCAACTCGTGGAGCCGCAAACCAACTACTTCGTGGGGCGGTTGATGAAAGATTTCGACGCGGGCAACACGATCATCGGCGCGGTTTTGACTTCCGTAAACCGCGAAAAAGGCTTGGACTGGCTGCATAAAAACGCCTACTCGGGCGGCTTGGACTTCCAGCATTTCTGGAAAAACCGCTGGTGGAATGTGAGCGGCAAACTGCTGTTCAGCCACGTGAACGGCAGCCCGGATGCGATCCTGGAGACCCAGCAGAGTTTTGAGCATTATTTCCAGCGGGCAGGTGCGCCACACGTGGAGGTAGACCCCACGCGCACGTCGTTGACGGGTACAAGCGGCACGTTCAAAATCGGGAAATACGGAGGCAAGCCGGACAAACTGGGCGGCATTTTGAAATTCGAAGTGGGCAGCACCTGGCGATCGCCCGAGTTCGAGGTGAACGATATCGGGTTCATGCAAAGCGCCGACGAGATCAACCAGTTCGTGTGGGCGGGGTACCAAATCCTGCGGCCATTTTCGATCTTCCGAACCATGCGCGTCAATTACAACCACTGGTTCAAGTGGGATTTTAGCGGGCAGCACCTGTTCACCTTTTACAACGTCAATGCCCACGCGTTTTTCCAAAGCAACTGGGGCACAGGATTCGGGTTGTTCCTGAACCCGCACGACATTTCGAACAACGCCCTGCGCGGCAGCGGGTCGCTGCGCCGCCCGAACGGCTACGGGGCATTCGTGTACGTGGAGTCGGATCAGCGAAAAAAAGTGTCGTTCAACGGTAACCTCGATTTTTTCACGGGTTTCGAGGATGTCGTCCGTTCCAACAGTTACAGCGCAGGCGTCAATATTCAGGCGGCGGATGCCCTTCGTTTCGGCATATACCCCGGCTACAGTCAGTCGTGGCGCAAGCAGGATCAGTTTGTGGCGCAGGCAAGTTTCGGTACCGACACCCGAACTATTGTCAGCGAGGTCAGCCAAAAAAGTTTTTCCCTCACGGCCCGCCTGACCTACAACCTGACGCCGAACCTGACCGTTCAGTACTACGCCCAGCCGTTCATTTTCCGGGCTTTGTACAACCACTACGGCATCGTGACCAATCCGCTGTCAGAGACCTACGACGCGCGTTTCCACCGGTTTACGGAGCAGGAAATCGCGCTCGCCGACGGCACGTTCTCGGTGGATGAAAACGCCGACGGCACGCCGGATTACTCCTTTTCGAAGCCGGACTTCAATTTTATCCAGTTCCGGTCGAACCTGGTCGTGCGTTGGGAATACATCCCGGGCTCGGAGTTTTTCCTCGTCTGGTCGCAAGGCGCCACCCCCGACGCGTACAATGACTTGTCCACGCCCCTCGTGCGGAGCCTGTTCGACAACGTGTTCGATAAGCAACCGACGAACATTTTTTTGGTGAAAATGACATATCGGTTTTTAAAGTAAATAGTTGCCTGCTCCAATCCATTTCAAAGGCGGCGGAGCGGTACGGCATGTACAGTTGGAGCGGAAAAGAGCGGGATACCGATGCCCTGTAACAAACCGCGCATGCACGGCGTTTTTCAAGCATGAACAAAAAAACAACAAACATTTTTCAGGTGGCTGTTGGCCTTGCCTTCCTTTCCCTTTTTGGACAAAAGGCCGGTAGCCAGTGTCCTTCCACACCAAATTTGCAGTTTGTGGCGGAAAAAGCCTCGGTGCCGGCAGAGAACATGCTGACGATCCGGAAGGATGCGCTCGACCGCCCGTTTCTCTACGCCGCTTCGAAGGAAGGCGGCCTGAAAGTGTATTCGATAACCAACGCGGCCACGCCGGTGCAGGTGGCCCAACTTCCGGTTTCAAACTGGGACAACCTGCACCTGATGAGCCTCGAACAAAAGGGCGACCTGCTTTACCTCGCACTCGGCAACCATTTCAACCAGCCCCATCAGCCGCCCGGGCTGGCTATCGTTTCGGTGGCCGACCCGGCAATGCCACAAGTGTTGGATACCTGGAAAGGTAATTTCCCCGAAGGTGGCGGCGGCGCGCTGGTCGTCGGCTCGGGACTGGTTTTTCTGGGCGCCATGTTCAACGGCATGCTGACCCTGGATGTATCTGATCCCTCTCAAATCAAACCTGTGAGCAGTTACTTGCCCGATATGAGTTTTCCGCACGGTGTGCCGCCATTCCATGCCGACACGGTGAAATTCAATGTACGGGCATTCGCCCTGCGCGACAGTTTGTTGTTTACCTGCTATGACCGGGGTGGATTGCGGGTGCTTGATGTCGGCGATCCCGCTTCCCCCGTAGAAGTAGGTCGGTACTGCAACGAAAACATGGTTGATTTTGCCACCGCCTATAACGACGTGCTGCTCGACGGAAACCTCGCTTACGTCTCTGTGGACTACCTCGGTGTGGAAATTCTCGACATTTCCGACCTGAAAAACATCGTGCGCGTCGGCTGGTGGAATCCCTGGAATGGCATACCTACCAACAACCCGTTTGTGTGGGCGGCCAACGACGGGCATGCCAATGAGATGTTTTTTAATGAAACTTGCAAAATGCTGTTTGTGGTCACCGGAAAGTCCGACCTGTACGCGCTGTCGGTGGCAATCCCTGCACTTCCGCAAACCTGCGAAAACTATGGCGGCACCGGAAACGGGATCGGGACGTACGGCCTGGGCGGCGATGACGAGCACCTCTACCTGGCCTATATTTACACGGTAATTCCGTTCGTGTCCAATTGGACAGGCCTGAAAATTATATCGTATGATGACTGCTCGGTACCAGTCGGGACGCTTCCGCTTCCGGCAGGAAACGTGGCAATATACCCGAACCCTTCGGATAATGTGCTGAATTTGTCGTTTGAAAACCCGCCGACCGCCCCGTTTTTGCTGCGCTTGTTCGACCTGGCAGGACGAGAAGTTTTTTTCAAAATCGTGGAACCATGGCAGACAGGGTCCGGGTACCGGGAAGCCACAAATTTGCCGACAGGATCGTATTTGGTGGTCATTCAGGAAAAAGGCCGGGAACCGAAGGCCCTGCGTTGGGCAGTGGTCCGGTGACAGGTTTTAGAGGGGTTATTCTTTCAAAATAATCCGCCCCATCTCCCGCACCGCAATCCACGCGAACAAGCCCGCCCCGACTTTCAGCGCATCCTCGTCAATATCGAACTCTTTGGTGTGCAGTCCGGCGGTGATGCCTCGGGACTCGTTTCGAACACCCACCCGGAAAAAGCAGGCCGGAACCCGTTCTCCATACCGGGCAAAGTCTTCCGACGCCATCCAGATGTCGAGGTCGGCCACGTTGCTTTGTCCCAAATACCCGACAGCGTACTCCTTGACGGCCTGTGCCAGGGCCGGGTCGTTGTGCAGCGAGGGGTTGCCGTCCTCGATCTGAAAATCAATGGTCGCTCCGGTCTGCATGGCCACACCGGCGGCAATTTCCCGCATCCGCGATTTGGCTTTTTTGCGCCAGGCTTCATCCACGGTGCGGAACGTACCCTCGATTCGGACCGTGTCGGGAATGACGTTTGGTGCGTTGCCGCCCTCGATGTGGCCAAACGACAACACCATCGGCGTTCGGGCATCGCAGTTGTGGGTTTTGATTTGCGCGAGCGCCACGAGCAGTTGGGCCTGTACCATGATCGGGTCTATGGTTTGGTGCAGGCTGCTGCCGCCGTGTCCGCCCCGACCGACGATGGTCACCTTCAACACGTCGTTGGAAGCCATGAACCTGCCCGGGCGTATGCCCACAGTGCCACAAGCCAGGTTGGCGTCGCAATGCAGGCCGATGATTTTGTCCACACCGTTGAGGATTCCGGCGTTGATGAGTTGAATGGCCCCACCGGGCAGGCGTTCCTCATCTGGCTGGAACACCGCAATGATTTCGCCCTCGAATTCGTCGCGCAGCTCGTTCATGATTCGGCAAAAGCCGAGCAGGTTAGCCGTGTGCGCGTCGTGGCCGCAGGCGTGCATGACGCCCGGGTGCTGCGAGCGGTACGGCGCGGCGCCGGCTTCGTGCAGCGGCAGGGCATCCGTGTCGGCGCGGAACGCAAGGCGCTTTTTCCCGGGTAGCCGTCCGGGAATACGCGCCACCACGGAGTAGCAGCCTCCGAGACCCAAGGAGTACGGCACGTGTATCTCGTCCAATTTCGAAGCAATGTACGCCTGGGTATTTTTTTCATTGCCGCCCGTTTCCGGAAACTGATGCTGGTGCCGGCGGATGTCTACCATCCAGGCGTGGTGGGTTTCTGCGAGGGATTTGATTCGATCCAAAAGTTTGGATTCGACAACGGGAGCGGTCATTGTTACAGGTTTTGATACCGATTGAGCGTAGGCCGGAGACAAACCGGCTGCCAGAATCAAGGCGAAAGCAATGGAGGTGTGTTTTTTCATGTGCGAGTTTTTTTTATTAGACTTTCCAGGTTTTTTACTGCCGAGGCGCGGCAACGCATAAAATGCCGCTTGCGAGTTGGGCGGGGACAAGCCCCGCCCCTACGAAAAAACGCCTGTTTTACTCCTGTTGTGCCCGGCATTATCAGGTAGGGGCGGGGCTTGTCCCCGCCCAACTCGCAAGCGTCAGGATTATGCACGACCGATACGCGGCGGTATAAAGCCTGGAAAGTCTGGGTACCGCGAATAAATATGGTGTGTGTGCTTGTCTGTTGCAAGAACAGCATTTTTAGCGAAACTGGTGTTTTTAGGATGGCCGAACAAACCCGACGGCATGGGGTTTATTTCATCCAGCCTGTAAGAACGATTATTTTAGAACGGTAACCCACCCAACTATCCCCTACTTTCGCCACCGCCGAACTCATCGTTCATCACTCATCACTACCTTGATCGCCCGTAACGACACCTTCCGCTCTCTGCTCGACACGCTCAACCCGGCGCAGCGCCGCGCCGTGGACAGTATCGAAGGGCCGGTGCTGGTGGTGGCCGGACCGGGCACGGGCAAAACGCACATCCTGGCCGCCCGTGTGGGCAAAATTCTGCTCGAAACCGACGCCCGCCCGCAGAACGTCCTCTGCCTCACGTTCACGGATGCGGGCGTGAATGCGATGCGTGCGCGCCTGCTTGACATGATCGGTCCCGATGCCTACCGGGTGCCCATCAGCACGTTCCACGGGTTTTGCAACCGCGTCATTCAGGAAAACATGGAGTATTTCGGCCACGGCACCCTCGAGCCCGTATCCGATCTGGAACGCATCGAGATCGTACGCGACCTATTGACCAATCTCCCGCCCGAACACCCCCTGCGCGAAGGCCGGAAAAACGCCTTTGCCTACGAAAACCACCTGCGAGACCTCTTTTCCACGATGAAAAAAGAGGACTGGTCGCCCGGCCTCGTGCTGAAAACAGCGGATATGTTCGTACAAAGCCTGCCCGACGATCCGGCGTACATCTACCAGCGAAACACCGCCCACGCGCGCAAGGGCGAACCCAAAACCGCGCTTATTGAAGACGCCGTCGCGCGTATGGAACGCCTCAAGGCCGCCGCCGACCTGTATCCGAAGTACCTGTACGCCATGGAGCGCGCCGGGCGCTACGAGTATGAGGACATGATCCTGTGGGTACTGCGGGCATTCAAAAAACACGAGGCCCTGCTGCGCACCTATCAGGAGCGCTACCTGTACGTGCAGGTGGACGAGTTTCAGGACACCAACGGCGCCCAGTACCACCTGCTGCGGCTGCTGCTCGAATTCTGGGAAACGCCCAACGCCTTCATCGTCGGCGACGACGACCAAAGCATCTACGAGTTTCAGGGCGCCCGGCTAGGGAATTTGCTCGACTTCCACGACCGCTACCGCGCCACGCTCGAAACCGTTGTGCTGTCGGAAAACTACCGTTCCACGCAGCCCATCCTCGACACCGCCGCCGGACTGATCGTGCGAAACACCCTGCGCGCTGTGCGCCAATTAGACGAGCCGCTCGAGAAAAACCTGCACGCCGCCACCGGCGAACCCGGTACGTTGCACCTGTGCAGCTATCAAAACCGTTTGCATGAACTGACCGACGTGGTGGCCCAAATCGAGGCGCTGATCCGGAGCGGCAGCCCGCCTGAGGAGATCGCTGTTATCTACGCCAAACACCGGCAGGCCGACCGGCTCATGGCGCTTTTGGGTAAAAAAAACATCGCCTACCAGGCAAAACGCCCGGTGAATGCGCTCGACCTGCCGCTCGTGCAGCAATTGCGTGAACTGCTTTGTTACCTCGACGAGGAAGCGCGCAGTTCCTACGCCGGCGAACACCGGCTGTTCCGGCTGCTGCACGCCGACTTTTTCGGGCTGGACGCCGGCGACCTCGCCCGCATCGCCGCCAAATCAAAACTCAACACTCAACACTCAAAACTGCTCTACGATACCCCCGGAGCC
>Ga0154020_10004829_pt1 | contig 16020 bp, 10 predicted proteins | sample Klosneuvirus_201_FD_109709 | JGI IMG/M metagenome (GOLD analysis project Ga0154020, IMG submission 109709) | Active sludge microbial communities from wastewater, Klosterneuburg, Austria - Klosneuvirus_20160825_MG | ecosystem: Engineered > WWTP > Aerobic digester > Activated sludge | place...
CGGACTGCCGTTGCTGGCGCCGATGAGCGAGGTGGCGGGCCGCATGGCGGTGCAGGTCGGTGCGGTGGCGCTGCAGAAGGCCAACGGTGGTCGTGGCGTGCTGCTGGGGGGCGTGCCGGGCGTGTCTCCGGGCAAGGTCTGCGTGATCGGTGCTGGCGTGGTGGGTACCCACGCGGCGCGCATGGCGATGGGTCTGGGCGCCGAGGTCACGGTGCTGGATCGCTCGCTGCCGCGCCTGCGCCAGCTCGACGAGGTTTTCGGCGGCCGCCTGCACACCGTCTGCGCGACACTGGACGCCACCGAGGCGGCGGTGCTCGAGGCCGATCTGGTGGTCGGTGCGGTGCTGGTGCCCGGCGCTGCAGCGCCCAAGCTGATCCGCCGTGAGCAACTGTCGCGCATGAAGCCGGGGGCGGTCATCGTCGACGTGGCGATCGATCAGGGCGGCTGCTTCGAGACCTCGCGCGCCACCACCCACGCCGATCCGACCTACGTGGTCGACGGCATCGTCCACTATTGCGTGGCCAACATGCCGGGTGCGGTGCCGCGCACCTCGACCTTCGCGCTCAACAACGCCACGCTGCCCTTCGTGCTGGCGCTGGCCGGCCAGGGCTGGCGCGAGGCCTGCCGGGCCGATGCCCACCTGCGCGAAGGCCTGACGGTGCACGCCGGTGCCATCGTGCATCCGGTGGTGGCGCAGGGGTTGGGTCGGCCCTGTGCGGACCTGGCGGCGGTGCTCGCCTGACGCCTGAGTGCAGGGCCGCTCATCGCAGAAATTTCCTGCCCGGCCTGCGTGTCCGTGTTTCAAGCGCCTCCGTGTCCGGGCTGAAAAACAAGCAGCCTTGATGCCCGTGGAAACGGTGCGTCGCCCCACATCTGTGCGGTAAACACGCATCGGTGTCTCTGTAACCGGCCTCTACAATCCGGCCGCCTTACGCCACCCCAATGGGACGAGCGTGGGGGCCGTGTGGGCCGCTGGGTTGTTCCGCGCCGGAGCCCACCACCGGTGGCATGGGTATTGCAACAAGGCGCGCGGCGGCCACGAGCCGATTCGTGCCGTTCATGGCGCGCGGCTCAAACGGACTCGCCCGAGGAGACCTTAGGAATGGATGTTTTTGTACAGCAGGTCATCAACGGCCTGGTGCTGGGCAGCATGTATGCCCTGGTGGCACTGGGCTACACGATGGTCTACGGGATCATCAGCCTGATCAACTTTGCCCACGGCGAGGTGCTGATGTTCGGGGCCATGGTGGCCTGGACGGTGGCCACTTCGGTGCCGGAGGGCGCCATGCCCGGCTGGCTGCTCATGGTGGTGGCGATGCTCGCGGCCATGGTGGCCTGCGCGGCACTGAACTTCGCCATCGAGAAGGTGGCCTACCGGCCGCTGCGCAGTGCGCCCCGGCTGGCGCCGCTGATCACCGCGATGGGCATGAGCCTGCTGCTGCAGACGTTGGCGATGATCATCTGGAAACCCAATCCCAAACCCTTTCCGCAGCTGCTGCCGCCGGAGATCTACTTCCTTTGGGCGGATGGGCCGGTGATCACGCTGACCCAGGTGGTCATCCTGGTGGTGACCGTGCTGTCGCTGGGCGGTCTGCTCTGGCTGGTCAACCACACCAAACTCGGCCGTGCGATGCGTGCGACTGCAGAGAACCCCCGGGTGGCCGGCCTGATGGGCGTGCGGCCTGATCATGTGATCTCCGCCACCTTCATCATCAGTGCCGCGCTGGCGGCGATCGCCGGGGTGATGTGGGCGGCCAATTACGGCACGGTGCAGCATTCCATGGGTTTCCTGCCCGGCTTGAAGGCCTTCACTGCGGCGGTGTTCGGCGGCATCGGCAACCTGGCGGGTGCCATGGTTGGGGGCGTGCTGCTGGGGCTGATCGAGGCCATCGGTGCCGGTTACCTCGGCGAACTCACCGGCGGCCTGTTCGGCAGCCACTATGTGGAGATCTTCGCCTTCGTGGTGCTGATCCTGGTGCTCACCCTGAGGCCCTCCGGCCTGATGGGCGAACGTGTGGCGGACCGGGCCTGAGCGGAGGGAAATCGTCATGACGTCCAAGAAGAACAGTCTGATCGTCTTCCTGATCGCCGGGGCCCTGCTGCTGGCGCTGCCGCTGTTTGCGGCACAGTTCGGCCAGGGCTGGGTGCGCATCATGGCGCTGGCGCTGCTGTACGTGCTGCTGGCACTGGGCCTGAACATTGTGGTCGGCTACGCCGGCCTGCTGGACCTGGGGTACGTGGCCTTCTATGCAGTGGGGGCGTACATGTACGCCCTGCTGGCTTCGCCGCACCTGCTGGACAACTTCGAGTCCATCAAGGCCGCTTTCCCGAACGGCCTGCACATGCCGATCTGGGTAGTGATTCCGCTGGCGGCGGCCCTTGCGGGGCTTTTCGGCGTCCTCCTCGGGGCGCCTACGCTGAAGCTGCGCGGTGACTACCTGGCCATCGTGACGCTGGGTTTCGGCGAGATCATCCGGGTGTTCATGAACAACCTGGAGCACCCAGTCAACATCACCAACGGGCCACGCGGCATCAGCCAGATCGACCCGATGACGCTGTTCGGTGTGAGCTTCGGCAAGCCGCTTGAGCTTTTCGGCCTGACCATTCCCGGGGTTGCGCTTTACTACTACCTCTTCCTGGCGTTGGTGGTGGCCAGCGTGGTGGTCTGTCACCGGCTGGAAACCTCCCGCGTCGGCCGGGCCTGGATGGCCATTCGCGAGGACGAAATCGCCGCGAAGGCGATGGGTCTGAACACCCGCAACCTCAAGCTGCTGGCCTTCGGCATGGGGGCCACCTTCGGTGGGGTGTCCGGCTCGATGTTTGCGGCCTTCCAGGGCTTTGTCTCGCCGGAATCGTTCACGCTGATGGAGTCGGTGATGATCGTGGCCATGGTGGTGCTGGGGGGGCTGGGGCACATCCCCGGGGTCATCCTCGGTGCGGTGATGCTGGCAGCTCTGCCGGAAGTGCTGCGCTATGTGGCCGGAGACATCCAGAACCTGACCGGGGGACGCATCGACGCGGCCATCCTGCGCCAGCTGCTGATCGCGCTGGCGATGATCACGGTGATGCTGCTGCGCCCGCGCGGCCTGTGGCCTTCGCCGGAACACGGCAAGGCCGCTCCGGTACCGGTGAAGTGACGCGAAGGACGAGCAGATGAGCAGCAACCAAGACATCGTCCTGGAGGTCCAGGGCGTCTCCAAGCGCTTCGGCGGCCTGCAGGCCCTGCAGGACGTGGGCATCACGATCCGCAAGGGTCAGGTGTACGGCCTGATCGGCCCCAACGGTGCCGGCAAGACCACCTTCTTCAACGTCATCACCGGCCTGTACACGCCCGACGGCGGCACCTTCCAGCTCGGTGGTGCGCCCTACAAGCCCACAGCGGTGCATGAGGTGGCGGCCGCGGGCATTGCGCGCACCTTCCAGAACATCCGCCTCTTTCCGGAGATGACGGCGCTGGAGAACGTGATGGTGGGGCGCCATGTGCGCACTTCCTCCGGCCTGCTGGGCGCCGTGTTTCGCACCGGCTCCTTCAAGGCCGAAGAGGCCGCCATCAAGGCCCGTGCCCAGGAGCTGCTGGATTACGTGGGCATCGGCAAGTACACCGATTTCAAGGCGCGCACGCTGTCCTACGGCGACCAGCGCCGCCTGGAGATCGCGCGAGCCCTGGCCACCGACCCCAAGCTGATCGCACTCGATGAACCAGCTGCCGGCATGAACGCCACCGAGAAGGTGGTGCTGCGCGAGCTGATCGACCGCATCCGCAAGGACGGCCGCACCATCCTGATCATCGAACACGACGTCAAGCTGGTCATGGGCCTGTGCGACCGCGTCACCGTGCTGGACTACGGCAAGCAGATCGCCGAGGGCACCCCGCACGATGTGCAGCGCAATGAAAAGGTGATCGAGGCCTACCTGGGCGCCGGTCACAAAGCACACTGAACGGAACAGACGACATGGCAGAACTGAACAACGGCAAGCCGGTGCTCCTGTCCGTGAAGGGCCTGAAGGTCGCTTACGGCGGAATCCAGGCCGTCAAAGGCGCCACCCTGGAAGTGCGCGAGGGCGAGCTGGTCAGCCTGATCGGCGCCAACGGCGCCGGCAAGACCACCACCCTCAAGGCGGTGACAGGCCTGCAGCCGGTGGCCGATGGCGAGATCCACTACCTGGGCCGCAGCATCAAGGGCCAGGGCGCCTGGGACCTGGCCAAACAGGGCCTGGTGATGGTGCCGGAAGGTCGCGGCACCTTCACCCGCATGACCATCACCGAGAACCTGCAGATGGGCGCGTTTGTCCGCAAGGACGACGAGATCGGTGCGGACATCGAGAAGGTCTTCACCATCTTCCCGCGCCTGAAGGAGCGCCGCGACCAGCTCGCCGGCACCATGTCCGGTGGCGAGCAGCAGATGCTGGCGATGGGACGTGCGCTGATGGCCCGGCCCAAGGTGCTGCTGATGGACGAGCCCTCCATGGGCCTGTCGCCGATCATGGTCGACAAGATCTTCGAGGTGGTCAACGACATCCACCGCCAGGGCGTCACCATCCTGCTGGTCGAGCAGAACGCCAGCCGCGCGCTGGCCATTGCCAACCGCGGCTACGTGATGGAGTCCGGTGAGGTCACCATGACCGGTGAGGGCAAGGCCCTGCTGGACGATCCGAAGGTGCGCGCGGCCTACCTGGGCGAGTGACCCAGCGCGGTCGGATGCGGTCAAGCTGATCTTGCGCGCTGATGCAGATCTTGCGCAACCGTCTGCAGGCGCTGCACGACGCCCGCTTGGAGATGTACCGCGGTCGGCTGGTGCCCTGCCACGAGAAGCCGGCGCGTGTCGACCACGTGTTGAGCGAGCTGGGGCGCCGGCCGGTTGGTGTGCTGCTGGATCCCGCGCCGCAGCCGGACGGTGTGTTGCGCGCAGCCCTGGAAGCCGTGCACGCCCCGCGCTACCTGGATTTCCTGGCCTCGGCCTGGGATGCCTGGTTGGCGCTGGATCCGGCCAATGCCGAGCAGGACATCCTGCCCTCGGTCTGGCCGGTGCGGGGCTTCCGCTCGGATGTGCTGCCGGACAACTTCGCCGCCCGGCTGGGCCTTTTCTCTTTCGACGCCGGCAGCCCGATCATGGCTGGCACCTGGGCCGCAGCCCAGCAGGGCGCGGCCTGCACCCACGCTGCCGCGTTGGCAGTGGCAGCGGGCAGCCGCAGCGCCTTTGCATTGACCCGCCCGCCCGGCCACCATGCCGGGCCGGACTTCTTCGGTGGCTACTGCTTCGTCAACAACGCCGCACTGGCAGCGCAGACCCTGCGCCACGCCGGTGCCACAAGGGTGGCGGTGCTCGACGTGGACTACCACCACGGCAACGGCACGCAGGCGATCTTCTGGTCGCGCTCGGACGTGTTGACCGTCTCCGTCCACGGCGATCCGCGCAGCGAATACCCCTTCTTCCTCGGTCACGCCGACGAACACGGCGAGGGCGAGGGCCTGGGCGCCAACCTGAACCTGCCCCTGCCGCGGGGCAGCTCGGTAGCCCACTGGTTTGCTGCGCTCGAGGCCGCGTTGCAGGCGGTGCAGCGCCACGGCGCCGACGCCCTGGTGGTGGCGCTGGGTGTGGACACCTTCGAGGGCGACCCCATCTCCGGTTTCCGGCTGACCGGCGCCGACTACCTGCGCCTGGGTGAGCGCCTGGCCCGTGCCGGCCTGCCGACGGTGTTCACCTTCGAAGGCGGCTATGCCGTGGCCGAGGTGGGGGTGAATGTGGTGAACGTGCTGGAGGGGTTCGTCGGCGCGGGTTGATTCAGCCCGCGCCGAGCCCTGATGCTGCCGCCGACGGGCCGGTCACACCACGCGCAGGGTCACCATGGTCTGGTTGAGCAACTGGTAGCCGATCTCACCGAAGGTGATCGGGCCGCTCAGGCCACCAATGCGCTTGCCTTCCAGCTCGCCGAACACGAAGTTCAGGATGCAGTTGCAGGACCAGGCTGCCCCGGAGGTGTCCCGCCCGGCAATCTCGCTGCGGAAGTGCTCGGCATAGTCGGGCTGCGGTTTGGCGAAGCGGTAGTCCACGCCAGGAAAAACCGGTGCATACAGATGGACAAGGCCTTGAGCGCCATCCACGCTCTGCAGGGAGACATTGACCTTCGCACCGGCAAAGTCGCCAATCAGAGGCTGGCGCCCATGTTCGAGTCCACGCGAGGTGATGTAGTCGCTCAGGCGCACCCGTTCGCCATTGATGCTGCATTCGCCCACTTCAAAACGGGTCTCGTCGAAGTGCAGCACATCGCCTTCTTCGGGCTCGAAGAGGTTCACGATTTCGACCAGCGCCAGTTTGTCCGCCGGCAGACGCACATGGGCAACCACGGCCCGGTCTTCGTGCTTGCGGGCTTCGCTGCCGTCGTAGACCTTGGGTGTGACTCGGCCAAGGTCGCCCAGGTGCACGCCGGAGATCCAGCCCACCGTGGGTTTGACGAAGGCATCCGGGTAGCTGGCGGCCTCGCTGGCGAAGCGCTGGTGTGTCGCCGAGCCGGCCGGCAGGATGGCCAGCGCGACACCGTTGTCCGGTGCATCGCCGCTGATGCGCGACAGCTCGTCGGCGCCCAGGCAGGTGAAGCTCACGTCCTCGCCGAAGCTTGACAGGTCGGTGACGAACACCTGGTCCGCCTGCACGACACAGCCGCCCGCGTCGGTCATGAAATAGGGAATCGTGCCACCGATCCAGCGGCCGGCGGGCAGCTGGTCCAGCGCCGACTCCGGTCCCGCGACCGCCAGCGGCCGGCCCGCCCGCAGCAGTTCGGCAGCGGCGCTCACGCTCATCAATTGGTTGTTCATGCGGATCTCTCCCTTCAGAGGCTGGCCAGTTGCTGGATCTCGTGGGCGAGCAGGCGCTCCCACTTGGCGAAGTAGGCGCGGATGGCCTGGGCCTTGTCGGCCAGGGGATCCTTGCTGCGTTCCATGTTCTTGATCAGGAACTGCGTTCCGAGGTGCTGCGTCTGCATGCGTGACAACGACCCGCTGGCCAGGCGCTGCCAGCAGGGGTGGGTTGGAGAAGGGATGGCCATGGAGCTGGAAATCAGGAGGCTGGTCGAGTCGAACGCCCTCACCCGTCTGGGCACGGCGGCCGGCGGTCGCGGTCTGCGTCGACGCTGCTGCGCCATTCATGATGAGACCGTGGTCGAATTGCAGCATTGCAGCATTGCTGCGTCGCCTGGATCGCAGGAGAAGCGCCGGGAGTTCGCCCCATCTCTGGGTTGCTCAGGGGTGACGAAGCCTCCGTCGGTCTTGAGTACATGGAGCGCGTCGAGCTTCCGCGGGCCGCCTCGGCGCGCCAACCTGCGGCAGCGCAGCGCCTGGCCACCAGCGGCTGCAGTCTGGGCGTCCTCGAGCAATTCCCGGGTGCAGGCACCATGAGGACGTGGTCGCCCACCAACGGGTCGCTGTGGGTGACCGAGTCGTCGAACTTCCAGTTGCCCCAGTTCTCCGAGGCAAATCCGGCATTGCTCGGGAAGGGCCTGTACAGCGCCTGGCCGCGGCTCGTGCGCGCGCCGGCCCCGCGCAGGCGGGGCCGAAACTCATCGGCATCGCGCTTCAGTCGGCGCGGCTGCGGATCACCACCCGACCGCGCTGCACCACAGAGCCCTCGCGCAGCGTGCCCGCCAGCGACGGGTTGAGTTGGTTGTCATAGTCCACCACGGTCGCGCCGTTGCGGTCGGTATGCCAGATGCGCAGACGCAGGCGGTCGCGACCCCTGCCGCCGGGCAGGTCGCCGTCGATGGCGGTGACGCTGAACTGGTAGCCCTCCACGCCGTTGAGCCGGCCGGTGCCGCTGTAATGGGCGCGCTGGCCGTTGAGGGTGACGGGGCCCTGTGTCTGGCCGCGGAAATGCAGCTCGGCCCCGTGAAGCTGGAACAGCGTGCGGCCGGGTGGACGGCTCTCGCCCGCGACGTAACGGCTCACGAAGGCGAAGCGTGCCCGACCGCCTTCGGTGGGGTCGGACTTCACTGCGCCCAGAGGAGAGCGCAACCAGCCGGAGCCGGTCACGAAGCCGCGGCTGGCGTCGTAGACCGTCACCTGCCGACTGCTGGCGGCCTTCTGGCCGCTGCTGTCGGTGATGGTCAGCGTCACGTTGTAGACCCCCGCTGCAGCGAAACTGTGGGTGGCGCTGACGCTGCCGGTGCCCGCAGATTCACTGACGGCGCCGACACTGTTCGGGGAGCCATCGCCCCAGGACCACAGGGCAGTGTGGATGTCGCCGCTGTCGGGATCGGTGAACGATGCCGAGAAACCGGCGCTGCGCCCGGCCGCCAGCGGGTCGTCGACCAGCACCTCGCCCACCACCGGTGCGGTGGCCGTCGGAGACAGCAGCAGCGCCCCGGAGGCAATCATCACACCGCTGTCGGAGATGGCCCTCACCGGCGTGGTCTCCAGATCCGCCGGCAGGTTCTGGATCCAGGTGTCGACATCCTGCATCCCCCGTGCCGCTGTCCAGACGAAACCGTGTTCCAGGCTGTCGCTGCCCAGGGAGCGCCCCACCACCGTGCCGTAGCGATTGATGTCGTAGGCATAGGTGTAAGCCGCAGTGCCGGCCAGGGCGCCAAGGTCCGTCATGCCCGCTGCCGCGGTCCAGACAAAGGCGCGGTCCACACCATCGCTGCGGGTGAAGCTGCCCAGGACGCCGCCGCTGGCGTTGATCCGGAAGGCCAACGCAGCCGTGCCGCCGAAAACGCCGAGATCCGTCATGCCGCTGCTGCGATGCCACACATAGCTGCGGGAGACGCCCTGCGGGTCTGTCCAGCTCCCCACCGCCTGGCCGGCATCGTTCAGGTCGGCCACCGCCGTCAGGACGCCGGTGGCGGGATTGATCTCGGCCTTGGTTCCGTCGGGTGACCATACAAAGGCCGCAGACAGGCCATCGCTGCGGGTGGACGTCACTGCCACCTGGCCAGAGGCGTTGATCGCGTTAGGCATGGCATAGGCCCCACCCAGCGTGCCCAGATCGATCATGCCTGTGCCGGCCGACCAGAAAAAGGCATGGACCTGCACGTCGCCGTGGGTGCGTGACCATCCAGTGACCTGGCCGGCGGCATTGACATCCAGGGCCACCGATTCACTGCCACCCAGAGTGCCGAGGTAGACCATCCCGCCGCTGCGTGTCCAGAGGAATGCGCGGTGAGGCCAGTGGTCGCCGGCCAGGGTCGATGCGCCGACAACATGCCCTGCATCGCTCACGGCTTCCAGCCGGGTGCAGCCGCCACCGAGCGAGCCGATGTCCACGCTTGAGCTGCCATCGAAGAAGCTGCCACGAGGGCAGGGCAACCCCGAAGACGAAAACAGCCCCTCGTTGTAGCCGACCTGACCCAGGCTGTTGACCGCCTTGTAGGCGGGCACGCTGGCGCCGCTGCCCAGCGTCTGTGCCCGATGCGTCTGAGCCTGCACGGCCGCCATGGCCGATAGGGCCGCCAGCCCGGTGACAGCCAATGTGCGCCACATGCGGTGGCACGACAAGAATGCGGGAAGCATGAAATCCTCCGAAGTGCTGCGCGCAGGCTGGTCCGGTGTCGCCGATCGACCCGGTTCTCATGCCCGCACACGGAGCGCTCACCCCAGACCCCCTGCTGCTCTTGGCTGCGATGCGCCTTCCTGTCGAGGGTGCTCTTCTGCATAGGATGGTGTCAATGTGAAACTTATGTCTTTAATTGATTCTCGACGGGGTGTCCGTTGGTAACAACGCCGGCCAGGGCCGCTGACGCGAGCACCGCTGCGATGTTCCAATGCGTAGAAAGCGCGTGGGCGCCGGTGCGGGGCTGGCGGAAAACCAGCGTCCTGCCTGGCGTTGCGGCGCTCCACGTCTCGAAGTCATCGGGCTGCCGCAGCCGGGATGGGGCACACTGGGGAAAGCGGCATGAGCCTGCGGGCAAGAATTCTCTCTTTGGTTCTGGGCGCGGCGTTGTTGCCGGTTTTGGCCCTGATCGGCCTGCTGCTCGAGCATCGGCAGACCGAGGTCGCCGCGGCGCGTCAGCGCCTGGGCGCGATGGCGCAGGGATTGGCCGCTGAACTTGAGAACCGCACCTCCGGCACCGCACAGTTGTTGTTTGGCCTGGGCCATGTGCCGGTGTTGAAGAAGGGGGACCGCCAGGCCTGCTCGGACTTCCTCGCCGACGTACTGAAGGAGCACCCGCAGTACACCGGCCTGCTGACCATCCTGCCCGACGGGCAACTGCACTGCGACTCCCTGCGCAGCGGGCGACGGCTCGATCTGAACGACCGGCGCTATTTCGTTCGTGCCCGGTCTTCGACCCGGCATGTGATCGAGCCCGTGGTCGGTCGCCTCACCGGCAAGCCGGTGCTGCAGATCGCCTATCCCATCCGTGACTCGCAAGGGCGCCTGCTGTCGGTGCTGCTGGCCTCCTTGAACCTGGACGACTTTGCCGGCACGGCCGTCAGGGGTCTCCCCTACCGGGGCATGAACCTGCAGATCTGGAAGGGCGACGGCAGTCAGGTGATGGACCAACCTGGAATGAACTCCGGCCCGCTCCAGGCTCCCAAGGAGATCATTGCCAAGGTGCTGGCGTCGGCGCGGGATGCCGAGACGGTCACGCAGACGGAGCCCATGCGCCTGTGGGCATCATCGGCGCCCATCGGTGACGCCTCGGAGCCCATGCGGCTGGTGCTCAGCGTGCCGGAAGAGGAGCTGCTGCGGGCTGCGGATCTTCTCTTCAGACGCACGCTGGTGGGCGTGCTGTTGCTGTCGCTGATCGTATTCGTCGGCGCTGCATTGCTGGGGGAGTTTGCCGTGCGCAGGCAGGCTGCGCGCCTGATCAAGGCCATCTCCCGGCTTGATGCAGGGCAGTACGGCGAGACCATCGGTCGGCCGTACCCGCGCGGTGAACTCGGCGAAGTGATGGCTGCGCTCGACCGGCTGGCCGGCTCGCTGGAAGGCCAGCGCGGCGACATCGATCGCCACACCCGGGCTCTGGAACACCAGGCAAGGTTTGACGGACTGACCGGGCTGGCCAACCGGGTGATGCTCAGTGACCGGCTGGACCAGTCGCTGATCCACGCCAAGCGTACCCAGCGACAGGTGGCCGTGATCCTGCTCGACCTCGATCGCTTCAAGACCGTCAACGACAGCCTTGGCCACAGCCAGGGTGATGTGCTGTTGAGAACCGTTGCAGCCCGACTGCAGGCGGCTGTGCGGGAGGGGGATACGGTCGCGCGGCTCGGGGGCGATGAATTTGTGGTGGTGCTGTCGGATCTGGCCTCGCAGGATGACATCGGGCTCGTAGCGGACAAGCTGCTGAAACACCTGTGCCAGCCCGTGCAGCTCGGTCACCACGCCCATGCCGTGGGGGCCAGCCTCGGCGCAGCGGTGTACCCACGCGACGGCGACACCAGCGAGGAGTTGCTGAGGCATGCGGACATCGCGATGTACCGCGCAAAGGCCCACGGAGGCCAGGAGATGGTGTTCTTCACCCCGGACATGAACCGGGACATTCAGGAGCGGCTGAAGCTGGAGGCCGGCCTGCGGGCCGCGTTGCCGCGCGAGGAGTTGCTGCTGGTGTACCAGCCGATCGTCGACATGCAATCCAAGCGCATCGTGGCGGCGGAGGCCCTGCTGCGCTGGCAGTGTCCCGATCGGGGCACGGTGATGCCGGGCCAGTTCGTGACGCTGGCGGAAGAGACCGGGTTGATCGAGCCGATCGGAGACTGGGTGCTGCACGAAGCCTGCCGCCAGGCCCGCCGGTGGCAGGATCGTTGCGGTGTGGCTTTGCCGGTCTCGGTGAATCTGTCGGCCCGGCAGCTGAGGGGCAGCGGGTTTGAGCTTCGGGTGGCGCGCGCGCTGGAAGAAACCGGCTGCCCTGCCGGATCCCTGTTCCTGGAGGTCACCGAGTCCATGATGATGGACCGGCCCGCGCAGGCCCTGGAGGTGATGACCCGACTCAAGGCAATGGGAGTGCAGCTGGCCATCGACGACTTCGGCACCGGCTACTCCTCACTGAGCCAGCTCAAGCGCTTCCCGGTGGGCACCGTCAAGATCGACCGCTCCTTCGTGCAGGACATCGAGCACGATCCGGACGACGCGGGCATCGTCGATGCCATCCTGGCCATGGCGCGTCGGCTGGGCCTGCGCGTGGTGGCCGAAGGGGTGGAAACCCCCGGCCAGCTGGCGCTGCTGGATTCGATGGGCTGCCACATCGTGCAGGGTTACCTGCTGGGGCGCCCCTGCAGCCCGGATGCCTTCGAGCAGATGATGCTGGCGGACCTCTTTGCTCAAGGCCGCGGACGGGCCGCACCGGATCTTCTCAGCCCTCAGATGGGCTGAACCGGCCGGGAGGCTGGCGGTGACGGACCGGGTTCGGTGTCACCCCGTATTGCGCAACCCGGCCGCCACCCCGTTGATCGAGATGTGGATGCCGCGCTGGATGCGTTCCATCGCGGCGTCCTTCGCCACGCCCGGAGGCAGGGCGCGGTAGCGGCGCATCAGTTCGACCTGCAGGTGGTTGAGCGGGTCGAGGTAGGGGAAGCGGTGCTCGATCGAGCGTGCCAGCGTCGGGTTGGAGGCCAGGCGATGGGGCTCGCCGGTGATGGCCGACAGCGCCGCGGCGGTGCGCTCCCACTCGGCCTGGATGGCCGTGAAGATGCGCTTGGCCAGCTTTTTGTCGTCCACCAGCTCCAGGTAGCGCTGGGCGATGCCCAGATCGGTCTTGGCCAGCACCATGTCCAGGTTGGACAGCAGGGTGCGGAAGAAGGGCCACTGCTGGTGCATGCGCTGCAGCAGCGCCAGCCGGGTTTCCTTGCTGGCGGCCTTGCCCTTGGCTTTCTTGCCTTCCTTGACCGGGGCGGCGGCTTCGCCGGCCAGAAAGGCCTCAATCGCCGAGCCGAAGCCGCACCAGCCGGGCAGCGCCACGCGGCACTGGCCCCAGCTGAAGCCCCAGGGGATGGCGCGCAGGTCCTCGATGGCGCGGGTGGCCTTGCCATCCTTGGGACGGACGGCCGGGCGCGAGCCGATGTTCAGCTCGGCGATCTCGCGGATCGGCGTGGCGCTGAAGAAGAAGTCGGTGAAGCCCGGCGTCTCGTAGACCAGGTTCCGGTAGGCGGCCATGCTGGCGGCGGAGATTTCGGCCGCCGCGTCCAGGAAGGCCTTGGGCGCGCTGCCTGTGGGGTGCAGCAGCGTGGCCTCCAGGGTGGCGGCGACCAGGGTCTCCAGGTTGCGCAGGCCGATCTCGGGGTGGGCGTACTTGGAGGCGATCACCTCGCCCTGCTCGGTCAGGCGGATCTGGCCGTTCACCGTGCCCGGGGGCTGCGCCAGGATGGCCTGGTAGCTCGGGCCGCCGCCGCGGCCCACCGTGCCGCCGCGGCCGTGGAACAGGCGCAGGGTGATGCCGTGGCTCTGGCCGAGCTTGTCGAAAAGCTCAACCAGCGCGGTCTCGGCGGCGTAGAGCTCCCAGTTGCTGGTGAAGAAGCCGCCGTCCTTGTTGCTGTCGGAGTAGCCGAGCATCACGTCCTGCTCGCCCTTGCCATCGACACCCGAGCGCTGGATCAGCCCCGCCACGCCCGGCAGCGCGTAGAAGTCGCGCATGATCGGCGCGGCGTTGCGCAGGTCAGCAATGGTCTCGAACAGCGGCACGACGATCAGGTCGTTCACGGCACCGTCACTGTCCAAGGTACCCCGCAGCAGGCCGACCTCCTTCTGCAGCAGCAGGACTTCGAGCAGGTCGCTGACGTCCTCGGTGTGGCTGATGATGTAGTGGCGCAGCGCATGGCGGCCAAAGCGCGCGAGCATCTCGCGCGCGGTCTCGAAGATCGCCAGCTCGCTCTGGGCGTGCTCGCTGTACTCGGCGCCGATCACGCGCAGTGGGCGGGCGTCGTTCAGCATGCGCAGCAGCAGGGCGCGTCGGGCACCTTCATCCAATGCGCTGTAGTCGGCTTCGATGCGGGCGGTGGCCAGCAGTTCGGCCACCACGTCCTCGTGCTTGTCGGAGCTCTGGCGCAGGTCCACCGTGGCGAGGTGGAAACCGAACACCTGCACCGCGCGCATCAGCGGTGCCAGGCGCGGGGCGATCAGGGCCTGGGCGTGGTGGTGCCGGAGCGAGGCCTCGATCACCTTCAGGTCGGCCAGGAACTCCTCGGCGCTGGCGTAGGGGTCCTGCGGCGCGACGGCATGGCGCAGCGCCTCGGTGCCTGTCAGTTCGTGCAGGGTGGCGGCCAGGCGGGCGTAGACGCCGGTCAGCGCGCGGCGGTAGGGCTCGTCTTCCCGGTGCGGATTGCGGTCGGGTGAGCGTTCGGCCAGCGCGTGCATCGCGGTCGTCACCGGTGCGAGCAACTGCGAGGTGGAGAGCTCGCCGCCGAGCAGGTGCACCTCGGTGAGGTAGCAGCGCAGCGCCGTCTCACTCTGGCGCGCCAGCGCGGTGCGCAGCGTCTCGGCGGTGACGAAGGGGTTGCCGTCGCGGTCGCCGCCGATCCAGTGGCCCATGCGGAAGAAGCTGGCCACCTCATGCCCGCGCAGGTGCGACTCGACCTCGCGGTACATGCGCGGGATCTGGCGCAGGAAGGTGGCATGGTAGTAGCTCAGCGCGTTCTCGATCTCGTCGGACACGGTGAGCTTGGTGTAGCGCAGCATGCGCGTCTGCCAGAGCTGGGTGACGCGCGCGCGCAGCAGGGCCTCGTTGTCGTCGCGCTCACGCTGGGTGTGCAGACCGTCGCGCGCACCGATCAACTCAGCCACGGCGCGCTCGGCGTCCAGGATGGATTTGCGCTGCACCTCGGTGGGGTGGGCGGTCAGCACCGGCGAGATGTAGGCCTGCGAGAGCGTTTTCGCGATGTCGGCGGCGCGGATGTCGGCATCGGCCAGGCGCTCGAAGCACATTGCCAGCGAGCCCTCTTGCAGGTCGCCGTTGCGCTCGTGCACCTCGCGTCGGCGCACGTGGTGGCGGTCCTCGGCGATGTTGGCCAGGTGCGAGAAGTAGCTGAAGGCGCGGATCACGCTGACGGTCTGGTCGGCGCTGAGGTTCTTCAGCAGGCGCGCGAGCGCCTTGCCGGCGCTGTCGTCCTGCTTGAGCCGGTAGGCCACCGAGAGCTGGCGCACCCGTTCGATCAGCTCGTAGGCCTCCCGGCCCTCCTGCTCGCGGATCACCTCGCCGAGGATGCGCCCGAGCAGGCGGATGTCCTCCACCAGCGGGCGGTTTTTTTCGGCGGCGTCGGTGACGTCGTTCGAGGGGCTCAGCGGTGCGCCGGAGCTGCGGGCGCTGCGGCCTGCGTGGGATTCGGCAGGTGATTTCCGGGCGGCGGTGCGGGCGGTGCTCGGCATTGAAACCTCGAGGCGAAAACAGAAGAAATTGGGTTACGTGATGTTAGCAGTTTCCCTTGGTCATGCGCGATTGACATGACTTGATCAAGAGATCGGCATTGATGTCCCCTCCAAAGGGTTCTCCAGGTCAACAGCAGGACGCATGCCGTCTGGAGAGGCGCAAGGGTGGTGGACAATTCCACGCCATGAGTGAAATGCCCACGAACGTTGTCATCGCCACCCGCGAAAGCCGCCTGGCCCTTTGGCAGGCCCACCATGTCCAGGCCCTGCTGCGTGAACGCTTCGGCTGGTCGGTCGACCTGCTGGGCATGACCACGCAGGGCGATCAGATCCTGGATCGCGCGCTGTCCAAGGTGGGCGGCAAGGGCCTGTTTGTGAAGGAACTGGAGGTGGCGCTGGAGGAGGGGCGGGCGCACCTGGCAGTGCATTCGCTCAAGGACCTGCCGATGGAACTGCCCCAGGGCTTCGAGCTGGCGGCGGTGCTGGAGCGTGAGGATCCGCGCGATGCCTGGGTGTCGCCCCGGCATGAGCGCTTCGAGGATCTGCCGCAGGGTGCCCGGGTCGGCACGTCCAGCCTGCGCCGGGTGGTGCAGCTGAAGGCGCTGCGCCCGGATCTGGACGTTCTGCCTCTGCGCGGCAACCTGGACACGCGCCTGCGCAAGCTGGACGAGGGTCAGTACGAAGGCATCGTGCTGGCCGCCGCCGGTCTCAAGCGCCTGGGCCTGGCCGA
>Ga0154020_10004830_pt1 | contig 16018 bp, 8 predicted proteins | sample Klosneuvirus_201_FD_109709 | JGI IMG/M metagenome (GOLD analysis project Ga0154020, IMG submission 109709) | Active sludge microbial communities from wastewater, Klosterneuburg, Austria - Klosneuvirus_20160825_MG | ecosystem: Engineered > WWTP > Aerobic digester > Activated sludge | place...
TCATCCATCAGCAGCGCGGGAATGCCGGGGGTGACAAGGCAGCCCAGTTGGATCTGCTTGCGCTCGGCCGCAGGTTTGAGCCGGGTGACCACGCGTTGCACCAAATCGCCCAGGCCCGCGCGCTTCAATTCCACGCTCATCTTGCCGGTCTCGACGCGGGTGACATCGAGCATGTCGTTGATGCAGGTGCGCATCTGATCGCAACTTTCCTGCGCGATGCCGAGATATTCCTTTTGGGTTTCGTTGACGGGTCCGGCCAGGCCTTCAAGCACCAGGGAAACGAACTCGCGCGCGGAGGTCAGCGGAGTTTTTACCTCGTGGGACACCGTATGGTAAAAGCTCTGCAACTCCTCGTGCTTGTGGACTAGTTTCTCGTGCGCCTGGGTCAAATTCTCCTGCGCCTGCCGAATGCGCTCTTCGGCGCGCTTGCGCTCCTCGATGTTGGTAAAACTGATGACGACCCCGGTCAGGTTGTGGTGATTGTTGTGAATGTGGGCCGCCCGATATTCGATCGGAATTTGGCGCCCGTCCAAGCGCGCCAGCCGGGCTGTCTGCGAATCGCCGGGCAGCACCCCGGGCAGGCGGAACGCGGTGAAAAAGTCAGTGTCCTCGCCGTGCGTGCCATCATTGGCGAGCGGGAACACCTCGGTCAACCGCTGCCCCAAAGCATTCGCCTGCGACCAACCTGTGATTTTGGCGGCAGACGGATTGAAGAATTTAATCCGCCCCTCCGCGTCCGTTGCAATCAAGCCGTCGGCGATACTCGTCAAAGTGGTTTGAAACCAACTTTCGCTCTCTTTCAAGCGGCGATCAGTGACGTGCTTGGCCAGCCCCATCCGGATGGCGGTTTCAAGCTCCCGATCCTCGAAGGGCTTGAGGATGTAACCAAAGGGGCCGGAGCGGACGGCGCGTTTGACGGTGTCTTCATCCGAGTTGGCGGTAACGTAAATGATCGGCAGGTCCTGGTTTTGGCGGATAACCATCGCGGTCTCGATGCCGCTGATGCCATCGCCCAGATTGATGTCCATCAGCACCAGGTCGGGCTTGGAGGTTTGCGCTTTCTGGACCGCTTCCTCGCCGTCGTGCGCCAGGCCGACGACGGTGTAACCCAGGCGCTGAAGCCGTTGTTGGAAATCAAATGCCACGATGGCCTCGTCCTCGACGACGAGAATGCGCGGCGAGTATTCGTTGAAAGCCGTGGCCTTGCCGGGATGGGGCTGGCTGGCCGTCATGCGCCCGCGCCTTTCCGCAGCTTTTCGAGCGGGAATGGAACCGGACCGCCCCGGCGGCCAAATTGTTTTGAACGGGTGGTCAGGCAGCCAGGGAATCGTTCCCCCAGGTTACCCTGCCTTGGTGGCTTGTTCGAGTCTCGGTACATCTTAACAAATGGCGAGGCTTGGCGCCATGATCATTGTTTCCCGCTGGCGCGCGACCGCTCGACCTGCTGAGCCGGCTGTCATTTATGCTTTGCCGGTTACTCAAATCGTACTGCTTACAGGTCCTATCGGAATAACTGAAAAATACTGAAGCGATTATCGTTCACGCCTGGTTGGCCGGGATAGCGGGCGCGGGCCAGGGCATGGGCGCGGGGAAACGGGCGCGTTTGCGGCTCGCTGTCCGCCCTCGGGGTTAGTTGTTTTTATCCGGGTGGGCGCGGAATTTTAGCCGGCATTCGATGCCCCGCTCGGACTTGAACTCCAACTCGCCTTTCAACTGGTTGGCGAGAATTTCCACCAGTTTGAGCCCCAGCGAGGAAACGTTGCGCCAATCAAACTCCGGGGGGAATCCGCGGCCATCATCCCGGACGATCAGTTCCACCTGGTTGTTTTGCCGACAGGTCAGCGTGATTTGAATGGTGCCGCTCCGACCCTCGGGGAATCCGTGCTTGAGGCTGTTGGTGACCAGTTCATTGAGGAGCAAACCCAGGGGCACGGCGCTTTCCACGTTCAATACGATGGGGGCCGCCTCCACTTGCACCTTCACCAGTTGATTGTTGACGGCATACGCCGCCGTCAGCATGTCCACCAGGTTGCCGAGGTAGTCGGCAAACTCGATCTGGGCCAGGCTGCTGCTCCGATACAGCCGTTCGTGGATGAGGGCCATGGAGCGAATCCGTTGCTGCGCCTCGCGAAACACCGCGCGGATGGAACAATCCTCGATGTGGTCGCCCTGCAAATTCAGCAGGCTGGAAATGAGCTGCATATTGTTCTTCACCCGATGATGGATTTCCTTGAGCAGCGTCTCCTTTTCCCGCAGGGACTCCTTGGCGGCGGCTTCCGCCAGTTTCCAACTGGTGATGTCATGGGCGATTTCGGACGCCCCGATCATTTTGCCCGCGGAATCCTTGATCGGCGAAACCGTCAGGGCGACCGAAATCATCTCGCCCTTCTTGTGAAGCCGGGTGGTTTCATAGTGTTCGATGCGTTCGCCCTTCGCCAACCGTTCGAGGATGCGCGTCTCTTCACCGCCAGCATCCTTGGGAATCAAGGAGGCAATGGATGCGCCTTTCATTTCTTGGGCCGTGTACCCGAAGAGTTTTTCCGCCCCGCGATTCCAACTGGTCACCGTTCCATTCAGGTCCTTGCTGATGATGGCGTCATACGAAGACTCCACGATGGCGGCGAGGCGGGACTGCGCCAGTTCAGCTTGCTTGCGCTCGGTGATTTCCGACCGGATGGCGACGTATTGCGTCGGTTTGCCGTCAGGGCCAACAAACGGAACGATGGTCGTGTTTTCCCAAAACGTGTTGCCATCCTTCGCGCGATTACAGACTTCCCCCTTCCACACCTGGCCGCGACTGATCGTTGTCCACAGTTCGCGGATGTACTCCTTGGAATGAAATCCGGAGTTTACGAGGCGATGGTCCTGGCCCAACAATTCCGCGCGCGAATACTTCGAGATCGCGCAGAACTTGTCGTTGACGTAGGTGATTTTTCCCTGCGGGTCGGTGATCGCCACGATGGCATGCTCGTCGAGCGCCGCTTTCTGGTTTTTCAACTCCTGCTGGGTTTTGGTCAGATCGGTCACATCCACAAACGTGAGCACGACGCCGATGGATTTCTCGGAGTCGTCCAGATACGGCATGACGCGGCGCAGATAATTCCGGCCATTCGGGCCGACCACCTGGCGTTCCTGCATCTGTCTGCTATGGGTGACTTCCTCGATGGCCTCGAAGATGTCGTCGTCTTTGACGCGGTAATTGATGTGCTTGATGTCGCGCCCGACGTCCTGCGACAGCAGGGTGAAGATATTTGCCGCCATCGGGGTGAAGAGACGAATGCAATGGGCGCTGTCCAGAAAGATCACGCCAATCTCCGTCGCGCGCATCAAATTGCTCAGGTCATTGGTCATTTCCGCCAGGGCCCGGATTTTCTGCTCGTGTTCGGCGTTGACCGTATACAATTCCTCGTTGACGGAATGCAATTCCTCATTGGTGCTCTGCAACTCTTCGTTCGAGGCCAGCATTTCCTCGTTGCTGGCCTGCAACTCCTCGTTGTTTGTCTCCAGTTCCTCGACTGCGGCCTGCAGGGATTCCTTTGTCTGGCTGAGTTCCAACTCGAGCAGTTGGATCCGCGCCCGCGCCTCGTCTTCCACCTGAAAATCAGCCGCGGCCGTGATGGCGACCGGAACCGCCCGCACGGTTTCGCTAAACAGGAGGAATACAAACGTGTTGTCGGTCGCCTTGTCGTGGATTGGATCCGCCGTGATGCTGAGGAGGGTCTCCTTGCCGTCCCGCCGAAATTTGATGCCGCCGAACACCACCTTCTCGCCCCGCTTCATCGCGCCTTGAATGGCGGACGAAAGCGCCAGCCGCAAATCACCCCGTGTCAGCGAAACGACATCACTACTCATGCGGCCGGACGGCGCCCGCAGGTATGCTTCCGCATCTCCAAACACATGCAGAATCTCGCGTTTTTCATTCAACAGGATGCCGGTGGGCACGAAGCGGTTCAACAGCGCCTCGTACGCCCGCGACACGCGGAGATCGCCGGGCATCGCACTGCGCGCCAGCGCCCGCCCCGCAGCCGGGCTGAGATTCATGCGCAGTTCCATTGGCAGCCGTGTGTCCCGCACCTTGCGATAAATCTTCCAACTCCGCTCGAGCGGAGTGAATTCCGCCTCCAGCGTGCCGATGGATTCACTCGGGCCGAGAAAGAGGCTGCCCTGCTTTTTCAGCGCGAAGTGGAACGCGCCAATGACTTTGTTCTGCGCCGCCGCCTGAAAATAGATCAGCAGATTCCGGCAGCTCACCAGATCCATCCGGGTCAATGGCGGATCTTTGATCAGATTGTGCGGCGAAAAAATCAGCAGTCGCCGCAGCCGGTTGGCCACCCGGAACCGATTCCCGTCCGGAACAAAAAACTTGACTAGCCGCTCTTTCGCAAGATCCCCCATGCTGGCCTCGGGGTAGGATCCCTCGGAGGCGATTTGCAGCGAGTCCCGATGCACATCCGTGGCGAAAATCTTGATGTTGGCCTCGCGGCCCCGCTCATCGAAGGCCTCCAGAAACAGCATGGCCAGGGAGTAGGCTTCCTCGCCTGTAGCGCACGCGGCGACCCAGACGCGGATTTCCTCGGTCGGCGGCGTGGCATCCAGAAGCGGGCCAATGACCTTGCGGCGGAGGATTTCAAACGCCTCGGAATCGCGGAAAAAACGGGTTACCCCTATCAGCAGGTCTTTGTACAACGCGTCCAATTCCGTCGGATCCTGCAACACCTGCTTGGAATATTCGGCAAAGCTGCCGCTATGCATGATCGAGATGCGCCGGTCAATGCGCCGGGAAATCGTGGCCGGCTTATAGTAGTTGAAATCAATGCCGTAAACCTCGCGCAGGCGTTCAATGACCGCGGGCAACCCGCCAGCTTGCTGCGCGAGTGATTTGGTGGGCAGGTTTTCGAGGTTTTCCGCGCGCGGATTCTTCGCGTAGGCCAGCAAGGTTTTGGCCATTTCTCCCGGCGCGAGAATGGCATCGGCCAACCCGGAGTCGATCGCGCTGCGTGGCATGCCATCGAACTTGGCCGTCTCTTCACTCTGCACCAACACCAGACCGCCCACTTCATGGATGTCCATCAGTCCCGACGTGCCATCCGAGCCGGTGCCGGAAAGAATTACGCCAACCGATTTCTCTTTCCAGTCGCGCGCAAGCGATCGCAGAAAGACATTGATCGGCGTGAGCGGTTTGTCCGCCGGGCGGTCATGCACACGCAGTTTACCGGTAACGCAGACCATCTCCTTCCGCGGCGGCAGCAGATAAACCGTGTTCGGCTCCAGTTCGGTCGGGTGGGTCACCGACACGATCTTCATGTTCGTGTGGCGGGCCAAAAGCTCGTTCATCAGGCTCTTGAAATCAGGCGAAAGATGCTGGATGACGATGAACGCCATGCCGTTGTCCGGAGGCATTGATTTAAAGAACTGCTCCAGGGCTTCCAATCCGCCCGCCGAGGCTCCCACCCCAACGACGAGCGTGGGCGAACGGACTTGATCCGGCTGGGTTTGTGGGCCCTCGATTCGCCGTTGATTTTGTGGTGGCCGGAAGGGTGTTGTCCGATTGCGGCCTGGTTTAGGTTTTGTTGTCGCTTTTATTCTGCCGTGTTTCGGTGTTTTAGCCATAATCTTGCCCCCGGATGATACGAATTGAAGCGTTGTGGGGCTGAAATATACGGGCCGAGCTTCGTTGGCAAGTCTTCAAATCAGAATAGAATACGACGCGAGCGGTTGGACCGGCGGTCTGCTTCCGGAAACGTTCCACGACGTCTGCCATCGCGTTCGCTTCCTCATGAAGCTGGTCGAACGCCGCGGTGTACGTTGACTGCCGATCCCTCGGCGACAAACGCCGAGGACGGCGGGCGGCTCAAACAGTCCTTGAATTCCGCGCCGTAGAGTTCCGCGCCATTGCAATCCAGTTGCGCCGACACAGCGTCCCACACCCGCCAGCACGGATGCTCCACCCGATATTCCATCGTCGAGCCATCGCCTTTGAGTGTTAGCGGCGCCTGAAACCCTCACCTGCGACTTCACGGAGTTTCCTTCAGCGCTTTGAGGAGCAGATGCGCGGTGGCTTCGGCCGAGCCGTCGTTGTTTAGCGCCACGGCCACGAAGGCCCCAGCTTCGGGCGCGTAGGCCATCACCGCCTTGATGCCGGGACAACCCCCGCTGTGGCCAAGCCACACCTGCGTGCTGCCATCGGGTTTGGGAACCTCGTAGAGCATGACGCCCCGGCCATAGAACTGCGGCTGGCCAAACATTGGGTGGAGCCTTTCAAACATGCCCTGCATCGTCTTCGGTTTCACCAGTCGCCCGCCCAGAAGCGCGTGCCAGAATCGGACCAGATCTTCCGCAGTGCCGACGACATTTCCCGCTCCAAACGGTGTTGAGAAATGGAACCCCGCCTCCGTTTCTTCGGGTTTGCTGGGATGCGCCGGCGCGATGTTCGCAACCGGCGCGTTCGGAGCCAGCGACCGGGTATGTTTCAATTCGAGCCGGTCCATGATGCGCCGGGTCACCACCGCATGGAACGGCTGTCCCTCGACTTGTTCCACAATGCGCGCGAGCAACACATAACCCGTGTTGCAGTAGGCCCAGTATTCACCGGGGCAGAACGCATTGCCGTGGGCCTTGGCAACAGCCAGCAGGGTTTCCGGGGATTTGTAGCCGGGTCGCGAACGCAAGGTTGAGTCGTTCTGAAAACTGTAAAGACCGCTCGTATGGGTGAGCAGATGATCAAGCGTGATGACCTTCGCGTTGGGAAAGTCCGGAAACCACCGCGCCAGTTTGTCGTCGAGCTTGAGCTTGCCTTCCTCGACTAGTTGCAGAATCACTACTGCAGTAAACGCCTTGCCCGCGCTGGCCCAATAGAAAACCTGCGGCGACGGTTCCCCGGCGGCCAGTTGGCCAAGCCGCGTTGCGCTCCAAAGTCCCCGGCCCGGGACGCCCACCGCGACGGTCACGGCGGGAGCCTGGGTAGCGGTCAGGGCCCGTTCCAACGCTTTTTCCAGACGCATGCTCGTGTTTGTATCCAGCGAACCGTTGAGTGCGCCCGACGCCCCGGCAAAAACGCTAGCCGGCGGCCGCGCGTGCAACTTCGGCCCGTGGTACGGTTTCGCCGAGTCACAATGGACTGGTTTCCAGTCGGTGCTGTCTTGGGCCGCGCGCAGCGACAAGCAGAAACAGCCGACAACCCAAAGCAGGGTTAACGGATTCATGAAAGGTTATTCAGTTCGGTTGTTTTCGCGCTCACGGGGCTGTCCATCTTGGTGATCCGTGGCCGCGGGCGTTGCGATGAAAGCGCCCCGAGCTGTTTCGCCGCCTCATACTTCGAGGGGCTCGACGTGAAGGCAGTCACCTCGCAGCCCCACTTCGACAGGAAACGCAAGGCCCTGTGGCCCAGCCCGCCGATGCCGATCACCCCCACGCGTTCGGTCGTTTTTGCGCCCGCCTGAAAATCTTCTGAATGATGCTTTCATAATGCTGCAACCTTGAATCAGAATGACCCGGCTCGCAACCCCACGCTTCGCTCGCCCTGATCCTTCCCCGCCGTCGTCAACGGATACTCCCGTGGGCCGCCGGAGTGGTCACAGCGGCGGGAGAAGGGGAAGGAACAACTCGCAGCGCCGGACCCTGACGGATATTGCTTGAAACACAGGTAAATCACGCTATTTTCCGCACTGTGATCAGTTCGTGCGGCTTGCGGGTCGCCGATTTTGGCTCGACCATCGTTTCAAGGTGAGAACGTCGTTGATTGTTCCCTTGGTAATTGGTTAGAGTGTCGTTCTGGGTCGGGGCGTAGCGTAGCTTGGTAGCGCGCTTGTTTCGGGTACAAGAGGTCGTGAGTTCAAATCTCACCGCCCCGACCATCTTTTCCCTCCGGTGTTTTCCAAGCCAATTCTCCCCACCCCGTTCAGGATCTGAACTCACGCCGCCGTGATTCGCCGAACCGTCACTTCCTATTTGATCGAATTCACGATGGAATACAGACCGTGAGCGAGGTGAAGCAAACGCGCTTTGTCCGCCGGCGTCGGGGGGGCTCACCCGTGAGCATGGAACAGCTTACGATTGCCATGCGTTCAGACCCGAATTGGCTGCATGAGGTGTTTCGGACTATTTGACCGGTTGCGGATCCCGCCAGACGTGGCCGCTTTGGGCGAGCAGCTCTTCCGCCGCCATTGGTCCCCAGGTTCCGGCCGCGTAGAATTCCCGGTTCGACAGCGGCTTGCCTTCCCAGCCGCGACGAATCGAGTCCACGATATGCCAGGCGGTTTCCACCTCGTCCCGCCGGATAAAGAGGGTGGCATCACCCGCCACGGCTTCGAGCAGCAGCCGTTCATACGCTTCCGGCGTGTAGGCGCCAAACTCGGAGTCGTAGCTGAAATGCATCCGCACGGGGCGCACGCCGACTTGCGTGCCGGGCACTTTGCCATTGAAACGAATCGAAATGCCCTCATTTGGTTGCAACCGCAACGTGAGCGCGTTCGGGTCGAGTTTGCTGCCGCAGACGGCGGCGAACAAAACATTCGGCGTGGGGCGGAATTGGATCCGGACCTCGCTGGCGCCAAGGGGCAGGCATTTGCCGGTGCGTACGTAGAACGGCACGCCCGACCAGCGCCAATTGTCGATTAACAGTTTCATGGCCACGTAGGTTTCCACGTTGGAATCGGGGCGCACCTTTGGCTCCTGGCGATATCCCGGCTGGGGCTGGCCATCCATCACTCCGGCGAAGTATTGACCCCGCACCACCTGCCGGGCGACGTCCACAGGCGTCAACGCGCGGATGGATTTGAGCAACTTCACCTTTTCGTCGCGAATGGATTCCGCTTCCAGCGAGACCGGCGGCTCCATCGCCACGAGGGCGAGCACTTGCAGGATGTGATTCTGCACCATGTCACGCATCGCGCCCGCCTCCTCGTAATATCCGCCCCGGCCCCCGACGCTGTGTTTCTCGCTGACGGTGATTTGCAAATGATCCACCGACTCGCGATTCCAGAGGCGCTCGAAGACCGAATTCGAGAAACGGAACATCAAAATGTTCTGGACGGTTTCCTTGCCGAGGTAGTGGTCAATGCGGAACACCTGATTCTCGTCCGCATAGCGGGTCAACTCGGCATTCAGCGCATGGGCGGAGGCCAGGTCGTGGCCGAAGGGTTTTTCGACGACAATCCGCTGCCAGCCGTTGGTGGGCCGCCGCGACAGCAAGCCCGCCTGCTGGAGATGCTCGACCGCCGCGCCGAATTGACTGGGCGAAATCGCCAGATAGAAAAGGAGATTGTGGCGCAGGGATGGATTGCCGAAGGCCGTCAGGCGTTCCTCCAATTTTTGATACGCGGTCGGATCGGTGAGGTCGCCCAGGCAGTAAACAATGTGGGTCGCGAATTCCAGCCAGACGGCGTCATCCACCGGTTGAGTGCGGGAGAACTGGTCCAGGGCCGTGCGCAATTCAGCGCGGAACGATGCGTCGGTTTTCTCGCGCCGCGCAAAGCCCACGATGCGAAACGCCGGCGGCAATTGTTTCTCCTTGAAGAGATGATACAGCGCCGGGATCAGTTTCCGGGCCGTCAGGTCGCCGCTGGCGCCAAAAATAACAATGGAACATGGCTCCACCATCTTGCGCTGGGTGTCGAGGCGGCAAACGGTTGGGTCGTCGAAATATTCAGTGGCGCTCACGCGGGCAAGATTGGCGCAGGCAGCGGAGAAACACAACCCTGCCGTCCCTTTGCGCCCGCCCCGGTCAGCTACCAGGTGCCGTCCGCCAGCAGGGAGGTGATCTGTTGGGCCAGATCGGTGGCCAGCAAAGGCCGCGCCTGCCGCTCGGCGCTGGGCAGATCATTGCCGACGCGGACGGTGGTGTCGCCGGTCACTTTCTTGTCCAGCAAGACCTTGCCGGTGATGCGGTCACGGGCCGTGACATGGGCGGTCATAATCAGGCGAAAATCACGGGCCGTGATGACGTCGGTGGTCTCGAAACTGACCCCGCTGCGGGTAAAGTTAATGATTTCGCCATTGACCACGATGTCGCCGGGCTCATTGCTGGCGAGTCGGAAGGTGGCGTCGCGTTGGATTTCCTTGCGGAGCGCGGCCGTGGCGTTGTCGCCCAGGCGCGGCTCGGCGGTTTGGTTGGAGAAGGGCACCACCTGGACCGTTCGCGTACCAGCGCGGTCGCCGTTGCTTGGGCCGAGGCGATAGCCGGCACAACCGCTTAGCGCCAGCACCAGGCCGCTGGCAAGAAGAATCCGGAGGGTAGCCATATCACGGCGGGGTGCCCGCGATGTATTTCTTAATTTGGTCAATCCGCTCGCGCGCCACCGAGGCATAGCGGGAATTGGGGCCTTGCACCAGCACTTCATTGTAATAAATCAATGCGCCATTCCAGCGCTTCTGGTTTTCGTAAAAGGTCGCGATCATATAATTGCCGCGCGACTGTTCCTCCTTCAACACAACGATGATCCGTTTCGCCTCGTTCACGCGCGGGTCATTGGGAAACAAGGCCATAAAATCGGTGAAAGTGGCGATGGCCTGGCCCGCCGTCCCTTGATCGTAGCCGGCGCTTTGCGCCTGTTTGGAGTACGCGAAACCAGCCCGGTACTGGGCATCGGCAGCGATTGCGGGCAAATCATGGTATCGATCCGCTGCACGTTCGTAGGCCGCCACGGCCTCGGGATAATTCTTCTGCCGGTCGCGCGCCGCGCCGATGCTCAACTGGGCGCTAGGCCCAACGGCACTGTAGGGTCCGCTGGCCACGATTTTTTCAAACATGCCCGCCGTCTTGTCCATGTCGGGAAGGAACGGCACCAAGCCCAGCAATTTGAAGCGCTGCCCGCCAAGAAACCTTAACCCGATCTGATACTGCCGCTGCACCACATCCGCCAGCTTGTCGCTGCGGGGATATTTCTCGAAAACCAACTGGTAGGCCTTGAAGGCACGTTCATCCTCGTGTTCCGCTTCATAGCAAAGCCCCACGAGATACTGGGCATTCGGCGCGTAATCAGATAACGGCCACGTCCGGATCAGGCGGCTGGCCGATTTGCGCGCGAGGGTATAGTTGTGCTGGTCGTAGGCAGCCTGGGTTACCGCCATTTGTTCCTTGGCGGTTTCCCGTTTCCATTTGCCCACGCCGCCCACCGCTTCATAGGTCCACCCTTCGCCGGGGTTGTAAACCAGCGGCGCCGGGGAGCGGATCGGCATCAGGCTTAGGCCGACGGAAAGCAACAGCAGCAGGACGGAGCGGCGACTCATGCGTTCACGGTAACGGTCGGATTTTGCCAAGTCAAGAATCCGGGACGGAATCGCGGACGCGGAACGGGCTTAACCGCGATACACCACCAACACCGCGTAATCGGTCATCAGTTTTTGCGAGCCAATATCAAGGTGGGTGTAAGTGAGGGGCGTGAGACTGACGACATTCGTTTCGCCGACCCGTTGCAGAAAGGCAGTGACCATTTCGTCGAACTTGTCATGCCCCACTTCGATGCAATCGGTATGGCGGATGGTTTTCACCTTCATCTTGCGGTCGGACTCCTTGGCGGCGACCTCCAGAGGAACGGCTGGTTTTCCGATAAGGCTTTCGCCGGGGTGGCTGTGGTCAGGCACTTTGAGGTGCATTTCCACTTTGGCCGCGGCCGAGGAGGACATTGGGCTGCCACTGTGGCTGCTGGGGTGAACCGGTACGTTCCCAGTTGACGGCGGTGGTGCGGAATGGGGGATGACAATTTTCTCCGCACAAGACGGGCAGTTGATCTCGGAGCCGGCGCCGGAACTGTCCACCGCGAGTTCCTGACCGCATTTCGGGCAGTTGAAGATGATGTCCATAAGCCTCAAGTTGGGTTCAACGGTGAACCGAGCCTAAGCCCGGATTCAAACGCTGACCAGAAAAAAATTTGATCCCGTTTGGCGGCAGCGGCCGCGAAGAGACAAGGCTTTCGAAAAACATGGTGCGCATGGCAGGATTTGAACCTGCACACCTTGCGGCACTACCACCTCAAAGTAGCGTGTCTGCCAATTCCACCACATGCGCAGCGACCGCTCATAATGAACCAATCCGGACGCCGGGACGCAAGGCCAAACTAGGTTGGCACGAAAATGATTCATGGGACACCCTTTTGCCGGTCCAGGTCCGGAGCTGAATTGTCACAAAAAATATCTTGAGCTGAAGCGCCGCTGGGTTCATGTACTGGCACAGATGGTGCGATTGTTCTCGCGAAGTCGCACCCGCTCTTTGCTAAATGGATTTAGAAATGAAATTTACCCTGCCCTGTTCGTGATTCGCAGCCAAGTCCTTGAACCGTAAATTATACGATACCGGTGTCAACCGCGATGGTGGCCGACAGGCCTTAACTGGAAGTCGAAATCCGTCCGGACGGCGCCACATGTTCTAACCAACATGTTCATCGGATCCGTTGCACACGGCAATGGTGGGGTCACTTTGGTCAAGCAAGCTCGCCGCAACCCGGCGAGCTTTTTCTTTTTCGGAGACTTCCACCCAGTGCAACGTCGCGGGCAGGGCCGGTGCGATGTTTCGCTCCGACGCCTTTTGCTTTGGGTCGCGGTGCCAAACTGCTAGTCTTAAATCATGGCGCGCGACGACTTGTTTTCATCCACCCAGCCGCCGGCATTGCCGGGCAGCCCGCCGCCGGGGGCGGCTAGTCCTCCCGATCACCAGCCGCTCGCCGCCCGGATGCGTCCCCGTTCGCTAGCTGAATACGTCGGACAAACGCACATCCTTGCCCCTGGCCAGTTGCTTCGTCGCGCCATTGATGCGGATCGCATTCAGTCGCTGATTTTTTACGGGCCACCGGGCACGGGCAAAACCTCACTCGCGCAAATCATCGCCCGGCAAACCAAAAGCAAGTTTGAGCGGCTCAGCGGGGTGGAATCCAACGTGGCCGACATGCGCCGCGTGCTCGCCGCCGCGACCAACCGCCTTGAAAACTCCGGCGCGACGACCATCCTGTTCATTGACGAAATCCATCGCTTCAACAAATCGCAGCAGGATGTGCTGTTGCCCGATGTCGAGAGTGGCGTCGTCCGGCTCATCGGTGCGACCACGCATAACCCATTTTTTTTCGTCAACTCGCCGCTCGTCTCGCGCTCGCAGATTTTTGAGCTGCGACCACTCACGGAAGCGGACTTGTTCAGCCTGCTCCAGCGGGCGTTGGGTGACGTGGAGCGCGGGCTGGGGTTTCTAAGAATTCAAGCCGACGAAGTTGCGCTGCGTCATCTTGCCCGGGTTGCGGACGGCGACGCGCGCAAAGCGCTGAGCGCGCTGGAAATCGCCGCACTCACGACCGAGCCGGGTGGGGCGGGCATCGTCCACCTTGATCTGGCCGCCGCCGAGCAGAGCATCCAGAAAAAAGCCATCGTGTACGATGGCGACGGCGACGCGCACTACGACACGATTTCCGCTTTTATCAAGTCTATGCGTGGCAGCGATCCGGATGCGGCGCTCTACTGGCTGGCGAAAATGATCCACGCTGGCGAAGACCCGCGCTTCATCGCGCGACGGATTGTGATTCACGCGGCGGAAGATGTGGGCCTGGCCGACCCGATGGCGCTGGTGCTGGCCAATGCGGCGTTTCAGGCGGCGGAATTCATCGGCTGGCCGGAGGCGCGCATTCCGATTGCGGAAGCAACCATTTACATCGCCACGGCGCACAAGAGCAACAGCACGATCAAGGCGATTGACGCCGCGCTCGAAGACGTGAAGTCCGGCCGCACGCTGGCGGTGCCGGAACATTTGCGCGATGGCACTTACGCCGGCGCGAAACGGCTTGGCCATGGTGAAGGTTACCAATACGCCCACGATTACGAAGGTCATTTCGTCCCGCAAGATTATCTGGGGGTGGAAAAACGGTACTACGAGCCGACGGATCAGGGCGTGGAAAAGAAGATTAAAGAGCGTCTCGATCACTGGCGCCAGCAAAGCAAAATCGCGCGCGATTCGAAGCCCTCCTCCGAAGCAAAGTAACCTGGCGGTGACATTGCAGCCTCGATCCGTGGATCTACAGATTACGTCGCTGAACCAAAAGCCAGCTCGGCCGGAAGCCAGCTGCCATGGCAGGTGGATGGCATTTTACGGATAACCGTTTGCTAGTGCTTTCACAGCCCCGGCTAAATGTCTCAATCAGAACCCGGGTTGGTCCTGTCATCTGATCAGATGACATGACAAACCCTCGAAGCAGCGTAGGGTTTCGAGTCAGCTTAGACAATCCATGAATTCCAATCCAACCGCAACCCATCCATGAAGAAACACAAACCCCTATTGTTCGCCTCGGTCCTGAGTGCCGGACTGTCAATGGCTGCTTCGGCAGCGGTCATCACCGTCAACACCGCCAACAACAGCGACTTTGGTGTCGGCATGACCAACTTGTGGCTGGCGATTCAGTTGGCCAACACCAACGGGGATTCTGCCAACACCATCAATTTCAACATTTCCGGGGCGGGGCCGCACTACATCGTCACGCCCCAATTCAGTGCGCCGGGCGGGGTTCCCGATTTGGCGGGCGGCTACCCCATCATCACGAATCACAACCTGACGATTGATGGGTACAGCCAGCCGGGGGCATTGGCCAACACGAATACGATCCTAGGCTCCAACACGGCCGCCATCAAAATCGTCATTGATTCCCGGGCCGTGAACTATACCGCTGATGCCAATCACCCGCTCCTGGTCGGAGCCAACTCGATGAACATCGCGCTTGTTACCGGCAAAACCTACGGCACCGTGGAGAATGGCTGGGCTAGTTTCACGGCTTCGGACGCGGCGCAGATCGGCATTTGCAATGCCACCAATGTAAGCATCAAAGGCCTCTGCTTTCTGAACGACTCCATACCTGGCGCTGGCGGATTGTCTGTGGCGTCCGTCGCCTTGTCGGGCGATTACCCGACGAACTTCCCCAACACGACGTTGAATGTTTATCCCGACTATGCTCTGCATGTAGCGGGGTGCTGGTTTAACTTGGACGTGAACGGCGTCACCGTGGTGGATGGCGGTTACAACGCCGTGCGAAGCCAGCGGACAAGAATGAACAACAACCAGAGTGATATCTGGGGCCGGTGGTCGCCCAGTGATATAACCGTTGGTGTGGCGAAAAACAGTGCCAATCCCCGAGCCGAGTTCAACATCATCATGAGCCAGGCCACGGGCATCACCATTCAGGGCGCGCGGACGCGTTATTGTGGAAACTTCTTCAATGTGCTTGCGGATGGTATGACGCAGTATCTCCCCGATCCGCAAAGGGATCCGGGCGACCCACTCACTGACCATCCTCTGCCGACGACATCGTTCATTGGCGGAAACTATGCCGGGTATGACGTGATTGGCACCGACGGTGATGACGTCAACGATGCCGAGGAGCGGAACATTTTTGCTGGGCTGCCCCGCAAGCGGAGCAATGGCTGTGCGCAAATTGACCACCAAGCCGGGTGCTACAATATCAAAGTTTCGGGGAATTACTTCGGGGTGGCCGTGGATGGCATCACCCGCTGGACGAACAGTTCCACTCCCTTCCGGTTCAGCAACCGGCCAGCCACGGCGACCAACTGTGTCTTTGGCTCGGATTTTGACGGCATCAGCGACGCCCTCGAGGCCAACGTGATCTGCAACAACTGGCCGTTGGATTATTGGTTCCCGGAGCCGGCCACCCAGCCCGACCTCAGCACCTACGCTGACGGGCAGCTTTCCCCGCGGTATCAACCGGGGGCCCCGCCTGAAACCCTGAACAATGATGCTGAGGAAGGCCCGTCAACGCATTCCTTCCGGGGCAACAAGTTGGTCAACAATTTCACGGCTCCAATCAGCCCGTTCGCCGCCTCGCGGGATCGCTCCAGCGCGGCCTGGTACTTTCCGAGCTATACGAACATCATTCAGGCCTCGGCATTTACGGCTCCGAATGGTAACTCTGCGGAGGGCGCGACCAACTTTGTGACCGTGGTGGCTCCCGGTAGTTCCACCCGGCGATTGAAAGGCACCTTCCCGTTGGGAATTGCTCCGTACACCAACGTCATTGTTGATGTGTATGTCGCCAATGAA
>Ga0154020_10004831_pt1 | contig 16016 bp, 14 predicted proteins | sample Klosneuvirus_201_FD_109709 | JGI IMG/M metagenome (GOLD analysis project Ga0154020, IMG submission 109709) | Active sludge microbial communities from wastewater, Klosterneuburg, Austria - Klosneuvirus_20160825_MG | ecosystem: Engineered > WWTP > Aerobic digester > Activated sludge | place...
GGCGGGCTCGTCGGCGGGGCCTCGCTCAACGCCGCGGACTTCGTCGCCATCTGCAAGCTCGCGGCGGCGTCGGCCCGCAGCGGTGCCTGACCGCTAACCCTTCCGACCGCCCCCGGTCTCAGTTCCCGGGCCCAGGGTAGGGTCGGGAATCGGCTCCTCCCCGCCTACACTTGCCCCCTATGACGACGCTCGCCTTTGTGTGGCCGGATTGGCTTGTGGGCCTGACGACGGTGCTCTTCCTGGCCGTCTGCGTCATCATGGTGCTGACCGTGCTGATCCAGAAGCCTCAGGGCGGCGGCCTCGCCTCCGCGTTCGGCGGGTCGGGCGCGGGCTCGGGCCAGACGGCCTTTGGTGCCAAGACCGGCGATGCGCTGACCATCTTCACCATCATCGTGTTTGTGGTCTATTTGGCGTTCGCGGTGGTTCTGAACTTTGCGATGAGGCCGGCCCCGCTCGCCGAAGAGCCCAGTGTGACCGGCACCACCGAGGGCGGCGCGGGAGCAACTCCCGAGGCGCCCGCGAACGGGGGGGCCACCCCCGACGTCCAGCCGAATGCCCCGGCGCCCACCGGCACCCCCGCTCCGGCAGAGGGCGGCGCGCAGCCCCCCACCGAGGCTCCCAAGGCCGAGACACCCAAGGGCTGATCCGGAGGCGTTGCATGGTCCGGAGCATGACTGGATACGGGGACGCGTCCGCCCAGGTGGGAGGGGTGCACTACTTCGTTGAGGTCCGGTCGCTCAACAACAAGTACTTCAAGGCGACCATCCGGCTCGCGGAGGCCCTGCAGGGGCTCGAGGCCGAGATGGAGAGCCGCCTGCGAGATCGGCTTCACCGCGGCACGGTGACGCTGACGGCGCGATGCACCGACTCGTCATCCGCCGCTGCCCACGAGATCAACGAGGCGGCGCTGGCGCGGTACATTCTCCAGGCCAAGCAGGTCTGTGCCGCCAATGGTCTGACGCCCGACCTCGGCGTGGGGCAACTCCTCTCGCTCCCCGGCGTGCTGCAACCCTCGTCGAACCAGGAAGACATCGTGGCTTCGGCCCGGCGCGCCTTCATGCCGCTGCTGGACGAGGCGGTCGCGAAGCTCATCGACATGCGGGCGCGAGAGGGCAAGGGGCTGGTCGCGGAGCTGGAGACCCACCTACGCCTCATCGACGAGCGGCTGTCGGAGGTTCGCGAGCGTGCCCCCTCTGTGATCGCCGAGTACGAGGCCAGACTCAGGGCCCGCATCCTGGCCCTGTTCGCGGAGGCCGGGCAAAAGGCCGAGCCGGTGGACCTGCTCCGCGAGGTCGCGACCTACGCCGAGCGCACCGACGTGGCGGAGGAGCTCCAAAGGCTGTCGGCCCACGTCGTGCAGTTCCGCGAGCTGCTCTCGCGGGCCGAAGGAAAGCCGATCGGACGCACGCTGGACTTCCTGGCCCAGGAGATGCTCCGCGAGGCGAACACCATCGCCAGCAAGTCGCCCGACGCCACGATCTCCAAGGCGACCGTGGAGGTCAAGGGCGCCATCGACCGCATCAAGGAGCAGATTCAGAACCTCGAATAGGTTTGGCGGATCGTTCCCTATTGGTAGACTGTGGAGAGCCATGCTGCGAGCCCTGCCCATCCTGCCAATCACCCTCGCCCTGGTGGGCGGCGCTCAGGCAGAGCCCCCCGAGTGGCTGCGGCCTGACATCGGAGCCCTGGCCGGTGACGACCCGGCAGCCCGCGACGCGGCCGTTCGCCGCATCGCGACCGATCCCAAGTGCTCCCTGGCAGACCTTGAACAGTGCCTCGTGGGGCCGGAGAGGCCCGCGCCCGAGGCGGCGGAGCGCCTGCTGAGGCTCGCGAAGCGCCGATTCATGGAGACCCCCCGCGCCGCCATGGGTGTGCAGTTCTCGCGCTTCGATGCGGGCGTCGGGGGCGTGGAGATCAACGGCACGGTGCGGGGCTTTGAGTCCGAAGCCGTGCTCAGGCCCGGCGACGTGATCCGCAGCATCGGGGGCATGCCCACCGCGTCGCAAGCCGCGGCCCGGTGCGCCATCGTCTCCCGCGAGCCGGGCGAGCGCGTCACGCTCGACGTGCTGAGGCGTGGCGAGGCCCTGCAGGTCTCACTCTCGATGGGCAGCTTCGCGGAGCTCTCCAACGCCGTGGGCTTGGATGGTGCGACGCTCGAAGCCGCGTGGAATGTTCGTTGCAAGAGGCTCGGCACGCGGGGCGAGGAGCCGGCGGTCGTCACGGTGCTCGACACCGCGCGCTGGGTGGAGCTTGAGCACGAGGAACTCCGCCGCCGAGAAGACGCCATGACGCCCAAGGGCAAGCCCCAGGAGTTGGTCGCCACGCCCGCGGAGCCCTTCGAGGTAGTGCCCGGCGGCAGCGTGCGCGTGACGGCCTCGGCCCAGGCCGATCCGGACTTTTTCCTGAAAGAAACGCCCCAGATGGCCGCCATGGCGGACCAGTTGCGGGCGCAGATCAGCGTGTATCGCCAGCAGATCTCGCAGCTCGAGCGGCAGCGCCGGGCCCCGAACCTGCCCGCCTTCCAGAAGCGCAACCTCGACGCGCAGATCGAGAACATGAAGATGCTCATCGAGCGCACGCGCGATCAGATCAAGCGGCTTCCCATCGCCGGGCCCTGAGAGCCGCCCTCACACTCCCGCGCCGCCAATCAGCGAGCGGACCGCCGCGAGGGCCCGCCGCATCGGCTCGTGGGCCTCGTCGCCCCCGGCCAGCGACAGCGCCCGGCGCGCCTTGTCCGCGGCCTTGCGGGCCTTTGTCTCGCGGTTCTCCGCGGGCGAGGTGTCCAGGTCGCACAGATTGTCGTAGACATCCGCGAGCTTGATGAGCCGGGCGCGCCAATCGGCCCGCGCGAGCGCCGCGTCGTATTCCGCCTCCCGCGCCGCCTCGGGCCGGGCCATGTTCTTGGTGAGCGCCGCGACCAGCGTCGCGACCTCGGGCCCGAACTGCTCCAGCAGATCGTCGTAGTCGGTCGTGGTGTCCTCGATCGTGTCGTGAAGCGCCGCCGCCGCGAGGGCGACCTCGTCCGTGCAGCCAAAGACCAGCGCGACGGTCGCCATCACGCGACACGGGTGCGCGACATAGGGCGTGCCCTCGTCCTTGCGGAACTGGTGCCTGTGGGCGCGGGCCGCAAACGAGATCGCCCTCTGCCACAGCGGGCCCCCTTGCGTTTTATCGGGGTTCATGCCTCACTCTAGCGGGCAGCGCGGGGGCTGGTGTGGGCCACTACTCTTCCCGTCCATGGCTCCCGCGAACCAGCACCAGGCCCCCAGCGGCACCAGAGACCTCTACCCCGCCGACGCCGCCCGAAGGCGATTCATCATGGAGGCGTGGCGCAGCGCGTCGGTCCGGCACGGCTTCGAGGAAGTCGACGGGCCGACCTTCGAGCACCTGGACCTCTACACCGTCAAGAGCGGCCAGGCCATCGTCTCCGAGCTGTTCTCCTTCCAGAGGACCGGCGGCGAAAAGACCTACGCCCTGAGGCCCGAGTTCACGCCCACGCTCGCGAGGCTGTTTGCGGCCCGGGCCAACGCGCTCCCCAAGCCCTCCAAGTGGTTCATGGCTGGGCCCTTCTTCAGGGCCGAGCGCCCCCAGCGGGGCCGCCTCCGAGAGTTCCTCCAGTGGAACGTCGACTTCCTCGGGCTCGCCGGCGATCCCAAGTCTCCAGAGGAGCTGGCTCGCGCCACCGCCGCAGCGGACGCGGAGATCATCGCCACCTGCGTCTCCATGCTCGCAACCCTCGGGCTGGGGCCCCGCGATGTCCGCGTCAAGATCAACCACAGGAAGGCCCTGGGCGACTGGCTCGTCTCACGTGGTCTGCCCGAGGCCCGCCACGCCGAACTGCTCACGCTCCTGGACGCCAAGGGAAAAGTGCCCCCGCCCGAGTTCGCCGCAAAGCTCGCGGCGTTCGGGTTCTCCCCCGAGCAGGCAGAGGTCTTCCAGAAGGGCATCATCCGCACCACCGTCGACGACCCGGCGTCCGCGCGGGGCGACACGGTGCTGGACCTCACGTTCTTTTCCCAGGCCGTCGCCCCGCTCAGCGAGCAGCTCGCGCAGGCGGGGATCCTGGACTGGGTGGACTTTGATCTCTCCATCGTCCGGGGCCTCGCGTATTACACGGGCATGGTCTTTGAGGTGCACGAGGCCAGCGGCGGCGAGCGCGCCATCGCGGGCGGCGGGCGATACGACAACCTCGTCGAGCTCTTCGACGGGCCGCCCACGCCCGCGGTCGGCTTTGGCATGGGCGACGTCGTCCTCTCCCTCGTCCTCCAGGACCGGGGCCTCATGCCCACCGACGCGAAACTCGCCGAGGCGGCGGGCCTCCGCGCGGACGTCTTTGTCATCTCCAACGGCCTGCCCGAGAGCGACGTGATGGTCAGGCCCCTGGTCGCCGCGTGCCGAGCCGCCGGCCTGCACGCGCGCCACACGTACCGCACAACGCGAAACGTCGGCAAGCTGCTCCAGGAGGCGGGCGCGGCTCGGGCCCGCTTCGCCGCCATCATCGAGGGCGCCGCGGGTGTCACTCTCAAGGACCTGGAGACCGGGCAGCAGACCGAGAAGCCCGTGCCGATGGGCGAGGTGCCGGCGCGCGTGGGCGCGGGCCGGCAGGGTGCTACTCGGGCATCCCCCAGCCGATGAACGCGTCCAGCACGTTTGAGTAGTCATCTGTCCACAGCGGGGTTTTCTGGCCCGGCCTGGGCGTGAACGCCTCCCAGGGCGTCGGGAACTGCCCAAAGCGCCCGAGGTCGTCCTTCGAGCCCGCGAGCACGACCCACACCGAGTCCCGCTTGGCTTGGCCACGCAGTTCGCTGGTGAGGAACGAATCGTCGCGGTGCCAGCAGACCATCCCCAGGTCCTGCGAGATGCGCCACAGCACGGGCCGCAGCTCGAAGTAGCGGTTTGACACGTGAAACGCGAGCACGCCCCCGGGTGCGAGCTTGCGCCGGTACGCCTCGATCGCCTCACGCGTCACCAGGTGTACGGGGATGACGTCCGACGAGAAGGCGTCGATGACGATGAGGTCGTAGAACCCGTCCGGGATTGCCGGATCGTCCGCGGGGCGGCTGATGCCCAGGCGCCCGTCGCCGACGTAGCGCCGAATCTTGACCCCGGAGGCGATGGCGTCTCCGACAAACAGGAAGTACTCCGGCTTGTCTGCGATTCGGACGACGCCCTCGTCGATCTCGAAAAAGTCGATCTCGTCGCCCGGCCTGCCGTAGGCCGCGAGCGAGCCGACGCCCAGCCCCACAACGCCCATCCGCTTCATGCGGCCCTCGTCCTGGCGTGCCTTGATGACATCACCGATGGGCCCGGTGGGGTGGTAATAGGTGGTGGGAACGCGGCGCATGACCTCGAAGCGCCCCTGGATGCCGTGCAGCGTCGTCCCGTGGTCCAGCTTGTACCACAGGCCCTTGGGGTCGACGCTGACCCGCAGCACGCCGAAGAACGTGCGCTCCTTGTGCAGCAGCGAGCCGGAGACGCCCGTGAAGTACGTGCTGGTCAGGAGCGGCATGGCCGCGAGGGCGAAGCGCAGCGACCCCGCGCGGGGCAGCACCAGGATGCACACCAGCGAGGGAACACCCGCGGTCAGCACCAGCACGGCCTGGCGTGTGTCCATGCCCAGGAACCGCACGAGCCATCGTCCGGGCCCGGCCTGCAGCAGGCGATCCTGCCGCGTGACGTGCTCGATGGACGCGACTATCCCCACCACGGCGATCGCCCCCAGCAGCGCGAGCCCGCCGTCGATGAGCCTCTTGCGCCGCGAGCGGGCCCGCCACTCTTCCACCAGTTGCGGGCGCAGCAGGCAGGCCCCGCCCAGCACCAGCCCGTACTCGATGACGTCCGGGAAAACCAAGGGGGCAGCGAGCGCGTTGAAGAGCCCCCCCAGCACCCCGCCGATGGAGAGCATGAGGTAGAACTCGGTGAGGTGCGACGTGGAGGGCCGGTCCTCTGCGAGGCGCCGGTGGCAGAGCATCGCCGCCGCAAAGAAAGTGGCGACATGGATCGCTCCGATCACGATGACCGGGTGCTGCGCACGGGCCAGCATCGTGAGCAGCACCGCGATGACGAGGATGGGCAGCACCCGCCCCCAGAAGCGAGAGGAGCCGCCGGCACGCCCGGAGAACGCGAGCACGAAGCTGAGCAGGTAGAGCGCGAGCGGGATGATCCACAGCAGCGGGATCGCCGCGATGTCCGTCGTCACGTGCTGCGTCACGCCGAGCATGAGGCTCGAGGGCACCGCCGCAAGCAGCACCCACCAGCCCCGCCGCGCCCAGGTGAGCGGGGCCTGTGGAAGCGGGCCCGCGGGCGTCGCGGGGGCGGCGGCCTCTCGCCTCGAGGAGAGCCCCGCGCACACCAGCACCGCCGGGACCAGCGCCCAGAACCCCAGCGCCCACGTCCACGTCTGCCCCGCTCGCGTCAGCGAGGGCTCCAGCAACAGCGGGTACGCGAAGAGGCCGATCAGACTTCCCGCGTTGCTCGCGGCGTACAGAAAGTACGGATCGCGGGCCTGCGCGTGATCCGTCTTCGAAAACCACTTCTGCAGCAGGGGGCCGGTGGTTGAGACCGCGAAGAAGGGCAGGCCAATCGAGAGCGCCAGCGTCATCACCACCCACAGCACCGGGCTCTGCCCCTCCGGAGAGCCCGTGAGCACCGGCGCGGGCAGCGTCGCCGCGGCGACCGTCAGCACGATGGCGTGCACCAGCACCTGCCACTTTGTCGATAGCCGCCGCGTCAGCACGTGCGCGTACAGATACCCCAGCAGCAGAACCGCCTGGAAGAACACCATGCAGGTGTTCCACACCGACGGGCTGCCCCCGAGCTGCGGGAGGAGGATCTTGCCCATCATGGGCTGGACGAGAAACAGCAATGCCGCGGCGGCGAAGATCGCAGCCCCGAAGACGTAGAGCATGGGCCAAGGATAGTGGTGCGGGCCTCGGCGCACCCGACCGGGCCGCAGGCACGTCCTACGCTCTTCCCCCGTGAGCCGATGCTTCGACGCCATCATCTGCGACATCGACGGCTGCCTGGGCCCCGAGAGCGCCGCGCCCCTGGACGCCGACGCGCTCGCCACCATCGCCCGGCACAACGTGCTGGCGGAGTCTCGCGGCGACCGGCCCGTGCTCACGCTCTGCTCGGGCCGGCCCCAGCCCTTTGTGGAGTGCCTCTGCCGCCTGCTGAGCAACACCAGCGTGCCCTGCATCGCGGAGATGGGTGTGTGGGTCTTTGACCCTCGCTCGCAGGGCTTTCACCTTGACCCCGCGATCTCGACCGAGCATCTCTGCGCGGTTCGAGAGGCGACGGCGTGGGTGGAGCGCGACCTCTGCCCCGCGGGCGTGGTTATCCAGCCGGGCAAGACGGCGTCGATCTCGCTGTGGCACCCGCGGAAGCAGACCCTCTGGGAGTTCAAGCCCCGGCTGGTCGAGACCTTTGCGCGAGAGGGCTGGCCCCTGCGGGTGTCCAGCACCGTCGCGTGGATCAACTGCGACCTGGCGCACGTGAACAAGGACACCGGCATCGCGCGGGTGCTGGGCATGACCGGCCTGCGCCGGGAGCGCCTCGCGGGCATCGGCGACACGCTGGGGGACCTTGCCATCCGCAAGAGCGTCGCGTGGTTCGGCTGCCCGAGCAACGCCGTGCCGGAGCTCCGCGAGCAGGCGGATTACGTCTCGACCCTGGCGGAAGTGGGGGGCGTGGTGGACATATTGGGCAGGCTGGGCGAGGTCGGCTGAGCCGGCAGGACCACGGGCTCTGCCTTCCACGCGGCGTCGAGCGCCTTTGACAGACGCTTCAACCGGTCGGCGACTGAGAACGCGAAGGCGATCACCATGCACCACAGCACCAGGGAGCCGAGCTGCACCCAGGAGTTGGCGTGGAGCGGCGTCCACCGGATCACGAGATACGCCACCATGAACAGGAACGTCGAGCGTGCCCGGCCCGCGGTGGAGATGAACTGCGTGGCCTTGGCCGGGTCAAGCACGGGATGCGCGTAGGGCCTCAGCAGCGACATGACGATGGAGACGTGCGTGCAGCCCAGGCACACGAAGAGCGCGTGGAGGGTGGACTGCATCTCGTCGGCGATGCTCGCGGGCCACGGGCGGGAGCCGGCGAGCCTGATGACCGCGAAGAGGCCCAGGGTCAGGAGGATTCCCACCACCCCCGCCGCGGGCATCCACCGCAGGCGCCGGGGGGCGTCTCCGGGCAGGTTGGCCAGAAAGCGCCACGTGAAGTGGAGGTGGAGCACGCAGAGCAGGACGGCGACGACCGCGGCCAGGATGGCGGGGACCATCGCCAGGCCGAGCGAGCCCGTGAGCGCGGAGACGATGACGCCGATGATGGCCCAGATCCACGTCGATACGGAGTGTGCGGCGAAGCGGGCCGCGACCGCTGTGCGCTGCGCCTCCCACGCGGGGAGGTTTCCCCCGACGATGCGTGTGGAGTGCGAGATGGGCTTGCCGCACTCTGGGCACACGCCCTGAGAGGCAATGCCCCGCAGGTCGTAGGCGCAGTGGATGCACCGGGCCTCGACAAGCGCGGGGCCGTGGGGACCGGAGTGTGGGACAGAGCCTGAGTGGTGCATGCGCGTGGCGATTGCGGGTGTCGCGGGCGGGACGGTAGGAGGCGGGGCGGGCGCAGAGGTGTTCGGAAGCGGGGGGTGAGTGTTTCAGGCTGCTGAGGATGGCGTGCCGGATGAGGTCGCGACCGGTGGGCTACCTGACCGTCCCGAACCAACCGAGAGTCATGGCGAAGCCGATCGTCGCGACGATGAGGCATACCACGGAGATCGCGAGGCGGCCTTCCGGATCGAGCGATCGGAGTCGTCGGGGGCGCCCGAGAGCCAGGAAGGTGCCGCCCAGGAGGACGCCGCAGACGGCTGCAAGGATCAGCCGTCGCAAGCGGTCGGGAGTCAACCAGACATCAGGCCGATCCCACTCCGGCCTGACTCCGAGCGCATAGGTGTCGGCGGTGACGATGATGTAGAGGGAGATGCTTGCGAGCGCAACCAGCGAAACCGCAATCCGGCAGGACAGCAGGAAAGGCGTCGAAGGTACGTCTGCAGGTGCTTCGGTGCCGCACTCCGGGCAGCGGGGCGACTGGTCGCCGGACCGGTCATAGCCGCAGTTGGGGCAGTCGTTCGTCGGCACGCGCTCCAATCTACCGACCAGTGCGGGTGCCGGTTGCGGCGGCCGCCCCTACGGACACTCCCCGCCCGCCACGACGTTGATGAGGGCTGCGAGGTCGTCCTGGTCTGTGTTGCCGTCGTTGTTGAAGTCCAGCGGCTTGCACTCGCAACCGGGGTTGCCGGCGAGGGCGTCGACCATGCAGGCCACATCGTCCTGGTTCACGTTGCCGTCGCAGGTGTAATCAGGGTCGCAGGGCGGGGCGGAGCAGGTGAGGACCCAGGTGTCGCGGCGGACATCGCCGGCGCCCGCGTAGCCACCGAAGATGACGGTGCCGAGGCCCGCAAGGTAGGCCTGCCCGTTCTGATCACGCGCGACGCCAGGGACGCCGACATTGAGCAGTTCCCAGGCGGAGCCGTCGTAGGACCAGGTGTCGTTGTATCTGCCGGTGGCGCCGGGGAGTTCGCCGCAGGACAGGATGATCTTCCCGAGCCCCTCGTCGAAGGACATGGCGACATAGAGGCGCGGCGCGGGGCCTGTGGTGGCGGTGAGCGTCCAGTTTGTGCCGTCCCACTCGTAGGTGGGCGCGGACGACGTGGGGATGCCGCCGAACATGACGACGCGCTGGCGGAGTGGGTCGTACGTCATGGCGAACGCGGTGCGGATGGTGGGCGTGGTGGCCGGGAAGGCCTGCGTCCAGGTAGAGCCGTTGAAGAGCCAGGTCTGGCTGCTCGCGCCGGAGGCGGTGGACCCGCCGAAGAGCACGATGCGATCACGGGCGGCGTCGTAGGCCATGTTGTGGTTGAGGCGGCCTGTGGGCGAGTTCGGCGGGGAGAGCTGCGACCAGGTGCGTGCGGCACCGTTCCAGGCCCAGGTGTCGGCGAGGTAGTTGGAGCCGGTCTCGGTGCCGCCAAAGAGGATGACGCGGCTTCGGAAGGAGTCGAAGGCGATGGCGTAATGGCCCCGCGCGGAGGGAGAGGCGGGCGGGAATGCCTGCGCCCAGGCCTCTCCATCGTGGAGCCAGGTCTCGTTGTTGAAGCCGACCCCGCCTCGATAGCCGCCGAACTGGACGATGTTGTGGTTGGCGGTGTCCGCGACGATGAACATGTCTTGGCGTGGTGATGGGCCGGTGGTGCCGGCGCTGGTCCAGTCCAGGCACTGACCGAGGGCGGGCGAAGAGACGAGCAGGCACGCGAGGGTGGCGAGGCGCATGGGGGGATCCTCCGATGAGGGTCCATTGCTATGGCGGCCCCCGGGTGCATGGTACCGGACGGCGCTCGGCGGGCCAAGGTGATTTGCTGAGAGCGTTCACGAACGAAGCGAAACAGCGTCCCGCCCCGTAGGTACACTGCGCTCATGCGGCACTTTGTCTTCGCGTGGCTTCTCGCCCTGGGCCTCATCGCCGGCTGCTCCGCGCCGCACGCGACGCGCCCCTATGCCCCGCCGCGGGGGCAGTGGGAGCATCGGGATGCGGCGTCGCTCGGGTTTGACGCGGCTCGCCTCGCCGACACGGTGGCCTGGGCGAAGGAGCAGGAAACGGACATGCCGCGGGACTTCTCGTCCCAGGCCGCGATCTTCGGGCGGCCGCTCGGACCGGTGCCAAGGACCCGCGCTCTCACGAACGGCGTCATCATCCGCCACGGCTACATCGTCGCCGAGTGGGGCGACACCTCGGCGGTCGACCCCACCTACAGCGTCGCGAAGAGCTATCTCTCCACCATTCTCGGCCTCACCAACGACCGCGGGCTCATCAAGAGCGTTACCGATCAGGTCGCGGTCTCAGTCCACGACGGCGGCTACGACGACCCTCACAACTCGAAGGTCACCTGGCGGCACCACGCCACCCAGACCAGCGAGTGGCAGGGAGTAATGTTCGGCAAGGTGAGCACCTTCATCGGGCGAGAGGAGTTCGGGCGCGATGAGCGACGGCCCCGCGACATCCGCGAGCCCGGCACCTACTACGAGTACAACGACGTCCGTGTGAACCGCCTCGCGCTCTCGCTGCTCAGACTGTGGAAGCGCCCGCTCCCGGACGTCCTGAAGACCGAGATCATGGACCCCATCGGCGCCTCCGACACCTGGCAATACCACGGCTATGCAAACTCAATGGTTGACGTGGACGGCACGCCCATGCCCTCTGTCAGCGGCGGCACGCGCTGGGGCGGTGGGCTCTGGATGAGCACGCTCGATCACGCCCGCTTCGGCCTGCTGGTGCTGCGCGGAGGGCAGTGGCGGGGCCGGCGCATCGTCTCCGAGTCGTGGGTCCGCGAGGCCACCAGCCAGCAGGGCCTGCAGCCCGGGTATGGCTATCTGTGGTGGCTGAATACGACGGAGCACTGGCCGGGAGCGCCCAAGTCGAGCTTCGCCGCGCTGGGCGCCGGCAGCAACTCGATCTGGATCGATCCGGAGCATGACCTGGTGGTCGTGTGGCGCTGGCACAAGGGGGGAGAGGCGCAGGCAGAGCTGTACAAGCGGGTGCTGGGGGCGATTGTGACTCCGTAGGGGGGCGGGCGGGGTGGCCGCGGGCCACGGGTCTCAATCCCCCGTATCCAGCACCGCCATGAACGCTTCCTGCGGGATGTTCACACTCCCCACGTTCTTCATTCGCTTCTTGCCCTCTTTCTGCTTTTCGAGGAGCTTGCGTTTGCGGCTCACATCTCCGCCGTAGCACTTGGCGAGCACGTCCTTGCGGAAGGCCTTGATGGTCTCGCGGGCGATGATCTTGCCCCCGATGGCCGCCTGCACGGGGATCTCGAACTGGTGTCTGGGGATCTGCTCGCGGAGCTTGGCGCACAGCGAGCGGCCACGCTGCTCGGCCTTGTCGCGGTGGACGATGACGGACAGGGCCTCGACGGGGTCGCCGTTGACGAGGATGTCCATCTTCACGAGGTTGTCGGTGCGGTACTGGATGACCTCGTAGTCCATGGTGCCGTAGCCGCTGGTGAGGCCCTTCATCTTGTCGAAGAAGTCGTAGATGATCTCGGCCAGGGGCATCTCGAAGGTGATGAGGTCTCGGGTGGCGGAGACGAAGGACTGGTTCTTGTAGAGCCCGCGGCGGTCCAGGCACAGCTTCATGATGTCGCCGATCTTGTCCTTGGGGATCAGGAGATCGACGCGGCAGATGGGCTCTCGGACCTCGGTGATGAGCGACTGGTTGGGCAGTTCCGCGGGGTTGTGGACCTCAAGGAGCGTCTGGCCCTCGGGCACGGGTGAGTAGTGCGGGCTGTCTGGGGTGACCTTCTTGAGGACCTGGCCGGAGGGGGAGACGATGTCGTCTGACCCGCTGCGGCAGACGATCTGGTATGAGACGGTGGGCGCGGTCTGCACGACCTCGACGCCACCCTCGCGTTCGAGCCGTTCCTGGATGATGTCCATGTGGAGCAGGCCCAGGAAGCCGCAGCGGAAGCCGAAGCCCAGGGCCTCGCTGTGGACGGGGGCGAAGGTGAAGGACGAGTCGTTGAGAGAGAGCTTCTCGATGGCCTCGCGGAGGTCCTCGAAGTCGGAGGACTCGCCGTCTTCCTTGGTGGAGGGGTAGAAGTCGCAGAACACCATCTGGCGCGGGGGCTGATAGCCCGGGAGGGGCTCGGCGGCGGGGCGGTGCTCGTGGGTCACGGTGTCGCCGATGCGGACGTCCGCGAGCGTGCGGATGGCGGCGACGACGTAGCAGGTCTCACCGGCGGAGACGGAGGCGACGCGGACGGGCTTGGGCGTCATCTTGCCGATGTCGGTGACGAGGAAGGTGCGCCCGGTGCCCATCATGCGGATCTTGTCCCCGACCTTGAGCGAGCCGTCGAACAGTCGGCAGTAGACGATGACGCCCCGGTAGTCGTCGTAGACGGCGTCGAAGATGAGGGCGCGCAGCTGCTCGCACACGGGCGCGCGCGGGGCGGGCATCATCTCGCAGATGGAGGCGAGGAGTTCCTTGATGCCCTGGCCGGTCTTGGCGGAGACCAGCAGGCAGTCCTCGGCCTTGAAGCCCAGGGTCTGCTCGACCTCCATGGCGACATCGAGCGTGCGGGCGGAGGGGAGGTCGATCTTGTTGATGACGGGGATGATGGTGAGATTCTCGTTGACCGCCAGATAGGCGTTGACGAGCGTCTGCGCCTGCACGCCCTGCGTCGCGTCGACGACGAGGATGGCGCCCTCGCACGCCTTGAGCGCGCGCGACACCTCGTAGTTGAAGTCCACGTGCCCGGGCGTGTCGATGAAGTTCATCATGAAGAGGTCGCCGTGGGCTTCGGCGGCCTCGCCCTTCCGGGGCTTGTGCTGGCCGGATTCGTCGGCGGGGGCTTCGTAGTCCGTCTCGAGGTCGTCGGCCTTGGAGCCCTGCTTGTGGCGGTGCCAGACGGTGACGGCGGAGGCCTTGATGGTGATGCCCCGTTCGCGCTCCAGGTCCATCGAGTCGAGAATCTGCTCCTTGGCTTCGCGCGGAGAGACGGCGTTGGTGGCCTGGAGCAGGCGGTCCGCCAGGGTGCTCTTGCCGTGGTCGATGTGCGCGATGATCGAGAAGTTGCGGATGCGCGGGCGGTCGTTGGGCTGGGGGTCGGGCATTGAGGGGGATGGTAGGTGGGGCGGGGGAAGGGCCTGGAATTGCGTGCCGAACTCCTCCAGAACGGGTTGACGAACCCTCGATCACGTGGTCTAATGAAGCAAAGCCGGACAAGCCTGTCCGACACGGGGTGAGCGCATGAAATTCGGCATTCGGCATTCGGCCTGATCGTCGCGGCGGTCGCGGGCAGTGCGTACGCCCAGCCAGACCTTGACACCCTCCGCACCTAGGAGATCGCCCAGATGGGCGAAATCACGCCGAACGTCTCCGTCACCTATGGCGAGCTGGGCACGCCCACGTTCATCCGCTCCACCACCGCCTTTCTCTCCCGCCGCAGCACCGCCGCCCCGCTTGACATCGCCGCGGCGTTCGTGAACGACAACCCGTCACTCTTCGGCGTGCCCTTCCCCGCCGCCAACGACTATCGCGCGCTGCGAAACTACGTAACGCCCTCGCTCGGGGTGCGCCACATCACGCTCCAGCAGCGCCACGCCGGGCAGGACGCTTTCGGCGGGCTGCTCACCGCGAACATCACGACCGACGGCATGCTCGTGAACGTCGGCAGTGCGTTCCTCCCCATGCCCGCGGGCCTGACCAGCGCGCCCGCGTGCGGCGCGCGAAACGCCATCGCCGCCGCGTGCGAAGCGATGGACGATGACCGCCTCGAAGACCTCTTGGCGCTCGTGCCCGTGGCGACCGAGTGCACCACAGACTGGGCCGCGGGCCAGTCCGTGGGCGGGGGCTCCGCCGTGGGCGGCATGTTCGTGCAGGCGGTTCTGTTTCCCGTCAGCGCGACGCAGATCGTGCAGGCGTGGGACGTGCGTTTGCCCTATCACGACGCCGACGGCGGGACGCAGTGGCAATGCCTGATCGCGCACGAGGGCGGCGCACTGCTGATGAGCCGCAACCTGGTGACGCACTTCCGACAGCCGGACCCGGTGACTTTTAAAGTGTTCCCGGGTGATTCGCCCGTGCCGGGCACGCCGGGGTTGGCGGCACCGGTAACGACCGGAGACAGCGAGTGCGTGATGCGGGGCGTCAACTCGCCCTGCGACCAAAGTACGTTGGGTGACAGCCGGGTGCTCCGAAGCGCTAGCCCAAATCAGTACTCGCCGGAGGGCGGGATCGACGATGTCGTCATCTACGTCATCGACGGCTGCGAGGACTGCTGCGATGGCGACCTCAACCAGGATGGCAATCAGGACACCGACGATGTCAGCTACCTGGCGGGTGTCGTCGCGGGAGGCGAGAATCCCACCGGCGTCGATCCAGACTTCAACCGCGACGGGAACGTCGACCAGGACGATGTGGCCGCGCTTCTCAACTACAACGCGGGGGCCGGGTGCCCATGAACCTAGTCTCATGCTTGCTTCTGTCCTTTGTGGCGTGCGTGGCCACGGGTCGCGCCCAACCCGTCCCCGATGTCGACCTGGGTGAGCGTTCACAGGCGGAGACCATCGAGGTGCCGATCCACCTGCAGTACCCCGAGGATGTGTTCTGGGTCAGTTTTCTCATCGGGCCGGCAACCGCTGACTCGGGCTTCCTGGACATCTACACCAGATTCGACCTGCTGGGACCCACGGTGCTGCAGTGGCCCCGCGGAGGGCTTTACAACGCCGAGACCGGCGAGTTTCTCGCAATCATGGGCGGGGGCAGCCACAACATGCTCTTCGGGAGTTTCGGGCAAACCAACCCAGTGCGTCCGTGGAACGTCCAGTGCTCCAACCCATTCGACCCCGAGTACTGCGATTGGAGCGCCTGCGGATTCGCCGGCCAGCGGGGCGAGTTGCCCGCCGGCGCGTACATGCTCGCCATCGCGAACGATATTGTGGGCTTTTACGACGGCTTCGATGTGCGTGTCTTGGTGGGGCCTGGGCAACGGGAGCAGCGAGACCTCACGCTGTATCTTCGGGTCCATCCTGCGGGGGTGCCCTACTGCGATCCGGACCTCAACTGGGATGGCAACGCCGACCAGGACGACGTGATGCTGCTGGTGGACAAGATTACTCGCGGCGAGCGGGGGCCATGCGACGCCAATCCCGACTACAACCGTGACGGGAACTACGACTTCGACGACGTTAGGGCGCTCATCGATGTCATTGCGAGCGGTGAGTGCCCGGAGTAACGGCATCATGGACAGAACCATCGCCAACCTCGTCGATCCAGACTTCAACCGCGACGGGAACATTGACCAGGATGATGTGGCGGCGTTGATCGGCTACAACGCTGGAGCGGGGTGCCCATGAGGAACTTCATGCGCCTTGGCTTGGTCGTCGTAGCGCTCTCCGCGAGGGCGGTGACTGCTCAGCCCGAGGACTTCATTGACCTTGGACGGCGAGTTGTTCAAGAGA
>Ga0154020_10004832_pt1 | contig 16016 bp, 10 predicted proteins | sample Klosneuvirus_201_FD_109709 | JGI IMG/M metagenome (GOLD analysis project Ga0154020, IMG submission 109709) | Active sludge microbial communities from wastewater, Klosterneuburg, Austria - Klosneuvirus_20160825_MG | ecosystem: Engineered > WWTP > Aerobic digester > Activated sludge | place...
ACCGCGCGGCACGACCAGGTCGACTACTCCCGCGGCGTCGCGATCGCCTCCAGCGTCCACATCGACGAGACCACCCACGTGGAGCCGGTGCGGTACTCTCGCGGCTCGGACGCCATGGGGCGGCTGGCCACGCTGCTGGCTGACGGTGGCGGCTCGGTCCCTCGCGTCCTGCGCTGGCTGGGCGAGATCGTGAAGCACCCGCTGGATTTCCTGCGCAGCTTGAACCCCTTCGGCTGGGCCCGCCGCTCGGTCATCCTCCTGGTCATGCAGACCCTGGAGAGCAGCCTGAACCTGAGCCTCGGGCGCCGCTGGTGGTGGCCCTTCTCGGAGCGCATCGTCTCTGCGCGCCCCCCCGATCAGCCGCGGATCCCGACGTACATCCCCCAGGCCAACGACTTTGCAAGACAAGTTGCAAAGATCCAGGGCGGCTTCCCGGCCAGCGCGCTCAACGAGGTGCTGTTCGACATCCCGACCACGGCCCACATCCTGGGCGGATGCCCGATCGGGAACAGCCCCGAGGAGGGCGTCATCGCCCCCAACAATGAGGCCTTCGGTCACTCCGGCCTCTTCATCATCGACGGCTCGATGGTACCCTCCAACCTCGGCGTGAACCCCAGCCTCACCATCACCGCCTTGGCCGAGCGAGCCATGAGCCAGATCCCAGCGAAGTCGGAGGCCCAAGGATGAACGAACGTCCTCGCGGCAGCCGCGGCAAGCGACCCACCGCGGGCTCCAAGAAGGCTCCGGCGGCGCTCCCGCCTGAGTCCACGCCTTCGCCCCTTTCCAAGCGGCCCGCGCGGAGGGTCGGAGAGGATCCCCTCGAGAGTCGCAGCAACGCGCCCCGCCGGAGAGCGGCCAGCGCGATCGCACCAGCGCCCCCCGTGCTCCCCGAGCCCAGCACCGATCGCATCAACCTGCGCTCGGAGCTCCCGCTGCCGCCGCTCATCGAGAGCGAGGCCCCGACCTCGAAGCCCTCGCGTCGGCGCTCGCTGCCGCCGTCGAGCGAGTCGAGCTGGCGACGTTCGGCGCCTCCGGCCCCCGAGCTACCCGAGCCGAGTTGGCGACGCTCGAGCCCACCGCCGCCGGTCAACACTGGCGATCTGCCGGAGGTGGGTTGGCGGCGCTCGGTGCCGCCGACGCTCGGAGATGAGCTCGACAACCCCTCGCTGCCGCCGCGGTCGAGCGCCGAGCTCTTTCATCCACGCTTGCCCGACGCGGAGGACGCGGCGCTGGCCGAGCTGAGCGCGGCAGCGGTGCCGAGCAGCGACATCGAGACGCCGGAGCTGCTGCTCCCCATCGAACCCCATGACTCCAGCGAGATTACCTCGGCGCACGCCATCGGCGCGGCCGCGCTGGGAGAGCCCGCGCCGCCGCCGGTCGCGCTCGGTGAGACGCTGCAGCTGGTGCACTACGCGCGGCGGGGCGACACCCTCCTGATCACCGGCATCACACCGCACGGCCGCCGGCTGACCTTCGAGCAGCGCGAGGATCGCCAAGGCTGGTACGTCGTCGCCGCGGGTCGCCGCCGTCGCCCGACCGATCGTGAGCTCGGTCTGGTGGTCGCCACCATCACCCAGGAGATGGAGGCCGCCTTGGCGCCCGAGCGTCAGGCCGAGGTGCGCTCGGCCTATCGGCTCGCCGGAGGCTCGGATCAACCGGGGATGCCGGTCGGAGGCCTCGAGGCCTTTCGCGATCTCTTGCTCGATGAGTGCGCCGCTTTCATCGCGGGGATCATCGAGCGGCTGGCGGTGGTGGCGATCGAGTACCAGGCGTTCAAGCGCTTCGCGAACCGGCACGGGCATCGCGTCGGGGCCGCCTTCGTGCAGGCCTTGGGGGAGCGCCTGGCCGCGCTCTACGGCGATGAGACCGGCGTGCACGTCTTTCACAAGACCGGGAAGGCCTTTCGGCTCATCGTCGTCAATCGCACCACCGAGGAGGTCGACGAGCTGATCGCCCGCCTAACGACCGACGAGACCCGCGACTGGCTCGTCAACCGGGTGTGGGGCGTGGATCAGCGCACCCACCCTGACGAGGTCAACTTTCACATCGGCGTGGCGCCGACCTCGCGCGCCGATCGCGACTCCGAGTACTCCGATCTCGCGCAGCGGCTCTCCGATGACGCCCACCGCGCCAGCAAGATCGGCCAGCTGATCGGCCACACCTCCATCGCCCTGGCCAAGTCGGACTACCGCACCACCGTGCACCACTGGACGGTGGACTCGGAGAACGAGCTCCAGGAGCTCTCGGCGAGCATGGATGACGGACCGGCCGAGGTGATGGCCGAGATGTCTGACTATCTGCATGAGCTGGTCCCCGCCGACCTCGAGGGCATGGCCGTGGCGGGCGACCTCGACGCGCTGATCCATCGCGCCGTGGCCCGCGCGGGTTTTTGGCAAGGCACCACCGCGATGCGCATCGCCGGGGAGCGGCTCCTCCGGCGGATCTTCGATCCCGAGGCGCCAGTCGACGAGACCGAGAACGACTTCGTGGCTGGCTTCGATCTTGGCGATGAGTTCTACGGCATCTCCATCGAGGATGAGACCTTCTACTTCGCGCGCGGAGACGTGAACAGCGCCGGCGCCACCCGCGTCCGCGCCGGTCTAGCCGCGGTCCAGCAGGCGGTGGGCTGGGAACGCGAGGACGGGCTCGGCATCGTAGGGCACTTCGTCGCCGCCATGGCGGAGCGCGGCACCGGAACGCCTCTGGTCGAGCGCATCCGGCGCTCGGCGCAGCGCTCCTACGAGGAGAACCTGGCCGACGAGAGCCTGGCGGTGAATGACGCGGTCGACATCGCTGACTTCCTCTTCACGCCGGCCGGTGAAATGGCGGGTGTGGAGCACGTCGAGGAGGGCGCGGAGCTGGTGTTGGCCGTCCCGGGCATCAAGCCCAAGCAGGTGCGAGTGCTGGAGCGGCGCTCCGGATTCACGCTACGCCTCGAGATCGACGGCGAGGAGCACCCGGCGGTGTTCGCGGATGGCCCCACCGGATTGCAAGTCAAGTTGCGCATTCGGAGCACGGTGGCCTCAGCGGCCGTCTGCGTGCTTCGCATCCCGGTCAAAGAGCTCCACACGATGCTGGCCGAGATCCGGGAGGAGAACCTCACCTCCGACGAGCGCGAGCTTGATGTGCTGGGCTTCCTCCGCCATATCTCGGACATCCTCCTCGAGGACCACGTGAAGGCGCCGGCCAAGGTGGAGTTGGCGCTCGGCGCGAGCTACGACGCGCGGCGTTTCGTCCGCGTGTTTCGCATGGAGGACGTGCGCGAAGGCTACCCGGGCCTGTTCTACGAGGCCGTGCACATGGACCTGCTCGGCGAGGAGGTCCCGGCGGAGCTCGATCCGCAGCTCCTCGAGCTGGTCGGGCATACGATGTTGTCGTCGGCTCGCCCCGCGCTCCTCGGATAGCCGGGTTTCTGAGCTGCGCGGGAGTGCAAGCCGACTTGCGCCTACAACCGTCCCTTCCCACGTTGCGCGGGATGTTCCACGCGCGTGCAAGCCGTATCCGAAATCGGTCGCATCAGTTTGAGTCCTAGGTTTGCGAACCGATGATCGAGCAGGCAACGATATGAATGTTGTGGACGTAAGACTGATTCATCCCGCGATTGGCGAGCTTCGACTGACGCTCCTGGCAGATGTGCCCTTCCTCCTCGGACGCGCAGGCGGCGACGTAGACCTCGAGATGAACTGGGATCCGCGCGTATCAAGGCGACACGGTCGTTTAGTTTTGTCCGGCAATCGCGTCTTCTTCGAAGACCTCAGCTCTCGGAACGGCAGCTGGTACGGTGACACTCGCCTCAAGGGCTCCGTGCTCCTCGACCCGGGGATGACGATCACGCTCGGCGAAACAGTGCTTCAACTCGATGCACCGGCTGATCGTCGGGCGTTCCACGGACTGGGCTCGCTCCTCGGCGAGCCGGCCGGCCTGCCCGAGGTCCGTCCTTCGGGCGCTCCGGTCCAGGCCGGCGGCATCAGCACCGCTGACCTCCGCACCGAGGAGCCGCCGCCCGCGTTGCCGCGTACCCGCAAGCTCCGCGCCGGCCCGCACTTCGTAACGCCGGATCGCGTCGAGGTTCCCATCGATGGGCCCGATGACATGCGCGAGCTCCTCGACGGCGAGCTGGGCAACGGCGTGTTGTTCTTGGCGACGCGGGGCCTGCTCCCAGTGGGGCATCCAGTCTCGGTCCGTCTCATCGCTCCGACCGGCGCGGTCGATCTCCGCGCGGTCGTTAAGCACGTGGTCGGCGCGGCCGAGGCGGCGCTCACCCATCGCGCCGCCGGGATCGGGCTGATCTTCACCGACCTTGGGGTCGAGGAGCGCGACGCCTTGATGGCCTACGCTGCTCGTCAGACCGACCGCCTTTTGCCGGAGCACCGCGTCTCCGAAGGCCCCAGCGAGGTTGCCTTGGCGGTGCGCGACTTCTTGGCGGCGATCGATAAGAACGACTTCTACGCTGCCCTGTCGCTGGCGCCCGAGACGCCCGATCACGACGTCCGGCGAAGGCTCGATGATTTCGCCAGCTGGCTGCGCACCGAGGCGACCCGCGCCTCGCCCGCGGATGGCCTGCGGATCGACGCGGCGCGCGTGGCGCTCGATCGGCTGGAGCAGACGCTCTGCGATCCGCTCCGCCGCCTGGCGCACGACTTCAGGAGCGGCAACGTCCGCGCCGAGGAGCGCATCTCCGTGGCGAAGTGCCGCATCGGGCCGTCCTTGGCTCAGCTGCGTCGAGGCTGGGAGATGGCCTGGCCGGAGGAGGCCGATCGCGCCGCGCTGCTCACCCGCAAGGCCTTCACCCTGCGCCAGCGGGGCGATCTCGCGCAGGCGATCGAGGTGGCCCGCAACGCCCTCGCGCTGCACCCCTTCTTCGACGAGCTCCGACCCAGCCTTAAGGCCTGGGAGGAGCTGTACGCAGAGAGCCGGCCCCGCCCGCGCGGCGCCAAGTAGCGACCAGCCGCCGATCCAGCTTGGCCTTCACTGTGCGCCGATCGACGCCGAGTCGCCGCGCCGTCTCGAGATAGCTGCCGGTCTCGGCGAAGACCCAGCTCACGTAACGCTCCAGCACCTCTTCCAGCGGCCGCGCATGGCCTTGCGGCAGATCGGCCCAGGCCTCGGTCTTGGTGGGCTGGGGCAGGCGCGCCGCCGGCGTGTAGCGCCCATGCAAGATCACGCTGCGCGCGCACTGCTCGAGCTCCCGGAAGTTACCCGGCCAGCTGTAACCCGGGCCCAGCTCGCGATCGACGACGCGGCGCACCTCGTCCGTCGCGCGGTCGATGACGGTCGGTTCCGCCTCCCCAAAGATTCGGCCCACCACGAAGCGCAGCATCTCGCCGAGCTCTTCGGGTGCGTCTGCCAGCTGCTCGGCCAGGGAGGGCGTGACGATCAGGTCCGAGCACAGTCGGTAGTACAGGTCAGCCCGAAAGGCCCCGCTGTCGATCGCCGCCTGCAGCGGGCGGTTGGTGGCCGAGATGATCTTCCCTTCAAAGCGGCGGTTCTCGGCCTCTCCGATCCGCTGAAACACCCGGGTCTGCAGCACGCGCAGGATCTTCACCTGCAGCGACGCGTCTAGCTCGCCGATCTCGTCGAGGAACACGACGCCCTGTGGACCGGCGACCTCGAGCCACCCAGCGCGATCTTGGACTGCGCTGGTGAAGCTGCCTTTCTTGTGGCCGAACAGCTCCGACTCGATGAGCGTGGGCGATAGCGCCGAGAGGTTCAGGGGCAGATGTTTGCTGGGAACGAAGCGGCGCGTGCTGGGATCGAAGGGCCGAAACTGCGACAGCCCCACCGCGCGCGCCACCAGCTCCTTGCCGGAGCCGGTGGGGCCGACGATCAACGTGCTGAAGTCGCGCATGCGATCGGTCAGGGACTCGAGGTACCGCCAAGGACGATGCGTGAAGATCGACTCCCAGACGGTGGCGCGCAGCGCGGCGGCTGGGCGGGAGGCTCCGACCAGGTGATCGAAGACCTGAACGAAGGCTCTCCTCAGCTGAAAGAACGCGGCAAAAAGCCGCGGCGGAGTGGAGCGCAGGCTGCGCCGCCGGGCGATCGGTGCCAAGAGCTCGGTCAGCGCGGCTTCGAAGCGGGGATAGTCGGGCGCCTCGAGACCGCGCTCGTCTTCCGGCGCGGTCACCAAGCCGAGCAGCGCCTCGGAGCTCTGGTGAAAGACGTGGAAGAGGACGCCGTCTTCGAGGAGGCGCAGCTCTTGGTCGGTGGGATCCTTGGCCCTCTTCAGGTCGCCGAGCAGCGAGGACAATCTCTGCTCAAGGCGGGCCTCGATGCGCGCCAGGTTTCGCTCCCTCGCCCGGGGATCACCGCGGAGGCTCCAGACGTCGGCGTCGGGTTGATGTTCGACGCCCAAGGCCTTTTTCTCGAGCTTCTTGCGCTCGGGACCAAAGGGGTTGGTGATGGTCAGCTCGGCGACGGTCTCGAGGAGGACCCGGTCTTCGGCGCTCAGGAGGGCCATTCGGCGACTGTACATAGAATGTCCTAAGGCTGTACATCGAGTGCCAGAAGACCGAACGCCCCGTTCGCGGAGGCCCAGCTGCCCCAGGGGTGCCTCGCTGGCCCCTGGCTTGCGAAGGACCGGGGGCATGGCGCAACCAAGGACGATTCTCCCGCACAGCCCCGCGTGGGTAGCCCAGGTCTGGCTGGCCTTCGCGCTGGCGCTTGGGACCACGATGATCGGGGTTTTCTACTTGCCGGTGGAGATCTGGGTGAAGGCCTTCCTCGGGATGGGGCTGCTCTTCACGGTCGGGTCGACGGTCAACTTGGCCAAGACCACCCGCGACATCTTCGAGGCCGAGAAGCTCGCCTCCCGCGTCGATGAGGCCCGGATGGAGCGGCTCCTGGTCGAGCACGATCCCCTGAAATAGCGGGTTAGACCCTATCCCCAGATCCGGTAAATCGTAGTTTGCTTCCCCGCCTACATGGAACCGGCGAGCAATTTCTCCAGCCAAACCAAGAACCAAAAGCTCATCGCGTGGGTGAAGGACATGGCCGCACTCACCAAGCCTGACCGCATCCAGTGGTGCGACGGGACGGACGCCGAGTACGACCGGCTCTGCGGGCAGATGGTGGAGTCCGGCACGCTCATCCGCCTCTCCGCCGAGAAGCGACCGAACAGCTACCTCGCGCGTTCGGATCCCAAAGACGTCGCGCGCGTCGAAGACCGCACCTTCATCTGCTCGGTCTCCAAGAACGACGCGGGCGCGACCAACAACTGGGTCGAGCCCAGCGAGATGAAGGGCACCCTGCGCCGCCTCTTCGACGGCTGCATGCGCGGCCGCACGATGTACGTGATCCCCTTCTCCATGGGCCCGCTTGGCTCCAGCATCGCGCACATCGGCGTGCAGCTCAGCGACTCGCCTTACGTCGTGGTCAACATGAAGATCATGACGCGCATGGGGCAGGGCGCGCTCGACGTCCTCGGTGAGAGCGGCAGCTTCGTCCCCTGCATGCACTCGGTCGGCAAGCCGCTCGCGGCGGGGGCGCGCGATGTCGCTTGGCCCTGCAATCCCGAGAACGTGTACATCGCTCACTTCCCGGAGGAGCGCGCGATCTGGTCCTTCGGCTCGGGCTACGGCGGCAACGCCTTGCTCGGAAAGAAGTGCTTCGCACTGCGCATCGCCTCGGTGATGGCCCGCGATGAGGGCTGGCTCGCTGAGCACATGCTGATCGTGGGCGTCGAGAATCCGCAGGGCGAGAAGACCTACGTCGCGGCCGCCTTCCCGTCGGCCTGCGGCAAGACCAACTTCGCGATGCTCGTGCCGCCGAAGGGCTTCGAGGGCTGGAAGATCTCCACCGTCGGCGACGACATCGCTTGGATCAAGCCGGGGAAGGACGGGCGCCTCTACGCGATCAACCCCGAGGCCGGCTTCTTCGGTGTCGCGCCGGGCACTGGCCACAAGACCAACCCCAACGCCATCGCCACGCTGACCAAGAACTGCCTCTTCACCAACGTCGCGCTGACCGACGACGGGGACGTGTGGTGGGAAGGCTTGACCGACGCGCCGCCGGCGCACCTCATCGACTGGCAGGGCAACGACTGGACCCCCGCGTCCAAGACGCCGGCTGCGCATCCGAACTCGCGCTTCACCGCGCCGGTGCGGCAGTGCCCCTCGGTCGATCCGCGGTGGGAAGATCCGGCGGGCGTCCCGCTCTCGGCCTTCATCTTCGGCGGCCGGATGTCGAAGAGCATGCCGCTGGTCTACCAGGCCTTCAACTGGGCGCACGGCGTGTACACCGCGGCGACCATGGGCTCGGAGAAGACGGCCGCCGCTGCGGGTCAGGCCGACGTGCGGCGCGACCCGATGGCGATGTTGCCCTTCTGCGGCTACAACATGGCCGACTACTTCACGCACTGGCTAAACATCGGGCGCAAGATCCCGAACCCGCCCCGCATCTTCCGCGTGAACTGGTTCCGGAAGGACGAGCAGGGCAAGTTCATGTGGCCGGGCTTCGGCGAGAACATGCGCGTGCTCGAGTGGATCATCGACCGCGTCAACGGCCGGGGCTACGCGGTGGAGAGCCCGGTGGGCTGGATGCCGCGTCACGAAGACCTGACCTGGACGGGCCTCGACTTCCCGGCGGCCAGCTTCTACGAGCTGATGAAGATCGACCGCAAGCAGAACACCTTCGAGGCCAATGACCACGAGGAGCTGTTCGACAAGTTCTACGATCGCCTGCCCAAGGAGTTCGTCTACGAGCGGGAGATGCTGAAGTCCCGCCTGTGGCGCTCGCCCAACGTCTGGGAGCTGGCCCGCGAGGTCGTCTGAGCGCAGCGGCTGAGGGAATTGGGGTCTCCTGCCCCGCCCTTGCCAGCCGTGATTGCGCTCTCCGAGGCCCGCATGTGAGTAAGGGGCTGTGCCGCCTCTGCTCACTTACCTGCAGCTGACCCTGCTCTTGGCCCCTCCCTCGAGCGCGTTGGAGATCGTCGGGGTTGACGATCGTCTCGACGCGGTCTGGGAGAGCGTGGGGCTCGAAGAGCGACTGGATCTGAGCCGTCCAAACCTGGACGGCGTCTCACTAGGCGAGGACCTCTACCGAAGCGGTGAGAAGCTCGTCACGGTCCACTACGCGAAGGTTCCAACCCGAAGCGCCGAGCACCTAGCGCTTCTTCGGAGCTGGCTCACCAAGGTGCCTCTCCCAAAGGACCGACGTTTCGTCTTCGGTGCGGATCCCCGAGGAGGCTATCGTTCGTATTTAGTAGAAGCCACGCCCTTCCTCACCTCGAATGATGTCCTTGCCGCCGAGCGGGCCGCTGCTCTCGAGGGTGGTCAAGCGATTCTCAAAGTGACTTTGAGCCCCAGTGGGCGAGGAGAGTTCGCCCGTCAGACCAAGCGCCGAGCGGGCACTCGGATCGCGATCATTGTGGAGGGGCGCGTGCTCTCGGCACCGGTGGTCGTCGATGTGGTCGACAGCGAAGCCATATACCTCGCGTTGGACGCCGGCGGCGGCGCTGACGCGAACGAGAAGGAGGCTCAGCGAATCGCAGCCCTGTTGTCTCGAGCGCCCAGCGCGAACGCCCGCAAGCCCACCGTTCGGATGAACGAGCCACCTCGAGGTACGCGCCCGTGACGACGGTCCGTGTCGCTGTTGTCGTGCATCCAGGAGCGCGAGCCTGGATCGACTCCGAGGTCGACCTTCACCCCGGTCAGGACGTCGACCTCTCCTTCTTCGTGAGCAACTTGCTCGGGGAACATCCGGTGGGTGTGCACGCTCGGGTGATCGACCAAAGAGAGACTCCCCCACGCTTCAAGGTCGAGGGTCTATCGGTTTTCGACTGGTCGTCTGGTCGAGTACTTCCGGGCGGATTTCGGCCCGCGTTGGTGCCGCCGGAGCATGTAGACCGCTTAGAGGCGCTCTCGCGCGAGCCTTTCCCGGCGAGGACCCGCGCCGCTATCGCCGAGCTCGTGGGTGAAACGCACGCGCTGCAGTGGGTGACCACGCTGCGGGACCGGATCCCCGCCGGGATCAGCCGCGACTTGTTGTTGGCGCCCTCGCGAACTCTGGAGGTGCTTGCTGATGTGCTTGATGGTCTTGAGGCCGAAGCTCCTCTGTGGCGGAAGGTCGCCCAGCAACTGGCCGTCAAATCACTGCTCAACAATGAGGTCGTGCTCTCGGTCGGAAGCGAGATCTACTCAATCGTACTGACGGATGCCCAGCGGATCTACCAGGGGGATCTGGGAAGGTTCTTCCTTACCGGCGAGGTCGAGTTCATGGAAGATCTCGGCCGAAGTGAGCAGGTGATTCCGCTTCACATCTGTGATGGGACCTACTCGACGACGATCCGGAAGCGGGGAGGGCCGAGCATCGTTCAGACCCTTGGTGATTCGATCCTGGCGACGATCGACCTCCCGACCGGGCAACTGTTCATCGGCCCAGGCGCTGCATTCGAGGCGCTGTGTAACGAGAGCATTGGTGTCGAAGGCTACCTTGAGGGTAGCTACCTCGTTGACGTGGGTCCCGGGCGCTGGCGCGTGACCGTGACCTACGACGGAGGCGAAGCCTTAGACGTTGAGCTCAGTCCGGCGCAGGGCAAGGAGGAGTATCACTGGCGTTCGTTCGACTAGGACTCGCACACCCGGCGCTTTGAGGCGCACCGGAGCGGCTCAGGAGCGTGGGCTAGATGCCCCAACGTGGGCTCGCCGCTTCGCCGATGATCGGCGGATAGCCGAGGTACTCGCACAACCTACGCCATCTCAGCGCGATAACGCCCTCGATGGCTCCCCTCGCCCGATCGCTTCGCGCGCTCTCCTTTGGCCTCCTCGCCTTGGCCGGCTGGGGTCTCGCGGCCTGCGGTGAAGGCGGCAACGGCAACAAGCTCTTCCCCGCCGAAAAGTCGCTGGTCGGTACCGAGGCCCAGGTCTCAGCGGCTGCAGTCGACGCCGGGATCAAGGTCGCCATCACCTGCCTCGGCCGCTACGGCGATGGGCATGTCGAGCCGCTCGAGCTCTCGCGGGTGAGCCTCGAGGCGACGCCGGCCTCCGGCGTGACGATCAGCGAGGGCAGCCTCGTCGGCCAGACCGCGGGCGACTACGAGATCCGCTGCGTATTGGCTGGCACGGAGGCCAAGCCGGCCCCGATCACGATCCGCGCCGGAGCCGCCGCCGCGATCTACGCCAGCGTCACGCCCACCACCTTGCCGGTCGGACATAGCGCCCAGGTCGACTGCCGCGTGGAGGACGCCTTTGGCAATCTTCGCCGCGGCGACCCAGTCGAGGTCACGAGCGGCTCGAACGTCGGTGCGCCCGTCAGGGGCCTCGAGATCCGCGGGATGGTGCCCGGCGAATACGACGTGCGCTGCACGCTCGACAGCCTGATCTCGGATCGGGTGCTCCTGACCGTGGTTCCTGGGGAGCCCATGGCGCTCTCAGCGTCCTTGGATCGCTACGAGGTGCGCGCCGGCGAGCGCGTCGAGGTCTACTGCCTCGCCACCGATGTCGGCGGAAATCGCGTGCCGGTGGTGGCCGAGCTCCGGGTTGATCTGGCGCCCGCCTCCATCGACGCCAGCGGCCTGGTGCCGGCGATCGCCGCGCCTCACCACATCCGCTGCGCGCTGCCCTCTTCGAACCTAGAGTCGAGCCCGGTCGAGCTGACCGTGAGCGCGGGGCTGCCGGCCGAGCTCCACATCGTGGAGGTGCTCCCAGTGAAGCCCGTCTACGCCCGCAACGAGCAGATCGAGCTGCGCGTGCGGCTCCTCGACGCCTGGATGAACGAGGTGCCGGCGGCGACCATCGCGGTGACCGCGGTGCCCGCCATCGCGGCGCTGTCGGCGGGGTCGGGCAAAGCCATCTTGATTGGCAATGGCATGATCCCGCTCATCGCCTCGGTGAGCTCGCCGACCTACGAGGGCCGCGTGGTGGAGGACACGACCTCCGTCACGGTGGACGGCACGCCTCCCGAGATCGTCATCGACTTCCCCGCCCGCGCCGAGATCGTCACCGCCGCGCCCGGGCAACGCCTCACCATCCGCGGCCACGTCACCGACGCCGCGACCTCGGTCAGCTCACTGGCGATCAACGGAACGCCCGTCAGCGTCGGCGCGGGCGGGGCCTTCACCGCCTCCATGGTCCCGAGCTGGGGCGTGAACCTGATCGAAGCCACCGCCGTGGATGACGTCGGAAACACCCGGGCCCTGGCCCAAAGCTATGAGCTGGCCTCGCGCTACCGCCGCGCCAGCGCGCAGGCGGTGACGGCCGGCCGCATCACCGACGGCATCGTGCTCCACCTGGGCGCTTCCGCGATCGATGACAACAACGCCGACGTGGATGATCTGGCGACGATCGCGCGCCTCGCGGTGGAGCGCATCGACCTGCGCACGCTCATCCCCAGCCCGGTGACGAACTTCCACTCCGACTGCTCCATCCCCTTTGTGTCGATCACCGGCGACCTGCGCCTCTACGTGGACGCGGTCCGCTATGCCTCGCCGAACTTCGACATCACGCCGATCCCGGGCGGGCTCCACCTCCGGGCCGAGATCAGCAATGTCGGCGTAGATCTCCACACGAGCGGGGATGTCTGCGAGATCGGGATCGGCCTGAGCGGCTCGGCCCACGCTGATCGGATCGTGGTCACCGGCGATCTGCGGGTCTCGGCGGCCAATGGTCAGGTCTCGGTGGCCATGACCTCGCGCAACATCCAGATCTATGGGCTTTCCATCGATCTCAACCTCCCCGGGATCATCGACTGGGCCGTCGATGGGATCATCAACCTCTTCAGCGGAGCCATCTCCAGCGAGCTCGAGAGCGCCTTTGGCGACGTGATCGCCAGCGAGGTGCCCCCGGTCATCGAGCAGTTCCTGGAGTCGGTCGAGATCGCGACCGGCTTCAACCTCCCCGCGCCGCTCAACCTGCAGCTCGGCGTGAGCGCGCGGCTCGGATCGTTGGCCTTCAGCTCAGGCGGAGGCACGACCGGGCAAGACACCACGATCTACACCACGGGTACGATCAGCCCGGAGCCGCCCGGTGGAATCCTGCAGGAGCAGCGCCAGAGCGCGAGCTTCGATCCCAGCCGCGCGCTCGGCGTAGGCATCGCCTATGACCTCGCCAACCAAGCGCTCTACTCCCTGTGGTATGGCGGCGGGATCCACTTCGACCTCGACCAGTCCTTGTTCCCGAATCAGATGGGCAACGGCGTGCAGGCCCAAGCCGCGGTCGAGGCCTTGCTGCCGCCGGTGGTGCGGCCCTCGGGCGATCCGGCGTATCCGCTCGAGCTGCAGGCCGGCGATCTAAAGCTCGACGTGGATCTGAGCGGCGTCCCGAACTTCCCCACGATCCGCGCGGTCGTCCACGCGACGGTGTTCGCCAAGGCGAGCGCGACCATCGACGCCGCCGGGGAGATCCAGCTGGCCTTGGGTCCGAACCCTCAGATCTCGCTGGATTTCATCACACCGCTGGATGGCGTTATCGATCTGGTGAGCTTCGCGACCACGCTCGAGAACATGCTCTCGACGTTGCTTCCGCAGCTCGTCGGTCAGGTGCTGCGCGGTATCCCGCTGCCGAACTTCGATCTCTCCAGCATGGCGGGAAACTATCTGCCGCCGGGGATCGTGCTCGGCCTTGGTCAGCCGGCGCTGCGGGTGCAGGCCTCGTATCTGGTGCTCGAAGGAAACGTGCGGCGGGTGCCTTAGGAGATTCTACCGCCAAAGCCACTACGACGTCACGATCCTGACCGATGCGGGCGATGACTGCTCGTCGCCCAAGCCGCTCGATCTCACCCATGGCTCTGCGGTGGTCGACGAACGTGCGGCCTCTTCGCGAGCTCACTTCACTTCGTCCTAGGAAATGCCGTTGTCATGGGCAAGCGGTTCTGACTGGATCAGGCGGCCAATGGCCTATCTGCACCCGGCGCTTCACCGTCCCTCGCCTACGATCGAGGCGATCATGGCGGACGCTACACCTGCGGCACAGAGCGTCCTCGCGATGGCGCGGCGTCTGGCCCTGGCTCGACAACTTCGCATTGAGCGCATCGACGAGGCCCTCGCGGTCTTCGCAGGGGCATCATGGTTGGAAGGGGAGGTTTCGCGTCCGTGGATTTCGCGGGCACTTACACCGAGCGACCTGATTCGAGCGATGATGATCGAGGAACGAAGTTGGCTCGCTGAAGCGCTTCGAGCCGGGGAAGCGTTTCATGACGAAGCGCGACGCGTCCGTGACGATCTCCAACGGGTGGAAGCATCCTCGCAATGGGCTTCCGTCTCTGCGCGTGCTGTTGCGATCGAGCCACGATGGGCACGCCAGTGGATCCTCGCGCGGCGACTCCACCCAAGACCGCGCGTCGACCTCGTCGACCTTCTCGACTGGGTGCCTACGAGCGCACGCGCGTTGCTTGTCCAGCGCTTCGACGAGGTCGAGCTTCTGGGCACGTCTCAGAATCCCCTTTGCTTCACCTTCGATGCAGCTACACCCGCGTATTGGGAGCGGCACGGCGGCATCGAGGCAATCGAGCGAGAGCTTAGTGAAACGCGTGGGGTGTTCATTGTCGGCACCGAGGGTTCCGGCCGCAGGGCGCTCGTCGACGCGTGCGCATGGCGAGCGCGATTGCGCGATGGGCCAGCTCCTCTGCACGGTCTCGAGCTCTGGTGGGCCCCGTCTGTGCATAGCGGGCATTGGCGCGAAGGAAGCCTTCTTCAAAAGCATGTCGACTGGTTCAACGGTAGCCTCGACCGCGGCGAGACGCGACCCGCCATTACCGTCTTCCCGGGCCTTGAGACGGCACTCTGGGAAGGCTCACTTCAGAAGCTCATGGACAAGGGGACACCGCGCGATCGGTTCGTCATCATCGCTACGCCTGCCGAGATGGAGGAGGCGCGACGCTGCCTGAGTGTCACGCACGCATTCAGGAACATCTGTGTTCCAGAGTTGCGAGCGTCAGACCACATCACCTTGTGGGTCTGCCATTTCGATAATCGGCGAGAGCGCGGTCTCTCCGAATTACTGTGGCTGGCGATGTGCGATCCGGGCTGCTTTGAGCGTTCCGCTTCGACACCTCGCCCGTGGTCGATATCCGAACACCAGGCGCAACGAGTGCCCGAGCTGGCGAAGCGGGATCCCGGGGTGAGGGCGGCGGCGGAGTATTTGCGCGGCGAGCGCGGTGGGCTGACGTACAAATGGCGCGGAGTCTTGGAGCGGTTCGAAATCACGCGCGAACGTTGGCGAGAGCTCGATGAGCTCATCCATGCGCTGGGTTCAAACGAAGAGACTGTAACCGCTTCATCAAGCCACTAGAGCGCCGAACCGCCAATCAGCGCTCCTCACCCGAGTGCGATGCCCTTTGGTCCCTTGATAAAGTTCGTAGCGAAGAACTCGCTGCGGGCTCAGGCCTCGTATCGGATGCGCTTGCTCGCCTGCGGTTAGGGCACACCGCGATCGGGGACATCTTCATGGAGCGGGCGGGGATTGCTCCACGATCCGCAACTCCACGAATCTTCCGTCAGGCTCAGGCTCAGGCTCCCACCAGTAGGCGCCTCCACGTTGCAGAGCGAGGATGTTGTCCGCGCCATCGATCTGCATTTCCTGGTGCCGGCCGCCGAGATTTCCCGAACTGGATGTGGCGACCAGCGCGAAGACGAGGCGACCATCCATCGCCTGGTAGCTGGGCTGGAAGAAGAACGGGTGACTCCCCTGGGTCCAAGCGAGGAAGTACTTCTCGCCCCGGTGCACCACGACGGGGGGCGCCGAGAAGAGCGCCGTGTCCGTGGACGAGAAACCCGGACCGAATCGCCAGCCGAGGGCAACGCATCCGCCGAGAACGATCAGGGCTGCGAGAACAAGAGTCAGGGGCCCCTTTGTCATCATCAACGCGGAAGGCGACGACCATGAACGAGCCCTCCGACGGCACCCATACCAGCAGGCAGCCGAGTCCCGTGCCAAGCGCTGATTCACCTGGAGCCCGCGCCACACACTATCGAAAGCAGCGCGCACAGATGTCGCCCGTTTCGCCGACATAGAGTTCACGCTTGCTCCGAACGGAGCTACCGCAGGACGTGCAGCAGGCCGCGGTATACGCCGCATGTGCGC
>Ga0154020_10004833_pt1 | contig 16011 bp, 12 predicted proteins | sample Klosneuvirus_201_FD_109709 | JGI IMG/M metagenome (GOLD analysis project Ga0154020, IMG submission 109709) | Active sludge microbial communities from wastewater, Klosterneuburg, Austria - Klosneuvirus_20160825_MG | ecosystem: Engineered > WWTP > Aerobic digester > Activated sludge | place...
CTTCAACACCACCACGTCCGACGCGCTCATCCAGGTGCGGTATCCGCCCAGCCAGGGCTTCCTGAACCGGCAGCTCGAGAACGTGGGCGAGGTCAACAACTCGGGGCTCGAAGTCAAGTTCGACGCCGGCCTCATTCGCCGCTCCAACTTCGATTGGCGTGGCCGAGTGAACCTCACGAACCTCAAGAGCAAGGCTACCGACCTGGGCGACGAGCCGCTCATCGCCGTTGGCGGGTCGTTCACAGAGGTGCGTGTCGGTTACCCGGTCACGTCGCTCTTCGCGCGCAAGATTCTGAACGCGGGGGCCCTCGAGGCACCGGTTCGCTCCGACACCAACGTGTACATCGGTCCCACGTGGCCCACCAACATCCTCGGCCTCGGCACTTCGCTGACGCTGTGGGACAAGGTGACCATCGATGGGTTGGGGGAATTCCAGAAGGGCGGCTACAACATCAATTACGTTGGCTACCAGGGGGCGATCCGCGGCAACTGGCGGCCCTGCTATGACGCGCAGCGCAAGATCATCGCCGTCGCCAAGGGACAGGCCGGTGCGGCTGACGGCCTCACCGCCCTGGAGCGCGTGCGCTGCGGCTACAACACGACGCAGAACCTGGCCGACGCCTGGATCGAGAAGATGGACTTCTTCCGCCTGCGCTACGTGACACTCTCGTATCGTGTCCCGGCGCGCTGGATCCCCGGCTCGCGCGGCGGTACGCTCTCCCTCGCCGGGCGCAACCTGTTCCTGAGCACCGACTACACCGGGCTCGACCCCGAGTCCTCCGACCAGCAGGACAGTCAGGTGGGGCGCCGCGAGTACTACAACCTCCCGCAGTTGCGGTCGTTCTCGCTTTCCTTCCGTACCAACTGGTAACCCATCCCGAGGATTCCACACGATGCGCGTGAATCGAATCGTGCGACTCGCCTCGGCGACCGTCGCCTTCAGCACCCTCGCCGCCACCGGCGGCTGCAACTTCTTCGACGTCTCCAATCCCGGCCCGATCGCCGACGACAACCTCAACGTTCCGTCGGCCATGGCCGGCCTCACCACGGGCATGGCGTTCAACCTGTCCGAGGCCTACAACTCACTTTCGCCGCAAACCGCATTGCTGTCGGACGACCTGTACCATGCCGGGAGTTATGGGCCCGGACAGGGACTCTGGAACCGCGGTATCGTCCGTCCCGAGGACATCAACGGTAGCTGGGGGGACATGCACGCTGCCCGCTGGGTGGCGGAGCAGGGCATCGAGCGCATGAAAACGGTGCTCGGCACAGGCTACGACACGTCGCCGTTTGCAGCCCGCGCCAACATCTATGCGGGCCTCGCCAATCGCATGCTCGGCGAGGTGACGTGCAACTCGGTTATCGACGGCGGGCCGTCGGGCGACCACAAAGTGCACTTCCAGCGTGCCGAGGCTCAGTTCAGCGAAGCGATTCGCATCGCCGGTGGACTCACCGGCGCCCTGCGTGATTCGCTCCTGCGTGTGGCACATGGTGGTCGTGCGTCCGTGCGCGCCTGGCAGAACAACTGGACCGGCGCTGTTACCGACGCCCAGATCGTCCCCTCGGCCTATGTCTTCGTGGCGCCGTTCTCGACGAACACAGCGGCGGAGAACAACGAACTGGCCTTCGAGACCATCAATCGCTCGGAGTACACCGTCTTTGGCACGTTCTGGTCGGCGGTTCGTGACCCTCGTGTGCCGTGGGACACGGTGCGCACCACAAGTGGGGCGCTGGCGACCGGTCAGGATGGGCGCACGGTCTTCTTCCGGCAGCGGAAGTTCATCAACCTCGCCGCCGATATCCCGATCGTGAAGGGCACCGAGATGCTTCTCGTCCGTGCCGAGGCGGCGTTGCGCAACAACGACGTGCCGGGAGCGATGACGCTCATCAATCAGGTTCGTGCCTTCCACAACGTGGCAACGAGTCCGCTCCCGCCGCTCACGGCCACGACGCTCGCCGAAGCGTGGCCCATCCTGCAGCGCGAGCGTGGCGCGACGCTGTGGCTCGAGTCGCGGCGGCTGTGGGACCTGCGCCGCTGGAATGCGGAGACGGGGCCGGCCAAGAATACCTTCCTCGACAATCGCGACAAGTGCATTCCCATCAGCCTGAACGAGATTCAGGCGAACCCCAACCTGCGCGGCACGTGATCCGCTGCTGCCGGGCAGACGTGTGATGGCAGGAATCCGGACGACGAACGTGACGGCGGGTGGCGCGCCCCTGGCGCGTCACTCGCCGTTGCGCCTGACGGCGGCGCTCGTGGCCGTCCTCCACCTGTGCACGGCGTGCTTCACGTACGTCCCGCCGCGCACGGCACCGGCCCCTGGGGCGCCGCTGCAGCTCGAGCTCACCGATCAGGGGCGTGTCGCGCACTCGGCGCGCCTTGGCCCGGGCATCCTGCGCGTGGCCGGGGCGCTCAAGGCGATGGAGGGTGATCGCTACGTCGTGGACGTGGCCAGCGTGACCCCGATTCGAGGGCAGGACCTGCCAGTCAGCGGAATCAGCGTGTCGCTGGGGCCGCACGATGTGACCGATGTGCGCGTGCGCACCTTGTCCCGGACGCGCACCTCCTGGGTGGTCGGCGCGGCTCTGGCGGTGGTGGTCACCTTCCTGGTGACAAAAGGGTTCAGCGCCGGCTCGACACCGCCCGAAGGACCGCCCGACGGCGGTGGCCCCGACAACTATCGCGGTGCCGCGATGATCAGATGTTGCGACTGACGGCGTGGGTTGCACGGGCGGGGCTGCTGGCCGTCGCCGCCTGTGGTGGCGACGCCGCCGCGCCATCGGGACCCGGAGGACAGGCATCGACCCTGTCGTTGACGGTCAGCGGCCTGGTGCGGCTCGATCCGGTCTCGCAGGGTCACTATGAGGCGTGGGCGATCGATGCGGGTGGTGCAGCGACCTCCTTGGGGACGCTCGACCCGGCGGACGATGGGGCGGCGACACTGCGCGTGGCGTTTCCCGCGTTCGCGCCGGTGAATCTGCTGCTCACGGTGCAGGGGACGCGCGACGCGGCCGACAGCCCGTCTCCGCAGGGCCTGCTACTGGGTGAATGGCGCAACGGGCGCGCCACGCTGGGGGTCGAGGATGCGCTGACCCGCGGTGCGCTTCCGCTCAAGCGGATCCCGGGACAGTTCACGATGTTCAGTCCGAGCGACAATCACATGAACGGCTACCCGTCGTTTGAGGAGTGCGGCGTGTGGCTGTTCAACATGGCGCCGCGCCAGACACCGCAGAACGACCAGTGGGTGCGCCTGGCCTCGCTCACGCCCGGCTGGATCTACGAGGGTTGGATGGTGCGCGACCATGGTGCGCCGGACGCCATCTGGTTGTCGTACGGCAAGTTCCTGCCCGATGCGGGCGGCGCCGTCGCGTCGCGCGACGATACCGGCTGGGGACCGTTCTCGGGGGTGGAGGACTTCCAGACCGCCGGCGAGGAGGAGTATCCCGGCGACGACTGGTTCTCGAACCCGTTAGGCTTTCCCTTTCCCTCTGTCCTGCCGCTGCCGCTCGACTTGCGCGAGAAGAATGCGCAGGGAGTGGGACGGTGGACGCATGTCATCACCATCGAACCCATCAGCGACCAGGGTGAGCCGATCGGGAGCGAGCGGCCATTCGCCATTCGGCCATATCGCGATGGCTTTGGTGACGCTGCGCCCGGGACACCGCGCACCATCACCTTCCGCCCCGAGGGGGTACCCCGGGGGGAGGCAGTGCGGCAGTGACGAGTGCGCGCGGATGTCTGCGCGGTGGGCGTCGTGGTGCCGCAGAAGGACGGAGGTCGCCGGCACTCGCGCGTTCACTTGCGCGTCCACTCGCGTGTTTGCTCGTGCTATCGCTCGCGCTTGCCGCGTGCGCCGAGCCGAGCACCGCGCCCACGCTTCCGAACGAGGCTGGGGCAGCCGATTGGCCGACCTTCGTGCTCACGCGCGGGGATGCGTTGCGCCCGACGGCTCCCCCGGCCGAGCGCTCGGCGGTGGCAGAGTCGGAGATTCAGGAGATCATCGCGCTGCAGCGCACCACGACCGCGACCACCGACTCGTTGGTGCGGCTGCACGACGGCGATCCCACTTCGATCTGGACGCAAGTGGCGGTCGACCTGCTGGGTGTGTACTGGACCATCCTCCCCGACGTGCGGAACGCCACCCCGGCGCGTTCGGCGCGGTTGATGGCGCTGCTGCACGTGGCGATGCACGATGCCGTGGTGGCATCGTGGGACGCCAAGTTTGCGTATCGGCGGCGTGCGCCGGCGCGGGGTGATGGGCGGGTGCGAGCCTTGGTCCCGGTGGGGGACTTGCCGAGCTATCCATCGGAGCACGCTGCGGTGGCGGCGGCGGCATCGGCGGTGTTGGTGGCCAGCGCGCTCCCCGGCGACACGGCGCGTTTGCGCGCCCTCATGCGCGAGGTGGGTGACGCGCGCATCGTGGCGGGCGCGGCGTATCCCAGCGACGTGCAGGCCGGCTACGCGTTAGGCGATGGCGTGGCGCGGCGCGTGTTGGCGCACGCCGCGAGCGATGGTGCGGACCAGGAGTGGGATCGCGCCTTTCCCACCGGACCAAACGTCTGGTTGCCCACACCGCCGCGCCGCGTCGCGATCCCGTTCGATGCGTTGGCGGGGCGCTGGCGTCCGTGGGTGATTTCCTCGGGCGATGCCTTTCGCCCGCCGCCGTACCCAGCGCCGGGAAGCTTTGCCTTCCAGGTGTCGCTGGACGAGTTGCGGCGACTTGCGGCTGGCGGCGTGACGGTGGCACAGATGGATCGGGCCCGCTACTGGGCCACCGAGGCGCCGACGGCGCGCTGGGACCTGTTCGTGGAGGAGGAACTGCAGCGCCGCCGCTGGAGCGTGCCGCGATCGGTTCGGGCGCGGGCGTGGGTGAGCATCGCCATGTTCGACGCCTTCGTGGCCTGCTGGGACGCCAAGTACCACTACTGGCTGGCGCGCCCCGTCACGGTCGATCCGGCGCTGCGCACCGTCTTCGCCACGCCGCCGTTTCCGTCGTATCCGTCCGGTCACTCGACCATCTCGAGCGCGGCTGCCGGCGTGCTGGCGGCACTCTTTCCCGATCGTGCGGCGCACTACGACACGCTCGCTGTCGAGGCGTCCAACTCGCGGGTGTGGGGTGGGGTGCACTATCGCTTCGACATTGATGCGGGCGAGGTGCTGGGGCACAGGGTGGGCGAAGCGGTGGTGGCGCGAATGCGCGCGACCGGTGTGCGATAGGACGGGAAGGACGACCGCGTCCGTGTGGAGCACTCGCTGGGGCTGACGACCAACGCGCCGCACCTTCCGCAGCTCATCGGGTATCTCACGCTGTCGCCTTCGCTGGTCCCCTCGCACTCGGCTCGTGACAATGCCCCGCTCCCCCCGCACGCTCCTCACGACGATCGCCCTGCTGGCGCTCACCGCGCCCCGGGCCCACGCCCAGCTCGGCGCCGGAGACGGATTCCTCTTCCGCGTTCCCTCCGTCCGTCTCGCGCTGTCCGGCGGCTTCGCATCGCCCAGCGCCCAGAGCGACATCTACGACTTCCTCACGGAGGAACTCACCCTCGAGCGCCGGGACTTCGCCTCGGCCGGCTTTTCCCTGTCGGCCGCCATCCGCGTCGCTCCGCGCGTTGACCTGGGGCTCAGCAGCTCCTATGCCGGTCGCAGTGCCGGCTCCGAGTCGCGCGACTTCACGGGCGAAGACGACCTCCCGATTGTCCAGACCACCTCCCTCGACCGCGCGACGGTCATGGCCACGGCACGTCTCTCCCTTCGCTCCCCGGGGCGCTCCATCGGGCAATACGCCTGGATTCCCAACCGGGTCGTCCCGTACATCGGGGGAGGGGCTGGTACCGTCTGGTATCGGCTTCGACAGTCGGGAGAGTTCGTCGACCAGGAAACGCTCGACATCTTCGAGGATCGGTTCGAGTCGAAGGGGTGGTCTCTGGGCGCCACAGGCTTCGGCGGGGCCGACGTCTCGCTCTCCCCCCGTTTCGGACTTACGATGGAGGGGAGATATCTCTGGAGCCGAGCGTCCATGAACGGCGACTTCAGCACCTTCAACAAGATCGACCTTTCGGGGTACGATGCCTCTATCGGCGTTTTCGTCAGGTTCTGACCGGAGGGACCCCATGGCTTCACTCAGCGCACGCCTCGTGATTGCATCGGCCGCCCTCCTGTTGGCGGCGCCGGCCGGTGCCCAGGGAGACAGCTCGCCGTGGGCGCCGTGGATCGGGTGCTGGGACCTGGTGCCGGGCCGTAGCCTTCCAGCCACCAGCGAGCGCGTCTGCGTCATCCCCGCGGAGCGCGCGGCGGCGGTCGACCTGGTCTCAGTGGAGGGCGACAGCATCATTTCTCGCCAGCACCTCGTCTCTTCGGCCGACGATCGCGCGCTGCGGCAAGGTGACTGCAATGGCGTCGAGCATGTGCAGGCCTCCGGTGCGCGCGTATACCTGCGCACCACCATGCGCTGCGGTGAACAGGACCGCCTGGTGAACAGCGTGATGGCGATGTCGCGCGATGGGGAGTGGCTCGATGTGCGGGGCGTTGCATTCGGCCCGAATGTCGGGGTGCGAGTGTCACGCTATCGCGAGACTCCCGCCTCGGCAGAGCTCCCTGCCGAAGTCGCGGCCGCCCTCAATGGGCGCCCGCGCGGTATGCACCCGGCGCGGCTGGCGGCGTCGGGCCCGGTGCAGCTCCGCGACGTGGTCGAGGCCTCGAGCTTGCTCGAGGTCGGAGTGCTGCAGACGTGGCTCGCCGAGCGGGGGCAGGGCTTCGGGCTCGACGCCCAGGGGCTGGTCGCGCTGGAGGAGTCGGGCGTTTCCCCGCAGGTCATCGACATCATGGTCGCCCTCTCGTACCCGGACGTATTCGCCCTCGATCGCACGCAACTGGGTGATCCTCCCCCCGACACGCGTGGGGAGATACGCGGCGGCGACCTTGGCGGCGGCTACTACGACGGCTATGGCTGGGATCCCTATGGCTACGGTTCTGGCTACGGCAGGGGCTACGGGAGCGGCTCTGGCTGGTACTCCGGTCGCCGCCCGATCGTGGTGGTGCAGCGACCGGCCGATGACACCGTCGATGAGCACGGCAAGGTGGTGAAGGGGCGCGGCTATGTGTCAGGGAAGAACGGATCCTCGGGATCGGCGAACTCGGGTGGTTCGTCCGGGGGAAACTCGTCCGGATCGGCGGGGCGAGCCAGCTCCGACTCCGAGAAGGGGTCGAGCACAGGGCGGAAGGCGAAGCCGAAGCCGAAGCCGGAGGGGTAAGGGTCGGGCCGTCATGCGATGGAACGCTTGGTCCGCATGACGCTACGGCGCGGCATTCTTGGAGAGCACGCGTGGCCGGCGTGGGCCGACCACCGCTCGCTGGAGTCGTGCCGCCGGGTCAGCGCCCCAGGTTCAACTGTCGGGTGAACTTCACCATCAGCGCCCGGTCCAGCGGTCCTTCGGGTTGCAGCGTGCGCTCGAACGTCCCGGTGTTCTCCAGGTTGTTGAAGACGACGAAGAGCCCGGTCCCCGCCGTGTTGAGCCAGCCAAACCGAATGTTGCTGGAGAGGACGTCCGACTGGCGGTTGTACTGGATGAGGGTCTGCAGGTACAGCCGCGGCGTGAACGAGTACGCGGTCCGCACACGCCACAACAGCGTCTGGAAGTTCCCCTCGGCCAGCGAGACGTCGTAGTAGTCCACGCGCAGGCTGCTGACGAGGGTGCTCCCCAACCGAACGTTCACGGTGGAGCCGGTGCCCGCCCGACGGCCCGAGTAGAAGCCGCCGATATCGATGCGTCCCTGCAGCGAGACGGGGGCACTGAGGTTGGTGTTGAAGGCGAACCCCCACTCGGCGTTGTCGTACGTCCCCGGGGCCACGACGACACCGCGGGCGATGGTGAACGGTACCCGCAGTCCTTCGCGCGTGAGATTGAAGGCCGGAAGCTGGAAGAATGCGCCATTCGCGAACTCGAAGTGGCTGTCCATGTGGATCAGGCGCGTTTCGCTCAGGCCGTCGAGCCCGACGAATTCGTTGTACTGAATGTGCGGGCGCAGTTCGCGGAACCACGGAAGCGATGCGAATCGGTAGTTTCGCTGCAGGCGCCCGGCGTAGTAGCGATACGACGTGCGCGGAAGGAATCCCGCGCCGGGATTGAACGACGCGCCGACTTCGCGTGTCGAGGCGGTGATGTTCCAGTCGCGACTGGTGTACGCAGCGCCGATCCCGTAAGTGAACTCCCCTTCCGTCACTCCAGGCGACTCCGAGACCGCCGCGTAGGCGTCGAAGGAGAGCGGCGCACCGATCCCGAGGCGACCGTCAATCGCGTAGGTGCGATTGTGGTCCGAGACGTCGCTGGTGTTCACCTTGTTCACCACCATTGCACCGATACGCGTGCGATTCGGAAAATCGCGCATCAGTCGTCCCACGGTGAAGTTGGTGTGCGGCGCGAGACGTAGTGGCGACCCCGAGTCGCCGGGCGTGAAGAGTTCGTCCGCCTGCAGACTGAGCAATCCGAGCGTGTAATTGCCCATGCGCCCGGTCACCCGTCCTCCCCCCTGAATGGGAACGGCCGCACCATTCTCAATGCCGATACGACGGCTGAAGAACATCTCGACGCTCTGCGGCGTGCCGACGGCAAAGGTGCCGGCGTTCTCGAGAAAGAAGGGGCGCTTCTCCGGGAAGAAGAGGGGGAAACGGGTGAGGTTGATCTGCTCGTCGTCGACCTCCACCTGCGCAAAGTCGGTGTTCACGGTGAGATCGAGCGTCACGCCCTGCGTGAGCCCAAGCTTCGCATCGCCGCCGAATGCTGTGGTGGTCGCCGTCGGCTTTCCGGCGATGTAGTCCTTGCGCGAGGAGCCGAGTGCGTAGGGAGTCACCGTCATCAGTCGCTGGGCCGGCGCCTCGAGTCCGGTGAGCTCTCCAGATAGCGACACACGATTCAGGTCGAATTGCCGCGGAATGGGAGCCCAGAAGGCCTCCTCGTTGCGACGGCGAATGTTGCGGGAGACGTTGATGCCCCAGCGCTGTGGACCACCCTTGCCGTAGCGGAGCGTGGAGAAGGGGATGCGGAATTCCGCGTACCATCCCAAGCTGTCGCGCGACGTGGCGACGTCCCAGCTCCCGTCCCAATTGAGGTTGAAGCCGCCGCCGGCACCGCGCTGCTGTCGGGCCTGACCGCCCGAGCCCCCCTGACCCTCACGCGTGACCTGCCCGTCGTACTCGATACCGGCGGGCGTGGTGGCGAACATGAAGCCGTTCTGCCGGTCGAAAAAGGTGTCGAGGATGATGCTGACCGCGTCGGCATCCGACACTCCCGCATCGCGACGCGTCTCGCCGACCACGATGGCGCCGGGTTCTCGATCGAAGAGCCATGCGCCGACGTAGAGCGCGTTGGCGTCGAACATGACCCTGACCTCCGTGCGCTCGGAGACCAGGCGTCCCTCGACGGGCTCACTCTGGACGAAGGTGTCCAGCAACGTAGCGGCGCTCCACGCCTGCTCGTCGAGCCGACCGTCGACGCGAATGGCCCCAGCCAAGCGGGAGGCCACGGCTGAGGGGGGAGTTGTGCGAGAGGAGGATTCAGTGGGAGGCGACTGGGCCGCCACGGGAGACGCAATCGCGATTAGCGCGACGACGCGCAGCGCCCGAAGGAGCGACCACCGTTCACGGACAACTACTGCCACGGGGCGAGGAAAACAGTCTTCGGTTAGGCTGTCCACGATTCGACGAATGCTCCCATTCTTCCGGTGGCGGTCGCATGAGGTGGCTGCGATGGATGCGGAGGAATGGAACAGGCGTGCCGGAGCGCGGCAAGCAGGGCTCGCGACGGCATGGCTGCGGGGTCGCGCTCGGCGGCGACTCCAGCTACAACACGCGCATCGGCGTGGGCCGAGTGCGCGTGTTGAAGGGGTGCTGAAGAACCTGGGCTGGACGAAGGAGGGACGCTGAGTCGACGCGCGCCCGCGCACCTACCGGAACGTGATCGTCCCCTTGATCTCTGCCTGCAGCCCCGAGTTGGGGTCGGCAATGTTGTCGCGGCGGCCATCCACGGTGACTTGTCCGGTCGATCCGCCGAAGCGCCCAGTCCCGCCCGTGATGTTGTACACCGAGGAGAAGACAAGCCCGGTGCCGCTCGCTGTGGGAACGAAGCTCCCTGAGCCGCTCACCAGCGTGGACTCCAGCTCGTCGCCGTTAGCCGCCACGGTGGTGTTGACACCAGAGACGAACTGGAAGGTGGTGGCGCTCGTGAACGCGAGGCAGAGCCATGCCGATCCGGTGAAGCTGCCGACGAAGGTCCCCGTGCCGGTGACAACGGAGGCGCTCGGGACGCTCCCGGCCGGGCACACCACACTCGGCGGCGGCGCGCTGGGGAAGCCGAGTTGGCGGGCGCTGAACCTGTGAGTCCTGTTGGCATCGCTCGCAGCGAGCAACGCCTCGGGCTGCAAGATCGACGCGGTGTCCGTCGAACAGCCCATCAGGATGAGTGTCGCCAGGCCGGCGGCCGTACGGAGTGCGCTCATGGTAATCCTCCACGAATCATGGGGATGGCGGGACGTGCTGCGTTACCGGTCGGCTTCCGACGCCTCGTCCCCGAGACCCTCGGTAGCGGCACCGCTGCGCCCCTGCACGGACGGCGACGGTGCCGGCGTGCAGAGATCGGAACGCCGTCTCGCGCGAGATCCGGACAACAACAGCGCCAACCGTCAGCACAGCGATACCCCTATCGCCTCCGCAGGCGGGTTGGCACCTTAGCGAACCGCCGTCGCATACCGAGGGGCTCGGCGGGCGCCTCGTCCGCCACCACCACCTCCGGTTCATGAGCACACCACGCGGCGACCTGCCTGAGTCCGGCGACGGGCCGACCGAGGCGATGACTCACGCCGAGGGACACCAGATCACCGGCGTCCTCGTGGCGATCCGATCGGGAGATCGTGCTGCGTTCGACGCGCTGCTCCCGCTCGTCTACCAGATGCTGCGCCGCATGGCTCGGCGTCACCTGGCCGGGAGCCCGGGACACACCCTCGGCGCCACCGGGTTGGTGCACGAGGCGTGGCTGAAGCTGGTCGAGAATGCCGACGCCGAGTGGACCGATCGGGGGCACTTTCTGCGCGTGGCGTCGATCGCGATGCGCCAGATCCTCATTGGCTACGCGCGCGCGCGTGCGCGGGACAAACGCGGCGGAGAGCTGCGGCGGGTCACCTTCGACGACAATCTCGCCAGCGCCGAGGAACGGTCGGTGGCGCTCGTGGAGCTGGACGACGCGCTCGGCAAGCTGGCGGCGCTGGACGAGCGCCTGGCCCACGTGGTGGAGTGTCGCTTCTTCGGCGGGCTCTCCGAGGAGGAAACGGCGCTGGCCCTCGGCGTGACGGCGCGCACCGTGCGTCGCGACTGGATCAAGGCGCGGGCGCTGCTGCACGAGCTGCTGGCTGCCTGAGGGCGCAGTGGCTGGGGAGTGCCTGGCACCCTCCGAACTCACAGGGCACCTCGGCTACCGTTACCCTGCGACGAGGCGCGCGGGGACGCTGGTTGCGGATCCCTAGGGCGAGGGACAGGTTAGGGACGGTCGCACTCACACTCGCTGGCTCCTGACCGGTCCAGCGCCGGTACCGGGTCGACGCCTGACTGGCGCCAGGGCGCAGGCGCGCTGGCGCCGAGGGGTGAGATGGCGTGTCGTGCGGCAATCGCAGGGCTTCCTGACTCCGTAGCAGGGACGGCGATGGGGCACATCTCGCTCGAGGAGTGGCAGTCGCTGGAGCCGTTGCTCGACGCAGCGCTCGACCTCGACCGGTCGGATCGCGCTGCGTGGCTGGACGCCGCGTGTGCCGGTAATCCGCCGCTCCGCCAGCGCGTGGATGAACTGCTTCGTGCGTGCGACGCGAGCGAGCGACTGCTCCTGACCCCCACCGAGTCGTTCGCCCCGCTGTTCCGTGTTCCCGAGGTGCTCGGGGATCGGTACCGGATCATCCGGGAACTCGGGCATGGCGGGATGGCCACGGTGTACCTGGCCGACGACCCCAAGCACCGCCGGCAGGTGGCCGTGAAGATACTCGACGTCGGGATCTCGGCCACGATGGGCGACTCGAGATTCCGGCAGGAGATCGAGCACGCCGCCCAGCTGCAACATCCGCACATCCTGCCGCTCTTCGATTCGGGCGAGTCGGATGGACTGCGCTACTACGTGATGCCGTTCGTGGAGGGCGAGTCGCTGCGCGATCGCCTGCTCCGGGAGAAGCAGCTGCCGGTGGAGGACGCGGTACGGATTGCGGGGGAGGTGGCGGATGCCCTCGACTTTGCCCATCGCCATGGGGTGGTGCATCGCGACATAAAGCCCGAGAACATCCTGCTGCATGACGGTCGGTCGATCGTGGCCGACTTCGGCATCGCCCTGGCGGTGCGAGCGGCCGCCTCCGGACCCCGTGCATCGGCTCCCGACCTCGTGCTGGGCACGCCGCGCTACATGAGTCCCGAGCAGGCGGCGGGGGCGTCGGAGGTGAGCGCCACGTCGGATCTCTATTCGTTAGGCGTGGTGCTGTACGAGATGCTGGCCGGTGCGCTGCCGCCGGTGACATCGCGTGACGCCACGTCCGTGCAGGATGCCGAGTCCATCCCGCTCGTGACCAGGCGTCGCAAGTCGGTGCCGCCCCATGTTGCGGCGGTCATCGCCCGGGCAACCGAGCTGCTCCCGGCCGACCGTTTCCGCTCGGGTCGCGAGTTCGCCGCCGCGCTCGTGAACCCCGCCTTTCGGCATGGCGTCGATCGTGGAGCGACGCCCCGCCGCTGGAGTGTGCGGACGGGCATGCTTGCCGCCGCGGTCCCGCTCGCGGCGGTGGTCGCGGCGGTGTCGTTCCTGCGCACCCCGCCGGCGCGCGGTGTTGTCCGCGCCGACGTGACGCCGCGCACGGGGCAGGCGATGCTACCCGGGTTGAGCGGGGTCGAGATCGATATTGCCCGTGACGGCTCGCGCTTCGTGTACGTCGGCGAATCCCCGAGCGGCGGGACGATGCTCTGGCAGCGTGCGCTCGACGAGCTGGAGGCGACGCCCATTCCCGGAAGCGACAACGCGCTCGCTCCCGCCCTGTCGCCCGACGGGGAGCGGGTCGCGTTTACTGCGGGGCCCACCATCAGGACGCTGCCGCTGCGTGGCGGAACTCCCCAGACCGTGGCGCCCAAGGGGGGGATGCCGACGTGGGGGGACGACGGGACGCTGTATTTCGCGCGCGACGGCATCATCCATCGACTGAAGCCCGGCGGCGAGCCGGCGGAACCGTTCACCGCGCCGACCGACGGATTCCAGGTCTTTCCGCAGGCGCTGCCCGGGGGGCGAGGTCTCGTCGTCACTGTGTCGCACGGGACGCCGGACCTTGCACGCATTGCCGTGGTTGGGCCGGGGGGCGGCGCGGTTCGCGAGATCGTGAGTGGAATCATGGCCAGGTACGCGTCGCCGGGTCACCTGGTGTATGCGACGGCGGGCGGGGCGCTCATGGCCGTGCCGTTCGACGTGAAGAAGCTCGCGGCGAGCGGGCAGGCGCGGCCAATCCTCGACGAGGTCAAGGTCAAGATCGGCCTCGCGTCGCAGTTCGCCATCGCCGAAACCGGTGCCCTGTTGTACCAACTGCAGGCGTCGCAGCAGAAGGAGTTGGTGTGGGTGAGCCGAGCGGGTGGCATGGAACCGTTCGACCCCGAGTGGACCGGTGACTTCAGCGCGCCGTCCTTGTCGCCGGACGGGCGCCAGCTCGCCGTCACGATGCGCCGCGGGCGCTCGTCTTCCGTCTGGATCAAGCCGCTCGACCAGCGGCCGCCGGCGCGCCTTGCGCTCGACGGCGCGCTCAACGCCGTGCCTGCGTGGACGCCGGATGGCCGTTCACTGTCCGTGTCGAGCGATCGCGAGGGACGAAACAACGGATGGATCGTGCGCACGCATCGCGCCGACGGCGCAGCGCCAGCGACGCGGAACGCCCACGCCGAGATCGCGGGGACCGATCCCAAGTGGTCGCCCGACGGGCGCTGGCTGCTCTTCCGTCGAGGCTTCATCAGGGATGCCGACATCTTTGCGCTGCGCATCGGCTCGACCGTCGGCGCCGACACCACGCCCATCCCACTGCTCGCGACGCCGGCCGGCGAGCGCAACGCCGCTGTCTCGCCCGACGGCCGCTGGCTAGCCTACACGTCCGATGAAACCGGGCCGGACGAGGTCTACGTGCGGCCGTTCCCCAATACCAACGACGCAAAGTGGGTCGTGTCGACCAGCGGAGGGACCGAGCCGCTCTGGGCGCACAGCGGGCGCGAGCTGTTCTATCGCAACGGACGACGACAGATGGTCGCCGTGCAGGTCACGACAAACCCGACCTTCTCGGTGGTCGGAGTATCGGTAAAAATAACAGAGTCGGGGTTGGCCAGCTCGATCTTCAATCCGCAGTACGCCGTGGCCACTTGGGACCAGCGCTTCCTGATGATCCGGCAGTCGCGTGGTGACGTGGCAGGGGCGTTGGTGCTGGTGCTGCACGTGTTCGAGCAGGTCGGGGTGGCGGCGCGGCGTTAGGCAGGGCGAGCGGGGCAGGTGTGGCACGCACGACGACCAGTCCGAACGCGACGCCCCTACCGCTTCGTCAGTCGTTGTCGCACCCAATCGGCCAACGCTGCCTCGTCGAGTTCGCCGGCAGCGAGGGAGACGATCGCCTGCACAACGTCCTCCTCGGATCACTGAAGCCAGAAGCCGTTGAGTCCAAGAAAGACGAGCCTCGATTGGAACGCTACGCGCTTGTTGCCATCCACAAACGCATGATTGCGGGCAAGGCCATAGGCGTACGCCCCGGCCAATCCCGCGAGGTCGGTATCGGGCTGATAGGCGAGTCGATGCATGGGTCGTTCACCGAGCAAGCTCACGCATCGCATTTCGGTACTGCCTGGCGCCCTCGTCGTACCGCCGCATCGCCTCGGAAAAGGTGGGGTCGTACGGCGTGATCAGTATGCCCGCTGCCGTTTCGAACAGGAACACGCGATCGTCCTCGGCGATGCGATAGCGCTCCAGCATCGCCTTGGGGATCGTCGTGCCTGACGAGTTTCCGACGGCGAGAATGATGCTTTCCTCTATCATGCGGTCGCTCCGACAGCGGGTTACGACCAACGTCTTGATCCCGGAACGGCCTGGTTACTCACCCATCAGCAAACTCCCCCAGAATCCGCCGCCCCCGCTCCCCCTCGTCCAGCGTGCGCCGTCCTCGGCTCCCCGCCCACCAGGCAACCACGCCCAGTGCCATCACCGCCAGCAGCAATCCCCACTCGAGCGGCCAGACGAGCGTCCCTCCCGATCCGGGGACGACCATGACCACGAGGATGAGTCCCGCGCCGAGTCCCGCGAGCACCGGTATCACGCGGCCGAGCGGGACGCGATAGGGGCGCGGAATGCCGGGACGGTCGCGACGCAGGCGGGAGAGCGAGAAGGTCACTCCCAGGAAGGCGAGGGCGATGCAGAACGACCCGACGTCGATAAATGCCACCATCGCTCCGCGCCCAAGGAAGGCGCCAGCCATGGTGAGCGCCCCGGTCACCAGGACCGCCTTCGACGGCGTGCCGAAGTGCGGATGCGTGTGCCCCCAGGACGCCGGCGCGATGTGGCCGCGCCCGAGCGAGAACAGCACCCGCGAGCCGGCCAGGAAAAAGCCGTTCCAGCTGGTGAGCAGTCCGAGCATCGCTGCCACGAGCACCAGGTCGGCCAGGAGCGGCGACTTCATGGACAAGCGGAAGGCGGCGGCGCTCGGCATGTCGGCCCCGGCGATCTCCTGCCACGGCCCGGCGTGCGACACACTCCAGATGAGCGCGCAGTAGAACAGCGTAGCTCCAACGATCGACAGCATGATCATGAGTGCCAGCGAGCGCGGGGTGACCGACTGCTGCGCCTCTTCTGCACCCTGCGGGATCGTGTCGAAGCCGACGAACCAGAACGGCGCGGTGACGAAGACTCCGGCGATCCCCGTCAGTACGCCGCCGGCACCTTGACCCACGAACCACGGTTCGGCGTTGGCGCTGGAGCCGCCGAGTA